>Ga0302326_10009811_pt1 | contig 20828 bp, 18 predicted proteins | sample Palsa_T0_3_FD_202264 | JGI IMG/M metagenome (GOLD analysis project Ga0302326, IMG submission 202264) | Peat permafrost microbial communities from Stordalen Mire near Abisko, Sweden - Palsa_T0_3 | ecosystem: Environmental > Terrestrial > Soil > Palsa > Peat permafrost | place: Sweden: Abisko...
GCCGTTCGAAAGGACGCGCTCACGGGCTGGGCGTGCTCGCCGGAGTTTGCCAACCGGGACGCGATGCGCGCAGTCAAGCTGCCGAACACCGCGCCCACGATTCTCCACGAGGCCCTCGATCAGGTCGGGGTTCGCCTCGCGCGCCTGCCGAAGGACGAGCGGCACGCGCCGCTGCTCGCCGTCATGGACTCGGCACCGCCGTCCGAGGTGGCGCTCGTCGCCGTTCAGGCGGCCGGCAAGCCCGTCGCGATCCTGCTCGCCCATGACCTCAACGACGCGCGCGAGTCGTCCGATCGCCTGGCGGAGCTGGCGCGCGGAGCGGGGGCGGCCTTCGAACGCTTGCTGCGCGAGAGGCGGAAGTAGGCCGGAGCGCCGGTGCTAGTTTGGGAGGGCGCTCCATGACGGCCCTGTCGATCGTCCACCGCGTCGCGATCCCGGCGCCGCAGACCCACCTCGTCGACGTCGACTCCACCTTCTACGCCGACGGCGCAGCCCTGCCGGAAGCGCTCGTCCTCTTCATGGCGTCATGGACGCCGGGCTCGTATCTGCTGCGCGAGTACGCCAGGCACGTCGAGGGCTTCACGGTCGACCCCCCGGGCCGCGCGCACAAGATCCGCAAGAACGCCTGGCGCGTGGCGACGCGGGGAGCCGAGCGCATCACGGTGCGCTACCGGGTGCACGCGGGCGAGCTGACGGTGCGCACGAGCCACGTCGACGCGACGCACGCATTTCTCGTCGGCGCGGCGCTCTTTCTCGGAATCGAGGGCCGGGAGGACGCGGGGGCGCGGGTCGAGATCGCCGTGCCGCGAGGGTGGCGCGTGGCTACCGCACTCAGGCCCGCTTCGCGAGGCAGCGGCGCGCCCGAGGGCGTCAGCGCCTTCGAGGCTCCGGATTTCGACACGCTCGTCGATTCGCCGATCGAGATTGGGACCCACCGCGAGGACACGTTCGAGGTCCTCGGCACGCCGCACCGCTACGCGATCTGGCCCGCGGGCGCCGCCAGCGACGCCGACGCGCGCCGCCTCGTCGAGGATACACGCACCATCCTGGAGACCGAGGCCAAGCTCTTCGGCAATTCGCTCCCCTATCCGTCGTACGACTTGCTGTTGCATCTCTCCACACGCGGGCGTGGCGGCCTCGAACACGGCGCGGGCGCCGCTCTGATCGCGTCGCCGGCGAGCTTCTCCACGCGCGACGGGTACCTCGACCTGCTGTCGCTCGTCGCGCACGAAGTCTTTCACGCGTGGAACGTGAAGCGCATCCGCCCGGCCGGGCTCACCCCTTATCGATACGGCGAGGAGTGCTACACGCGCCTGCTCTGGTGGTTCGAGGGCGGCACGAGCTACTACGACTGGCGCGTCCTCGTGCTCTCGCGTCTCTGCACCGTCGAAGAGTATCTGGATCACCTGTCGGCCGAGATCGCGTACCTCGATCAGACACCGGGACGCCTTGTCCACGCGCTGGAAGAAGCGAGCTACGACGCCTGGATCAAGCTGTATCGTCCCGACGAGAACTCGCAGAACAGCGGCGTCAGCTACTACCGCAAGGGCGAGGTGGTCTGCGGGCTCCTCGACCTGGAGATCCGGGCCCGCACGGGCGGCCGCGCCTCGCTCGACGTCGTGCTCGCGCATCTGTGGCTCGCGCACGGGGCCACGGGCCGGCCGGTGGCCGAGGACGCGATGCAGGGGATCTTCGAGCAGGCCGCGGGCGTGGCGCTGGGCGACCTCTTCGACGCGTGGATCCGCTCCCCGGCCGAGATCGATTACGGGCGCACGCTCGCCCTGGTCGGGTGTGCTGTCGAGCGAACGGCACGCGGAGACGCGCCCGCGTGCTCGCTCGGCGTGCGCCTCCGATTGGACGGCGGCCGCGCGATCGTCTCGTCCGTGATACGCGGCTCCACGGCCTGGCGCGGCGGCATCGACCCCGGCGACGAGATTCTCGCGATCGACGGAGCGCGAATCGAGGGCATCAATCTGGATGCGGCCTTGCGGGGGCGCGCCGCCGGCGGCACCGTGAACGTCCTCGTCGCCCGCGACGGCCGCATCGCCACGCTGCCGGTGGTGCTCGACGGGCAGAGGCAGGACCGCGTGAAGCTCGTCCCCAAACCCGACGCGCCGGCCGCCGCTCGCTCCGCCTTCGCGGCGTGGCTCGGGCAACCTCACCCGATCTGGGGAGCGGGACGGCCATGACGCACGGGACGCCGAAACCCCGCAGCGTCTCGGTCACCGAGATGACCGAGTACGTCCTGCCGCAACACGCGAACTCGTTCGGCACCGTGTTCGGCGGTCAGATCATGGCCTGGGTCGATCTCTGCGCCGCGATCTGCGCGCAGCGCCACTCGGGCCGGCCTTGCGTGACGGCCTTCGTCGACGACTTGCACTTCCGCCAGCCGGTGCGCGTCGGCGAGGTGGTGCGGCTCCGCGCGCACATCGCGGCGACGTTTCGCACGTCGATGGAGATCGAGGTGAGCGTGAGCGGCGAGAACACACTCACCGGGGAGAGCTGGCCCACCGTGGATTGCCGCATGACGTTCGTTGCCATGGGCGACGATTTCAAGCCCACACCGGTGCCCGGCCTGCGCTACATGACCGACGCCGAGCGGGGCGACCAGTCGGCGGCCGAAGAAAGGCGCAGGGCGCGCCTGGCCAAACGCTAGGGGTCGCCCGCGAGCGGGACGGCGGAGGTCAAACGCCAAGCTCGCGGTACAGATCGAGGTACTGCCGGGCGCTCTTGGCCCACGAGCTGTCGCGCGCCATCGCGCGGGCGATGAGCGAGGCCATCCCGATCGCGTCGCGCCACAGCGCGAGGGCCTCCTCGAGCGCCAGGAGCAGCGACGCGGCGTCGGCGCGCGCCGCGACGACGCCTGTGCCCGTGCCGTGGGCCACGTCGACTGCCTCGACGGTGTCACGCAGGCCGCCGACGGGGGTGACGATGGGGACCGCTCCGTAGCGCATGGCGTACATCTGCGTCAGCCCGCACGGCTCGTCGCGCGACGGGACGACCAAGAAATCCGCTCCCGCGAAGACACGCCGCGCGAGCCCCGGGTCGAAGGCGATGCGCGCCGCGACCCGCCCGGGCCAGCGGCGCGCGGCGGCTGCCAGGGCCCACTCGAGCTCGCGGTCTCCGGTGCCGACGAGGACCACGCGCGCACCCCGGTCGACGAGGACGGGCACGTCGGCGAGGAGAAGATCGATGCCCTTGAGCTGTTGCAGCCGCGACACGACGCCGAACAGCGGTGCCCGCGGATCGCCGTCGAGGCCGAGCTCCGCACACAGCGCGGCCTTGCACGCCCGTTTTCCGTCGATCGCGTCGACCGCCGAGTACCGGCGAGCGAGCGCGCCGTCGGTCGAGGGATCGAACGCGTCGACGTCGATGCCGTTCACGATGCCCACGAGCTTGCGCGCGTGCCAGCGGAGGTGGGCGTCGAGGCCGTAGCCGTGCGGCCAGCGCTGGATCTCGCGCGCGTACGTCTCGCTCACCGTCGTCACTCGATCGGCCACTTCGATTGCGCCCTTGAGCAGGTTCACGGACCCCTCGTGGCGGAACCAGCCCGCGTCCCACCCGTCGCGAGGCAACGCGAGGTAGTCGATCTCGCCCTCGGGCACCTGACCCTGGAAGGCCAGGTTGTGGATCGTGATGATGCTCGGCACCCCGGCCCAGATCGGGCCGCGCTCCCGCCGTGCGTAGATGACGGAAAGGGCCGCGTGCCAATCGTGAGCGTGGATTACGTCGGGGAGCGCGCCTCCCCAGGCCCGCTCCGCGACGGCGAGCGCGCCGCTCGAGAGTGTGGCAAAGCGAAACGGGTTGTCTCCGAAGGCGCGGTCGCCTTCGCCGTAGAGGCCACCCCGGTCGAAGAGCTGAGAATCGGCGAGCATGCAGACTCGGGGCGCGAGGTTGCGCGCGAACGCGGGGGCGCCGCGCCCACCCAGGCGTGCTTCGAGGACACCGATCTCGCGGGCATGGCCAAGCCCCAGCCGGGCGACCACGGGCCGCGTCCACCAGTGGGCGTCGACGGGGACCCGCGTCACCCCGTACTTGGGCGTCACCACGACCACGTCGGCACCGAGCGAGGCAAGCGACCGCGAAAGCGCTTCCACGACATCGCCCAGCCCACCGGTTCGCGCGAGGGACTCCACCTCGGACGAGACCATCAGGATGCGCCCCGGACGGCTTTGCTTTGGCGGGCGCTCCGAAACCGCGCGTGGATCCAAGAGGCTCCGCGCTTTACTCCGTCTTGGGACGGACCGCCACCAGCCACTGGCCGAGCGCGGCACCGAGCGCCGCGATGAGCAGCACGGGCAGGAAATGACCGAGCAGCATGTGGCGCGGCGACGTGAACCCGCAGATGAGTGGAAGCGCAACCGCGCCCCAGGCCGCCGCGGCGGTCCCGATGGCGGCGCCCGTCAGCCACGGGGTGATCGGATCGCTCCCGCGACGCAACCGGGTGAAGGCCACGAAGGGACCGAGCGCGAGAGCCAGCGTCACCACGACGCAGCGAACGTGATGGAAGGTCTCCGACCCGTCGACCAGCGTCTCCGGCCAATAGACGGTGACCGGAATCCACGAGAGCAAGAGGACCACCGGCGTCAGAACCGCCGTCGCTACGAGCCAGCGCCGCGAACGACCCAGCATCGAGCGCCCCCGCCCGACGCCTGCCCACGTCGCAAGGACGGCGATCGGCGTCCACACGAGCACCAGCACTTCGACGTACGCGAGGGGCCGGCCGCGCAGATCGGGCATCGAGATGGCGAGAAGGATCGCCGTCGTCGCGACGAAGCCGAGGGCCACCGTGAGCGCCGCGCGCCGCGCACCCTCGGCGCGAGGGGCCGCCGGCTCGTCGCGCACCGCCTCGAGGATGCGGGCTCGGAGATGGGCAGGCAGCTCGGGGAGAGAATCGGGGGCTTTCATGGCTTCAGACGCGCGGCCCCGAGGTTGGTTTCCGAGTCGTCGTCGTCCGTCTCTTTGCCGACACCAATTTCGCTCAGGCCCGCGCGTAGGGCCTCGTAGGCCCGGTGCGCGCGCAGCTTGACGGCGGCGACCGTCGTGCCGAGGACCTGCGCCGCTTCGGCAACGGTGAGCCCCTCCTGCTTGATGAGCTGAAAAGCGGTGCGCTGCGACGCCGGCAGCCCGGCGAGAACCAGCTCGATGCGCACGGCCACCTGACTGGCTTGGACCAGGTCGTCGGCGCGAGGCGACGCAGCGACTCCGGTGTCGATGACGGTCCCGTCGCCGAGGATCTCGCGACGGCCGCGCCGCATGGAATCGACGAGCAAGCGACGCGCGATCGCAAAGGCCCATGGGGTGACCTGGGCGCCCGGGATGAAGCGGTCGCGCGCGCGGTGGATGTGGAGCATCGTTTGCTGCAAGAGGTCTTCCGCACGCGAACGCTCGCGTGTCTGGCGGAAAAGGTACGCAAAGAGGCGAGGGGCAAGGGCGTCGTAAACCTGCGCGAAAGCGGCGCCATCCCCCGCGGCGTACCGCTCCATGGCCAGGTCGGCTCCGCCGCGCTGCTCCACGGAAAGGCTTGTATCACGGGCCACGCGGGGGAGGGCCGCCACCAGCTCGAGCGCGAGATCGAGCGCAGGAGCGTCCATCGAGAACGACTACGCCGACGTGGCGTGACAGTTTCGGTAAAAGCATGGTCGTGACGCCCGAGGCGCCGAGCCATGAAACCGTCCGGTTGTCCGGGGATCCCATCGTGCGCTGCGAGCACGCGGATCGCTGCGGCGGCTGCCCGCTGATCGCGCTTTCGTATGGGCGACAGCTCGACGCGAAGCGTCTGCGCGTCATTCGTGCCTTGGCGCGCTACTCGGCCCTCGCCAGCCTGGTGGTCGAGCCCACGGCACCCGCCGACCCCATCGTGGGCTACCGGACGCGCGCAAAGCTGATCGTCGGCGCTCCAGGCCTCGGCAAAAACGAGCCGGCGCCGCTTGGCCTCTTCAGCAAGGGAGGGCTCCATCAGGTCGTCGACGTCCCTGCATGTCGCGTGTTGGCGCAGTCGCTCACGAGGGTCGCGGACGTCCTGCGCCAACGCATCCGCGCCGCGCAGGGCACGGACTCGACACTCGCGCCCTTTGCGGAGTCCGGTGGCGGGGCCTTGCGAGCGGTCGATCTGCGCGAGGTCGACGCGGGCGAGGCGCGCGTGCTCGTGACGTTCGTGGTGCAGCGAGGGCGCACGGATGGGGCGAACGGTTTTCGGCGCTTGCGCGACGAAGCGCGTGCGCTGATGGGCGCTTGCCCCGACGTGGTCGGCGTGGCGGTCAACGTCCACGAAGGACAAGACCCCCAGGTCCTCGGTCCCGAGACCGTGCACCTCGCCGGCATGGCTTCGGTCCCCGATCGCGTCGGGAAGTCGACGCATCTCGCGACGTTCGGATCGTTCGTCCAGGCGCACAGGGGGCAAGCCCACTTCATCCACGCAGCACTGCAGCGCTCCCTCGCGGGATCGGCGACGCAACCTCCGCGGGTGCTCGATGTCTACGGCGGCTCGGGATCGATCGCCCTTGCGTTGGCGGCCACCGGCGCGCGGGTCACGCTCGTGGAGTCGTTCGCGCCTGCGGCGGAGCGCGCGCGCGCCGGCGCCGAAGCGCTCCACCTGCCGGTATCGGTCGAGCGGGGTGATGCGGCCCAAGCACTCCAGCGCATGGCGGAGCGGGGCGATCGCTTCGACGTCGTCGTCGTGAACCCTCCACGGCGCGGGACGAGCCCTCTCGCGCGCGACGCCATCGCGCGCCTGGCGCCAGCCCGAATCGCGTACGTGTCGTGCGATCCCGACACGCTCGCGCGCGACCTCGCTCATCTCGAACGCCTTGGATACGCGGCCGAGACCCTGCAGCCGGTCGACATGATCCCTCTGACGGAAGAAGTCGAGACGCTGGTCCTTTTGCGTCGCGGTCCGCCGCCCGCGCCGCGCGTGCTGCTGCAAGACGACGACATATGGGCGTTCGAGAAGAGCGCGCACGAACCATCGAGGCCCGAGGCGGCGTTCGCGAGCTCCTTGCTGGCGAGCGTGCGGCGCATGCCCGGCGCGAGCGAGGCGGAGCTCGTGATGGAGCTCGACGCCGATGCAAGCGGTATCGTCGTCGTCGCGCGAGACCGGCAACGCGCCGCCGGGTGGCGGTCGCTGCTCGCGTCGGCCGAGACCCGTACGAGCTATCTCGCCGCGGTGCGCGGAGTACCGCGGGCGAAGGGCACGATAGGACGGGTCGCCGTGCGCGGCGCCGGCGCGGCGGACGCGCGCACCCGCTACGCGCGCCTCGCGGTCGGCGGTGGGCACTCGATCCTCCGCGCAACGTGCGAGCCCTCCACCGCGGGTGTCCTGCGTCGTCACCTTGCGTTCGTCGGGCATCCCGTGCTCGGCGACGCGGTCACGGGACACGCGCCGACGAACCGGCATTTCGAAGAGAGGGCCGGCCTCGATCGGGCTTTCCTTCACCGCCACACGATCGAGTTCACCCACCCGGTGACCACGGAGCGGATCACGGTCGTCTCGAAGCTCCCCGGGGACCTGCGCGGTGTCGTCGAGCGGATGGGCGGGAAGGCGAGCGCCTGGCTGGACCGCGCAGACCCGTGACCTACGCGATGGCGATGCCGACGGCGAGCGCCGCGCCCAGGCGAACCTTCGCGTCCCAGCCGAGCGTCTTGCCGGAGAACCAGCCCGCGCCGGCCTCGCGCGCGTGGGCGTTGCGCGCGAGAAACGCGCGCCAGGCCCGTCCGCGGCTGCCGTAGACGCGCCGGGCCAGCCACGCGCTCTGGAGCATGTGGCGGCCGACGCGGCTCGATAGAACTTCGGCGGCGTAGCCGTCGAGCGACGTCTCGCCCGTGCGCAGCGCCCGGGCCATGTGCCGCGCGGCTATGGCGCCTGTGAGAATCGCCTGCGCGATCCCCTCGCCCGTGGTCGCGTCGATCCCGGCCGCCTCACCGACGAGGGCCAACCGGTCGAGGTGCAGCGGCGCACCGGGAACGAGCGGGCGCGTGCTGTACGGCCTGAAGCGCACGCGGCCCGCGTCGATCCCGCGCTCGGCCAGCGATCGCGCGAGGTCCAGCTTGAGATCACGCCGCGCGGTGAAGTTCGCGTGGTAGATGCCGCGATTGACCGCAGGCGCGCCGTCGACGAGGGCCGGGAAGTCCCAGTAGTAGCCCTCGACGCCGGCGTCGGCGACGCGCAGATCGAAGTCGCACAGGCCCGCGGCGGGTCCGCGGTCCGCGGCGACCGGCGCCGTCTCCGCGACGTACAGATGGCCCTTGCGCGCGGCCTCCGGAATGGAGAGGAGCTTGCGCACGGCGCTACCGGCGCCATCGCACGCGGCAAGGAGCCGCGCGGTAATCCGGCGAGCAGCCGTCTGGATGATCCATCCGCGCGGGCTTCGCTCGAGGGCGACGAGCGGCTCACCATCGAGGGCCATCACCCCATCGGCGACCGCTTGTCGCCACAGGCTCGCGTCGAACTCGCAGCGGCGCACGACGACGCCCAAGGGCTCTTCGTGGGCCCCGACCGCACCTCCGGCGAACACGCGCAGGCCGCGCATCTCCGCGCGCGGGACCTCCAGGCGCACGTCGAGCGCCCTCAACGCCACGAGCCCCCAGGCGCTGATGGCACCCGCGCAAGGCTTGTCGCGCGGATGGCGCGCTTTCTCGAGGATGACGACCCGCGAGGGCGCGACACCCTCGGCGCGCACCAGGTGCATCGCCGTGCTCGTCCCGGCCGGCCCGCCTCCGACGATGCAAACGTCGACGTCGACGGTCACGGCTCGGGCCTCATCGCCCCGAGCTCGGGGCACAGATCGTCGAGGAACGCATCGAGCTCCGCGGCGCGTGTCGCGGGAGCGGCGACGACGAGATCGCCCCCGTGCTCGGCGAAGACCGCGGCGAGACCGTCGCTCGCTTCGACTACGCCCTTGAAGAACACGACGTCGCGCGCGCGCATGATGACCCGCCTCACGACGAGCCCCTCGCCGACGCAGGGTTCCACGGGCTTTCTAGGCAACCGGGTCCTCGGCTCCAGGGGGCGGTGGGGCCTTCGACTCACGACGGCGTCGAACGTGCGCCTTCACGTAGTCCACGAGCTTATCGGCGTACGATTCGAAAGGCGGGCATGCGGCGACACCGAGCGACGCAAGGAGCTCGTTCGCATTCGTCGCGTCGTAGGTCACCGGCGTCGTCAGCGTCTCGAGCAGCGCGCGCGGGCTCTTGGCGATTCGCTCGAGGCCCGGGGCTCGGAGCACCGCCTTCGCGAGGTTCGCCGGGATCGACCCGCGCGGGCCGGGCCGGCCGCCGGCCTTGGCCACGATCTCGAAGACGCGTCGCGTGGTGATGGGCCGAGGATCGACCAGATGAAACGTGCGACCCCGCGCGCGCCGATCGCGCCCGATGGCGACGGCCGCCTGAGCCACCCAGTCGATCGGTACGAGGTGCAGCGTGGCATCGCCCCGGCCGGGGAGCGGCAGCGCCATGTCCGGTGGCGAAGTGACGACGAGGACGATGAGCAAGTAAGGCCCGTCGAAGCGGTCGACCTCGCCGGTGCGTGAGTCACCGACAATCGTGGCCGGTCGCACGACGGTGATCGGAAGGTGGGTCATCGCCGCGCGCATCATCTTCTCCGCGCGCGCCGTCGTTTCCTCCACGATGTTGCGAAAGGCTTGGCCGGCCTTGAGCTCGTCCTCGCGAACGACCCCCGTGCGGTCGCCCGACACGTACGCCGTCGAGTGAAAGACGAGCGCAGAAAGCCGTGTACAGGTATTGGCGAACTCGAGCGCCTCGCGCGCAGCGCCCACGTTGACGCGCTCGGCACCCTTGATGTCGACCGCCAGGTGCGAGAGCTGGGCGCAGTGGTGAATGCGCGTGACCTCCCCGGCGAGCGCCTTGAACTCGGCCCCGGAGAGGCCGAAATCGATGGCGCTGGCGTCGCCGTCGACCACGCTCACCCGCTTGCGCTGGTCTGGCGCCAGGTTCCTGAGCAGCGCATCGACCTCTTTGGAATGACGCGAGCGCACGATGGCGTGGACGCGCGTGCGCGGGTCCGACTGGACGAGCTCCGCGCAGACCGTTCGCGCGAGCAGGGAGGGCAACCCCGTCAGCAGCACCGTGTCGTCGGGAACCATGGGCGAGCCAAGACAACTCTAGAACAGCCGGGGGCGCAACCGGGCGATTAAGGGACGCAACGGACTTCGCTCGTCGTCCCGGGTTTGCCGCCGTCGCAACCAGCGAAGCCGGCCGCTTTGCACGAGAAGGACCGTGGCCGCCCGAAGGCGCAGTACTGGATGCTGCCGCCCTCGCAGCGCGTGCGCGCGCTGTGGTCGCAACCGGAATCCGGTGCGGGCCCGAGCGAGCACGCGCCGATCGTGGTGTCGCCAGGGCCCGCGCCGCAGGCGAGGCCCGCGGCCGCGCAGTCGACGCGGACCGACCGGCCGCCATAGCATCCTGTGGCCACTCCGCCCTCGCAACGCGTGGACGCCCCGGTGCAGGGAGGTCCGCCCGTCGCGCACGCGGCGGCGCCGTCTGCGGAGGCCGCGCACTCGAGCCCCAGCGCGGCGCAATTCACGCTGGCGAGCTTCCCCTTTTCGCATCGGACCAGGTGGGTGCCGGACGCGGAGCAGTGAGGAGCCTCCGTGCCGACGCCCTCGGCCGCGCATGAACCGAGCGAGCAGGTCGCATCGCCGTCGACGACCCGGCACGACTCGCCGCCGCGCGGGCAGTCGCGCACGGCAAAGACGCGATCGTGCCAGCACGTGAGCGCCCGTCCGTCGACGTCGCAGACTCCGGCGACCGCGTGCTTGCCTCGGCCCGCGCACGCGTCGTCGCTCGCGCCGCGCAGCGCGCACGTCCGAAGCTCGCCGCACGAAGAGGCCGTCAGCCCGCACTCGCGAATCGCGAGCGACATGCTGACCGCGGCGGGAGACGCGAGGTCCGCCGCCATCCGAGTCACGCACGCCGCGAAGTCCTGAGGAAAGAGCGAGGGCGGAATCGCGATGCCGTCGCACGACGTCAAGAGAGCGCACATGCGCTCGACCTGCGCCACGTCGGACGCGACGACCTTGCCCGCGCGCGCGTTCGTCACCACCTGCGACGTGCCTGGGTCGGTGCGCCCAGCGCCCGGAGCACTGGCGCCAACGAGCGCAAGCGCACACGCCAACGCCATGCTCACCGCCCCGCGCAAGCGCATGCCCCGAGACTCTTACCGTCGACGGGGCCCGGGTGACAATCTGACGAACTCCAACTACCTTCCCGGCGCGATGATTCAGGACGTGCTGAAGGACCTGGGGACCTCTCTGTCCAAGGCGCACGAAGCGCTCAAGCGCGAGCTTTCAAAGCTGCGCGCGGGCCGCGCAAGCGCCAACCTCCTCGACGGCATCAAGGCCGACTACTACGGGACCCTGACGGCGCTCGCGCAGATGGCCCACATCAACATACCGGAGCCGCGACTCATCACGGTGAAGGCCTGGGACCGCAGCGCGGTCAAGGCGATCGAAAAGGCTCTCCGCGAGAGCGATCTCGGGCTCAACCCACAGGTCGACGGCGACCTCGTGCGGATCCCCCTCCCGCCCCTCACCGAGGAGCGCCGCAAGGACTTCGTCAAGATCGCCCGCAAGTACGGGGAAGACTGCAAGGTCGCCCTCCGCAAGGCCCGTCACGAGGCCCTGGACATGCTCGGCGAGCTCGAGACAGACGGCTCGAGCGCCGACGAGATCGATCGCGCCAAGAAAAAAGTCGAGGAGCAGATGCAGGAGGCCGTACGGCAGGTCGACGCGACGATTGCCCACAAAGAGAAGGACATCCTCGAGGTCTGACGCGGCGCGTGGCGGTCCTCGCGGACTCGAGAACGCGCCCCCCAGAAGCCTCAAGGAAGCCTCGAGAGAAAGCCCTCAAGGAGATTCGGCCCAGTTCGTGCTAATTCCCTCGGGCGCAGCCGTGGTCTTGACCGTTATGCGACATTGGTGCGACTTGACACCCTGGAACGTGGGTGAAACTCTTTTCATGTTGCCACTGTTGGAGGATTCGGCGCCTTGATGCGGGCACTCGCAGCCGGGCTGAGCGACGTCGGGCTCCAGCGCGACCACAACGAAGATTCGTTCGTGGTCCTGAAGGAGTACGACCTCTTCGTGGTTGCCGACGGCATGGGCGGCCACCGCGCCGGCGATGTGGCATCGCGCCTCGCGACGGAGACCATCTCCGAGTTCTTCCGAAGCACTGCCAACGAAGACGTGACGTGGCCGTTTCACTTCGACACGAGCTTGAGCGAGGAAGAAAACCGCCTGCTCACGGGCATCCGGGTGGCAAACCGCCAGATTTTCGAGCGGTCGACGCGCTCGCGCGAGTACCACGGGATGGGTACGACGGTCGTTGGTGCGATGTTCAGCCCAGAGAAGGGCCGCATGTACATCGGGCACGTGGGCGATTCGCGCTGCTATCGCGTTCGTGGCGCGCAAATCCACCAGCTGACGCGCGACCATTCGCTGATCAACGACTACCTGCTCGCCATGCCGGATCTGACCGACGAGCAAAAGAGCGAGCTACCCAAGAACGTGATCACGCGGGCGCTCGGGATGCAGGACTCGGTCGTCGTCGACCTGCAGCACGACGACCCGCGGCCCGGGGACGTGTACGTCCTTTGCTCGGACGGTCTGAGCGGAATGGTCTCGGACGAAGACATCGTGCAGATCGTCGGCGGGGCGACGGACATTCGCGACGCCTGTCGCCGCCTGATTCAGCGCGCCAACGAGCGCGGGGGCGAGGACAACATCACCGCCGTCCTCATCAAGCTCGAAGAGCCCGAGCCCCACAGCGGCAACGGGACGGCCAACGGCAACGGCACCCTGCCACCAGGTGGCACCCTGCCACCCGCCTGATTCGAGCGTCGCGACGCGCTCATCCTTGACCGGATCGAGCTGAACAGGTAAGCCCCGACGCGAGCGCGAATGGTCAAAGCGATCTTTGCCGTCCTCGGTGGCTTTTGCGTCTACGTCATGGGCACCCTGTCCTACGCGGGCGTGGCGCTGCTCATGGCCATCGAGAGCGCGTGCATCCCGCTGCCGAGTGAGCTCATCATGCCCTACGCGGGGGCGCTCAGTCATCCCGCGGTTGCCGCCGCGCTCCGCGATCAATTCCACTGGTCCGGGGATCTGCCGGTCTTCAACCTGTTCTTCGCCGCAGTCGCGGGCGCCATCGGATGCAACCTCGGAAGCGAGGTCGCGTACTGGGTCGGCGCCAAGGGCGGCAGACCCGCCATCGAGCGCTACGGGCGCCTTTTGCTCGTCTCCAAGCACGAGATCGAGCTTGCGGATCGGTGGTTCAACACCCGCGGCGAGATCATCATCCTCGTCGCACGCCTCTTGCCCGTCGTCCGCACGTTCATCGCGTTTCCCGCGGGCGTCGCCCGGATGAACCGGATGAAGTTCCACGTCTACACGTTCGTGGGTTCGCTGCCCTGGTGCCTCGCGCTCGGCTACGTCGGGCAAGAGCTCGGGACGCGGCTCCTCGATGAGCACTCGCCGCTCAAGAACGTGATGCACAAGTTCGACGCGGCCATCGGCGCCGCCATCGTCCTCGCCGCCGCCTGGTTCATCTGGTCGCGCGTCAAGGTCTACCGCCGCTACAAGCTCGAGGGCGACGGTACCGCCGTGCCGTTGCCCAAGCTCGACTAGGCCGACGGCGGGCGAAGACAAACGGCGCTAGCCTTCGGGGTGATGAGCCCGAAGGGCGTGGCGCAACTCCGCGAAGACGAGGACTACGCCGGAGGTGGCGAGTCACCCGCGGACGTGGCGGCCATTCGCGGCGCGGTCGCCGAGTGGAGGGCCCGAACCGTCGCGGGGGTCGAGGCCCGGGTCCCGCCCCGCAAGGCCCGCTTCTCGACGTGGAGCGACATGAGCGTCCCCGACGTGGTGACGCCGGCGGACGTTGCCGTCGACTACCTGCGCGACCTCGGTCTGCCGGGACAGTACCCGTTCACACGCGGTGTCCAACCAACGATGTACCGCGGCAGGCTCTGGACGATGCGCATGTTCGCCGGCTTCGGCACCCCTGAGCAGACCAACGCGCGCTTCAAGTACCTGCTCGCCGAGGGGCAGACTGGGCTCTCGACGGCCTTCGATTTCCCGACGCTCATGGGGTACGACAGCGATAGCCCGCGCGCGCTCGGCGAAGTCGGGATGTGCGGCGTCGCGGTCGACACGCTGCGCGACATGGAGGTCCTCTTCGCGGACATCCCGCTCGACCGCGTGACCACGTCGATGACGATCAACGGTCCTGCGATCGTCTTGCTGGCGTTCTACGTGGCCCTGGCCGACATGCGCGGCGTCCCGCGCGATCGCATCGGCGGCACGGTGCAAAACGACTGCCTCAAAGAGTTCGTCGCGCAGCACGCCTGGCTGATTCCTCCGCGCCCGGCCATGCGTGTCGTGACGGACATGATCGAGTTCGGATCGCGCGAAGTGCCGCGCTGGAACACCGTCAGCATCAGCGGCTATCACATTCGCGAGGCGGGTTCGACGGCAACCCAGGAGCTCGCATTCACCATCGCCGACGGAATCGCGTACGTGCAGGCCGCGGTCGAGCGGGGTCTCGCGGTCGACGACTTTGCGCCACGCCTTTCGTTCTTCTTCGACGTCCACAACGACTTTTTCGAGGAGATCGCCAAGTTTCGCGCGGCACGGCGCATGTGGGCGAAGATCATGAAAGAGCGCTTCGGGGCTCAAAAGCCGGAGAGCATGAAGCTTCGCACGCACGCCCAGACGGCGGGCGTGTCGCTCACCGCGCAGCAGCCCCATAACAACGTGGTGCGCGTGGCAATCCAGGCGCTCGCCGCCGTCCTCGGGGGCACGCAATCGCTGCACACCAACTCGCTCGACGAGACGTACGCGCTCCCGACCGAAGACAACGCGACGATCGCCCTGCGCACCCAGCAGATCATCGCCGAAGAAACGGGCGTCGCGGGGGTGATCGATCCCCTGGGCGGCTCGTTCTACCTGGAAGACCTGACGAACCGCATCGAGCAAGAGGCGATGGCCTACGTCGAGCGCATCGACGCGATGGGCGGGATGGTCGCGGCGATCGAGAAGGGCTATCCGCAGCGCGAGATCGCCGCGAGCGCCTACCGGTTCCAGCGCGAGCTCGAGCGCGGCGAGCGAATCATGGTGGGCGTCAATCGCCACGCGACCGACACCGCTGCGGGCGGCGTGCCTACGCTACGGATCGACGAGACCACCGAGCACACCCAGGTGGAAAATCTGCGCAAGGTCAAGGCGGCGCGCGACGCGGCGCGCGTGCGTGATGCTCTCGATGCCGTCCGGGCGGCCGCCAAGGCGGCTCCCGGCACCGAAGGCAGCAACCTGATGCCGCCCATCATCGACGCGGCGAAGGCCTATTGCACCCAGCAGGAGATCTGCGACGTGCTGCGAGAGGTCTTCGGAACCTACACGGACCCGGCCGAGTTCTGACCCTCGCGACCGGTCGGCCCTACCAGGCTTCGACTTCGGCCTCGACGGCAGGTTCCTCGGACGCTTCTTTTTTCTCCGCCAAGTCTTCGTCCAGGTCCTCGTCGTCGTCTTCGACGACGGGGGCGGCGAGGACCGGCAGCCGGCGCTTGCCGGTCGGACCCTCGTCCACATAATCCCGGAGCGTCGACATGTCGCGGAGCGCCGCGAGCTTGGCCAGCCCCTTGACCTCGACCTGCCGGATGCGTTCGCGCGTCAGGTTCATGATCGCGCCGACCTCCTCGAGCGTAGTGCCGCCGCGATCCGCGACGTCGAGCGCGCAGGTCTCGGTCATCTCCCAGACCTCGAGGTCGGGGAAGTTCAGCTTGATCGCGCCCGTCCTGGCCGAGACGTCCAGGTAAAGGTGGTGCTGGCACGATACGAACGGGCACGGCCGTGCAGCGCCCTGGCAATCCAGCCGCGTCTGGGGCTTCGCGAACTCCTCCGTCTCCGGATAGAGCAGGCGACCGAGCTCCAGCTCGCGCTTGGTCATTCGCTTGACGCTGATCGTACGGGCGCGGATCGCCCTCTTGCGCCGGGACCGCCGTTGCTCGCGCGTGACGGGCTCGGTGGTCTCGGCACCGATGTCGAGCGCCAAGGCGCCTTCCGTCCTCAACTCCATGGTTCCGCTCGCGTCCCCGCTCGACGGCTGCTGTCCATCGTTCGGATTGTGTTTTGGGTCCATTCTCGGCTCCCTCTCGGCGAATTCGCCGACACAGCTCCCCACGGGTCCCCGCACGAGGCCGCTCGGCTCACGTCGATCGACCCACGGCGGCACCAATTTTTTCGCACGCGTGTGCGCGCACCGTTCCCGGCGCTCGCACGCGAAAGGCCGCGCGCAACGTCGCGCGGCAAGACCGCGTATCCAGCGTTTTCAGTTGTCGGGACACCGTGGCGACCATCGCCGCACGATCACCCGAGTGATTTCGCACCTTAATCCACTCGAAAGATCGCGGTCAATCCATCGATGAGCTTTTTTTTGAGCTTTTCCATTATGGAACTCGTTTCGCGTGGTTAGATCGGGGGCGTGACAGGAAATGTCCTCGCCTGATCACCCTCGAGCAGCTCGAGCCGCTCGGCCGGCGATCGCGCGAGCGCTTGCGGCACCGCGCGACGCCGGCCTATCGTGCGCCAGCCGTGCGCGAACAGGGGTCCGAACACCGCGAGCCGCGAGCCTCTACGCTGCGGGACGTCGCGGCGCGAGGCGCGCGCATCCGATTCGTCGAAAGCGGCGAGGGCCCGCCGCTCATCCTGATCCACGACTACCTTGCCAGCCACCTCGCATGGGACGACGTCTTGCCGCGACTGGCCGAGCGGTTCCACGTCATCGCGCCCGATCTGCCAGGGTTTGGCGAGAGCGAGAAGCCACCGCCCAGCCGCTACCGTTACGACTTCGAGGCGTTCTGCGAGTCGCTCGCCGATCTGATCGCCGCCGTCGGCCTCGGCCGCGTATCGGTTTGCGGTCATGCCATGGGCGGCGGGGTAGCGCTGACATTGGCCGCCACGTACGCGCACGTGGTCGACAAGCTCGTGCTCGTCAACCCTCTCGTGTATCCGCAACGGCCCGACAAGCTGTCACGCGTGGCGAGCATCCCGGTCCTCGGGCCCCTCGTGTTCAAGCAGGTTCTGGGGCGGTCGCTCTTCCGGAGCCGCTTCGGCGCCGATGGGGCCGAAGCACAGGACGATGCCGCGACTCGCCGGGTCGACCGCCTGTTCGACTTGTTCGACATCCCGGCGGCCCGCGAGGCCGCCTACGCAACGATGCTGGCGATGCTCGACACCCGGCCCCTGACGGCCAGCGTGCCGCGCATTTCGGCCCCCTCGCTCGTCATCTGGGGTCGGGGCAACCGCCAGGCCCCCGTCGAGCAGGGCCGCCGGCTGGCCCGCGAGCTGAAAGGCGCCCGCTTCGAGGTGTTCGACTGCGGCCGCTCGCCCGCCGAGGAGCGGCCCGAGCTCTTCGCCAACACGGTCACCTCCTTTCTCGTCAGCCGGGGCGTGGGCTAGCCGCTTGCAGGCCGGGCCTTCGCGTGCGCGCTTCGCCCGGAATCGCCCGGCCTTGCTCGGGGCCGGGATCATCGTTGCGCTCGTGTCGTTCGCCGCGTTGGGCCCCCTCTTCGCCCACCATGGGCCCCTGCAGAGCGACTTCGTGCGAGGCGTGTCGTCCACCGGCGCACCGGTCGGCCCCAACGCGGCCTTTCCTCTCGGCGCCGACAGGATGTTCCGCGACGAGTTCGCTCGCCTCGCCGTCGCTGGCCGCCTCTCTCTCTTCATCGCGGTGGCCGCAACGTCCATCGCCAGCGCGCTCGGCGCCGCCGTGGGGGTCGTCGCCGGGTGGTACGAGGGTTCGCGCGTACCTGTCGACGGCGCCCTCATGCGATTCGCCGACGTGATGCTCGCCTTCCCGTTTCTGATGCTGGTCATGGCGATCGGCGCCGCGCTCGACCGCACGTCCGCGATCACGATCCTGGTCACCTTGGGCGCCACGAGCTGGCTCGGCATCGCGCGGGTGCTGCGGGCCAAGACGATGCAGGTGCGGGCGCTCGAGTACATCGAAGCGTCCCGGGCGCTGGGGCAGTCGGCGCCCCGGATCATGATCCGACACGTGCTTCCGAACGTCGCCGGACCGCTCATCGTGACGGCCACCGTGATGGTCGCGCAGATGATCGTCGCCGACAGTGTCCTCAGCTACCTTGGCGTCGGGATCGCACCACCCGCGCCGACGTGGGGCCGCATGCTCTTCGAGAGCCAAGACGACGTGCTGAGCTCTCCGTGGCTCTTCGCGGCGCCCGCGACGGCCATCCTGCTGGCCGTCTGGGGCTTCAACATGCTGGGCGAGGGGCTTCGTGATGCACTCGATCCCCGCCAGACGTAAGCCGCCCGCCGCGCTCGCCGTCCTCGCCGCCTGGGCGGCGGGGGTCGGCGCCGCGTTGGCGCTCGCCGACCTTCCTGGGTGTCACCAGCCCCTCGCCGCCCCAATCGCGCCGGCCGATGCCGACGGCGCGGCGCCCCATCGAGGTGGCGTCCTTCGCCTGGCGGCGACGCAAGACCTCCGGACGCTGGACCCGGCCGGGCCGGCCGACAGCCTGGGTGTTCAAGCCCAGCAGCTGATCTTCGCCGGTCTCGTCGATCTGGACGATCAGTCGCGGGTCGTCCCCGATCTGGCGGAGAGCTGGCAGGTCGAAGACGGCGGGCAAACCTACCGCTTCGTCCTGCGCCAGGGAGTCGTGATGCACGACGGGCAGGAGCTGACCGCCGACGACGTGAAGCGATCGGCCGAGCGTGCCCTGCACCCCTCGACCCCCAACCCGAACGCCAGCTACTTCGACGGCATTGCCGGCTACGCCGACTTTCTCGGCGGCCGAACCGAGCACCTCGAAGGCGTCGTGGTCGACGGGCGATACGCCGTCTCTTTCCACCTGAGCGCTCCGGACGCCACGTTCCTTTCCATTTTGGCGATGCATACGCTGCGGCCCGTCTGCCGCACGGGGGGCAGCCGCTATGTCGACACGTGGCTGGCCTGCGGGGCGGGGCCCTTTCGGCTCGAGCAGGACGGCTGGCAGCGTGGGGCCAGCCTGCGCCTCGTGCGACACGACGCCTACTTTCGGCCGGGGCTCCCCTACCTGGATGCCGTCGAGTGGACCTTCAACATGCAGCCGCTCCCGCAGCGCTTCCGCTTCGAGAGCGGAGACCTCGACGTCCTGCGCGACATGACCCAGGCCGACATGGGCCGCTACCGCGCCGACCCGCGCTGGCAGCCTCTCGGAAAGGCCGAAGCCGACACCAACGTCTTCGGCGAGTCGATGAACACGCGCATGCCGCCGTTCGACAACCTGGAGGTGCGCCGCGCGGTGGCCGCCGCGATCGACCGCGAGCACTATCGCCTGCTCTCACCAGGATCGGTCAGCGTGTTGACGCGCCTCATCCCCTCGGGCCTACCGGCCTACGCCGGCGGCGAAGAGCAACGCTACGACTACCCCGCCGCGCTCGAGCACATGCGGAAAGCCGGCTACCCGTTCGACCCGGCCACCGGGCAAGGCGGCTGGCCAAAAACGATCACGTACCCGATAAACGACAAGGGCCTGCTCGTCTACACGGCGCAGGTGCTGCAGCAGGAGCTCGCGAAGATCGGGATCCGCATCGAGATCCGCCTGATGACCTGGCCGGCGCTCATGGCTCTCCAGCAGCGTCCCGGCAACGTGGCCATCTCGCCTGGGGGCTGGGGCATGGACTACCCCGATCCAAGCTCCTTCTTCGAGCCTCTCTTCACGACGGGCGCCATCGGCCCGGAGTCGACCTATAACTCGTCGTTCTACTCGAACCCGCCGTTCGATGCGCTCGTCGCACGCGCACATCGCGAGCTCGATGTGCCGACACGCATCGCGCTCTACGCGCAGGCCAACGCCATCCTCTGCGACGACGCGCCCTGGGCGTTCACGTTCTCGTCGCACAAATACGACTTGCGCCAGCCGTACGTACGCGGGCCGCTGCTTCACCCCGTCTGGGGCATGGATCCCACCCGCAGCTGGATCGATCGCACGGGCACCGCCCTCGAGCAGGCCGTCGGGAGGCCGCGATGAGTCGACTCGCATCCCGGATCGCGTGGAGCGTGTTCGTCGTGTGGGCCGTCGTGTCGATCACGTTCGTCGTGCAGACGGTCCTGCCCGGGGACCCGGCGCGGATGGTTGCCGGGGCGCAGGCACGGCCGGCCGACGTCGCGCGCATCCGGGCGCGCCTCGGGCTCGATCGTTCGCTGCCGGAGCAATACGTCCGCTTCTGGACCCGCCTCGTGCACGTGGGTCCGCTCGACGCGCGCGCGGCGCCGGACCACACGAGCTGCGCGGTCATCGCCCCGCTCCGCGGCGGGCGCTCGCTGCACCTCGACTTCGGCAAGAGCTTTCAGATGAGCCAGCCGGTGGTCGACGTCCTCGTCGCCCGCATGCCGCGGACGTTCGCCCTCGCGCTCGTCGCCATGGCGATCCAGCTCCTTTTTGGCGTCGGCACCGGTGTCGTCGCAGCGGTGAAGCGGGACTCGTGGCTCGACCGCGTCCTCGTCAGCGCGAGCTTGCTCGGGCTCAGCGTGCCGACGTTCCTCATCGCGTTGGGGCTGCAGCTTCTTTTCGCCCGTACGCTCCGGTGGCTCCCGCTCGATGGCTTCGGCTCCGACTTGGCCGAGCACGCGCGCAGCATGGTATTGCCCGCGCTCACCCTCGGAATCTACGGGGCGGCGTACTACACGCGCCTCGTACGCGACGAGATGATCGTGCTGATGCGCAGCGACTGGGTCCGGACCGCGCGAGCCAAGGGCCTGCCCGAGTGGCGCATCGTCGTGACGCACGCGCTGCGCAACGCGATGGTGCCGGT
>Ga0302326_10009813_pt1 | contig 20825 bp, 20 predicted proteins | sample Palsa_T0_3_FD_202264 | JGI IMG/M metagenome (GOLD analysis project Ga0302326, IMG submission 202264) | Peat permafrost microbial communities from Stordalen Mire near Abisko, Sweden - Palsa_T0_3 | ecosystem: Environmental > Terrestrial > Soil > Palsa > Peat permafrost | place: Sweden: Abisko...
AACAGCATGTTCAGCCCTTTGCCCAACGAGAGCCTGCGATCAAATCCCCACTCATCGAAAACCACGGAGCGATACTTGACTGAATTGCAAATCTCTCTGAGATGACGGGCGCGATCCTCCGGCAAAATCAGATCTTCCCAAAGGTGATGCGGCTTGATCCTGCGCCCAAGACTCGATAGCTTGCGGCTGGAGTGCAGCCGGCACGCTTCATACAAATCTCCCATGGAAATATTTGGAGAGGATGGATCCCTCCAAAGCGCAAATTGACGCGCTGATCGCACTGACTCCCGGATCTGTCCAACAGTCATGCGAAATTTGTTCGCGAATTCGGCGCAGTCGAGTTCGGGGCGCGCATCAGACCCAAGCTCTTTGCGCCATAGCTCGGTCCGGCTGGCGAAGTCTGGACGGCTGAATTCGACTGATATGAATTCGCGATCTGTAAGTTCGCCATGGGGGTGCCAGCTTGTTTCGCCTGCAAGAATGAGAAGACCTCGAAAGGCGCTGAGTTCCCGTAGCAGAGACCGGCGCAACGCGCCCTTGTCCTCCGCCAGCAAAAGATCGAACTGATCCAGAAAAAGCGCGCTCCCACAGAGCATTGCCTCGCGAATCGTCAGGGCGAGCACATTATTGGGACCATTCACGCCCAGCAGCGCTTCCAGATCGACACATAGCAACGATTGCTGCCGTGGAATGCAGAGAGCTTCCGCAGTGGTTTGAAGACCGACACCATATGGACCGTGGAAGTAAATCAGAGGCAATTGCTCAATCGACAGTTGTGGACCTGTAAGAGCCAGCAGCTTTAAGTGGATCTCCGAGTGCGTTGTCACATCGTCCACCATTGCCTCAGGCCGAACGCATCGAGCGAAGTCAGCAATGAGCGGGTCGGGCGCATCGGAGTCAAGCAGATAGCGAGTGATTCTTTCGTCGAGGCGAACCGCCCTGGCGAGCATCGGATCGCATGGGCGGGATGTGTCTTCCACAATTCGCAGCAAGCGATAACGAATCAGCGGTGCGGATCCAACGAATCGTTCACGCGCAGATATTTTGTCTTCGAGCGAGTGGCATACAAAGTTCAATACCAGATCGAGGCTCGCGTACTTCTTCGTCACGTCGTCCTGAAGATACGCGTAAAGCCGCTCGAAGCGAGGGTCGACTTCTACAGCAAGGCAAACGACGAGGCAGGCGATTTCGAAGTCAGAAAGCCGGAAGATCTTTTGCAGAATGATAAGCCGCAGATTGACGCCTTGCGCAAGGCTCGCTTCTCTTCGCCCGGCAATTCCCTCACCAATTTCAGAGATGGCAGGCCATAACTCCTTCCCATTTTCCGTCGCGGAAACAGCCGCAAATGGCGGCGAACCTTGCTCACGCTTCAGCAGATCAGACACTTCCTCATCCGAGATGACCAGTCCTTTAAACTCGTTGGCAGCGCCGCTACGATGCATCTGTTCAAGCTGCCAACGAACCAGCAACTCAACTCGGCTGATCTCTGCGAGAATATGCTCGATCGAATTTGCGAAGGGCGCGACGCGCTGCTCAGCCCGGGGACTGGCGTGTTCGCGGCGAACTGGTGGGGCTTTGACTGTCATAAGAGGTTTGGTGCCTGTCCTTATGTCTCTTCCCCAATACCCGGAATCTCGCCGAACTGCTCCTCGTGAGAGTGGATGGAACTGCTCAGCATCAGAAGCAGTTCTTTGGCGTAGGAAGGATTCATCACGATTCGACTATGCATTCGTTCTGGTCTGCTGTTGTACATCTCGCCGAAGTCAACAACGAATTCGAGCGCGTTATGGCCAATTGAGAAGTAGTTGGTGTACCGGCCCTCAAGCCCGTAGCTTGCAGTGTGGTGCTCTTCTTTCAGAGGACTCCAGGGATCGGGCAGCCGATTGGTCATGGGCACCTCTACACTCAACCGAATGCATTAGCAATCGACATTCCAATTCGCAGGTATGCAAACCCGCGCAGTGGATGCTGCATCCAAACGATTTAGGCCGTCGGCCGGATCAGTGACAGGGTGGCAAAGATCGTTTGTGTAACGCTGCGCCGAGACAGTGTTGAACAGAGCATTCCGATGCAAATCCTTGTGAAAGGGTAAGGCGCGCGGAGGGAAGCTTTAGTCGTTTGAAATCAGTCTTCCGACGCTTACGGACGAAGCCAGGAAGTGTCACACCATGTGTAACAAAACTGTCCTGTCCGCTTTTGCGATGCTCGATTCGAGATGTAACGGAGTGGTTGACGTTTAGATCGGCTGCGCATTCACGCTCACCGAAGATAATCCGGTAGCGACAAGCCTGCTGGAGATGCCTCGTCTGTCAGTTTGAATGCAATCGTGGCCTGGATGTACCAATCTTGTATAGCGCCATCTTGCGATAGAGTTTCATGCGGGACCAATCGAGATGATTGGCTGCCTTACTCTTGTTCCAATTCGTCACAAGCAGTGCGCTGAGCAGTTTCTCGCGTTCCGAAGGCGACGCGGCGCTGTATGTTATGCATCTCGCAAGAAACGGCTCCGGCAGTTCGGCAATCAAGGTCTCTTCCGGTGAAAGCTCCCCAAAGATCGCTTCCACCAAGTTCTTGAGTTCGCGGATGTTGCCCGGCCAATCGTACGCCAGCAACCACGCCATCGCCTCGTCGGTAAAGCCCTGCACCGACATGCCAAGCCGCTGGTTGAAGTACCGGACATAGTAGTCGAGCAGCGAGACCAGATCTTCCTTCCGCGCTCGCAATGGAGGAAGATGAATAGACGTCACCGCCAGCCTGAAGAACAGGTCCCTGCGAAAGGTATTCTCTTCTACGAGCTTCTCCAGGTCCCGATTGGTCGCCGCAATAATCCTTACGTCGATGCTCAATCCGCTTACGCGGCCCAGCCGCTGGATCTCCCGGCTCTCCATCATGCGCAGCATGCTGGATTGGCCGTAGGCGCTCATGTCTCCGATCTCATCGAAGAAAACAGTGCCGCCATGAGCAGCCTTCAGCTTACCTTCCTTCGATTGGTATGCACCCGTAAATGCGCCCCTCTCGTAGCCGAACAATTCACTTTCGAATAATGTATCGGGAATGGCGGCGCAATTGATCGTGATGAATGGCTTGTCTCGCCTGCGGCTGTTCATGTACAGCATTTCGGCGGCCAGTTCCTTGCCGGTCCCGGTCTCGCCGGTGATCAGAATGTTGTTGTCGGTCGATGCCACACGGTGCAACCGTGTTCGGACGGTCTGCAACGCGACGCTGTCGCCAATCATGCGGCTGGCCCCTTCCGGCGCGGCAGTCTGGTTGAGTTTGCGGCGTGGAAATTCGCCGTTGCCCAGGCATCGTCGGACAGAGTCAAGGAATTCCTCCGTGGCTGAGGAGATCGTCACGTACTCGTTGATTCCGGCTCGCAGCGCATTGATTGCCAGCTGTTCAGAACTGACTTCGGTCACAAGAACGATGGGTGTTCGGCCGACGACGCGACGAATTTCTCGCGCCCAGTCAACCCTGCACCCCTTATCGATGGTGGAGGGCCCAAGCACAACTACGTCCGGCCGCACGCGCTCAAAGAGCTCCAGGACGGCGTCCTGGCTCGCCGTCTGCGTCACGCGGAAACCACCGCGCATAAGATGCGCGCTGAGCGTACCGCTCGTACCGGCGTTTCGTTCGACCAGTAATATCGTCGAATAGCTCATAGTGTCCCTTTCCGCATTTCGAGATGCAATGCCGGCGGAGTCGTGCTGGGAAGCTAAGGCCTTCCATACATGGAGTGATAGAAACGTACTAATCGTTTCAAAGTTTGGGAAGTGGCGGTGATCAGGGAATCTGCCACACGATGTAGATGGTGGTCTGTTTCTTCTGAGTTGCAATTTCAATCGACTTCCAGCCACTCGCCTGCGACGGGTTCACAATGATGGTGCAACCCTTCGTTTGAAGAGTCACATTGATTGGCATCCCTGGAAACAAACCCGTAATGTTGCCTTGATCTGGTATGTTGTTGACGATCCTGAGAGTCTTATTTTTTTCGATTTTGCCTCTCCAGGTCACGGTACCCGACGTTGGGCCCGCATACTGAGCGGTTGGAATAACGGTGATATCCGTGGTGGCTTGCGTCTCGGGGTTCGCATTGCTGGTGGCAGTGATCCGGACAGTGAGGCCCTTAGCCGGAACAGACGCAGGAGCCTGGTACACCCCGGAAGGCAACATGGTTCCTCCACCTGATGCAGACCAGGTCACGCTTCTGTTGTTGGAACCGGTGATGGTTGCGGAAAATTGCAAGCTCCGGCCAGCCTCCAGGGTCTGCGCATGAGGCCTGATCGTTGCTGTCACTTCTGGGCCTGAAGACAGCGCGAGAGCGAATGTGCTGGACTTGGAGGGATCTGCCTGACTCGAAGCAGTGATAACGACAGTCTGCGGAGGCTTCACCTTCGCCGGCGCCGTATAGATGCCCTGTGGGGTTATGTTGCCGATTGCAGGATTTACCGACCACTGCACAGCAGTGTTGGAAGCATTCTTCACCACTGCCTGGCACATGTATCTGTGGTGGTCTTGCGGAGTGCAATCAACGGGGCTAACCGATGCAGGCTGTAGATCTACAGTTGCATAAGCAGTTGGCGGGTTTTCGGTAGAAGCCGCTCCCTCCGCTGCGGGCAGTGACGCAGTCACTTTAACCTTGACTGCCGCAGGGATCACGGGCGGAGCAGAATAGAGACCGCTGGATGAAATGCTTCCGATCGAGGGATGAAGACGCCACTGTACCTGTCCTCCGGGATTCTGCTGGAACCTGAATTGCTTGGTTTCCGATCCAATCAGGCTGGCAGTCGTGGGGATCAAATGGAGCGGCGGACCGGGGGTCAGCGAGATGGTGGCCGCCGCTGTATATTGCGGCGATTTCTGGCTGGTCGCAATCACGTTCACCGACTGCGGCGAGGATATAAATCCCGGTGCGCTGTAAAGGCCCGTGGCAGAGATTGTCCCAACACTCGGATTGAGCGACCAATTAACATCAGGGCCAACATCAGGACGCGGGTTCGCGATCAACTGCAAGGTTTCGGCGGGTCCCAGGCTCTCAGTCGTCGGGCTTACCGTGATAGCAGGCGGCAGGAGCGTGACTTGCGCTTTGTCTGATTTCGTTCCATCGTCCACGCTGGTTGCGATGACCGTCACGAGCTGCTCCGTCGCGACGGATGCAGGCGCAGTGTAGATTCCGTCCGGAGTGATCGTGCCGCCCTCCGGCTGCGTCGGCTGCGTCGTCCAGTTCACCTTTCCGCCGTCGCGGCCTTTCACCGTGGCAGTGAATTTTTGGGTTTGACCTGCCGAAGGCGACGCTTCCTTTGGAGTTACCTGCACTTCAATCTGCGGTGGCGGCGGCGGCGGTATGTGGAAGAAGTACCAAACGACCCCCGCAATTGCCAGACATCCGAGCAGCGCAATAAGCACAAAAAGCGCGATCTTGCTATTTTTCTTAAACCATGCCGCAAAATCGAAGGCAAGTTTTTCCTGCCGGATCAGCAGCCGGACGCCGTCGCCCAACCCGTTCTTGCTCAGGCTCTTTTCCAGTTCGATTCGCTTGTTCGTATCTTTGCGGCGAAGCTCCCACTTGACGGTTCTTCCTGCTGCGTCGGTCTGCGGCAAAGGGATATTTACAACCAGGTCTCTCAGCAGCACCGAAGCTAGCGTCTCTCCTGGCTCGACGGTGGGGATAACCGCTCCGTTCGGGGTAATCACTTCAATTCTCAGGTCGGTGATCTCGAGCACCAGGGAAACCTGGTCGCCGGACTTAATGCCGTTGTCTTCAAGGCTCTTTTGCAGGTCCACACGGCTGTTCGTTCTAGCATTCACGAGGACCCATACATGCGGTTTTCCGCGCTTGTTGAACGCATCGAATTTCAGGGATCCAATCACCGACTTCAGGAACTCTCCTGCAAGTGCATCGGCGAGAGGCTCGAAGCCGACTACCTCTCCGTTGGCGAGGCGTATTTGCAGCGCTAGAGGTGGTTCGCTCACCTGCACAATCTGCAATTGGACTCCCGATTCGAGGCCGTTCTCAGCCAGGCTCTTGGCAGAATCCAATCTCATTTCATCGTCTCTACGGAAAATTGACCAGTCGATCGACTTTCCTGTAGCAGTCGTTTTCGGCAAGGCAAAATGGGCGATCGCGCTTTTCCGGAGCTCGCCGGCAGGCATATCTTCCACTACTTCCTGCTGCCAGGAATCGCCAGTCGGCGAAGTTATGTCGAGGCTGATCATTCGATACGGGGTCGCCTCAATGGACAAACTATCGCCGGTGGCGACGCGATTGTCGGCCAGAACCAATTCCGAATCCAGCGACTGACCGGTTTTTCCGTGCACCAGCTTCCAGCGATTCGGCCGTTTCTGGTCGTCGAGTTCAGGCAATCTGAAGTGCCGAACCAGCTCCGCTAGAAAGACCCCTGCTTTCATCGACGAGGGCGCCTCGCACTGAAGCGTCTCCAGGTTGGGCGCCGTGATCTCCAATTCGAGAATGTGCGTCTTCACCGGCACGGTGGAGACAAGATAAAGCTCCTGGCCGCTGCGGACTCCGTTCTCTTCGAGAGAGAGCTTGGGGTCCAGAATCTTGCCGGCTGGTCCATCTTTAAGCGCCCAGTTCTGCCGCGAGGACCCGTGATTCTGGCCGCGGAGGATATCGGCGAGGAAATCCCCGGTATTGTAACTTTCGGGGGCGTCTGCCGCTTGGAATCCGTCTTGATCTGTGTGGATTTTGAGGCCGATTAGCATTGGAATCCTGCAACAAACGAGGGTTTGAATGCGCGGTCTGAACCGATAGCTGAGAAGTGTAACAGGAATATCGAAAGAAGTCGGAAAAAGAATTTTATGCGCTTGTTGTCTATTGTTTAAATAATTTGATGACAGAAGTAGGGGATTCGTCCCGGAAGTACCAATTCGGTAGCCTCCGTGAGCGACCAGCGAGCCGTCCGAGCGATTCCAGCGCCTGATGTACTCGGGCGCCTACCGCTGCACCAACGCGGGATGGTGGTATGCGCAAGGTGCAATCCACGCTCAGACATCATCTCGATCAAATCGCGGAAATTGAGCTTGTAGCGCAGGTACCAGCGCACGTATAGGATGATCACCTCGCGGTCGAAATGCCACCCCGAAACAACTCCTCGATGCACGTCTATTCGCTTAATGTTGGTCCTAGTCTCCAAAGACCACTGTACCTGACGGGTGCGAAGCTTCTGCACCAGAGCTCCTGCTTCTAAGTGCGAGGTGGTGTCTTGGCTCGTGAGTCGTGCTGGGCGAGACGGCTTAGGAGATAGTCGACTTCGGACTTTGCGATGGCCGTAAGGGAGGTGCCTGGGGCGCGCTGACAGTCGTGAGCGATCGCTCCGCGCTTTTGCAGGATATACTTGCGGACCGCGAGGCCGACGCCCTGCTGCTGCTCGTAACGGATGAGCGGGAGGTGGGCGTCGAAGAGATCGTGCACAGCGTCTCGCTGGCCCGCGTGCGAGAACTTGACGACATCGACCAGCATGTCGGGGAACGCGTAGCCTGTCATGGCGCCGTCGGCTCCGCGCTCCATCTCGAAGTCGAGGAACAGACCACCGTTGCCGGTGAGGATGGAGATGGGCCGGAGCGAGCCGTCACTTTGGAATTTTCGAAGGGCAGAGATTTTTTCGAGGCCGGGCCAATCCTCGTGTTTGAGCATAACGCAGGATGGATTGTCGTTGACGATGCGCTGGATCACCTTCGGCGTCATGACGACGCTGAGGAGCAGCGGGTAATCCTGGATGACGAAAGGGATGTCGGGGCCGATGGCGGAGACGGCCTGTGCGTAATAGCTGACGATCTGGTCGTCAGTGCGAAGGCTTGGCGGCGGGGCGATCATGACCCCGGCGGCACCGTCCTCCATGACGCCGCGAGCGAGGGACCGCATGGCTGCAAAGCCGGAGGCGGATACTCCGACGATGATGGGGATTTTGGACCGGCGGACGACCTGGTTGGAGATCGCGAGGGCTTCGGCGGGATCGAGCTTGGGAGCTTCGCCCATGATCCCGAGGATGGTGAGGCCGTTGACGCCGGAGCGGAGGTAGAAGTCGGTCATGCGGTCGACGGAGGCGTAGTCGACTGCTCCCTCGGGTGTAAACGGGGTGACGGCGATGGCGAAAACGCCTTGTGCGGTGTGGTCGAGAAGCATTCAGCTAGAGTTCCTTTTTTGATGGGGTGGGAGGGCCGTCACGCAGGAGGAAGTCGAAGTCGCAGCCTTGGTCGGCTTGCAGGACAGAGTCTTCGAACAGTTTGGCATAGCCGCGGTGCGGGGTCTCGCGGTGCGGTGGGGATTGTTCTAAGGCGGCGAGGCGACGTTGCAGTTCGGCTTCGTCGATAAGGAGTTCGATGCGGCGGCCTTCGACGTCGAGCAGGATTTGATCGCCGTTTTGGACGATTGCCAGCGGGCCGCCGACGGCGGACTCGGGCGCGATGTGGAGGACGATGGTGCCGAAGGCTGTGCCGCTCATGCGGGCGTCGGAGATTCGCACCATGTCTTTGACGCCCTGGCGTGCGAGCTTCATGGGGATGGGCAGGTAGCCGGCTTCTGGCATTCCAGGTGCGCCTTTGGGACCAGCGTTGCGGAGAACGAGGATATCGTTGGGGGTGACGTCGAGGTTAGGATCGTCGATGCGGTTGGTCAAGTCTACGATACTGTCGAAGACCACGGCGCGGCCGGTGTGGCGCATCAGGTGCGGCGATGCGGCGGAGTGCTTGATGACAGCGCTGAGGGGCGCTAGATTGCCGTGGAGGATCGCCATCGCTCCTTCGGGTTTGAGTGGCGAGGCGAAGCTGCAGATGACGTTCTGATTGGGGACGTGTTCGGCGGAGGCGATTGCGTCGCCTAAGGTGCCGCCGGAGATATTGGGGGCGGTGAGATCGAGGAATGCTGTGAGCTCGCGCATGAGGGCGGGCAAGCCGCCGGCGTGGTGGAGGTGCTCCATGTAGTGAGCGCCGGAGGGCTTGAGGTTGAGCAGGACGGGGATTTCGCGTCCTAGCTGGTCGAAGGCGTTGAGGTCGAAGGGGACACCGGCGCGGCCAGCTATTGCGATGAGGTGGATGAGGCCGTTGGTAGACCCTCCGATGGCTTGAAGGACGATCATCGCGTTGCGGACGGAGGCTGGGGTGATGAGGTCGCTGGGCTTGGGCGTCCCGGCGATGGCGATTTCAGTGGCGCGTTTGCCGCTGGCTTCCGCGATGCGGCGGCGATCGGCGAGTGGAGCTGGCGCGGCGGCGCTCAAGGGGAGTGCGAGGCCGATGGCTTCGACGATGCAGGCCATCGTGCTGGCCGTACCCATGACCGAGCATGTGCCGACCGAGGGGCAGAGGCGGCCGCTAATAGTTTCGATCTCGACGAGGTCTATGTCGCCGGCCCGATGCTGCGCCCACATGCGGCGGCAATCGGTGCAGGCCCCGAGGACTTCGCCTTTGTGATTGCCGACGATCATGGGGCCAGTTTGAAGAATGATCGCCGGAAGGTCGGTACTGGCGGCCGCCATCACTTGCGCGGGGAGCGTCTTGTCGCAACCGCCGATGAGGACGACGGAGTCCATGGGCTGCGCCTTCATCATCTCCTCGGTGTCCATCGCCATGAGGTTGCGGAGGAACATGGACGTCGGATGGGCGAAGCTCTCGCCGATGGAGATGGTGGGGAAAACCATGGGCAGGCCGCCAGCGAGCATGACGCCGCGCTTCACGCTCTCGATGAGGTCGGGGACGTTGCCGTGGCAGGGGTTGTAGTCGCTGAAGGTGTTAGTGATGCCGACTACGGGGCGTTCCAGCGCATCGTCGGAGTAGCCCATCGCCTTGATAAACGCCTTGCGGAGGAAGAGCGAGAAGCCTGCGTCGCCGTAGCTCGTCAACCCTTTGCGTAAGCCTGTGGTCATATTGGTTCCTCCTGCGGCTGTCGGCTGACGACCGAGGCCGGTGCCAGCGTGAAGATGAGGATCGAGGATGCGACCATGCATCCGGCGATGAGGTACAGGCCGGAGTTGAGCGTGCCGGTTTGGGTCTTGAGGAAGCCGATAATGGTGGGACTGAAGAAGCCGCCGAGATTGCCCGTACAGTTGACGAACGCGATGCCGGCGGCAGCGGCGCTGCCGCCGAGCAACGACGTGGGCAGCGCCCAGAACATCGCCACCGCGGTGATGACACCGGCAGCAGCCAGCACCAAGCCGAACATGGCGAGAGGCGTATTGCTCCCCGCCCGGGTGCACAGAAGGAACCCGACCGCGGCGGCAAGACTGGGAAAGATGGTATGCCAGCGGCGTTCGCGCGTGCGGTCGGAGTGACGGCCGGTGAGTACCAGCGTGACCAGCGCTGTGGCGTAAGGAATGGTGGTGAGCAGGCCGATGGTGAATGCGTCCCTGACGCCGGTCTGGCGGATGATGGTCGGCTGCCAGAAGCCGACGGCGTAGGAGCCCATCTCGATGCCGAAGAAGATAGCGCAGAGCAGCCAGACCCTGGGACTAGTGAAGACCGACCCAATCGACCTATGGGACTTCGTTTCGGCTTCGGCGTGAATCTCGGCGGCAACAGTGGCTCGTTCGATTGGGGAGAGCCACCTTGCCTCAACGACTCGGTTATCGAGAAAGAGAAAGATGACGACGCCGAACAGGATAGCGGGGATCGCCTCCAGGATGAAAAGCCATTGCCATGCGGCGATGCTCTGGGTGTTGCTGAAGTGATGGAGGATGAAGCCGGAGAGCGGGCCGCCGATGATGCCGGAGACAGGGTTGCCAGCCATTAGCAGGGCGACCATGGCGGCTCGGCGATGTGCTGGAAACCAGTAGGTAAGGTAGAGGATCATACCGGGGAAAAAGCCGGCTTCGGCAACGCCGAGCAGCAGACGCGCTATGTAGAACTGAACTGGGGTGTGGACGAGAGCGGTGAGCGCAGAGACGATGCCCCAAGTGACGATGACGCGGCAGATCCAGATGCGTGCGCCAACCTTATGCAGAATGATGTTGCTCGGAATCTCGAAGGCGAAGTAGCCGAGGAAAAATATGCCGGCCCCGATGCCGTAGACGCCGTCACTGAACTTGAGGTCGCCCATCATCTGCAATTTGGCGAAGCTGACGTTGACGCGGTCGATGTAGGCGATGATGTATCCGGCGAGCAGGATCGGCATAAGGCGCCACGCGATCCGGCGGTAGAGATGGTCGCCGGTGCGGTAGGGCGTCAGGTTCGGTGATGTCACGGCTGGCTCCGGTCAGGTGCGGTTTACTCTTCGGCGTTGGGCTGGGCGGCGCAGAAGGCTGCGTATCGGGCTTTGGTCTCGGCGTTGGGTGGGTAGAGGCCTGGGAGCGGACGGCCTGAGCGGACTTCGTCGATGATCCAGGCTTCGAGCTTTTCCTGTTCGACGGCGTCTGCGACGACTTCGTCGAGGAGCGCGGCTGGGATGACTACGGCGCCGTCGTCATCGGCAACGATGATGTCATCCGGGAAGACTGCTACCCCGCCACAGGCGATAGGCATCTGCCAGCCGACGAAGGTGAGGCCGGCGACCGATGCGGGTGCTGCTGTGCCCTCGCACCAAACGGGCAGATTTGTACGGAGAACTCCGGCGAGGTCGCGAATGACGCCGTCGGTGATAAGGCCGGAGACTTCGCGGACGCGGATACGCTCACAGAGGATGTCGCCGAAGATGCCGGCGTCGGTGACGCCCATAGCGTCGACTACCGCGACACAACCTGCGGGCATGCACTCGATGGCGGCGCGGGTGGAGGTGGGAGACGCCCATGATGCCGGGGTGGCAAGGTCCTCGCGTGCGGGCACGAAGCGGAGCGTGAACGCCGGTCCGACAATGCGGGGTTGGCCGGGGCGCAGAGGCTTGGTGCCGCGCAGCCAGATGTTGCGCAGGCCCTTCTTGAGGAGGACCGTGGTGAGGGTTGCGGTCGTGACGCCTTTGAGTGCTTCAATGGTTTTACTGTCGAGTGGCATATCTGTTCGATCTTTCCTAAATGCTGGTCGTCATCCCGCCATCGACGCGGATGACGGAACCGGTGATGTAGGCAGCACGAGTGCTGGCAAGGAAGGTGACAACGTCGGCATATTCTTCGGGCTTGCCGTAGCGGCCCACGGGGATGGTGGCTGCGCTTTCGGCGGCGACCTCTTCCACTCTGCGTCCTTCACGTTTGGCGCGGGCGTCGTCGAGCGCGGCGACTCGCGCTGTGGCGATGCGTCCGGGCACGATGATGTTGGCGGTGATACCGTCTTTCGCGACTTCGCGGGCGAGCGTCTTCGACCAGCCGACCAGCGACATGCGAAGTGCATTGGAGATAGCGAGGTTCGGGATGGGCGCGATAATCCCCGATGAAGTGCTGGTGAGGATGCGGCCCCAGCCACGAGCCTTCATACCGGGAAGGACGCGGTCCGTGATGGCGATGACGGAGAGAACCATGGCCTGAAATTGTTTGGCCCAAAGTGCGGGATCTTGACCGGCTGCAGTGGATGGGGGCGGTCCGCCGGTGTTGTTAATGAGGATGTCCACGGGGCCTAGTTCGCTTTCAATCTTTGCAATATTGGCGTCGATTGCTGACAGGTTGGCCAAGTCCCAGATGAGGCTGAGGCTACTGCCGCCGATTGAACGGAGTTCCGCCATCGCGACATCGATAGAAGTTGACCCAACACCAGCGACCGCAACCTTGGCACCTTCAGCGGCGAATGATTTCGCGATGGCGCGCCCTAGTCCTCCGCCCCCGCCCAGCACTAAGGCGGTCTTCCCCTTTAGTCCGAAATCCATACATGGTCCTCGTCAGGCCATAATACTTGCGCGAGGCGACGGTTGCGAAACCGCCCAGGACAAAATGGGCCTTCAGTCAGGAAGGTGTCCCAATATGCGCAAAATGATTCTTCTTACGTTGATGGTGTGCTTGGCATCGGTCGGGTTGCCGCAAGAGAAGCCGCTGGCTGGAGTGATCGATATTCTCGTGCATTCGGCACCGGATAGTACCCGACTGCCCCCGGTACGAACCCGATGCACGAGCGCAGACTGCTGGTGCATACGGACGCAGGAGAGTTCGTGCATGCCTTCATCCCGCTGGCCGCGATTAATTAGGTTAGCGTCTTGATGTGGACGCTTCCACAGGGGGATGAGACCGGAAGTAGTCCGACGTTTCGTTGAGGGTGAATTCGCTGTATAGGAGAGTGCGGCTGATCGATGGAACGCGGTGGCGTGTAAAACATTACGTGATCGCCGGGAGATATCCGGCGGATCCCAAAAGCGCATCATGCGCGGATGGGGAGCCGCCCGGTGAAACAGGCCACATGCGGATGCCGTCATCAATGTGTTCATTACAAGCAGGCCAGTAAGAAACATCCACATGCCGCCGGCCCCCCTGGCGATTCCACCGAGATTGGCCGCCAGGAGGATGGGAGCTGGTTGGCTCGGTGTCTCCGCGCCGAGTCCGTGAATGACTCCAATGCTAAAAGCAATTGGACCGGTGTAATTCAGGTTGTCATTTGCATGTGGGTCGAGTGTTGCATCCACCGGCAGAGGCCAGAGCTTGCGCCTAAGTTTGCGATACGCTGGTGATGTCTGAGATGGCGGCGATGTGATCGTAGTCAAAACCGTACCGGAATCTAAGAACCGCGCAGGAGATCTGCGTCACATTAAGAGCGGCATTCATAGCGCTGCCTCCAATGGCGCCTCCTGCGTGCGGGTGCGCTGCGTCTGCAGGAACTGGAAAATCGCTTCCATTCCCAGACTGGTCTTTGAAGAGACCTCGAAGATCCTCATGCCGGGCCGTACGCTCTCGATATTATGACGCGCCATAGCGACATCGAACTCCGCCGCATCAGCCAAGTCCATTTTCGTGATGATGGCCACGTCGGAGCTGTTGAAGATGGTTGGATATTTCAGAGGCTTATCCTCGCCTTCCGTGGCGGAGAGCAGAACAAAGCGCAGCTCTTCTCCCAAGTCATAGCTCGAAGGACACACGAGATTTCCTACATTCTCGATAAAGAGAAAGTCGGGCGCGTCGAGCTTCCATTCTTTGAGCGCTTTCTCGATCATCTGCGCATCAAGATGGCAGATTGTTCCGGTAGTGATCTGTTTCACGTTGGGCGTAGCGCGCTGCAGCCGCGCCGCATCATTCTCTGTTGCCAGATCGCCAACCAACGCGGCCACGCGATAGTTGCGCGACAGACCGGCCAGGAGCTTCTCCAGAAATGCAGTCTTTCCCGAGCCAGGGCTGGAAACAAGTCCTACGACGCAGGTCGCGTCGCGCTGAAATCGCTCGCGAAGCGTGCGCGCCAGGAGATCGTTCTGCTTCATCACCTTTGCCCTGACTTCAACGATCCGCGTACTCAAGCAGTGACCTCCAGCGATGCCACTTCCATCTCGCGGCCAGATAGAATCTCCGGAGTCGGCGAAAGGCACTCCGGGCAACAGATCTCATACACCGAGGGTGGTGTCTTCTGCTGCCGGCAGATTGGACAGAAAACCACCAGTGGCACTGTCTCGATCACCAGCCGAGATCCTTGCAGTGGAGTGCCCTCGCAGGCAAGCTCATAGGCAAAGAGTAACGCTGCTTTGTCGACGCCGGCGAAGATACCAAGCCTCATGTGCACAACCTCAACCGCGAGGCCACCACGGCTTTCTGACTCCTCGACGATCTGGTCAATCATGCTGATGGCAATCGAGAGTTCATGCATATGATTGTCTTCTCGCTTACATGGACCGGATTTTCATGTAGCGAATCAGATCTGGAGCCGCCATCGTGCCGACGACAATCACTAGCAGCGCAATCGCGCCCAATACGATCTTTCCTGTCATTGATCCACCTCCACGACATCTGTTTTCCATTACTGTGTTGCCTCCATTGTTTCTAACTCGGCGGTTGCATTTGCATTCTGCGCTCTGATCCGTGCGACTAGCTGCTCGACCATGATGTAGGCCTCTTCAATCGCGGCTTGCACCGGCTCGGAGAGTCCCATGCGGCCCTCCAACTCATCGCCAAAGTCGTTGGGCTCACAGCCAACAACAAATACCTGCGCGGCAATTTGTCCCATGGACAATGCGAGGTTTAGCACTCGGACCGGATCCATGCCATGTGGATTCATCTCCATGCCCGGCATCGCCGGGTCGCCCATGCGGGAGAGATCGGGCTCAATGATATAGAGAGTGCCGGGAGTTTCACCACGGGGTAAAGCATCTACGATGATCACCGTATCCCACGGATCCAGCAAAGCATAGGCGAGGTCGAAGCCGCGAATCCCGAAGTCTTTCACGAGCACATCCTTCGGCAGACTTCGTCTTGCAAGTGAACGTGCCACTTCGACACCGAACGCATCGTCGCCCAGGAAGATATTGCCAACGCCCGCAATGAGAATCGCATCGCTCATGTCGGTTCTCCCTCCGTTACGGGCTCCACCTCTTCAGGCGAATAAAAAAACCGGTGACCGGGTTGCCGCATCATGCCGAACTCACGTCCCGGATCGTCGTCCAGCACAACCGCAAGCTGTATCTCGTCCTCAAAGTCCTGTTCGATGGCTTCGATCACGGCTACCTTGCCCTTCAGGGCGATGTCCATGATGTCCGCAGTTTTTTGGGGCCATAGACGAACGCGGTCGCCAACGCGTAGCGGAATGCCGAAGACAGCCACGCTCTCCGGTGGCGCCTTTGTCTCCTCGAAGGGATTCCACGCGCCGAAGGGTGTGTCTTCATGAAGCACCTCCTCACGAATCTCTTGCATCGCGCGCACGACGCCGTGCGCCTTCAGCATCCTCTCCGGCGTCAGACTCTCCGCGCGCTCCAGGATTTTCCGCGCGCGCGAATCGCCGTCGCGCATCTCCTGTTTCTCTTCGTCAGTTAATGTCAGCACGCGTAACGTCAGCATCTCATCCATCTCGGTGCCGTCGAAGAAATCGCCTTCGCTCTCCGGCGCAACCTGTGGATAGTCGTAGAGGATAATTGGCGAGCAAAACATCATTCTGCGCTCCGGCTCTTTGCCTGCCAACACCGGAAAGACGCCCACGTTCTCACATCCAGCTACCGCTCCGGCATAGGCCTCTTGTGGGTCGAACATGGAAACAAATTCGCCTCCAGTAATGCCGAGCAGCACATGCGCCGATACCAGCGACTGCGGCAGCGCGTCATCGCGCCTGGAGGCTATGCCACTGCTCAGCGGCGTGGCGTTCTCGACCTCCACGCGTAGCTTGCATGATCCGCTGCCAGCCTGCTCCGAGCCTATCCTTAGTACAACCTCTAAGGTTGCATTCGCAGAACTGCTCCGGTCTTCCGGCAATGGCGGCGCACCCATCTTCAGCTTCAACTCGATCGGCTTCACGAGCAAATCCTGAATGCGCAGGTTCCTCTGTTCCTGTGTCCGCTCCACCGCCTCTTCCCATGCGAGTGAAGGATCCGTCAACTCCCCAGCCTCGCCCTTCCTGTCCAGGCTGCATCCTTGCCGAATCAACTGGAGAAAACTGATCTTTAGGTCGAGCGTGGCGTTCTCATCCGTCACGGCAATGCACTCCGCGATGAGCCGGAAGGTCTCTGGAGGGCGCTGCGCTTCCGCATAGACACGCGGATAGAGGGTACCAAAATTCCAACGCTGCCGGTTCTTGATCGAGGTGGGGCGGTAAGGATACAAAATGTATCCCTCATAGAGAATTGCCGCTGCAATCTTTTCCGCACCATTGAAGTTCAAGCCTGCACCTCCTCGGCTTCTTCAACCGCGAGCATGCGTGTGATTGCCTGCTCCCATGTCGGAAGGCCGTGGCGCACCTTGTACGCGTAAAGCTGTTCGAATGTATCGCGACGCAGGCTTAGCCATGCGCTATTCGGAAAATGAGTGTCCATCATCTGTTTCCAGACGGAGACAGGCAGGCGAAAGTAGGCCTCGCGATCCCATGGTATCTGCGCCACTTGCAGCGCGCCATCCTGGCCTTGATAAAAGACCGTTCCGCTGAACATTACGCAAAGCGGAATCTCGCCATCATCCAGCGCATGAAAGTACTTCGTCGCCGCCACGTTGAAATCGAAGGTGCAAGGAAGCTCGAGATCTACCACGACGCTGCCGGAAAAACCCTGCACGGCCACGCTGGTATTCATCCAATGCAACGGTTTAACTGTTCTGCTCCAACGCGAGGGTTCGCCGAAGAGATCAGCCAACTTCTCCTGCTCCTGCGGTAAATAGCGGCGCTTCGCGGGCTCGATCTGTACCTGGCACTTCAGCGTGAGGGTGTGAATCGGCTCGCTTGCCGGCAGATTAGAGATGCGCAGCTTTAGCACCAGCAACGGCGCGGCAGAATAGGCCACGGCCTCTGCGCCCTCGATCTGGAATTGAACTTCAGGCATGTACCGGCCTCCGGCTCTCGGTGCCGCGGGCATGAAGGCTGGCGAAGAACTGATGAATCTCTTTCCAGACCTCCGTACCGCCGGAAAGTCCGCGCCAGTGCATGCGGATCAAACCTACAAGGCGATAGCACTCGTCGACAGGAACGAGATAGTATTCCGCACCTTCGCCGATACGGTTCACAAGAAGCGCCTCGACGTCTGGTTCCATCGTCTGGAGTTCTGGGTTCTGCGCAACGATCTCCTGCCAGGTTTCGAGGCTGAGAAGTGACTCTGTTGCGCCAGCGGGACTGGGATACATGGCAAGAATCCTGTTTGCAGCAGTGTCGCGATAGAAGAAGGCGAGATTGATGGGAATCATAAGCGCCTCCCACTGCAAGTCAGTCATCTGAAACTCTACAAACCTGCGAATTCGTCGCGGAACACGAAGATAGTGGGCACCCTCCTGCCCGCAGAAGAGAATCGCGCAGCCGGCGCATGCGCAGATGATCTGGCGTTTTTTGGGATCGAGCAGGTGCTGATGGACCGGTTCCAGTGCTGCACTGCAAAGCTCGCAACGCTCCTCCGGCTCAGCCGAGGTTCGCCGGCGCGTAAATTGGCGCAGAAAGGAGGAGGCTGGGTCACGCTCGGATGCGCCATTGGAAACTTCACTCACGTCAGCCCCTTGTCACTTACGCTGGAGGGAGGTGCGGCATCTTCGGATGAATTGGCTTCCGATCCTCAACCCTGATTCCCGTGGCATCATTTGCCTTGCGCGTCATCCGGTCCTTCAATGGCGCCGCCCGGTTCTCGCCCTTCGGTGTACCCGGAGTATGAGATGGCTTGTCCGGCCTTACATCGTGGTGTGCCATGCGTATCTCCTTTTACTTGATCGTCACCAGGCTCGAAGCAGCCGATTGTGCCGCTGCCGCATTCTCCGCAACAATCTCTTGAATATCCGGTGCAGCCTGAAACAGAGCATCTTCCACTGCGTTCTTCAGCGTGAGCGACGAAGACGGGCAACTGCCGCAACTGCCGTGGAGTAGCAGACGGACAATCCCGTTATCAACTCCGGCCAGCTCACAATCGCCGCCGTGTGATTGCAGATACGGCCGCACTGCTTCGATGCCGCGCAAGACGCGAGTCTCAAGATCGTCCGGATGCAACGAATGAAGCAGAAACATGCTGGCAACAAGGTCATCCCGCAGCGCCTCATCCAGCACACGCTCACCCTCAGGGGTTGCTATGCAGCGCTCGATCAGGCTTTGAAGCGCTGCGCCGTGCAACTCGATCACAGATTGCACCAACTCCAGCGCGGTGGCTCGCGTCTCCGGGTCGTTCGCCTGATCCAGCTTGGCCGCCAGCTTTTCGACGCGCTCGGTTTGCGCCTTGAACAGCGCATGACCCGCGGAAGGAACACGCGCTTCTACAATCTTGTCGCCAATCACCTCAGCGCTCGCCGCCATTATTCATGCACCGCTGCGCCAAACATCGGCGAGTGCTTGACTTCGATCGTCTTGCCATCCCCGACATACATGTGAACGCCGCATGGCAGGCACGGATCAAAGCTTCGCACGGCGCGCATGATGTCGATTCCTTTGAACTTATCGGGTCCATTCTCTTCAAAGATTGGCGTATTTTGTACCGCATCCTCGTAAGGGCCGGGCGTGCCGTAGACATCGCGCGGATTCGCATTCCATGGCGTTGGCGGATAAGGGTGGTAGTTCGCGATCTTGCCGTCGCGAATCACTACATGATGCGAGAGCACGCCGCGCACTGCTTCGTGAAAGCCGCAACCGATGGCCTCATCCGGCACCTTGAACTCGGACCACGTCGCTGTCCGGCCAGCGTGCACCTCAGCCAGCGCCTTCTCAACAAAGTGAAGGGCCGTCGCCGCAGCATAAGCCTGAAAGTAGGTGCGCGCGCGATCGCGTTCAATAGCATTGCTCCACTTCGGAATCTTCCATTCAAACTCCACTTCCGGCAGCAACGCCGTCTTTGGAAGATTGATCTTCACACTATGCCCGGTAGCCTTCACATAGCCGATGTCCACCAGGCCGGAGAGCGCAGTGGACCAGAGCCGTGCTATCGGTCCACCGCCGGTATCCAGCGCGAGATGGTCGCCAGTGCGCTGGTCATACCACCGCGGAGACATGACCCACGTATAATTGCCATTGAAATCCCGCTTCTGCGGGCGCGGAATCGTCGTCTGGTTCCACGGATGATGCTTATCGACTGGATTGCCCAGCGGGTCCTTGGCAACGAAGGTTTCCTTGCCTTGCCAGTCATCGTAAAAAGAACTGCCCAGCAAGATGCGAATGTTCAGATTGATATCGATAAGGTTATTGGTTACCAGTTGGCCGTCTACAACTACGCCGGGCGTGACGAACATCTTCTTGCCCCACTCGCCCATGTTCTTATAGTTGTAATCGCAGTGATCGGGATCGTTGTATGAGCCCCAGCATCCCAGCAGAACGCGCCGTTGCCCGACTTTCTCGTAGCCGGGGAGCGCCTCGTAGAAGAAGTCAAAAAGATCGTCGTGCAGAGGCACAACCTTCTTCATGAACTCGACATACTTCATCAGGCGCACAAGATAGTCGGTGAAGAGCTGAACTGTGGCCACAGTACCCACGCCGCCGGGGTACAGCGTAGAGGGATGGACGTGCCGCCCCTCCATGAGGCAGAACATCTCGCGCATCAACCGGCTCATGGCCAGCGTCTCGCGATAGAACGTGCCAGTGAAGGGATTGAGCGCGGTCATGATCTCCGCAATCGTCCTGAATCCATGCTTATCTGCGTTTGGCGACGGCGTGGACTGGGCCTTGTCCCATACGCCTGGGTTGGTTTCCTTTACCATTTGCTCGCAGAAGTCGACGCCGACAAGATTGTCCTGAAAGATGTTGTGATCGAACATGTACTCGGCCGCTTCGCCAAGGTTGATGATCCACTCTGCAAGCGCCGGCGGCCTGACTCCGAAGGCCATATTCTGTGCGTAGACAGCGCATGTAGCGTGATTATCGCCGCAGATGCCGCAGATGCGGCTCGTGATGAAATGGGCATCCCGCGGATCTTTGCCCTTCATGAAAATGCTATAGCCGCGGAAGATAGAGGAGGTGCTGTAGCATTCCGCGACTTCTCGATTTTCAAAGTCTATCTTGGTGAAGATCCCAAGACTCCCCACGATGCGGGTGATCGGGTCCCAGTTCATCTCAACAAGGTTGCGTTTCTTCTGCGCGTCGTGAGCCAGTGTCTCGGGAATAGTCGCCATGGCAGTCCATCCTTCGTTGCAATTTGGCTTTGTTAAGACGTGGGAGGGTGATAGCCGGTAGTCAACTCCGGTCGCGAATGACGCCATTTGGGCTCTTTATTCAGCGTAGTGTTGGTGATTCCGCGAAGCGTGCGGATCATGCGGCCGTAGGTGCCGATAATAGTGGACGAGAGTGCGCCGCCTGGCGGCTCATCCATGAACGGCATGAACTTGTCCGGGAAGCCCGGCATAGTACAACCGATGCAGATGCCGCCCACATTCGGGCAGCCGCCGATGCCGCGCATCCAG
>Ga0302326_10009816_pt1 | contig 20822 bp, 21 predicted proteins | sample Palsa_T0_3_FD_202264 | JGI IMG/M metagenome (GOLD analysis project Ga0302326, IMG submission 202264) | Peat permafrost microbial communities from Stordalen Mire near Abisko, Sweden - Palsa_T0_3 | ecosystem: Environmental > Terrestrial > Soil > Palsa > Peat permafrost | place: Sweden: Abisko...
AACCACCTGCCGGCCGGCCTGGTCTGGGTGCACGTCGCGCTGTCGGTGCTGATCTGGATCTACGTCCTCCAGCTGTACCTGTCCACCACCGTCGGCCTCGGCCCGACCGCGGCTGAGCCCGTTTCCGCGTCCTCGCCGGAAGCCGTGCCGGCCCCGTAACCGGGCAACGCGTCATCACCATGGGGGTACAGGCGGCTGACCATCAAGCACCGCCGACGCTGACCAAAACTATAACCTTATAGTTTTGAGGTAGCCTGCGGGCATGGCTGACGGTCAGCACGCGATCTCGCTCATCGCCCCGCTGGCCGTCCTCGGCCGGGCGGAGGAGGTCGCGCTCCGCGTCGGCCAGGCGATACAGCTCGGCCTGCTCGACGACGGCGAGCAGCTGCCGCCCGAGGCGGAGTTCGCCGCGCAGCTCGGCGTCTCCGCGATGACGCTGCGCGAGGCCCTCGCCATGCTCCGCCAGCAGGGCCTGGTAGAGACGCGCCGCGGCCGGGCCGGCGGCACGTTCGTCCTACGGCCGGCCGCCCCGCAGCTCGGCCCGCTCCGCGATCGGCTGCGGTCGATGAGCAGCGGCGAACTGCGCGACCTGACCGACGAGCAGAGCGCGGTTTCCGGCGCCGCCGCCCGGCTCGCCGCGACCCGCGCCTCGACGGTGCGCGTGCGACGACTGCTCGCCCTGGCCGACCAGCTGGCAGGCTCGCCGACGACCGGGGCCCGGATCATGGCCGACAGCCGCTTCCACATCGAGGTCGCGATCGCGTCCAAGTCGCAGCGGCTGACCGTGCTCGAGGTCGCGCTGCAGGCAAAGCTGGCCGAACTGGTGTGGCTGCCGGTCAGCGCCGACGAGGAGGCCGGCCGCAGGGTCAAGCCGCTCGTTACCACCCCCCGCGGTCCTGTCCCGCTCGATTCGGTTGCGCTCGACAACGCCGCGGCGGCCGGGGAGCACGCGGCGATCGCGGCCGCGATCGAGGCGGAGGACGGCGCGCGCGCCCGGCTGCTCGCCGAGGAGCACGCGGAGGCCAACCTCCGCCGCCTCACCGCGCTCCGTCGAGCGCTGCCGCCCCATCCGTAACGAACAGCGGCCAGCGCGTCGCGCTTCTTGCTGTTAGCCGGCGGGCGTAGCTGTCGGCGACGCCATCGGCAGGACGGATGGCTCTCCGGGCTGGGTTACGCTGTGGGGGCGAGCGTCCGGCGGTTGCAGGATGTTCGGAGAAACTACCGATAATCCGCACGATGAAGTGATGAGATCCGCATGCGCCCCCTGATTGGCATCGTTGGCCGCCGCGCCGCGAAATCATCCGTCCTGCGGTACTCAGGCACGATTGCCGCCGAGACGCTACTCGACGCCGTGCTGCGGGCCGGCGGCGAGCCGGTGATCCTGCACGGCGGCGCGCCCGCGGACATGGCCGAGCTGCCCGCGCGGGTGGCCCGATTCGACGGCATCGTGCTGCCCGGCGGGGGCGACCTGAACCCGGGGCGGTACTCGGCGATCAGGTCGCCGGAGTGCGAGGCCCCCGACGACCAGCAGGACACGTTCGACCTCGCGGTGATCAGGGCGGCGCTCGGCACGGCCACGCCGACGCTGGCGATCTGCCGGGGGCTGCAGGTGCTCAACGTGGCCTGCGGTGGCACGCTGCGCCAGCACATCGTCGGCGGCCCGGTCGAGCACGAGGGCGCCCTGCACCCGGTCACGCTCGCCGCCGGCTCGCGGCTGCGCCAGCTCGCGGGGGCCGACACCATCGAGGTCTCGTCCGCCCACCACCAGTCGGTCGACCGGCTCGGGACCGGCCTGCACGCGGTCGGGTGCGCCCCCGACGGGTGCCTGGAGGCGATCGAGCACACCTCGGCCGGCATCCTCGCGGTGCAGTGGCACCCGGAGGACCAGGCCGCGACCCGCGGCTACGATCAGGCGGTCTTCGACGACCTGCTGATCCGAGCGCGCGCCGGCGCGTCCGCCTTCGCCCGGTAGTCGGCTCACCCGCCCGCGGAGCAGCGGTCCGTTCGATGGACGGATTGTGATTTTGATCTTTTCTCGCAGTGCCTCTGCAACTTGATTGGGGAGTACCTGGTCATCTAACGTCTAGTGGACTGCGTGCTTGGAGGAGACCTACGTGGACATTGCCCTGGGCAAAGAAGACCTGGCATTCGCCGAACGGATGCGCTCGTTCTTCAGAACCGAGATCCCAGCCGAGATCCGGGCGAAGGGCGAGCGCGGGGAGCATGTGTCGCGCGAGGACTTCGTCACCACCCAGCAGATCCTGAACGCGCACGGGCTGGCCGTGCCGCACTGGCCGATGGAGTGGGGCGGCCAGGACTGGACGGCGCTGCAGCGGCACATCTGGGCCGAGGAGATGGCCCTCGCGCACGTTCCGCCGCCGCTGGCGTTCAACGCCGCCATGGTCGGGCCGGTGATCGCGACGTTCGGCAGCGAGGAGCTCAAGCAGCGGTTCCTGCCGCCGACGGCCAACCTCGACATCTGGTGGTGCCAGGGGTTCTCCGAGCCCAACGCCGGCTCCGACCTCGCGTCGCTGACCACCAGGGCCGTGCGCGACGGCGACTCCTACGTGATCAACGGCCAGAAGACGTGGACTACGCTCGCGCAGTGGGCCGACTGGATCTTCTGCCTGGTCAGGACCGACCCCGAGGCCAAGAAGCAGCTCGGCATCTCGTTCGTGCTGGTCGACATGAAGACGCCCGGCGTCACCGTCCGGCCGATTCGCCTCATCGACGGCGGCTACGAGGTCAACGAGGTCTTCTTCGACGACGTCCGGATCCCGGCCAACCAGCTCGTCGGCGAGGAGAACCGGGGCTGGGACACCGCGAAGTTCCTGCTCGGCAACGAGCGGACGAGCGTCGCCGGAACCGGCATCATCAAGGCCAGGATCGCCCGGCTGAAGAAGGTCGCGGCCGAGACCAGGTCGCACGGCAAGCCGCTGCTCGAGGACCCGCTGTTCCGGGCGCGACTGACCCAGCTCGAGGTCGAGACGACCGCGCTCACGATGTCGGTCATGCGCGTCCTCGCCAACGAGGCCAAGCACCCGGGCACGCCCGACCCGGTGTCGTCGGTGCTGAAGCTGCGCGGCTCCGAGCTCCAGCAGGAGGCAACCGAGCTGCTGGTGGACGTCCTCGGGCCGGCCGCGCTCGGCTACCGCGAGACGGCAGGAGTCTCCGAGGGCTTCACCGCCCTGCCGGACGGGGCGGTCGACGCGATGCCGACGTACTTCAACTGGCGCAAGGCGTCGATCTACAGCGGTTCAAGCGAAGTGCAGCGTTCGATCATCGCCCGCGCGATCCTGAAGTTCTGAAGGGGATAAAACGATGGACTTCGATCCGACCGACGAACAGCGGATGCTCGCGGAGACCGTGAACAGCCTGCTCGACAAGCGCTACGACCCGGTCAGCAGGCTGAAGCTGCTCGACAGCGAGCTCGGCTGGAGCCGCGAGCTGTGGCAGCAGTACGCCCAGCTCGGCCTGCTCGGGCTCACCTTCGACGAGCAGTACGACGGCGCCGGAATGGGCGGGGCCGAGCTCGCCACCGTGATGGAGTCATTCGGGCGGTCGCTGGTGCTCGAGCCGTTCTTCGCGACCGTGGTGCTCGGCGGGACGCTGGTGTCCCAGGCCGGCACGCCGGAGCAGAAATCGGCCATCCTGCCGCGGGTGGCGGCGGGCGAGCTGCTGCTCGCGTTCGCCTACGCCGAGCCGGGCACCCGCTGGTCCCAGACCGACATCGCCACCACCGCCGTCCGGTCCGCGGACGGGGACGGGGACGGGTGGACGATCTCCGGCGAGAAGATCGCGGTACTCGGAGCCGACAGCGCCGACACGCTGATCGTCAGCGCGGTGACGCCCGACGGAATCGGCCTGTTCCTGGTCGACGCCGCCGCCGTCTCGGTTGACGCCTACGCCATGCAGGACGGCCAGCGCGGCGGGGACGTGCTGCTGGCCGACGCGGCCGGGCAGCTCCTCGGCACCTCGGCCGACGCCATCGATCACATCTCGGCCGTGATCGACGTCGCGACGGCGGCACTGTGCGCCGAATCGATCGGGGTCTGCGAGCGGATGCTGTGGATGACCGTCGAGTACCTGAAGACGCGGGTGCAGTTCGGCCGGCCGATCGCGGTGTTCCAGGCGCTGCAGTTCCGCGCGGCGGACATGTACGTCGCCCTCGAGCAGGCCCGTTCGATGGCGCTGCTGGCCCGGCTGTCGCTTGATGACGACGATGCCGCGGCTCGGCAGCTGACGGTCCGCGCGGCCAAGATCCAGGTCGACCTGTCCAGCCGGCAGATCGGGCAGGAGTCCATCCAGCTGCATGGCGGCATCGGGATGACGATGGAGTATCCGGTCGGCCACTACTTCAAGCGCAGCGCCGTCATCGGCAAGACGTTCGCCGACACCAGCGAGCTGATCGAGCTCGTCGGCGCCGACGGCGGGCTCATCGGCTAGCGGCGCGGCCGCTACCGTTTGCTTATGTCGTCTCCTGCCACGTCTGCTGCCGCCGTGCCGTCTGCCCCGGCCGAGCTGCCGCCGGCTTACTACCTGCCGCTCGGCGACGGCCGGTTCGAGCCGACGGAAGCGACCATGAGCCCGTGGGACCACGCCGCCCAGCACGGGGGGCCGCCCACGGCGCTGCTGGCCAGCTGTCTCGATGACGCGTTCGGACGCCCGGGGATGCGGGTGGCGCGGATCAGCATGGACTTCCTCGGGCCGATGCCGCGCACCACCGTGCGGGTGGAGGCCCGGTTGATCCGGCCGGGCCGACGGACGCAGCTGAGCGAGGCGAGCATGTGGGCGGGCGACCGGGAGGTAGCCACCGCCCGGGTGTGGCACCTGGCCGCGACCTTGCCCAACGGGGCGGACGACCCGGACGGCGGGGATGACCGGTCGTCGGCCGCGGCGCCGGCCGACCTACCCGCGCCGCAGCCGCAGCGGTTCTTCGGCGACGACTCGTGGGGGTACGGCCGGGCGGCCGAGTGGCGGGCGGTGTCCGGCGGCTTCGGGCACACCAGCGGGGCGGCCGACGTGTGGACCCGGCTGCGGATACCGCTGATCGAGGGGCGACCGCTTGACGGCCTGGCCCGGTTCACGGTGATGGCCGACTCCGCCAACGGGCTCAGCGCGCCCAAGAGCATGCGCGACTGGTGGTTCATCCCGCCCGGGGTGACCATGCACCTGCACCGCTACCCGATCGGCCAGTGGGTCCGGCTGACCGCGACATCCGACCCTGGGCACGACGGCATCGGGCTGACCGAGGGCGCCCTGTCGGACGCGGTCGGTCGCTGCGGCACCGTCACCCAGCCGCTGCTCGTCGCCCCGCGCTAGGTTTGGTTTCATGACCAACGACCGCATTTCCATCAGCGTCGAGGACGCGATCGCCGACGTCAGGCTCAATCGGCCGGACAAGCTCAACGCCCTCGACCGCGACATGTTCAGCGGGCTGAGCGAGGCCTCGGCCGAGCTTGCCAAGCGGGACGACGTGCGGGTCGTGGTGCTGTCGGGCAGCGGCCGGGCGTTCTGCGCCGGCCTCGACCTGGCCTCGATGGCCGGCGACCCATCCTCGGGGCTGCTCAACGATCGGGCCTACGGCATTGCCAACGTGTTCCAGAACGCGGCCTGGGGCTGGCGGTCGCTGCCGGTGCCGGTGATCGCCGCCATCCACGGCGTCGCGTTCGGCGGCGGGCTGCAGATCGCGCTCGGCGCCGACATCAGGATCGTGTCCGCCGACGCCAAGCTGGCGGTGATGGAGGGGCGCTGGGGAATGGTCCCCGACATGGCGGGCATCGCGCTGTTGCGCGGGCTCGTCCGCGACGACGTGGCCCGCGAGCTGACCTACACCGCCCGCCAGTTCTCCGGCGCCGAGGCGGTGACGCTGGGGATCGCGACCCGGGTCGCCGACGACCCGCACGCGGCGGCGATGGAGCTGGCGGCGGAGATTGCCGCGCGCAGCCCGCGGGCGGTGCGGAGCGCCAAGCGGCTGTTCGGCTTGTCGCAGGACGCCGGCGCGGGAGCGCTGCTGCTGGCGGAGTCGCGCGAGCAGGAGGAGCTGCTGGCGGGGCCCGACCTGCCGGAGACGATCGCCGCCGCGGCCGAGAAGCGGGCGCCGCGGTTCGCGGACTGACATCGTGTCTCGAAAGAGCACGCCGCCGTCGGCGATCCGTCTGCGTGGGCCACAATAACACGATGTATCTTGACTTCTTCAGGCGATCACGATATATCGTTTCTTGTGTCTACCCCTTCCTCTCCTGGTACTGACGCGGCCGCCGCGGCCGCAGCCTCTCGTTCTGGCGGCCGGCGGGCCGGGTTCCGCACGAGCACGGGCACGGTTATCGAGATCGAGCCGATCGCACGGCGGATGCGCCGGATACGGATCGAGGGCGACTCGGTCGCGCGGCTGTCCTGGATTCCGGGCCAGCATCTGCGGGTGCACGTCACCGACATGTCCAACCCCCGCAACTGGCTGCGGCCCCGGGACATGCTGCGGACCTACTCGGTCTGGGACCGGGACGCCGACGGCATCGAACTGTGCGCGCTCGACCACGATGACACGGCCGGGCCCGGAGCCCGGTGGGCGCGCTCGCTCAGCGTCGGGGATACCGTCACCTTTGGCGGTCCGGAGGGTCACTTCGTGCTCGGCGACGGGGCTTATCACGTGTTCGCCGGGGAGGAGACCGCCGCGGTCGCGTTCGGCCCGATGCTGCGGGCGCTGCCTTCGGAGGTACCCGTTTACGGGATGGTCGAGGTCGATGAGCCCGGCGACCGGCTGCCACTCCCCCGCGAGCTGGACTGGCGGTACCGGCACGGCCACCCCGCGGCCGCCTCGCAGACCCTGCTGGCGGCGTTCGCCCAGCTTCCGCTGCCGGCCGAGCCGGGCGTCGCCTACCTGGCGGGCGAGGCCAGGACGATCCAACTGCTCCGCCGCCACCTCGTCAGCGACCGCGGCTGGCCGCGGGCCGCGATCCGCATGAAGCCATTCTGGACTCCAGGCAAACGCGGGCTCGACTAGGCGGGGGCCCTCCGGTTACCGGGCTGGCCGCGGGTGGGCGAGCAACGGCGGCGGGCGGGGCCGGGCGGGTTGTCGCCGATTCCCAGCCTGATCACCCTACGGAAGGACGACGGGCGGGCCGGCCGCGTCGGACGGTTCCAGGGCGAGGGCGGCCTGGAACTTGTCGGCGGTTAGCTCGCCGCGGCCGATGGCCTCGTAGAGGGCGTCGAGGTCGGGGCGGCCGAGGCGGCGGGCGGCGCTGAAGGCGGTGCCGTCGTCTTCCAGGTCGCGCAGCGAGTCGCCGCCGACGGCGACCGCGCGGGCGACCTGGATCCGGCCGCCCGCGGCGGCGTCCTCGGCCTCGCGGCGGGCGATCGCGGCCTTGAGGTGCGTGCGGGCCTGGCCGCTGCGGGCCGCCGCCAGCCAGGAGTCGGGCGGGTCGGCGTAGGGCCCGGCGATCAGGTCGACGACCTGGCCGTGGGCGAGACGGTTCTCCATCGCCTTGCGGGCGCCGTTGACCAGCACCCCGACCGAGGCGCCGGCCGTCTGCGGGGAGACCGCGTAGGCGAAGTCGACCGCGGTCGAGCCGGTCGGGAGCTTCACCGGGTCGCCCGCCGGGGTGAAGACGACGATGCCGCCGTGGCTGAGGTCGGCCCGGAGCCCGTCGAGGAAGTCGGCCGCCTCGGCCAGCGGCTGCCAGGCGAGCAGCCGGTCGAGCCAGTCCAGGTCGGCCTGGCGGGCCATGTCGGCCGTGACCTTGCCGTCCCTGCCGCCGGCCTCGCGAATCCGCGCCGCCACCCCATAGCTGGCGATACGGTCCATGGCCGGGGTGCGGATGAGCACGCCGACCAGGTCACCGCCCCCGCCGTCGCGGCCGTCGACCAGGACGGCGGTGTGCAGCGAGCGGTACATGTTGTACTTCGGCATGCAGATGTAGTCGCGGAACCGCTGCTCGATCGGGCGCCACCGGCCGTGCAGCGCGCCAAGCGCGACGTAGCAGTCGGCCTCGGTCCCGTCCACCACCACGACGACCCGGGCGGTGTCGGTCGTCCGGCTGGCCCGGGCGGGCAGGTCCCGGTGGACCGAGTAGAGGTGACGGGCCCGCACCTCGACCTTGGCCCGCAGGCCGACCGCGGCCAGTTCCTCGCGCGCGCCCGCCACCACGCCGGCCAGGAAGGCGTCCCGGGCCGGGGAAGTTTCCCGGACTAGCGTCCGCACCCGCTCATACGCTTCCGGCGCGAGGTTGGCGAACGACAGGTCCTCCATCTCCCGCTGATAGTCGTAGAGCCCGAGCCGCGACGCGAAGGGGACGAGGAGCTCCATCGACGCACGGGCGATCCGCTCGCGCTTCTCCCGCCTGGGATGGGCCGCCAGCGTCCGCAGGTTGTGCACCCGGTCGGCCAGCTTGATGACCAGAACCCGCAGGTCGATCGAGGCGGCGACGATCATCTTCTTGAACGTCTCGGCCTCGGCGTGGTCACCCCAGCGGGAGCCGTCGAGCTTGGTCACGCCGTCGACCAGGACCGCGACCTCGGCGCCGAACTCGGCCTTGACCTCGCCGATGGTCAAGCCGGTGTCCTCCACGGTGTCGTGCAGCAGCGCGGCGACCAGGGTGGTGGTGTCCATGCCGATCTCGGCCAGCAGGATCGCGACCGCGAGCGGGTGGGTGACATAGGGGGCGCCTGACTTGCGGGTCTGGCCGGCGTGCCAGCGGTCGGCGACGGCATAGGCGCGGCGGAGCAGGTCCGCGTCCGCGCCGGGGAAGACCCGGCGGTGGGCGGCGATCAGCGGGCGGACCGCGCCGGAGTCGGGCGGGTCGGGGCGGCCGAGGCCGACGGCGGCCAGCGCGCTGGCGCGCAGCAGTGAGAGCGCGTGGGCCGGCGGTCGGCGGACGGGCACCTCACCGTCCTGGCTGACAGTCATCAAGGCGACCTGCTCCCGTATGCGGGTCTTCACCGTCTGCTACAGACACTAGCCGCTCCGTGAACCGCGCGCAGCTTGCTCGAGTGACGCTCGTGATATTGCGTGACTCGCGCGGCCGGGCCGGGCGAGACAGCCCCGATTGCCCGGTGAGACCGTGCACGCGTGACGGAAGACGGCTAACCGGAGTGACCGCGGTCGCCTTTGAACGCGTCATCCGGCCGCTTCCCATTCCCCCGCGACCACCGCTAATCTATCGCGAACTGGTCTAGATTTGGGCGCATGGGATTTTTTGAACGGCACGAAGCGCGGGAAGCCTACGACCAGGTCTACGGCGGCGGGCGGCCCCATCATGAGGTCTCGCATGAGCTGCTGGCGGGCGCGGCCGGCTTCGAGGCGGTGCGCATGTACGAGCACCACCGCGAGCGCGAGGGAATCGTCGAGCACCACGAACTCGGCAAGGAAATGCTGGCCGGCTTCGCCGCGGCCGAGATCGACAAGCACTTCCAGGAAGACCGCTACGGCCACCTGAACCGGCACGAGGCCAAGCGGCTTGCCCGCGAGCAGGCGGACTACCTCTGGCAGCAGCAGTACGGCCGGTACTGAGCGGCACGATCGATCAGGCGCTGCACGGGGCGGCCGGGCCGGCGGCGGCGCTGGCCAGCCAGTCCGGGAGGGCGCGGGGGTCGGGGACGGGGACGTACCCGGCCTCCGGGGCGGCGTAGGTCCAGGCCGGGCCGTGGGCTCGGAGCGACGCGAGGGCGGCCAGCAGCCGGTCGACGTCCTCGGCCCGGCTGCCGAGGCCCAGGCTCGCCCGGACGCCGGCCCCGTCGGCGGTGACCCCGTCGGCGGCGAACCGGGCCAGCAGCGGGTGGGCGCAGAACCGGCCGTCGCGGACGCCGACGCCGTGCTCGGCCGACAGGTACTGGGCCACCAGGGCGGCCGGGTAGCCGTCGACGGTGAACGTCAGCACGCCGATCCGGTCCAAGTCATCGCCGCCCCCGCCCGATGCTGACGGCCACAGCCGGAAGGTGCGGACGCCGTCGATCGCGGCGAGCCCCTCGGTCAGCCGGCCGAGCAGCGCCCGCTCGTGCGCGCTGACCGCGTCGGGCCCGAGCGCGGCCACCGTCCGGCAGGCGGCGGCGAGGGCGACCGCGCCGATCACGTTCGGGGTGCCGGCCTCGTGCCGGGCGGGCGCGTCCGCCCACTCGGTCCGGCCGAGCCGCACCTCGCGGACGGCGCCGCCGCCGGCCAGGTAGGGCGGGGCCGACTCCAGCCAGTCCCGCCGTCCGACCAGCACCCCCGCCCCGTACGGGGCGTACAGCTTGTGCCCGGAGAACGCGAGGTAGTCAACCCCGGACGCGGCCAGCGAGACCCGCCGGTGCGGGACCAACTGCGCGCCGTCGACCACGATCCGCGCGCCGTGGCGGTGCGCGAGCGCGGTCAGCTCGGCCAGCGGCGGGCACTCGCCGGTGACGTTCGACGCGCCGGTGACGGCCAGCAGCGCCGCCGGCGCGGCCGCGAGCTCCGCCGCGACGGCGGCGACGGTCTGCGCGCGGGTGCCGCCCGCCTGCACCACCCGCGACCCGAGCCGCTGCCACGGCAGCAGGTTGGCGTGGTGCTCAATGTCGAGGTGGACCACGCCGCCGAGGCCGCCGCCGAGCGCCTCATCCGGCACCGCCGCGGCGAGCAGGTTGAGCGCGTCGGTGGTGTTGCGGGTGAAGATCACCACGTCGTCGTCGCGCGCGTCGACGAACCCGGCGATCTCCGCCCGGGCGCCCTCGTAGGCGCTGGTGCAGACGGCGGAGGCGTACCCGGCGCCGCGGTGCACGCTGGAGTACAGCGGCAACAGCTCGGCCACCCGGTCGGCGACGGCCCGCAACGCCGGGGCGCTGGCGGCGTAGTCGAGGTTGACGTAACGGGTGGTGCCGCCGCGCACGAGCGGGACCGTCAGGTCCCCGCCGATGACCTCGGCCAACGGCGACAACGGGGCCAGCCGGTTCGCGACGGCGGCCTCCGGCGCGGGGGCGGCGAGGGTCGGCTGAACAGCAAGAATCGACATTCGTGGTCTCCGGCACTGCTCAGGACCCGATCGATGCGGGTCCACGCTTGCCTGTCCCGGGCCGGGACAGGCCGCGTCCTCACCCGGGGCACCCCTGCGGTTGAGGGTTGCCGGCCAGCGAGCCGGGGCTCCGCGCTGGCACTCTTGACGCAGCTGGAAAGTTACCAGGCCCGGCGGGGCGGCCGCACAGGGGATTGACCACCGGCGCCAGCCGGCCCCGGCCCAGGACTGGAAAAATTCTGAAATTGCCGCCCCGCTCAGGCAACCAAGTCCGATCGGCGGCATCTCTGCATCGTGGACTCAGTGGACACTCACCCCGCCAGACCCGGGCGATCGCCTGCGGCGACCGACGCCGCGGCCGGCCTGACGGCGCTCTATGAGGCGCACGCGTCCGGCCTGATCCGGCTGGCCGTCATCATGGTCGGCGACCAACCGGTCGCCGAGGACGTGGTCCAGGACGGTGACGGCCCTCGCGGCGGTGAGTGCGCTCGCCGCCTCGATGGTCATCGGCGCCGCCCCGAGCGCCGGCGCAGCCGCGGGGGCCCGCGCCGCCGCGCCGGCGGTGCCCGGGTACTACCTGGCGCTGCCGGGCGGAGATAACTTCGCGAACGTGCCGGGCTCGCGCACGGCCGTGGTCGACGACACGCTGACCGGCAAGCGGCTGCTCACCGTGCGGGCGTTCGGGACGGACAAGTCGCGCTGCTGGGCACGTACCAGGGGTCGGGCTCGGCGCCGCTGACGATGTGGGTGCGCGTCTACTCGGTCGCCACCGGGGCGCTCCTGCACGCGTGGCCGGGCCTGCTTAACACGTCCTGGGGCGGCTACAGCACGCTCGCCTGGACCGGCCGCGGGCGCCAGCTGGCGATCGGCTACACGTTCTCGGTTACCCCGGCCGGGGCCAAGCAGGCCCGGTCGTACCTTGGCGTCCGGCTGCTTGACGCGGGACGCCCGGGGCACAGCCTGACCACCGACAGCAGGCTCGCCTGGTCCACGCCGGCCGCCGACGGCGGGCCGAGTCGCCCCACCCCGCTCAGCTGCGCTTCCGATCTCCAGGTGGTGGTCTCGGCGGACGGGACGGTGGTCTGCGCCGGGTACGGCGTCCTGCGCGACTACCAGCCGAACCCCTTCGCCAAGACGTGTCCCGCCGTCCCGGACTGGGCCTCGGTCGGTTTCGTGGCCTACCCGACCGCCACCGGGAAGCGGGCTCGCACGCTCTTCCAGTACGACACCAACTGCTCCCCCGGCAACAGCGGCGTGCTGTGGACCAGCTCGGCTGGCGACCGGGTGATCGGCTACTACAGCCTCGGCGGGCTTCTCGCGACCAAGCCGGTCGTCCGATTCGGCGTCTTCAGCCACGGCCGGTACACCCCGCTGCCGCTGCCGCCGACGACCGAGACGGTTCCCGCCACCATCGCCTGGTAGCTCCCGGGCCGCGCCGCCGGGCACCTGAATGGGGGCGTCCGGCGGCGCGACCGGGCTCACGGTGCGAAGCCAGGCGAAGCACGCGACCGTTCGATATGAACTGCGTTTGATCTTCCTTGACCCGCCTGGGCGGACGGCAGATACTGAGCCTGCTCAATTTCGATAACGGGTGCTCGGGAGGCAACGATGCCGCGACCGGCGACTGGGTCAGCGCGCAGCAAGTCGGCGCGGGTGCCGCTGGCGCGGGGCGGCCTGCTGGCGGCCCTGCTCGGCGTCGCGGTGCTGCTCCTCGGGCTCACCCCGGCCAGCGCCGCGACCTCGCCCGCCCCGGCCAAGGCCGCCGCCGCGAAGGCCGCCCCCGCGAAGGCGGCCAGGCCCGGCTGGCACCCGCACGCCCGCCGCGTCTACTACGTCGCCCTCGGGGACTCGCTCGCGCAGGGCGTGCAGCCCGCCACGCCGCCGCTGCCGGCCGGGGTCGCCCTCGGCCAGAGCATCGAGACCGACGCCGGCTACGCCAACGACCTCTACGCGCACTACCAGCGCCAGTTCGGCGGCGCGCTCACGCTGGTGAAGCTCGGCTGCCCGGGCGAGACGAGCACGTCGATGCTGACCGGCACGGGCTCGCCGTGCGCGTACCGGCAGGGCTCGCAGCTGGCAGCGGCGGTCGCGTTCATCCGCGCGCACCGCTCGCAGATCGCGCTGATCACCATCGACATCGGCGCGAACGACGTCGACGGCTGCGCCACCGCCACGAGCATCAACCCGACCTGCGTGGCGGCCGGGTTCGCCTCGGTCGGGCATAACCTGCCGCTGATCCTCGGCGCGCTGCGGGCCGCGGCCGGGCCGCGCGCCGTGATCGCGGGCATGAATCTCTACGACCCGTTCCTGGCCGACTACCTGACCGGCGCGGCCGGGCAGGCGCTGGCGACGCAGAGCGTCAGCCTGAGCGTGTCGCTCAACCAGCTCATCGACGGCGGCTACCGCGCCTTCGGGGTCCGGACGGCGGACGTGCAGGACGCGTTCAGCACGACCGACTTCACCGACACCGCCCCGCTGCCCGGCGTCGGCACGGTGCCGCTGAACGTGGCCCGCGTCTGCGAGTGGACGTGGATGTGCGCGCCCGCACCGGTCGGCCCGAACATTCACGCCAACGCGACCGGGTACCAACAGATCGCGGCGGCGTTCGAGCAGGCCATCGGGTGCCTCGGGCGGTAACGGCCCCTCGTCGGCTAGCCGAGACCCTGGCCGATCTCGCGGTCGGGGCGCGCGAGATGATCGTCGGCATGGAGCTTCTGTGACAACGCAGCCCGTGGTCCCGGCCGCGACCGCGACGGAGCCGCTGCTGCTCGACCGGGACGGCCCGGCCGCGACGCTGACCATCAACCGGCCCGACCGGCTCAACGCGCTCACGTTCGCGATGTTCTCCCGGCTGCCGGCGCTGCTGGCCGAGGCCGGGGCGATGGACGGGGTCCGGGTGCTGGTGCTGCGCGGGGCCGGCCGCAAGTCGTTCTCGGCCGGGGCGGACATCTCCGAGTTCGAGACCGCGCGCACGACGCCGCAGCAGGCCGCCGCCTACGATGACGCGGTGCTGGCGGCCGAGGAGGCCCTGGCGACGTTCCCGGCGCCGACGATAGCCGCCATCCACGGGCACTGCTATGGCGGCGGCTGCGCGCTCGCCCTCGCCTGCGACCTGCGGTTCGCCTCGTCCGGGGCCCGGTTCGCGATCACCCCGGCCAAGCTCGGCATCGTCTATCCGCTGCGCTCCACCAAGCGCCTGGTGGACGCGGTCGGCCCGTCCCGGGCCAAGTTCATCCTGATGTCGGGGATCGACGTCGACGCCGCCCGCGCCGCCGCGATCGGCCTCGTCGACGAGGTCGACGACGACGTGGACGCGGCCGTGCGCGACTTCGCCGCGATCCTGGCCGTCCGCTCCGGCGTCACCCAGCGCGCGGTCAAGCAGACCGTCGCCCGCATCCTCGACGGCGCCACCGCCGACGACGACGCGCACGCCACCCTGCGCGAGGCGGCCCTCGCCTCCCCCGAGTACGCCGAGGGCGTCCGCGCGTTCCTCGAGCGCCGCCCGCCCAAGTTCGGGTAGCGGGCCGCGCCGCCGGCCTCGGGGCCGAAATAACCGATGGCCAGGCCGGGCGCGGAAGTGGTCAGATAGCCGCATCCACTGCTCACCGGGCGAAGGGACCATAAGGCGATGACGACCGCCGCGACGGCGCTGCCCCTGCTCGGCCTGCGGATCACGGCCGGGCCGGTCGAGTTGCGAGGGATGACCGACGACCTGCTCGGCCCGCTGGCGGACCTTGGGATCAGGGGTATCCACGACCCCGACTTCATGCCGTTCAGCGTGCCCTGGTCGATCGCGCCCGCCGCCGAGCTGCCGAGGAATTTCGCGCAGTTCCACTGGGGGCAGCGGGCCAGCTTCTCCCCCGCGAAATGGGGCATGGACCTGGCCGTCTTCTTCGACGGCGAGCTGGTTGGGTCGCAGGGATTCAGCACCAGGGACTTCCTTGTCACCCGGATCGGCGAGACCGGGTCGTGGCTCGGCCGCGAATTCCACGGCCGCGGCATCGGCACCGCGATGCGGAAGGTAATCTGCGCGTTCATTTTCGACCATCTGGACGCAGAACTCATCACCTCGGGCGCGTACACCGACAACGCGTCTTCGCTCGCGGTCAGCAGAAAATGCGGCTACCGCGAGAACGGCGTGTCAATACTTGATCGCATGGGCAAGCCCGCGACACTGCAGCGGCTACTACTCGAACCTGGCGACCTTGTCCGCTACCAGCACGAGCTGGCCGTCGAAGGCCTCCCCGAATTCCGCCGCTCCATCGGCCTGGACGCCTGAAATCCTCAGATAAAATTCAAGGCGATATCGAACGGTCCGTTTCTTCGCCTCGTCCGCCCACTAGTCAAATTCGCTCCGGACCTCGACGATAAGAGAGGGGACACTCGCAATCGAGGACTTGAGGGAGCAATTATGGGACGAGTCGAAGGCAAGGTCGCTTTCATCACCGGCGCCGCCCGCGGGCAGGGCCGCTCGCACGCCGTCCGGCTGGCGCAAGAAGGCGCCGACATTATCGCGGTGGACATATGTCACGGCTTTGACAGCGTGCCCTACGACGGCGCGACGGAAGCGGACCTGGACGAGACCGTGAAGATGGTTGAGTCCCTCGACCGGCGCATCGTCGCCCGGCAGGCCGACGTCCGCGACCTGGCGTCGCTGCAGGCGGCGGTCGACGTGGGGCTGGCCGAGCTCGGTCACATCGACATCGTGATTGCCAACGCCGGGATCGCCAGCTTCGCCCCGGCGCTGGACCTGACCGAGGAGATGTGGCAGGACATGATCGACATCAACCTGACCGGGCTGTGGAAGACGGTGAAGGCGGCGGCGCCGTCGATGGTGGAACGCGGCCAGGGCGGGTCGATCATCTTGACCAGCTCGGTGGCGGGGATCATCGCCTTCCCCGCCCTCGCGCACTACACCGCGGCCAAGCACGGCGTCGTCGGGCTGATGCGGGCGCTGGCGATCGAGCTGGCGCCGGCCGGCATCCGGGTCAACACCATCAACCCCACCACGGTCGACACCCCGATGATCGCCAACCCGGCGGGCTACTCGCTGTTCATGGGCGGCCTGCCCGACGTCACCCGCGAGCAGGCGGCCGTCGGCATGAAGGCGATCAACGCGCTTCCCATTCCGTGGGTGGAGGCGGTCGACGTCAGCAACGCCGTGCTCTACCTTGCCTCCGAGGAGTCCCGCTATGTCACCGGAACCACGATGGTGATCGACGCCGGCGCCGCCCAGCCGTTCAAGCTTCCGCACGCCGGCTGAGCGCTGGCGCTAGCTCTGGGCGGCCCGGGCTTCCAGGACGGCGAGGTCGCGCTCGGCGAACTGGCGGTGGCACCATTCCTCGTTGAGGACGACCCGCAGGCACGTGCGCACCGGGTAGCTGCTGCCGGGGAGCGGCCAGCCGGGCGCCTCGACCGGGGTGGTGCTCGTGTTGAGCGACTCGTCGGTCTGGGCGGCGAGCACGGCCGCGACGGTGGACCTGCGGTCGCGCCGGAGCTCGAGCACTTCGTCCAGGGACGGGCGGACGTCGCGATCGCGCGGAACTCCGGGCATGTCCTCCCCCTCGTCCCATTGCAGGCCGAGCGGGTGCCAGGGGGACGGGTCGCCGCCGATCGCCCGGCTCACCCAGGCGTCGGTGGCGAAGACCAGGTGGCGGAGCGTCTCGATGAACGACCACTCGCCGTCGACGGACTCGTGCAGCGCCTGCGGCGGCAGACGGCGGGCCCGCGCCACCGTCTCGTCCCACAGCCGCCCGAGGATTTCCCACGCCTCGCGGAACCCGGCCGGGTCTTGCGCGCGCATCTTCACCCGGTCGGGCTGCCGGCGGTCAAGCTCGGCCTCGACCAGCGGGCCGATGTCGACCCCGTTGACGGTGACGTTCACGATCTCGCCGTCGATGGCGACGTCGACCAGCTCGACGCCGCGCATGGTTACCCGGGTCAGGTCCGCCCCGTGGAACCGGGCGTCGGACAGATCGCTGGCGAAGAACTGGGCGCCGGTCAGGTCCGCACGGTCGAACCGCGCGCCGCGTAGATCCGCGGCAGAGAAGTCAGCCATCAGCCGACCGTAACGCCGCCCACTGACAGTCGGCGCGATCCGCGGCCGGCGCGGATGGGAGAATCCGGATATGAGCGATCGGGTTGAGGCGGCTGAGGCGCTGGCGGCGGATCCGGGGCGATCCGGGCTGGTGCTCGACTTCGACGGGGTGCTGGCGCCGATCGTGGCCGACCCAACCACCAGCGCGCTGCCGGACGGGGTCGCCGCCAGCCTGGGGCGGCTGGCCGGGCGACTGGGGCTGGTGGCGATCCTCTCCGGCCGGCCGGCCGCGTTTCTGGCCGAGCGGGTCGGCCTGCCCGGGGTGCCGCTGCTCGGGTCGTACGGGATGGAGCAGTCCACCGATGGCGTCCGCCGGCTCGATCCGGAGGCCGAGAAGTGGCTGGGGCAGGTGCAGGCGGCCGGCCGGACGCTGCGCGAGGAACTGGCGGGGTCGGCGGGCATCCGGGTGGAGGAGAAGTCGGTCTCGGTCGCGGTGCACTGGCGGCAGGCACCGGACCAGGCGGCCGCGGCCGAGGACGTCCGGCGGGTCACCACGCGCATCGCCGACGATCTGGGCCTGCGGCTGGAGCCGGGGAAGCTGGTGGAGGAGCTGCGGCCGCCGATCGACATCGACAAGGGATCGGCGATCTCGGCCCTGCTGGCCGCGCACGGGGACCTATCGACGTTCGCCTACGCCGGCGACGACCTCGGGGACCTCCCGGCGCTACGGGCGGCCCGCGACGCCGGCGGGTACGCCCTGGTGATCGACCACGGCCCGGAGACTGATCCGCGGCTGCTCGAGCTGGCCGACGAGACCTTCCCCGGGACCGGGGCGTTCGCCGACTGGCTGGGGAAGCTGGCCGACACGGTCGACGCCGTCTAAGTACTTGCCAACGGTCGGCTCCGGTCTGGGCCCGTCTCGCTCCTTGTCCTTGCGTGGCTGGCCGCCTGCGCGGTGGCGGCCAGCCACGCGGGACCTTCGGCATGATCGCCCGCGCGAAGTCAGTGCCGGCGGGGGCTCGGCCCGCTTAGGCGCTGGGGTCGGGGTCGGGATCGGGATCGGTGAAGGTGACCTGGAGGGTCCGCTCGTCGGTGCCGCGCACGACCTTCAGCTCGAGGCCGCCGCCGCCCGCCGCCGCGAGGGCGTCGAACAGGTCATCGGGTGTGCTGACCGGCCGGCCCGCGGCCGTCACGATCAGGTCGCCTGAGGCGAGGCCGGCGCGAGCTGCGGGGCTGCCTGGAGAGACCTCGCCGATGAGCAGGCCGTCGGTGTCGGGCAGGCCGACGGCACGGCGCAGTCGCCTCGCCACGTGCCCCGGGGTAATGGCGACGCCCAGCCGCGGCGATGTCGCGGCCTCTCCGCGGGCGAGCGCGTCGGCGCGGCCTCGCAGGCCCTCGTCGGCGGGGATGGCGAGGTAGAACCCCTCGCCGAGGCGGCTGGTGTTGATCGCGAGCAGTCGCCCGCCGGCGTCCAGGACCGGGCCGCCGGAGGATCCGGGCAGCAGCGGGGCGGTGTGCTCGAGGCTGCCGGTTATGCGGCGGCCGCGGGGACCGCGGAAGGTCCGCTCGACGGCGGAGATGAAACCGAACGTCACCCGCAGCCCGCGCCCGCCCGGGTTGGCCACGGCGAACACCGGGTCGCCGATCTGCGCTGACGCGCTGCCCGCCCACGGCAGCGCGGGCGTCTCGCCGGTGTCGACGTTGATCACGGCCAGGTCGCCGTCGACGTCGCGCCCGGCGACGCTCCCCTCGGCGGTGCGCCCACCGGCGAATGTGACCGTCACCTGATCGCCGCGCACGTTATGCGCGTTTGTCAGCACCTGCCCCTCCGCGAGCACGATGCCCGAGCCGGCCCCGCGCCGTTGCCCGATGCCCACCACCGAGACACCGGCGCCCTCCGCCAGCTGCCTGATGCTCGCTCCGACCTCATCGAGGATCGTCATCGTCGCCACCTCCGGTAAATAGTAACTTGCAATCCACTATCAACCATCGGAGCGCCAGCGGGGCTAAGATTCGCCCATGGCAGAACCCGAGCACGGCTCCTCACCGCTCGCCGAAGCACTGGCCAGAGTCGGGGACCGGTGGACGCTGCTGGTGGTGGAGGCGCTGCTGCCCGGGCCGCTCCGGTTCAACGACCTGCTCAGCCAGATCCCGGGCATCGCCGCGAACATCCTGTCCGACCGCCTCAAGCGGCTCGAACGCGACGGGCTGCTGGTAGCCCGGCCCTACTCCCAACGGCCGCCCCGCGCCGACTACCACCTCACCGCCGAAGGCACCGAACTCGCCGGCGCCCTCCGCCTGCTCGCCCACTGGGGAAGCCGGCACACTGACCACGACGACTCCCCGCGTCACCCCGCCTGCGGCACTCCCATCGAGGTCCGCTGGTACTGCCCCACCTGCGACCAGCTCGTAGACCACGAGCCCGATCACTTCCAGGTGCGCTTCGTCTAACCGGCAGCCCGGGGCAGCACCGCCCGCGAGCTGGCGACTCAACGCCGTTCTCAGTTCGGGCTAGCCTTGGCCTTGGTCATAAAGCCTCCAGCCGGCGCGGGTCCTTACCAAGCACAAGCTCCACGGTTGCCATCCGGTTGGCATCGAGCCGTCCGAGCTGCCATTGGTGTACATCTCGAATGGAACGCATTCTTCGTTGCGGCCCGCCTCGGACGCCGGGACAGCCTGGGCGCTTCCAACCGCTCGGTAGTGCAGCAACCTTGGGTCGTCGCACCAGCTCCAGGTACTGGCCATGGTGAGCTCGGCCGTGAGGGCGCAGTCGCCGGTGTCGGCGGCGCTCAGATAGGCGCGAGCAACTTGTCCGGGCGACGCGGTAGCCGGCGGGACTGGGTCACCGGACGCCTTAGTAGCGGCCGAACACGCCGCGAGGAGGCTGACGATGCACACCAGCGTCAGCGCCCGCTCGACTCTGGGGACCGGCCCGGCCATGACGTTGAATCTACCGGGAAACCAGGACGATGACGTCGGGAAACCGCCAGACGACCCGGCCATCCAGTGGTGCACTGAGACCATGACCGAGGAACGGCCGCAGGCGGCCGACGGCGGCCGCTTGGCCGGCCTGGACCGTCCGCTGCGGAACCGGGTGACGCCCGCGGGCGAGCTGATCGCCACCGAGCACCGCGGGACCATGTACGGCAACCGGGGCGTGCTCCACAACGACAACCTGGCCCTGGTCCGGCGCTACCAGGTCCGGCGCTGGCTGGTGTGCGTGCTGGAGTTCCGCGGCCGCCGGCGGCCCATCCTGCGGCCCCGCCGCTACACCGAGCTGTTCTTCCTCGACGAGGCCGTCGCGCTGGCCGCCGGGCACCGGCCCTGCGCGGAATGTCGCCACGGCGCCTACCAGTCGTTCCGGACGGCCTGGACGGCGGCCCGCGCCCTTCCCGCCAAACCCGCGGCGGACGACATCGACCAGGTGCTGCACTGGCAGCGCCGCCTGGTCGACGGGGCCCGCGTCACCTACCCCGCGCCGCTCAGCGAGCTGCCCGACGGCGTCTTCATCGTCCGCGACGACGAGTTCTGGCTGGTCCATGGCGGGGGCCTGCGCCGCTGGACCCCGGACGGGTACACCGACCGGATCGACCAGTTCGACGGGCCCGCCGCAGTGCTGACCCCCAGCGCCACCGTGGAGACGATCCGAGCCGGCTACCGCCCGCTCGTCCACTTGCACGCCTAAATCGGGTCATGGAGCCAGCCGTTTCGCGGTTAGCCGCCATCACTGAAATATTGGTCTGCTCTATGGCCCGCGATCGCGCGGCTGATGCCGGGGAGCTGCCAGGGTGCGGGAACGGGGACGGCGGGTGGGTGATGAC
>Ga0302326_10009817_pt1 | contig 20821 bp, 22 predicted proteins | sample Palsa_T0_3_FD_202264 | JGI IMG/M metagenome (GOLD analysis project Ga0302326, IMG submission 202264) | Peat permafrost microbial communities from Stordalen Mire near Abisko, Sweden - Palsa_T0_3 | ecosystem: Environmental > Terrestrial > Soil > Palsa > Peat permafrost | place: Sweden: Abisko...
CCGTTGCCGGAAGGCTTTTACGGGCATCTGCACAATATTTATCTACAGTTCGCCGCCGAGCGCGGAATCCCCGTACTATTGGCGTTGCTGTGGCTAATCGCGAAAGCGCTTTGGGACTACGGACGAGAGCTGTGGCGTAAGCCCGCCGCTCCCGAGGCTCGATTCATCCTGCACGGTGCGATCGCGGCGATCATCGCGATTTTGGCCGAAGGATTCGCTGAGTACAATCTCGGCGACAGCGAAGTGCTCACCATGTTCCTCGCGGTGGTCGCGTTTGGTTACTTAGCGGCGGAAACGCAAGTGAATGGGAATACAAGGAATACGGGGAATACCAGGAATACAGCTACGATTCCTTGAATTCCGGCTGACTTGGCAGCCACGTATTCCACGGACGCCGTCTTCGGCGTCCGGTATTCGGGCCGCTTAAAGCGGCCCTACTGCATCGGACCGTGGTGCTCCGGCGTCCGCTTTTTTCGCGGACCGCTAGAACGGCGAGGCCGATCGGTATTTCCGGAACCCGCCGGCTTGCGAGACCGACGCACCGGCTTGGGCTTGACCGGCGGAGGATTCGGCTCCAGCAGTGAAGGCTGTCCTTCCACGATGGGCTGCTTCTCGTCTTCCTCTTCTTCAGGTTGCTCCTCTGGGGGCCGCTCCGGCTCGGCGGGCGGATAGAACTCGGCGCCCATGAATACGATGGGGCCCTTCTCTTCGTCCGGCTCCACGCGCACCACCAGCTTGTCCTGGGCGTAGTTGAGGAATTCGGAAAATTCCTGGAATCCATACGCGGCCGCGGAGAAATTTGGAACTTCGGTTTGAACCCAGCCTGCCAGGTCGTCCAGCAGAACGCCGTTCTCCATCTCCAGGCGATGCGTCTCCAGCACATCGCGTAGCGGCGGTAATGCCTCTTCCGGTTTCGGCGTGGGACGCTCGGGCTGCGACGCGCCTTTGCGCTCGATAATGTAGCGCCCGCCCTGCCCGCTCACGTTCACGTAGTCGGCCTTCTTCAGCTTCTCGACGAAATCCGAAAAGCTGTTGGCGCCGTACGCTTTTTCGGTGAACGCCGAATCGAGCTGCAGCATGGTGGATTTCAACAGCCCCAGTTGCGGCTGCACGGCGCGGCGCTCCAGCACTTGCAAAGCGCGCTCCACGAGCGGCATGGCCTGCGCGAGATCCAGCGGCGCGGGACGCACCCGCTGCCCGCCTTGTTGTCGATCCCGACCGCCGCCTGCCGGTGCTAGCTGGCCAGCTTGTTGCTGGCGCGGTGGACGATCGCGGCTTTCACCACGCTCCTCCGACAGCAGCGATTCATAGCTCACGAACTCGTGGCAGTTCTGTTGCAGGATGGTGCTGGTGAAAGCTTTCCCTCCCACCACGAACACGGTCTTGCCATATTCCTTCAGTTTGTTGACCAGCGGTATGAAATCGCTGTCTCCGCTGACGATGGCGAACGCGTTCACGTGCGGATGGGTGAAAGCCATCTCCAGCGCATCCAGCGCGAGATTGATGTCGCCGCCATTCTTGTCGCCGCGCGGGGAAGGCAGCCGCTGCACCATCTGGACAGCGTTTTCAGCCATGGAACGGGCCGCGCCCTCCTGGCGTCCCCAGTTGGCGTACGCGAATTTGGCGACCAGGTCGCCGCGTTCCTTAAGCGCATCAAGCGGGAGAGATACATCAAATTCCCGCCGTAAAGTCGATTTCACGCCGATTTCAATGTTGTCGTAATCGACAAACACGGCGATGTTCAGTTTTTCTTGCATCAGTTTTGGTTTATACCTGGCGCACCGCGCCAATGTTTCAAAGTACGCAGGCGACTCGCGCCCGCGGTTGCTTCAAGCGGTCTGCTTAACCGAAGACCGTATGAAGTCGACAATTGCTTCGAGCGACGCACCGGGCTGGAATACAGCCGCGACACCCAGCTTCTTTAGCTCGGCGGCGTCCTCGTCGGGAATTATACCGCCGACCAGGACCAGGACGTCGTCCATGCCCTTTTCGCGCAGTAAATCCATCATACGCGGAACGATCGCGTTATGAGCGCCCGAGAGAATAGACAGCCCGATCACCTGGACGTCCTCCTGCAAAGCGGCGTTTACGATCATTTCCGGAGTCTGGCGCAGGCCGGTGTAAATCACCTCCATGCCTGCGTCGCGCAAAGCACGCGCGATTACCTTCGCTCCCCGGTCGTGGCCGTCCAAACCCGGTTTGGCGACCAGCACCCGGATGCGGGGATCCATACAGTCTGATGGTAGCACTGGTTCTTCGGCTCTATAGCACGCTGGTTTCCGTGTACACGCCGAATACGTCGCGAAATACGTCGCAGATCTCGCCAACGGTGGCGTACGCGACGATCGTTGGTACGGATCGGGACTGCCGAGAAAAAGGGGTTAATGGGGCTACCGCCGCCTTGGTAGCCTTCGAGGATCTCCGAATCACGGTTGGAGCACAAAGAGATACTCCTTTGTGATGCGGCGTTTCTGGGGCGATGGGCACAGGGTGCTAGCTCTTTCAGCCACATGGGCAACCGCGTCGGGGTAGAGAAACTTAATCTCTTCGTGGAAGGCATTGCTTACCAGGACAGTCACGCCTTTGGAACGCAAACGTGTGCATACGCTCGCCAGCCGTACCTGGTCGGCCCACCGGAAGTTAGCTTCGTTGTATCGAACAAAGCCGTTGTTATTGTGCGCTACTGTGTACGTCGGATCGCAGTAGACGAGATCGCCTTTGCGGGCTCGTCCGAGAACGGTCTCAAAATCTTCGCAATGCAGATGAGCGTCTCGGAGGGCCTCGGCCGCGGTCAAGATCAGGTTGTTCTTCCATAGGACGTCGGGGCGGCGGTGTCCGCCGCCAAAGGGCACGTTGAACTGGCCGTTTCGGTTCAGGCGATACATGCCTGCGAACCCGGTCCGATTAAGAAACAGTAGCCGCACAGCGCTTCTCACCTTGCCGCATGCTGTTTCGGCGCGGAGCGCGTTATAAGTTTCGTCGGTGACCGGGATCTTTCGAAGGTCTTCGATCAGTTTATGTGGGATTCTCTTTACCTGCCGGTAGAGGTTAATCAGGTCGGGATTCACGTCAGAGAGAATCGCCTTTGCCGGTCGAAGGGCAAAGAAAAATGCGCCGCCGCCTAGGAATGGCTCAAGGTAGCGCCGATACTCAAGGCCGGAGATCATCTGCAAGAGTTTGGGGCAGAGCCACCGCTTTCCCCCCGGCCACTTGAGGAAGGGCTTGCGGCTCGCGCTCTGGTTGCTCTCAATCAGACGTTGATGCCCCACAGGCCGATCCGTTCGCATTCTCCAAGCACGCTGACCTCACTTAGTAACTCCTGTCTCCATCTTAGTAAGCTTTTGTCCCTTCCTAGGATTGATCGTTTAGATTCGAGCTGCTCCAATGCCTCCTCAATATCCGCCCACAGGTCGGTCACGTTTTGAGGTGGCGATCTGCGCTCCCAGCAGCCGCGCACCTCCCCCAGGTGCGACCACCAAAAATGCAATTGCGACAGCGATGTGCCGCCCGCCTGAAGCAGCAGGGCGCAGGAGCCACTCGCAATTCGGAGGAGCAGCGCTGCCCTGCTCAACACTTGCAGGTGATGATCAGGAGCAGAGGGAAGATCGGTTTTTCGCGCCATCTTGAAAACATCAGGGTCACTGCGCTCATGTCCCTGAAGTAGGAATGCCCGTAGGCGCTTCGCATCGCCGCTAGCGTTCACACCCGCGATCATTCGGTCCACCTCCCGGCGATAGCGCTGCCGTGCACTCTTAGGCAGGGTGCCAGCTGTTACGGATTTGAAGATCGCTTCTAAGCAGAATCGGAGCAGATACGAATCGAGCACTTCAAACCTACCGGTCGAAGCCGGCTCCAGAACCCTCCACAAGTCCCCCACAGTTGCGAAGCAGTCCTTCGTTTTCGCGGGAATATTTTTGACGAGGCCGGAGGGACGATAACTCGACTCATTTCGCGCCTCCCTGTCGCGGCTGAGTTGTCTTAGGTCAAGTCCCCACGTCGTAAGCCAGTCAGCGGCGACGGGCTGCAGTGCGCTGCCGGCCGCCATGCCAAAATGCCTCAACCATGTGAAAAGAGAAGCTCCTCCAACAGCAACAACCTGTCCAACTAGGGTTGCGGCTTTGGGCAGATGGCACCAAGCTTCTAAGAGCTCCCAAACAATCTGATGGGTTCCTGCACCGGGAGATATTATCGACGGCGTCCTGGACAACTCAATGACAAAATGCTTCTTGTCAAAGACGCCGAGCCCCTCGCTTGCGAGAAGAGCCATGGCTGCCCGCAGCTCAGCATAATAAGCCAGATGTCTTGCAGTGTCGGCATCGCCACGCAATGATGCATCAACCGCCCGCCCGAGAAATGTCCAGCCGTCGAGTAGGTGCAATGGAGCTGAGGCGGCAACGTATTCCGCGAGATCTGCACCAATCACCGTAGGGGAATTCACGGTGTCGGTCTTTAGGCGATTTATCGTGTCGACCGCGTACCTGTTGGTCGGTGCCAGCCAGGTACGGTTGGTAAAGTTTGCTTGTAGTTGGCCTATTAGGCTTTCCGTTGCAGTCCGCGACGCGCGTAGGGTAACTGACTGGCGGTTTGGCATTTGCGGTCTTAGGACAGCTTCAGCGTCTTCAGTGCGGCTCTTGCTGACGGCCCGACGTCGTCTTTAGCTTTGGCAAGATGCTCAAGTAAGAGTCGTCGCATTTCCCGATAGCCCCCGCTTCCGCGCAACGCTTTCCTCACAGTGATTTCATCCAGGGTTAGGCCAGGGGCGGCTGAGGAACGCCAGTCAAATTGCCCCAAGTGCGCGGCGATTCGTTGGAGAAACTTCCCTGCGGCTGCTTTTGGAAGCGACTTTACCGCTGCCGTAATGCTTGCTGGGTCGGGTTCGGCGGAGTCATTGGTTGTCCACTTCTCAAGGGCCAGCTTGCCCGACTCAAGGCTACAGAGGTCGTTGGTTACGTACAAAAGCCCACGTATGCCCACGTCGGCAGTCAACAGCGAGACACTGCTTGAGAAGGCGGGATCATCTCCACTCCTATTCGCGTTGTCGGTGACGCGTTCCAAATTCCGGATCTCCTTTGCCCACTCGGCCTGAACATTCTTTACAGCGTCCCGGACTGTGATACCCATGTAGATCAAGAACGCTGCCTGCTGGGTTCTGCTCCAGGGAAGCACCTCATCTTGAGACGCCGAGGGAGCACCGAACAGACCACCAATCCTTCCCTTGTCACGCGACTTCACAAAGGTAGCCATCAGCGATCGAATCCACGACGCTTGGCTGACCATTCCTGGACCCAGCCCAGATTCTCCGAGCATATTGATTCGTTGATGCCAGGGACTCTCGGGTTGTGACCAGAGGTGTTTGCACAAGCTCTTGCGCACGCGTCTCTCGGTAAATTGGATGGCCTTCGAACTTATCCAGCCAGTCTTCAGTTCGAAGCAGCGGGTATAAATCGAAAGCCAGGCTTGGATTGATTCTTTTTGGCTTTATGTTAACTGTCCAAAACTGATAGGCCTGCCAACTGAGATCCAGTCCGGAAAATGCCACGACCGGAATTTCAAAGTTTCCTGCCGACGGTTCAGATCCGAAAGCCCAAAGTCGATGCTGGCCGTCGATTACCTCTATTGGGGGAAGCTCCGAAGGGCGCCACTTTGGGCCGTTGAAGCTAGAGGGCAGCACGAGCAAAGCAGAAGAATCGCCGTCATCGTGGACAGTGATAAGGTCACTTGGATTGACACTTCGTCCTCGTCGTGTGTTGTGAGTCCCCAGGATATTAACAACGATCGCCGTAGGGAGCCAACCAGGCTTGCGTAGATCGTCATATTCACCAGAATTTCGCTTGGCTTCGCTCAGCTCCGACCAGGGGTATCCGAATTCAACAAACTTTCGAATTTCCTCTGATCGGGCCGGATCATGGCGTCGTTGAATGCCAAGATCCTCTTTGTTACTGAGGCGGCCGGAAGTAGTTCGGTGTTCGATCCCGGATAGGGCTTTAAGCTCGTGAGCGCCGAGGGAAAATAGGTAGAAATACGGCTGGGGTTTTGCCCGGTATTTCTTTGGTTGAAAATGAACCTTCTCCCATTCTGCCAACCACTGATGAACCTTGATCGCCCTGATCTGTCTCGGGTTGGAAACGGAGCGAGCTTTCATCGGCTATTCCATTCTAAATGGAATCTCGAGGAGATGGGAGAAAATTGTGTCAGGGTTCGCGGTCCAGGAGTTAGGCTAGGAGCGGAATTTACACGTGCGTGCTCCAAATCCTCCTGCGGTATTCAGTAGGGCTGTCAGAGGACATTGGTTTCGGTGTACACGCCGAATACTCCGCGAAATACGTCGCAGATCTCGCCCACGGTGGCGTACGCGCGCACGGCATCCAAGATATACGGCATGGTATTCTGCGAACCCTCTGCCGCATCGCGCAGCGCATCCAAACATTGCCCCACTCTCACGTTGTCGCGCCGGGACTTCAGCTTCGCCAGCTTTTCAAGTTGATGCGCCTGGGCCGTTGCATCGATCGCCAGCACCTCAAGCGACTCGTCGCTGTGCTCGACAAACGCGTTCACGCCCACGATCTTCTGCTCACCGGTTTCGATCGCATGCTGATATTCATAGCTGGCATTCGCGATTTCAGTTTGCGGGAATCCGCGTTCGATGGCTGGGATCATTCCGCCCATCTGATCGATACGCCGGATGTAATCGCGCGCTTCTTTCTCCATCTCGGCCGTCAGGCTCTCAATGAAGTAACTGCCTCCCAGCGGATCAGGCACATCCGGCACACCGCTTTCGTACGCAATCACCTGTTGGGTTCGTAGCGCGATGGTTACCGCGTGCTCGCTCGGGAGCGCGTAAGCCTCATCCAGTGAATTGGTGTGCAGCGATTGCGTTCCGCCGAGCACCGCCGCGAGGGCTTGTAGCGTGGTCCGCACGATGTTGTTGTAGGGCTGCTGCCAGGTCAGCGAACACCCTGCAGTTTGCGCGTGCGTGCGGAGCTTCCAGCTGCGTTCGTCGGTTGCGGCATAGCGATCGCGCATGGTTTCAGCCCAAATCTTCCTTGCGGCGCGAAACTTCGCGATCTCCTCGAAGAAATCGTTATGCGCGTTGAAAAAGAAACTGAGCCGCGGCGCGAAACCATCCACGGGCAATCCGCGCGCGATGCCCCACTCGACGTACTCCATGCCGTCGCGCAGCGTGAACGCCAGCTCTTGCACCGCCGTCGACCCGGCCTCGCGAATATGATACCCGCTGATTGAAATCGGATTGAAGCGCGGGACCTGCCGCATGGCGTACTCGATGACGTCGGTCACCAGCCGCATGGAAGGGCGCGGCGGAAAAATATATTCCTTCTGCGCGATGTACTCTTTCAAGATGTCGTTCTGCAGCGTGCCCGAAAGCTTGCTCCAATCGACGCCCTGCTTTTCGGCCACCGCGAGATACATGGCCCAGATCACCGGCGCGGGCGAGTTGATGGTCATCGATACCGTCACACCGTCCAGCGGAATGCCGCGGAACAAAATCTCCATGTCTTCCAGCGAGCTGATGGAGACGCCGCATTTTCCGACTTCGCCCTCCGACGTGGCGTGATCGGCGTCGTAGCCCATCAGCGTCGGCAGATCAAACGCGACCGAGACCCCGGTCTGGCCCTGGCTTAGCAGGTAGAGATAGCGGCGATTGGTCTCCTCGGGGGTCGCGAATCCCGAGAATTGCCGCATGGTCCAGAGCTTGCCCTGGTACATGCTTTCGTGAATGCCGCGCGTGTATGGAAACTGGCCGGGCGGCGGGATCTCGAGACCGGCGACATCGGCGGCGGTGTAGACGGGTTCGACCGGGATGCCGCTGAGGGTTTTTGGGGCGGGCGCAATCACCTTCGCCATCACCTCCATTGTAGATCCGGTGCGGCTGCAGCCCGGTGGGGCTAGCTTGACATGTGCTAAACATGCAAGTATGTTTAGGACATGCCGAAGATGATCCAAGTGCGCAATGTGCCGGACGGCCTGCATCGAAAGTTAAAAGCGCGGGCGGCTCTGGAGGGAATCTCCCTGTCCGATCTGGTTCTGAAGGAAATGGAGCACTTCGCTGAGCGTCCCACACTGAAGGAAATGATGGAGCGCCTCGCCAGCCTTCCGCCTGTGAAGTACAAAATCTCGCCGGCAGAAATTGTGCGCCAGGAGCGAGATAACCGTTGATCGTCGCGGATGCTTCCGCGGTATTAGAGGTTCTGCTGAATCCACCGGCGGCTGCAGAGATTGCGCGCCTTCTATTTGCGGACGGCGAGAGTATCCACGTTCCCCATCTAATTGATCTCGAGGTCCTTCAAGTCTTACGCCGGTATGCCAGAAACATGTCTGGTGTGCGTGCTGAGAAGGCGCTTCAAATCTATGCAGGCATGGCTCTGAACCGCTATTCTCACACTATTCTCGCGGCCCGAATTTGGGAATTGCGTCACAACTGGACCGCATACGATGCCGCCTACATCGCGCTCGCCGAGGCGCTGGACGCTCCCTTGATCACGCGCGATCGCGCACTGGCCGCCGGCTCCGGCCACCGGGCTCGAGTGCTCGTGCTCTAGCTAGAAAACGCGGCACGCAAGAGTGTGTGCGCCATTGCTGACGCGCGCGGCTTACTTCGCGGAAGCGGCGTTAGTTTTTGCGCCGGCGCTGAGAATCGGCGCGAGAACGGAGAACTGGCCGTCGATGCCGGCAGGCATTGTCAAACCCAAAATGTGCGCGATCAACGGATAGATGTGGATATTTTGGAATTCTTCTACCGTGAGGCCGGTTTTCAGATCCGGACCCGCGGCATAGAAAATGCCGCGCATTTCGGGCATGCGGGCAACATCGTAACCATGCATGCCCTTGGGTTCGGTTTGTCCGGGCTTCGAAGCCAGATGCAGGACCACGGGCTCGATGGCCAGCGCTACCAGATCGCCAATTCGCGGATTGCCCAACGCGCCGTCTGAGTAGTGCAGGCGCTCCGGAATCTGGCCGCGGCGGTAGACTTCGAAGCGCGCATCCCTACCGTGCAGCTCGAAGTAGAGTTGATCGATTTTCTTGGGATCGCTCGAGTAGAACTTGAAGTCGGTACTGTTCGCCGCCGTCTCCACGCCATTCAAATCGGCCAGTTTCGAGATGTCGACGTCGCCCGTGACCGCCGTCATGCCGTGGTCGGAAACCACGAAGATATCGAGCGGAACGCCAGTCGCGCGTACTTCGCTGAAAAGCTTGCCGAGCACTGCATCTATCGACCGCACCGCGTCGCGTGTCTGCTGCGCGTCCGGGCCGAAGGTATGCCCTTCATGATCGACATCCGAAAAATATAACGTGATGAAGTGCGGCCGCTCGGGTTTGGGCAGCTTCAGCCATTCGACCACTTGCGCGACACGCTGCTCATTCGGAATCTTTCCGTCATATTTGTAGAAATAGGTAGGGCGCGTGTGCTGAATATCGGCGTCGCTGCCGGGCCAGAAAAAGGATGCCGCCCGCATGCCTTGCTGCTCCGCCAGAACCCACAGCGGAGTTCCGCCCCACCAGTTGCCCTCGGTGGTGGCCGCGGAGTTGCTGGATTTGAATTCGGCTTGCTGGGCCGGATCCCAAAACGAGTTATCGACAATGCCGTGATGGGCGGGATAGAGGCCGGTGACGATGGTGTAGTGATTTGGAAAAGTCGTCGTGGGAAACGAAGGGATCAGCGCTTTCGCCGTGACGCCGCGTTGTCCCAAGGCCAGCAGATTGGTGGCGTGATCGCGTTCGGCATAGTCGTAGCGGAATCCGTCGAGTGAAATCAGCAGGACGTAAGGTTTATCCTGCTGCCCAGGCGCGTTCGCGGGCGCATTGGGATGCTGCGCGGGCTGGCCGAGGCACGGCCGCCAGATCAGAAAAGAAACGAGTAGTAGAGCGATCCGGAGCGCGCGTAGCCGACTACTGTTTGTCTTCGAATTGCGCATAGGGTCCCGAGGCATAAACAATCTTGCCGCCAACCATGGTCAGCAGCGATTCGATTCCGCCAACCTGTTCCTCGGGCGCTGTCATGTAGTCCTTCGACAGCACCGCGAGATCGGCAAGCTTGCCCGGTTCAAGCGAACCGCGCTCATCTTCGTCATGCGAGAACCACGCACTGCCCATAGTGTACAGCGGCAGCGCATCGGCGCGCGGGATCTTGCCGTCCAGGAACTGTTGGAGGGCGGTGAATGGATTGTAGGATGCCACGCGATGCGCGTCGGTGCCCGCGCCCACTTCGACGCCCAACTCCTTGGCGGTCTCGACGGGCGGCACGCTTCTCCCGGGCTGAACGGTCCAGCCGACTCCCAGCGCCCGCATGCGCCGCAAACTCTGAGGCGAAGCGTCATTCAAGTGCGCGATAGACCATCGCAGGTTGGCGATCGGCACTTCTTGATTCACGCGCTCGAAGATGTCCAGCAGTAAGCTTACGGAATCGTTGCGCGGCCAGTGCATTGTGAGCGCCATGCCGCGCCCGGCGGCCCAACGCGCGATCTCGTAGTATTTTTCGCGGTCGGCCTCGCTGGGCTGGTTGTTATTGTTCATGGCCCAGGTGATGCGCTCGCCGATGCCGTTGAAGCGCAGCATGCTGTCGCCGAAGCCCATGGGCAACATTTGGGTCAAGCTCTTGTATTCCTCAAACTCCTTGCCGGGCGTCATGCCGCACAAGCTGTACGCGACGCGAACGGTGAGTTCGCCGCGGCGCCAGACTTTGAACAGCGCCTGATACGATTCCGGCGTCATGTTGTTTCCGCCCGGATCGACGACGCCGGTGAGGCCCAGGCGATTGAGCTCGCGAAAAAACTTCCTGGTTCCCTCCACTTCCTGTTCGGGAGTTGGGACGGGCAGCCGGTCGAACAAGGCGATAATGGCGTTCTGCGCGCCGCTGATTCCGCCGGTAGGTTTACCTTCCGAGTCGTGCTCCAACTTACCGCCCGGTGGAAGATCGGCGTCGGTCGCAATGTGGAGCTTGTCGAGCGCCTTGGGCGTCATCACCGCCCAGCCGTAGCCCAACTGAACGTACACCGGATTCTCCGGCGCGGCGGCCACCAGTTCAGCCTGCGTGGGGCGCCGGTTTTCCTGGAATTGCGGGACTGTCCAGCCGCCCGCCACGATGAGCCAGGCGCCTGGCGGCATGCTGTGGGATGCCTGACGAATGCGATCCAGAGCCTCGGCCAGCGACCGCGCGCCAATCCAATTTACTTCCGTGCTGAAACTGAGCGCGGCTCGAATCGCGTGCATGTGGGAATCGATCAGGCCGGGAATCACGGTGCGGCCTTCGAGATCGATCAAACGGGCTTTTTCTCCCGCGAGCTGCCTGAGGTCCGCCGATGGGCCGGTGGCAACGACGCGGCCAGCGCGGATCAGCACCGCTTCCGCGGTTGAGAACTTGGGATCGACCGTGAGGATTTTGCCGTTGAGCAGGATTGTCGTGCCTTGAGCCTGTAGCAAGCTCGCCGCCAGGAACAGCGGTAGAAGGGCTAGAGGGCGCACGGACAGATTATACAAGGGCAAGCCCGCCGATCACTTTCTTGAAGGCCCTCCATAAAGACATTTGATGGGATTAGGTATTGCGAAGCGGGGTCGGCTCACTGACAATGAAGGGTTGGTTTAGACCAGAGAGAGATCCATGACTACTGACTTGCAAGACTTTCTACAACTGCCCTATGGCGAGCTTGAAGAGCTGAATCTGCATGCCAAGGAACAGCGCATCAAGCGCGTTCCCATCGGAACCATTCAGGAAGAACGGCTCAAGTACCTGACCGATGAAAAGCGCATCAAGGCCGTGACGCTGCTGTTCAGCGATCTCGAAGGCCGGCTGCACATGCTGGACTACGACAAAAAGTGGCTGGTCAGGAATTCGGACAACATGACCTTCGACGGTTCGTCTATCCGCGGATTTACGGCGCAGAAGGAAAGCGATCTCAGGCTGAGCGTAGACTGGAGCGCGTTTTATTGGGGGCCTTCGGATTATTTCGGAGCGGGCAAAGTCCTGGTGTTCGGCGAGGTCATCGACAAAAACGGCGGCCCCTACACGGCCGACCTGCGCGCCATGCTGAAGGCCTATGCCGAGAAGCTGCACAAGAAGGAAGGGCTGACTCTGAACGCCGCGAATGAAATTGAGGGATTCGTTTTCAAGGGCGTGGACGCGGAAAAGCACTATATCGAAACTGGCAAGTTTGAATACGTGAGCACCGGCGGCTATTATCATTCCCTGCCCAACGACACCCTGCGGCTGTTTATCGACAAGAGCGCGGAAGTGCAGCGGGCCATGGGTTTCCAGAACGAGAAGGATCATCCGGAAGTAGCGCCATCGCAGTTTGAAATCAACTATGGCTACTCCGAAGTGGTGGCAGCGGCGGACCAGATCCAGATCTATAAGCTGATCTGCCGCCAGGTGGCGACCAAGATGGGGCTGACTGCGAGCTTCCTGCCAAAGCCGGTGGTGGGCGTGAATGGCAGCGGCATGCATACCAATGTCTCGGTGATGAAGGACGGAAAAAACCTCTTCTGGGACCCGAACGGGCAGGAGAAGATGAGCAAGTACTCCTGGAAATTCGTCGACCGGATTTTGTCGCATGGCAACGATATTTGTTTGCTGTTGAATCCGAGCGTCAACGCGTATCGGCGCCTGGATCCGCACTTTGAAGCTCCCAACCAGCTCAAGGCGTCGGCCACGGACCGCGGTTCGATGATCCGCATCCCGATTGGCAACGAGAAAAGCGCGCGCGTGGAAGTTCGCTCGGTAGCGCCGGACGCAAGCCCCTACGCAGTCCTGTTCTCCGTATTCCGCACGGGACTGGAGGGCGATATCCTCCCCATAAAAAACCTGCGAGGCGCACCGCGCTATTTGCCGGATAACATCTACGACGCGCTGGAGAACTTCCGCAAGGCGGAATGGACCACCCAGTTGCTGGGCGAGGATGTGAAAGGCCGGTACGCCGATCTGAAGCAGGCCTCGGCCGACCGCTGCGCCCGGCTGCTGGGAACCGTGGTGAAGCCGCCGGAAGTGCAGTTCCATCACGAGGTTTACAACCAGTTCCTCTGGAATCAGTTCTAGGGGTTCATCCGCTCGAAATCCAATTTCCCGCCGATTCCGTATTACCTATTGGACGCGCCAGACGCGCTAAAGCGAAGGCGCTAAAACCAAGGAGGAACATGCGGAACTACACTCTACTGGCGCTCGTGGGCGGTTTTCTTACGCTCGCGCCGTTAACACAGGCCGCCGGCAATGACGCGCTTTACAAAAGCCTGGGTGGCAAGAAAGCCATCGTGGCCGTGGTGGACGACTTCGTCGGACGCGTAGCCGCCGACAATCGCATCAACAGCTTCTTCAAGGCCACCGCGGCGGATCCCAAGCGTCTCGCCAAGTTCAAGAAGAATTTGGTGGACCAGATCTGCCAGGCATCCGGCGGTCCCTGCAAATACACGGGCAAGGACATGAAGACGGCTCACGCCGGCATGGGGATCTCAAGCGACGACTTTGACGCTCTGGTGCAGGATCTGGTAGCGTCGCTCGACAAATTCATGGTGAAGGATGCCGACAAGCAGGCGCTGCTGGGCGTGCTGGGACCGATGAAGAAAGACATTGTGGAGAAGTAAACAATATATCGTGGAGAAGTAAATAATATATTGTTGTGTGCCGGTGTGATTTTCCCGCTTATCTTGGCAGTGTACGCTGGTCCGGAAGACCAGGCGCTGATCGTACGTCTGCAGCGCCGCGATCCGCAGGCCCTGGCCGAACTGTACGATCTGTACGGCGGCCTGGCGTATTCACTGGTTCTGCGGGTGATCCGGGATAAAGCGATCGCGGAGGATTTAGTTCAAGAGACGTTTCTCCGCGTTTGGAATCGGGTGCATTCCATCGACTCCGAGAGAGGGGCGATTGGTCCGTGGTTGCTGGCCATCGCCCGCAATCGCGCGATCGATTATTTGCGTTCGTCGGCCGGGCGGGAACGCAACTCGGTGGAGTTGGATGAGAGCGAGCACGCGCCGCTCTACCGCGAGATGGAAAGCGGCATCTTCATCTCCGATCAGGTTCGCCGCGTCAAGGCGGCCATGGACAAGCTGGCGCCCAATTATCGAACGGTAGTGGAGCTGGCGTATTTCGAAGGCATGACGCAGCCGGAAATGTCGGCCAAGATGGGGCAGCCGTTGGGCACCATCAAAACCTGGATGCGCACAGCGTTGCAGAGCCTGCGCGATGAGCTGGGCGTGGCGGTGTCCTCCTCATGAACTGCGACCAACTCCGCGAGCATTATGAACTCTACGCTTGGGGCCTGGCCGAAGAACCGGAGCGGGCCGAAATTCGCGAACATCTCCAGCGCGGATGCAAGGTGTGCGAGCCGGCCGTGAAACGCGCGCTCGAAACCAGGGCTCTGTTGGGAGCTTCGGCGCCCGCGGCACAGCCTTCCGCGCAACTCCGGCGCCGGATTTTGGCCTCCGTGGGCGTCGAGCGGCGTGGCCCAGGTTGGTTCGCGGTGTGGGCCATGGCGGCGGCGCTCGCCGCGATGTTTCTCTTCCTGAGTTTCGTTTTGCAGAGCCGGGGAAAGTACGTGGAAGAAGCCTTTCGCTCGCGGGCAGCCTTCGCCATCCTGTACGGTCCGAATACCGTGGAAGCTTCGTTCGGCGGATCCCAACCTCTCCCGCCGCGCGGGAAGGTCTTCGTGAATTCGTCCCAGGGTGTGCTGCTCATCGCTTCCAACCTTCCGCGCACCCCCTCGGACAAGATCTATGAAATGTGGATCATTCCGAAAGGCGCCAAACCGGTCCCGGCAGGCCTTTTCCAATCGTCGGAAGATGGTGAAGCCATGCATATACGCCGCGGAACTGTCGACGTTGCGTCCACCGCCGCTGTTGCCGTCACAGTGGAGAATCGGACCGGCGCCGATCAGCCCACCTCAACCCTATTGATCGCGGCGGCGCTCACTCGTTAGTGGCTACGAAGACGCTTCCACCGAGTTTCTGTTGCTTGGCCTGCACGGTTACAATGGAAAATCCTGGCCCCTGCATTGCTGGGAAATTTGTGCCGATAGATAATTGGAGCGACGTTCCTTGAGACTGGCAGAACTCTTAGGCTTCCGGCCCCGACAGTCCCCGCCATTGCCGCGCGCTACCACACGCACGGCGAGGAAAACCATTGCGCTCTGCCATAGCCTGCTGTCGGAACGCGGGGAGGTATCGGGAAGCCGGATGGCGGCCGAAGCGTTGGACTCCTATCAATCCCTGGACCCGCGGGGACGCCTGGCGTTCTTCGATTTGCTGGTGAAGCAGTTCTCGCCGGATCCGGAGGAAGTGGGCCGGGCGGGCGACGCTTATCGCCAGGAACCATCGTCAGAGAACCTGGCTCGCCTGCAGCGAGTGGTGGAACCACCCCGCCAGGAGCTTTTCCGGCGCTTGAACCTCGCGCCCAACGGCACGCGCATCCTGGTGGAAATGCGAAGCGCGGTGCTGCGCGAAACGGAGTGGAATTCGCGGCTCAAACCCATCTCCGCGGATCTGGGGCACCTGTTTACTTCCTGGTTCAACCGTGGCTTTCTGGTGCTGCGGCGGATCGACTGGCGAACATCGGCTGTGATTCTCGAGAAGCTGATCCAATACGAAGCCGTGCATCAGATCCACGGCTGGCACGATCTGCGGCGGCGCCTGGAAGCGGACCGCCGTTGCTACGCCTTCTTCCACCCCGCGCTGCCGGACGAGCCCATCATCTTCATCGAGGCGGCGCTTACGCGCGGGCTCAGCGATCACGTGCAGGCGCTGCTCGATCCCGATTCTCGCGTTCTCGATACTGTCTCGGCCGAGTGGGCTATCTTCTACTCCATCACCAATTGCCAGGAGGGACTGCGCGGCGTTCCGTTTGGCAGCTTCCTGATCAAACAAGTGGTGGAGGATCTGAGTAAGGATTTCCCGCGCATCCGGAGGTTCGCAACAGTCTCGCCGGTGCCGGGGTTCCGGCGGTGGCTGGCCGATAAGGCGGAGGCCATCGGCCGGTCGCCAAAGCTGGCGCCGTTCGCCGCGGCACTAGCGAAGCTCGACGATCCGCAGTGGATGCTGCCGCAAAATATACAGAACGAATCGCTGCATGCGGACTTGGAGCAGCATCTGGCGCCGCTCTGCGCGTATTACCTGCTGCACGCCAAGCAGCACCGCGAGCCCCTCGACCCGGTGGCGCGTTTTCATCTGAAAAACGGCGCCCGCTTGGAGCGCATCAATTGGCTGGGAGACACTTCCGCTGCGGGACTGCAGCGCTCGGCTGGATTTTCGGCCAACTACGTCTACAAGCTTCAGGACGTGGAGCGCAATCACGAGTTCTACGTGGGAGAGCACAAGATCCGGGCTTCGCGCGAGATTGAAGCGCTGGCGAAGCGATTCGTCCCGCCCCCACGTTTTTAAAGCCGGCTCGAGAACGCCGCGGGCCTATTTGGCGAGGCGCACTATTTCCAGCGTTTCAAGCATGCGTACCGACCGCGCGCCCTCGTGATCGTTGGGGCAGACCAGCCGAAACGGCCCCTGTTTGTCGGGCAGCGGCTTGCCATCCCGCTTGTCCGCGACCAGGATGGATTCGGCGCCGAATTGCGGGTCCACTTCGCCCAGCGTGAAGACCACCTGGTAGCCGTCCTGCGCCTTGGCCAGCACGTAGCTCGCGAGTGCCTTGCCGCGCAATTGTTTGCCGAGCGGCGCGCCCGCCATCTGCAAAACCTGGAGCAGGGTGACGCCTTCGTAAACAATCTTGGTCCCATCGGGAGCGGGCACGGAAACGCTCTCGCGAGGCATTTTGGCGAGATCGTCGGCGGTCAGCGACAAAGGCGCTGGGATGTCGCCCTGGACGGCTAACACTGACGCCGCCGGGGATTGCGCCCGGACCGGAGCGACGACCAGGGCAGCCAGGAGCGCGGGCCCGAGCAGCAAACGCATGTAACTCATAACGGTCAGTGTATCTTGTATCCGAATCGAGTCAGGATGACGCGGCCCGATTCGCCCAGCACGAAGTTAGTAAACTTCCGGGCATCGTCCAGATGTTGCGATCGCGCCACGATCCCAAGTTTCTGTACGATCGGCTGATGCAAGGCCTCGTCCACTTGAATCACCTTGCCGGACTCCTTCAACACCAGCGAATAGGCGGTGAACACGGCGTCGGCGTTCTTAGACGTGCCGTATTGTTTTGCCATGTCGATGTTCGCCGCATACACGACCTTGGGCATCACGGCGTCCCAGATGCCCGCGTGCTGCAAAGCCTCCACCGAGGCCGCTCCGTAGGGCGCTAGCTTGGGGTTCGCCACCGCGATCACTTTTACATCGCTCGCTTTTAGGTCTTCGAGTTTGCTAATTTGCGCCTTGCTGCCCGGAGGAATCCACAACGCCAGGACGCCCACGGCGTACACCGCGCTGCTGCCCGGCGCTAGCAGGCTTTCGTGGTCCAGCTTGTCGACGTGTTCGGCGTCGGCGGCCAGGAAAACGTCGAACGGCGCCGAGTTCTCGATCTGGGTGGTCAACTGCGCCGTCGAACCCATGCTGAACACCGGATGGATTTTGGTTTGTGCTTCGAATTCCGATCCCAGCGTCTTAGCCACTTCGGTCAAGTTGGCCGCGGCTGCCACGGTGATTTCCGGCGGCGCCGACAAAGCGATCTGGCAGGCGGCAACCCAAAACGCTACGATGGTCAACAGGGCGGTAGTTCGGGCCTTCATCTTGCAACCGATTGTTAATGTAACACGACAGAGTTGCGTATACCATGCCAGAGATCGAGAATCATTTAGGAACCCTGCGGCAAAAGCGCGGCATTTCCGCGGCGCAGCTCGCAAGGACTGTCGGCGTGACGCGGCAGACCATCTACGCCATGGAGGCGGGCAGCTATGTCCCGAACACGGCCGTGGCGCTGCGGCTGGCGCAGGCTCTCGAAGTGAAGGTGGAGGAGCTGTTCGCGCTTCCCCAGGCCGAACCCACCGGGCTGCGATCGGAAGAGGTCATGCTGCTGCCGGGTTCCGAGTCCCTGCATCCCGGCCAGCCGGTGCAACTGTGCCGCGTGAACAAGCGCCTGGTGGCCTCGCCGCCTTCGCCCGTTCCCTGGTATTTTCCCGTCAGCGACGCGGTGGTGGCTTCGGCTCCGGCGCCCGGAAAAGCTGCGAAGAACGGCCGCACCGATGTTCAGGTGTTCGACGCCGCCGACGATTTTCGCAATCGGGTTCTCATCGCCGGATGCGATCCGGGAATCTCGGTGCTGGCGCATCATTTGCAGGCCTCCGGGATCGAACTGGTTCTCGCGCATCGCAACAGTTCGCAATCGCTGCAGTTGCTGAAGGAAGGCTGCGTCCATATCGCGGGCACGCACCTGCGCGATGAATCGAGCGGCGAATCGAATCTTCCCGAGATCGGGCGCTTGTTTCCCAAAAACGCCGTAGCCGTCATTTCTTTCGCCGTGTGGGAGGAAGGCATCGTCACCGCGGCCGGCAATCCCAAGGGCATCAAGACCGTGGAAGATCTGGCGCGGCGCGACGTGACCATCGTCAATCGCGAGAAAGGGGCCGGTAGCCGCGCATTGCTGGATTCGGCGCTGAAGCGCCTGAAGATCGACTCGAAAAACGTGAAGGGTTACGATCGCATCGCGCCCGGGCATTTGCCCGCGGCCTGGCAGGTGCAGTCCGGTCAAGCGGACTGCTGCATCGCCACGCGAGCCGCTGCGCGCGTGTTCGGCCTGGGCTTCATTCCGCTGGTGAGCGAGCGCTACGACTTGGCAATTCGCCGCCAGCACCTCGACATGCCCGGCGTCCAAGCGGTTTTGGATACGCTGAGCCGCTCCAATTACCGGCGGGAACTCGAAAGCTTGGGTGGTTACGATACGCGCGCCGCTGGCCAGCGCCTGCTCTAATATTAGACATGGCCCTCTCAGCGCGCAATCAACTTCCAGGCATCGTCGAAAGCGTTCAAATTGGATCGATCATGGCGCACGTCGTCGTCAAGGTCGGCGATAATCTAATCGAAAGCGTTATCACCCGCACCAGTGCCGAAGAGCTGGAACTCAAGAAGGGCGATGCGGTCCGCGTAGTGGTGAAATCCACCGAAGTCATGATCCAGAAGGGATGACGCCGTCTTCCGGGCCGGTGGATTGGGCAGCCGTTCGCCGCGAATTCCCGGCGCTCGAGCATTGGACCTATCTCAACACCGCCACGTTTGGACAACTGCCGCGGCGCGCCACCGACGCCATCGCCAGGCACTTCGCTCACCGCGACGAACTGGCTTGTTGGGATTTTCTCACGTGGTACGACGACGCCGATCGCGTGCGCGCCAAGGTTGCCCGGCTGATCGGCTGCTCGCCCTCGGACATCGCGTTCGTTCCGAATGCTTCCACCGCTCTCGGCCTGCTGCTTTCGGGTCTCGATTGGCGTTCCGGCGACCGCGTTCTCACGCTCGAGCACGAATTCCCGAACAATCTATACGCCACCGGCTCGCTCAAACGCTTCGGCGTGGAGATGCTCGCGGTGTCTTGGCCGCGCTTCTACGAATCCGTAAACGCGAGAACGCGCCTGGTGGTTCTGAGCTCGGTGAACTACAACACCGGTTTTGCGCCGCCTCTCAGTGAGCTGGCGGATTTCCTTCGCGCCCGCGGCATCCTCCTGTATATCGATGGCACGCAGAGCCTGGGTGCGCTGCGTTTCGACGTGCGCCGCATTCAACCGGACATGTTCGCCGTCCACGGCTACAAATGGCTGCTCTCGCCCAACGGCGCCGGGTTTTTCTACATCGCGCCGCAACTGCGGGAGCGGCTTCAGCCCAACGTGGTCGGCTGGCGCAGCCATCGCGATTGGCGCAACGTGGATAATTTGCATCACGGCGTTCCCGAATTCCCGGACACGGCGGAGAAGTACGAGGGCGGCTCAGTGTCGTTCGCGCTTTTGTACGCCATGGAAGCTTCCCTGGATTTGATACTCGAGATCGGTCCCGAAGCGATCGAGCAGCGTGTTCTCGAACTGGCTGCACGGACGCGGACGATCTTGGGCGATCTCGGTGCCGCCGTTGCCGACTCTGGTTCTCCCATCGTCGCCGCACGATTCGAGAACCGCGATGTTTCGGCCTTGGCGCGCGCGCTCAAAGAACAGCGCGTGTTGGTGGCGGCGCGGCGAGGCCACCTGCGTGTGTCACCGCACTTCTACAACCACGAACAGGATTTGGAAATATTCGAGCGGGCGTTGCGGGCGCTAGTCTGAACCGCGCGCGTGAGCAAGCGATTTAACCGGGCAGCCGAAAAGTCACGTTCCGCTCGCGATTCAGACGCTCGCTGAGAGCGCGATCAATGGAGCTCAATGGCGCCTGCTTCTGCTCGTGATCGAGCGTGACGTAGCGCAACGAAGCTCCGTCCGCCCAATACGACAATACCGCGCGAATGGTGCCATCGTTCATCGCCAAAAGGTACAGCTGCTCTTGATACTTTTGCGCTTGAGGAGCCTGGGCCGGCTGCGTTGGAGCCGGATATTCGCGCAGCGCCGGTGCAGGTGGATCGGGTAAGGGCGGTGGCGCCGCAGGGGCGTAGGCATATCCCGCGTCCCCGGTGTCGGACGAATATCCGTTGTAGTACGGATCGACGTAGCCGGAATCCCAGAAAGACGGATCGTAGTAGCCGCCGTAAAGGCCCGAGTAGTAATAGGGCCAGCCGTAATAGCCATTGAAGCCGCGGTACCCGTAGCGACCGCGGAGTCCGCCACGAAACCCCACGCCCCCACGGTACGCGGCCGCGCCGCGAAATGCTGCGCCCGAGGAAAGCCCTCTCAAACCAGCCGAACCTCCTCGGAAACCAGCCGAACCTCCTCGGAATCCAGCCGAGCCGCCGCGCATTCCTCCACCG
>Ga0302326_10009822_pt1 | contig 20818 bp, 19 predicted proteins | sample Palsa_T0_3_FD_202264 | JGI IMG/M metagenome (GOLD analysis project Ga0302326, IMG submission 202264) | Peat permafrost microbial communities from Stordalen Mire near Abisko, Sweden - Palsa_T0_3 | ecosystem: Environmental > Terrestrial > Soil > Palsa > Peat permafrost | place: Sweden: Abisko...
GTGGGCGTAAAAGTAATCCAGCAGCAGGGAATGTTCAACGTAAAAAAGTTGTCGGCGAATTGATGAGAGCTTTTAGCCCCTCGACCGTCTTCTTTTCACTGCCGGCAAACAGTTCCCTGCCAACCAGCGCCACCGGCCGTTTCAGAAAAGTATAGTCGTCCAGGATCAGACGGCGGTAATCTTTTTCCGTCAGCGCCTTGTCTTTCAGCCCTAACTCCTTGTATTTGATGGCCCGTCTGCTAAACAGGGCTTCATAGGACCCCGCTTTTTCCTTTAGCTCATCCAGCTGAGCCGGAGTGATCTTCTCGGTTTTGATATCCTGAAGGACAAATCCCTTCTTTTCGGCCTGCGTTTCCCCGAGGATCCGCTGACAGGTGCTGCAGGAAGAAAGATGATAGATCTTTTTCATGTTTTTCCGATATAACGCGCTGCGAATGTAATATTTTCGCCTTACCCGCGACAAAAGCTATTATCCTCAAAACCTTTTTATTGCAGGACCCCGCTATACAGCAGGCCTTTATCAGGCTGGTAAACGAACACCGCGGCATGCTTTATAAAGTATGCCGGCTATATTGCTTTACCGAACCCGACCGGCAGGACCTTTTCCAGGAGATCGTCATCCAGCTTTGGCGGTCATACGCCAGTTTCCGGGGCGAGGCGAAATTCAGCACCTGGCTTTACCGCATCGCCCTGAACACCGCTATTTCCGGCTTACGCAAACAACAGCGGCTGATCTCTCCTACCGATCCCGGCCAGCTGCCTACAGAACTACAGGACATACAATATCCGGCAGAAAAGGAGGAACAGCTGCAGCTCTTATATGCAGCTATCGAACAGCTGAGTGAAGTGGAAAAAGCCCTGACCATGCTCTACCTGGACGATAAGAGCTACCTGGAAATGGAAGAGATCCTGGGGATCTCTCAGAATAACCTGCGGGTCAAGATGAACCGCATAAAAGAAAAACTTCGTAAAATCACCCAAGCAGTTACATATGGAATTGGAAAGTCTTAAATATATCTGGCATTCCCTGGAAGCGCCGCCGGCCCGGGAGCCGGATCACGGGGCCCTTCTGGCCCTGCTGGAAAAAAGATCCCGCGGACCGGTCGCCCGGATGCGGCGTAACCTGATCGGAGAAGGCATACTCCTGCTTGTCACCTATATCCCGGGGATCCTCTGCTATTGGCTGGAATTCGACGGCCGGCTGTCCGCCATCTCCTGGCTGCTGGCCCTCCTGGCCCTGCTGTTCTTCGGGTATTACAGCCGGAAATACAGGCTGCTGACAGAAATGCAATGCGTGACCAGTCCCGTCAGATCCAGCCTCGCCCAACAGGTCGAAACCCTGAAGAAATATACCCGCTTTTACCTCCGGGCCGGCACAGGCATCATACCGCTCACTTATCTGCTCTCTTATGCAATCATCCGGTGGAAACTGCCCGCCCCGCCCGCTTTTTATCACCGGCTGCACCCCACACCCTGGTGGGCCAGCCCGGCGTTCTGGTTGATCCTCCTGGTACCCATTACCATCGGGATCTATTTTATAAATGCCTGGTATATAAATAAACTATATGGGCGGCATATCAAAAAATTACAGGAATTACTGCAGGAAATGGAGGCGGAGTGAGTAATTTACCGGCAAAACAAGATCCATGAATCCAAGACCGAAACTTAAATCTGCTTTTATCAGCGCCTGCTTTTTATTGCTTACCGGAGTTTGCTCTGCGCAGTCAAAAGATGAAGCCGCCATCCGGCAGATACTGGCCGACCAAACCGCCGCATGGAACAAAGGCAGCATCGACCAGTTCATGAAAGGGTACTGGAATAACGATTCCCTGGTTTTCATCGGCAAGTCAGGCGCCTCCTATGGATACAAGCAGGCCCTCGCCAATTATAAGAAAAACTACAGCAACGCCGACCAGATGGGTATGCTCTTCTTCCTTCTGCAAAGAGTAAAAAGACTTTCCCCCGACTATTATTTCGTCATCGGAAAATGGTTCCTGAAAAGGAAAAGCGGCGATATCGGCGGCGTATATACCCTCCTGTTCCATAAGATCGCCGGGCAATGGCGGATCGTAGTGGATCATACGAGCTGATCCTATAACCAGCGCGCCGCTCCTACCCATGCGGGAACTTCTTTTTCCAGGTGCGATACAAAAAGCGGATATAAAAAAACCCGCTGCCGGTAAAAAAGAGATAAAACAGGATATTCGCGAGATCGGGCCGGCCATAGACGGGCAAGAGGTCGAAATAGATCCCCAGGGTCATATTGATAAACAACCACAACAGGCCCAGAAAAAGGGATAACACGATCTTTTTTAAAAAATCCTTCACTTCCGGTTCCATGCTCATGGGAGAGTATTCAATTGATCAGCAATTTCCGGAATTCGGTTGAATCGCCATTAAAAACATCGAAATCGACATGCGTGACGACCCCGCTGACCCGCCCGCCTTCACTATGCTGCCAGAAAGACCAGTCCCGGGAAATACTGGGCCGCTCCTTTTGCAGATAATGCGCCACCCAAAGCGGGTAACCATCAAAATCGTCTTTCAGGTATTGTTTGTAAAAATCTACATTGGTATAGATAAGCGGGATAACGTGATAATAATCCTGAATGGTCTGAAGCCACTCTTTAGCCCGCTGCCGAAGCTTGTCCGGCGGAACTCCATAGGTCTGCTCGATATCCAGCACCGGCGGCAGATCCCCCGGCATCAGCTCGACCGAATTGATAAAGTTTTCGGCTTGCGCCTTGCCGCTCTTGGTAGCCAAAAAATAATGATAGGCGCCCCTGGCCAGGCCGGCATCCCGGGACTTTTTCCAGTTGCGCTTAAAAAATCCATCTTCATTGCCCAGCCCTTCCGTCGCTTTGATAAAGGCAAAGCTCATCTGGACATCGCCGATCTTCATGTCTTTTACCAACCCCCAGTCGATATAGTCCTGGTATTTGGATACATCGATGCCATGAATGCTGTAATTAACGGGGATTTCGATGCCAAATGCGGCAAAATTCATAAAATGAGCCCTTTTTTCCATTATCCAGATATAGCCTATATACCCAAGCACGACAGCCGCCGCGCCGCCAAGAGAGAATAAGATAATTTTCCAGGCCTTATTTTTCCTTGATTTTTGTGCCATACATTTTTAAGCCCGGTGCTCCGCGCCTTTCTCCAACGCTGTACAAACTTAATTTAGTATTTTTATATTTAAATGGCCGGAGGCCATTTTGACCGATAGGTCAATCTTTAGCGCTTTGCGGGAAATGCGCTAATTTTCCTGGAAGCGCATTTCCCGCACATTAAACATGCCCGATTTTAATCGCAACGATACAATTAACCTTCTCTCTAAGCTGACAGGGCCACGCCTCTGGAACGGACTGAAGGTATTAAGCAGCTACTACCTGAGTAAATGGACAAAATCAGCGATTCAATGGGGCTATCCCGTTTCGCTTTCCTTTGAGCCGACAACCTCCTGTAATCTCCGTTGCCCGGAGTGCCCCAGCGGACTGCGGGCGTTCACCCGGCCGACCGGTATGCTGAAGCAAGACTTCTTTAGCGAGACGATCGATCAGCTGTCGAAAGAACTGCTCTACCTGATTTTTTATTTTCAGGGGGAACCCTATCTGAACCCCTCGTTCCTGGATATGGTGGCCTATGCTTCCTCAAAAGGTATTTATACGGCTACCTCCACCAACGCGCATTATCTGAATGACCGGAACGCAAAGCGAACGGTGGAAAGCGGTCTGGACCGCCTTATCATTTCCATTGATGGCACAACCCAGGATGTCTACGAACAATACCGGGTCGGCGGCCGGCTGGACAAAGTGCTGGAAGGAGCCCGCAATATCGTCCGGTGGAAGCGGGAATTAAAAAGTAAGACACCCTTTATCTTTTTCCAGTTTCTCGTAGTCCGGCCAAACGAACACCAGCTGGATGATATCCGGCGGCTGGCCAAAGAGATCGGCGTCGATCAGGTCCGCTTCAAGACAGCGCAGGTCTATGACTACCATAATGATCCAAACGGCCTGATCCCCGTCAACAGTAAATATAGCCGGTACCGGAAACAGGCTAACGGAGAGTTTGCGGTGAAGAACGGCCTGGAAAACCATTGCTGGCGCCTCTGGCATGCCACCGTCATCACCTGGGACGGGCTGGTCGTGCCCTGTTGTTTTGACAAGGACGCCGAACACCCGCTCGGCGACCTGAAAGGCAAACCTTTTAAAGAGGTCTGGCATAACGAACAATATGTGGAATTTCGCCGCCAGGTCCTTCAAAGCCGTAAGAATATCGATATTTGCGCCAACTGCAGCGAAGGCACAAAGGTCTGGGAAGACTAAAACAATTTGACAACATGCCATTATCTTCGTCTATAGCTGCACGTTTGCAGCTGCAACACAAGACTATCCGGGAACTGGCCGGGGGTCTGTCCGACAGTTCGCTGCGGTATCCCGAACATCCCGGCAAATGGAGCGCCTTTGAAAATATTGCACATCTGGCGGCCTATCAGCCCGTCTTTATCAGCCGGCTGGAAAGGATCGGCCGCGAGCCTTCGCCGGCATTCGAACGCTATGTAGCGGAAAATGACCCCATGTTCCCGCATTACCTGGAAAGATCTCCGGCGGAGCTTTTCGAAAATATCGACGGCGACCGGGCCCGGATCCTCTCGCAGCTGGATACGGGCGGTGAAGCCCTACTCGGAAAGACAGGGGTACATCCAAAATTCGGTCTGCTGACGGTAACAGGTTGGACCGAATTCTTTTTGCTGCATGAGGCGCATCACCTGTATACCCTCTTCATGCTGGTCTGCGATTTGAGAAAGAACGGGCATTAGATAATTTCTGTAATTTTATACATGGCACTTGAAAACGAGATAAATCAGCGAAAATTCCGGAACGAATATCAGAAGGCAAGACTCAACATCCTCTATACGAATAATTGGCTCGCCGAAAAGATCAATATCATTTTTGATGAATGGGATATAACCCCGCGCCAGTTCAATATCCTGCGCATCCTCCGGGGAGAAGGAAAACCTCTTTCCACACTACAGATCCGGCAACGCATGCTCGATAAGATGAGCGATACCAGCAGGATCGTGGACCGCCTGGTAAAAAAGGGGATGGTGAGAAAAACGTTAAATTCCCAAGACCGGCGGCTGGTTGACATCGTGATCACCCCACGGGGAAAGAAATTACTGGAAAAGATCGACCCCCTGGAAAACGAAATGGATAAAATGATGACAAATTTATCCGAAGAGGAATCCAGATCGTTGAATTCCCTGCTGGACAAATTGAGAAATGTATTGTCCCTGATCTTATTACCCCTGCTGCTGATCCTGCCCGCGCTGGCTTTTGCACAGTCCCCGGGCGCCACCGCCCCCCCGCCAAAATATGAATTCCGCGCCGCCTGGGTAGCCTCGGTAGATAATATCGACTGGCCTTCCAAAAAAGGTCTTCCCGTCGATAGCCAGAAGGTAGAATTCACCCGCCTGCTCGACATGCACCAGCACAACGGTCTCAATGCCGTCGTAGTCCAGATCAGGCCGGCCGCCGATGCCTTTTATGCCTCGCCCTACGAGCCATGGAGCGAATGGCTGACGGGCATCCAGGGCCAGCCGCCTTCCCCCTATTATGACCCGCTGGCTTTTATGATCGAAGAAACCCACAAAAGGGGAATGGAATTCCATGCCTGGTGTAATCCCTACCGCGCCGTATACGCTATCGGAAAATCGTCTGTCGCGGCCAACCATATCACCCGGCAGCATCCGGACTGGTTTGTGCGGTTCGAGAAGACGGTATATTTTGATCCGGGGAATAAAGCCGTACAGCAATACGTTACGACGGTCATCCGGGATATTGTTCACCGTTATGACATCGACGCCCTGCATTTCGATGATTATTTCTACCCGTATGATATAAAAGAAGGCGGTGGTCCGGGTAAGGACTTCCCCGATAACGCCAGCTTTGCTCAATATGGCAATGGCCTGTCGAAGGGCGACTGGCGCCGCAGCAATGTGGATTCCATCATCGTTCAGATCGGCAAAGCCATAAAGGAAGAGAAACCAACCTGTAAATTCGGGATCAGCCCCTTTGCCATCTGGCGCAATAGCTCGCAGGACCCCGAAGGCAGCGAGACCCATGGCGGTCAGACCGATTATGATAATCTCTATGCCGATATCGTCCTCTGGCTGAAAAATGGCTGGATCGACTATGTAGTGCCGCAGATCTACTTCGAGTTCAGTCAGCCCCATGCCCCTTACGGCGCATTGCTCGACTGGTGGGCCAGGCATACCTATGGCAGACAATGTTATATCGGGCTGGCGCCTTATAAGGCTGGCTACAATGCCGCCTGGCGCGATCCGACCCAGCTAACCCGGCAGATTCAGGCGTTGCGTGGTTACCCGGACGTCGAAGGAGCCGTATTTTTCAGCAGCAAATCGTTTGAAAGCAATCCCAACGGTTGGTCTGACAGCCTGAGAAATAATTATTACAACTATCCCGCCCTTATCCCGCCCATGCCCTGGCTCGATTCGGTAAAGCCACATGCGCCGCTTGTCCATGTAGAATACAATCAAAAAGAATCTTCCGGCACGGCATGGCTGTCAAAGGGAGACCCGCAGGATACGCTGCGCGGTTTTGCCGTCTATCAGTCCGACTCGGCCACGATCGATATCGATTCCAGCCGCGCCTGGCAATTTATCCCTTACGATCCCGTAGCCGCCACCACCATTCACAATAGCCAGGTGGAAGAAAAGGGGCGGCAACATTTTTATTTTGTAACCGCTATCAGCAGGACAAACGTCGAGAGCCCGCCGGTTCCGATCCTGATGGGGCTGGAAGCCCCATCGGCCCCGAAAAATTAAGTATCTTTGAAGTTCCTTAAATAAAATTTTATCTCGATGCCTGGTTTTGAATTATTCGGTCCGGAAGAACGCAAGGAAGTCAATGATGTCATGGAGACCGGTATCCTGATGCGCTATGGCTTTGACGGCCCCCGGAAAGGGATCTGGAAGTCGAAGGAGCTGGAAGCCGAACTCTGCAAAGTCCTGGACTGCGGCTATGCCCAGCTCGTATCCAGCGGCACGGCAGCCCTCACGGCAGCCTTTGCTACCCTGGGCCTCGGCGCCGGTGACGAGATCATCATGCCCGTGTTCACCTTTGTAGCCAGCTTCGAATGCGTACTCAGCGTCGGCGCGATACCAGTGCTGGTAGATGTAGATGAAACGCTTACGCTGGATCCCGAAGCCGTTCGCAAGGCGATCACCCCCCGCACCAAATGTGTGATGCCCGTTCATATGTGCGGGGCCATGGCCGACCTGGACCCTCTGCTGAGGATCTGTACGGCGCACGGGCTGATCCTTTTGGAAGACGCCTGTCAGAGCTTCGGCGGCCGGTACAAGGGCAGATACCTGGGTACCATAGGCCATGCGGGAACCTATTCTTTTGACTTCGTCAAGATAGTCACCTGTGCGGAAGGTGGCGCCATCGTCACCAACAGCGAAGACCTTTATACAAAGCTGGACGGGTATACCGATCACGGCCATGACCATAAAGGCGTCGACCGCGGGGCCGACCTCCATCCTTTTATCGGCTATAACTTCCGCATCTCCGAGCTACATGCAGCCATAGGTCTGGCGCAGGTCCGGAAGCTGGATCGGTTCCTCGCCCTTCAGAAAAGGAATCAGCAGCAGTTAAAAGCGATCCTGTCTGCACTGCCCGAAGTCAGCTTCCGCACGATCCCCGATCCCGAGGGTGATATCTGCACCTTTCTAAGCTGGTTCCTGCCGACGGAGGAGATCACCCGCGCCGTGATGGCTGAATTGCGGCAACAAGGGATCCTCGCCGGTAATTTTTACTGGTTTGACAATAACTGGCATTATATCCGCAAATGGGATCATCTCCGCGAAGCAGCTACCCTGAATAAGCTCGCCGACTCTCAACAGAAGGCGCTGCTCGCTCTTCCAAATGCAGACTTCTCCGCCAGCGACCGTATTATGGGACGTTGTGTGTCCACCGCCATCGGGCTGCTGTGGACCGAAGAACAAACACAGGAAAAAGGGGAGAAGCTGGTGGCGGCTATCAAAAAAGTGCTGAGCAGGGAAAAAATGCACGCCTAGACCTATTTTCCTTCCAGCCGATTGCATTCCTCCAGCGAGCCAAGCCGGAAGCGCAGAGGAATCCGGATTGTTTTCTCAAATTCCAGTTCCCGTTTGCAAAAGAAACCCAGGTGACTGGTATAGTACTGGCTGCCATAGTAATCAGCGCCATTGCTGAAATCAGCGCCACTGCCGATACTAAAGGGTGGCGGAGACGTCTTTTCCGCCAGTGACTGCCCTCCTGTCAGCGTCAGCGACGCTGACAGGGGCAATAACCCCCCGGTTAATGACAATGAACCCGTATTCGGGAACAGGCTGCTTTTAAGCACCGGTGTCGTGTTTATCCACATTCCGGCGGTTGGCGCCTGGGCCCAAAGTTGACCAGTAACTATTGAAATCCATACAACAAGAAAAGTTTTTTTTCGTTGCACGTTTTGTCCCTCCTTTTTTATGTAAATTTACGGCCTGATTTTTGTGGTCCGCGGCCCTTTTTCCGGTATAAGGTAGAAGGGCTGGAGTAAAACCCCTGATTTACATGTCTTTAAGTCAATCATTACAGCAAAAATTACTCCAAAAACTGTCCCCGCAGCAAATTCAACTAATGAAATTGTTGCAGGTGCCGACGGCTATCCTTGAAGAGCGGATAAAGGAAGAGCTGGAGGAAAATCCGGCGCTGGAAGTAACGGAGGACCACGAAGATGGGTCCGGCGAAGAAGTGAAGGACGAATTCGAGACCAAGGACGAATACGAAGAGGCGGACGGAAGTGAGGATGAATATGACAACATCGACATCAGCGAATACGTGAACGAGTACGATGATGACGTAGCAGATTATAAACTCCGGGATGACAATTATCCCGATGCGGATGAAGAAAGGGTAATGCCGCACAAGGTGGAAACCTCCTTTCACGAGCTGCTGCTGGATCAGCTGGGTATGCTGGTGATCGACGACCGGACCCGCCGGATCGCCGAACAGATCATCGGCAGCATCGACGATGACGGCTACCTGCGGCGGGAGACGGCTTCTATCGCCGACGACCTGGCGTTCCGCCAGAACATCGAAACAACGGAAGAAGAAATAGAATCACTGATCCGAAAGATCCAGCAATTCGATCCGCCCGGCGTTGCCGCCCGGGAGCTGCAGGAATGCCTCCTGATCCAGCTTAACCGGAAAAGGAATGAGAGCAAGAGCGTGGAGTTGGCCATCGAGGTGCTTTCCAATTATTTCGACGAATTCACAAAAAAACATTACGATAAGATCCAACGGGGGCTTAGCTTAAGCGATGAGCAGCTGAAAGATGTGATCAACCAGATCATCAAGCTCAATCCAAAACCCGGCGGCGATGTCAGTGAAGTCAACAAAGCCGAAAGCTATGTCATCCCCGACTTTTTTATTTCAAACACGGGCGGCAAGCTGGAGCTGTCCCTGAATTCCAAGAATGCCCCGGATCTGCGGATCAGCGAAGGCTATAAGGAAATGCTGAGAGAATATGACCGCGGCAGCAAGAAAGACAAGCGTCAGAAAGAGGCGGTGTTATTCATCAAGCAAAAGATAGACGCGGCAAAATGGTTTATCGATGCGATCAAACAGCGGCAGCAGACACTTTACAATACCATGCACACGATCATGGATTACCAGCACGACTTCTTCCTGACCGGCGACGAGACGACTTTACGCCCCATGATACTCAAAGATATTGCGGAAAGGACAGCACTGGATATTTCCACCGTCAGCCGGGTGGCCAACAGCAAGTTTGTCCAGACGGAATTCGGTACATACCGGCTAAAGTTTTTCTTTAGCGAATCGCTCAGCACCGACAGCGGCGAGGAGGTATCGACCCGTGAGGTGAAAAAGATCCTCAGCGACCTCATCGAAGGAGAAAGCAAGAAGAAGCCGCTGAGCGACGAAAAGCTAACCGAGCTTTTACAGGAAAAAGGGTACAATATCGCCCGCCGGACCGTGGCAAAATACCGGGAACAACTGAATATTCCCGTAGCAAGATTGCGGAAAGAATTGTAAAATGTTAAAAATGACTGGTGTAACGCGATTCTGCGCGAATCTTTTCTCCTATATCTTCCATCCTCTTTTTATCAGCAGCTATGTGATGGCCTTCCTGATCTTTGTCCACCCGATGGCTTTTGCGGAATTTGACCCGCAGACAAAGATGCTGCGGTTCCTGAATATCCTCCTTTGCAATGTACTCTTTCCTGCCTTTTCGGTATTTATGATGTGGCGGCTAAAACTATTTATCACTTCCATCTATCTCCGTACCGGAAAGGAAAGGTTGGTTCCCTACCTGATCGCCATGATCTTTTATTGGTGGACCTGGATCCTTTATAAGAATTGGACCGATGCGCCGGCCGTGGCCGTTCATTTCCTGGCTGGATCGTTTTTTGCGCTTTGCGGCGCATGGCTCTGCAATATCTATTTTAAGATTTCCATGCATACCGTTGCCATCGGCAGCGCATTCCTGTTCTTTTTCCTGTTTTCCTTTACGGATGATTATGCTTCCGGGCTCTACCTTTCTATTGTCATCCTGGTGGCCGGGCTGGTCGCCACGTCGCGGCTGCTGGTTTCGGCGCATTCCAATTTCGAGATCTGGTCAGGCCTGTTTATCGGGATGCTGGGCCAGCTTCTCGGCTGGTATTGGCCATTCTAAGAGCGCCCCGCTACTGCGGCTACCACTCTCCGCGCCCCAAAGGCGCGAACAAAAGAAAAGCCCAATCATAGGGTACGAACCTAAATTGAGCTTTTTCACCTTCAAACCATCTGAAGTGTGCGTCCATGCTAGTAGTTAAGTATCTTCGATCGGACCAGGTATTTTTGCGTTGGATAATAAATAAACAAACAAGATCCTTCCTTGATCAAATCGATGATCGTCTCCGACTCATCCGCGGGAACAGCGGGACAACCATAGCTCCTGCCGCAGAAATTATTCATTTGCAGGAAATCGGGACCAACATATTCCGACCCATGAACGACGATGGCGCGACTATTGGCCCTGTCATTAAAGCCTCTTTCCATCCCCCGGATCTTTAGCGAAAAACCATTGCTTCCATAATACGTGTCCTGTGTTACATAAAAACCCAGGCTGCTTTTATGCGAGGAAGCATTATTCGAGAAAGACCGGGCAAATTCACCCCCGGAATTGCGTCCATGCGCCACATAGGTATTGACCACCACTTTCTTTTGCTCGAGATCCAGTACATACAACCGCTTATTACGCGAAGACTGACTCATATCACAAATGGACAAAATATTGGGGTTATTCAGCCAATGATGTTCCAATAGATAATTATATCCCTTCAGCGCATATTGAAAAGCTTTTTTTGTCAGCCCCATCTCTTTCAGATCGAACTGCTCATACAGATTCGACACCTCCTCTGCAAAAGCGGCAGCTTTTGCAGCGTTTGCACTACTATGGCTCTTGACGGGATTGCCTCCCGCTCTTAGCACGTTCACCGGGAGAAAAAATGCGATCCAGACACACCAGACCAGCGGTTTCAGATACCTACGACGCATGTTTCAAAGGTTTTTTATCAGTGCCTTCCAGGGGTTTTCTGCCCCGTGGCCCATTGTTTAAAATTTAGTCGGTAAGGGTTGTTATATCATTACTTAGACGTAGATAATAAACGGAGGGGGATCTAAAATATTATCTATTTTCTACTTGTGCAAGAATCTTTTATGAAAGTTTTGTTGTTTTTTTAACTATCCATATACCGCAGGGGGCTAAAACCTCTAAATTTTGACTTTTTTCCATTTTCCCCGCCTGAAAATGACAAAACTGACTACCGTAAGGGTCGATTCCGTCACCACAATGGCAATAAATACTCCGGAAGGGCCAAAATCCAGGTAACGGGTCAGAACCCAGGCCAGCGGAATCTGGAAAGCCCAGAAGCAGAATAGGTTGATAATCGTAGGAGTACGTGTATCCCCCGCCCCGTTAAAAGCATTCGTCAGGACCATCCCAACCCCATAAAAGACATACCCCAGACTGATAATGCGCAGGGCGCGGGTGGCGACCTCCTCCACGGCAGGATCTTTATTCAGGAAAGAGACGATGGGGCCCGCGCCAACCAGCAAAATAAGCGTCACCAACCCCATAAACAGCGCATTGTACAGGGCCGCCGTCCGGACAGACTGGGCAGCCCGCTCCGGAAGTTTCGCTCCAAGATTCTGCCCCACAAGAGTAGCAGCCGCATTGCTCATGCCCCAGGCGGGCAGGAGAAAAAAGATCAGGACACGGATCGACACTTGATACCCGGAGATAGCCGTATCTCCAAACCGGGCCACCAGCCTCGTCATGACGATCCAGCTGGCGGAATTGATAAGAAATTGCGTAGTCCCTGTCCAGGCGATGTTTAGGATGCTTTTGATAACGGCCCAATCGGGCACAAAATGGCGGCGAGCAAAACGAAAAAGATCACTCCCCCGGAACATATGATATAGCTGGAAGCAAACGCCGACTCCCCGGCCGGCGGTAGTAGCAATAGCTGCCCCGCGCAGACCGTAGAAATGGATCAGGATCGGGCATAATATAATATTACAACCGTTGGCGATCCACAACGACCACATCGCAATGGAAGCATTGCCTGCTCCGCGAAAGATCCCATTGATCAGGAACAGCAGCACAATGACGAGGCTGCCGCCAAACTGAATCCGGGTAAAAATAGCCCCGATAACCACCACATGCGGCGAGGCGCCCATCGTTTTCAGGATTAACGGCGCAAGGAGTGCGCCCGCCAGACTCATTACCAGCGTCAGCACAATCGAGATCAGGATAGACTGGGCGGCGGCGTGCGCCGCCTCCTCCGGCTGCTTTTCACCGACCCGGCGGGCCACCAATGCCGTCGCCGCCATGCTGAGACCGATAGCGACGGAATAAACCAGCGCCAGGACCGATTCCGTCAACCCTACCGCAGCCAACGCCTCCTTGCCGAGCCGGCCGACAAAAAAAAGATCGACCAGCCCAAAGACCGACTCCATACACATTTCCAGGATCATGGGAATGGATAGCAGGAACACCGCCCGTCGCATGCTGCCCGTTGTATAGTCGCGCTGTTCTCCGGATAAGGATTCGCGGATTAAGTGATAGCTATCGAGAAAGAAATTCGATTTACGATTGGAAGAAGACAAAGACATGGGAACCCGTGTTAAAAGACTTATACAATAGAAAATACTTTCATGGAGGCAGGACGCCCCTTATTTGCAAGATGCAGGCCCCACAGTAGCAGGACCGGAATTAGGAAATCATATGCGGGATATTATACTTATGGGCATAAATATCAGCTTTTTTTTACATAACAGCCTATTTTTGCTTTAAATATTTACGCTTATACCTCCCGAAATGAAGCATACCTTATCCCATCTGGCCTTTCGCATTTTGAAAATTACCGGTATCGTCGTCGGATCGCTTTTGCTCCTGCTATTCCTGTTACCCTACCTTTTCCCGGGCTTCGTGTCCTCAAAGATCCGGCAGTGGGCCCATCACAGCATCCGGTCCGAACTGAATTTTTCCTCGGCCCGGCTTTCTTTTTTCCGGCACTTTCCCGCATTGACCCTGACCCTCTACGATGTAAAGCTGAAAGGATCGGCGCCTTTTGAAAATGAAACGCTGATCGATGCTAATGAGATCTCACTTGGCGTCAACCTCAGTAGCGTTTTTTCAGAAGTCGATATCGATAAGATCTTCCTGACGAATGCCTTTATCAATATCCAGGTGGATACCGCGGGACATGCGAATTATAATATTTATATCGGTAAGAAAAGCAATACCCCGTCCCAGCCTGCGGATTCGACCGGCGCTTCGCTGGAGATCCAGAAGATCCTCATCGAAAGGAGCAAGCTGGTCTACAATGACCGGTCGCTTCCCATGCTGATCAGTGCCCGGGGTTTCGACTACCAGGGAAGCGGAGATCTTAGCAAGGATATCTTTGATCTCAACACACATATGCAGATCGATTCTATCGATTTCTATTATGATAAGCTGCCTTATTTTGTATCGAAGAAGGTCAACGCCGACCTGGTTACCCGCGTCAATACAAACTCACTGGCCTTTATCTTCGAAAAAAACAACCTGACGATCAATCAGCTGCCGGTGGAGTTCACCGGCCGGTTGTCTTTTCTAAAGGATGGCTATGATATGGATTTTAAATTGAAGTCCACGGATTCGAACCTGCACAATATGTTTTCAGCCCTGCCGCCCGATATGGTGGACTGGCTGAATAAAACGGAAGTAAAAGGATACGGCGCCGTTGACGCCAGCCTGACGGGGAAATATATCGCGTCCGGCAATACCATGCCCGACCTTATCTTCAACCTAAAGATCCGGGACGGTTATATCTCCAATGACAAGGCCCCCGTTCCGGTGACCAACCTCCACCTTGACCTCCACACCCGCCTCCCCGGCTTCAACATGGACAGCCTTAGCCTGACGATCGATACCGCCTTCTTCAACCTCGACAAGGACTATTTTAGCGCCCGCCTCGGGATAAAAGGCCTCCGCTCACCCTGGATCTCCGCCAACGTCCGGTCCGAACTGGATCTGGAAAAATGGGACCGGGCTTTTGGCTTCGCACCCGCCGACCTCAAAGGCCGGTTGTCGCTGCGGGCACAGGCAGAAGGAGTATACGCCACCCGCATCAGTATCCCCCATTTCACCCTTACTTCCTCCCTTCGAAACGGCTTTTTTAAATTTGCCTCCCGACCCGAACCGATAAGCGGCATCAGCTTTGACCTGAATGCCTCCTGTGGCGACCCCGATTACCGGCATACCCGGCTGGCGCTGGACAATGTCGATGCCCATGTACTGAGCAGCTATATCAAAGGCTTTTTTCGGGTGGACAACGCCGGCAGCTTCCCGATCGATGCCGGCCTGGAAACCGTCTTTCACCTGGCCGATATAAAGAAAGTATACCCGTTGGACAGCATGGATCTTGCCGGTGACCTGTCCGTCCACGTCCGGACAAAGGGCAGCTACCAGCCGGCTAAACATCAGTTCCCGGTGACCCAAGCCGATTTGCAGCTGAGTAACGGCAGTATAAAAACAAAATATTACCCGCATCCCCTGGACAGCATCCGCGTAAGCGCCCGCGTCATCAACAGCGGCGGGTCGATGAAAGACCTCGATATCGCCCTCACTCCCATCTCCTTTCTCTTCGAAGGGCAGCCCCTTACCATAAAGGCAAACCTCAAAGACTTCACCGACCTGCGCTATGAGATCGCGTCGCGTGGCACCCTGGACATCGGAAAAATTACCCGGGTGTTGGGTTTAAAAGACTATGCCGTCTCCGGGCTGATCCAGACAAATCTCTCCCTCCGCGGCCGCCAGAGCGACGCGACGACGGGACATTATGACCGGCTCTACAATGAAGGAACGATGAAGATGAAGGAGCTGCAGGTGAGCTCCGAGCTGTTCCCGCTGCCGTTCCGCATCCACACCGGCTTGTTCCGTTTTGACCAGGATAAGATGTGGTTCGATTCCTTCAACGCCAGCTATGGCGGGAGTCATTTTACGCTCAACGGCTGGCTGTCGGATGTGATCGGCTATCTATCGAAAAAAGGAACGCCGCTAAAAGGGAATTTCGAATTAAAAAGCGATTATCTCTTCGTGGATCAGTTAATGGCTTTTGCCGGCCCCGCTGCCGCGGCCGCCACCCCCGCATCTTCCACCCCGACCACCCCCGCCACCCCGACCGGCGTCATCATCGTCCCCGGCGACCTCGCCGTAGGCTTTCGCGCCGACGTGAAAAAAATCGAATACAACGGCCTGGAAATCGACAGCTTTATCGGCGGTGTAAGCATCGACAGCGGCACGGTCCGGCTGGATACGACGACCTTCATCCTTGCAGGAGCGCCGGTAGAAATGAATGCCTCCTACAAAAGTCAATCCCCGCAGCGGGCTATATTCGACTACCATTTGCAGGCCAGGGATTTCGACGTACACCGGGCATACACAACCGTCAAACTATTCCGCGACCTGGCCAGCTCTGCCGCCAAAGCACAGGGTATCGTCTCCCTCGACTACCGGCTGTCGGGGCGGCTGGACGGTAATATGCATCCGGTCTATCCCTCTTTAAAAGGAGGTGGCACGCTGTCACTGAGTAAGGTAAAAGTGAAAGGATTGCGCCTTTTTTCCGAGGTCAGCAAGGAGACCAACAAGGACGTAAATGACCCGGACCTTTCCAAAGTAGAGATCAAAACCACCATCGGCAATAATATTATTACCATCGAACGTACCCGGATGAAAGTCTCCGCCTTTAAGCTGCGGATAGAAGGCCAAACCAGCTTCGACGGCCAATTGAACCTCCATGTTCGCGTCGGCCTGCCGCCGTTCGGCGTCATCGGCATCCCCGTGACCGTCATCGGCACGGAAGACCATCCGAAGATAAAAGTCCGGAAGGGCAACAAAAAAGATGAACTGCAAGAGACAGAAGACAAGGAGGAGGCTAATCAATAATATCTTCCGATCGTCGGATCATCCACGATCAGCTTTTTCAGCGCGGCCGGATCGATGGCCCCTTCTTTGGCGTAGATGATCTTTCCGCCCGGCTCGATCACCATCGTGTACGGCAACGCACCCTGCCATTTGGGATCGATGGCCTCGATCAGTTTATATTTATCGTCCACATTGAAGATATAGTTGGTATTCGAAGCCTCGGCCTGTTGAAGGAACTTTAACGCTTTAGCCCGTTTGGCCGGCTCATCGGCGCTGATGCTGATAAATTCAAAATCCCTGCGCCGGTACATCCGGTTCATATCGACAAAGTCAGGGAACTCGGCTACACAAGGGCCGCACCAGGTGGCCCAGACGTCGATGACCCGGAGCTTGTCCGAATTGTTTTTCACCAGATCTTTGATACCATCGGCGGTAATGGTATCGAGTTTCACCGGTTCCTGGGCCCATTGCGTTTTTGCTTTTTCAATCCAGTCGCTTTTTTCAGCCCACTTGATCGAGCAGCCAAAAACCTTCGTTGTCGGTTCCGCCACCGGCTGCCCCGCCAGTAATTCGTCGAGGGCATTCCGGGCATCCCGGGTATTGGGCGTCTTGGTTGGCTTTTCCACGTCATCGATACGACCGCTATATTGGAGCTTGCGGCTTCTATCGAAAATAAAAACATGCGGGGTGGCGATCGGTCCATAGGCCCTGGAGGCGGTTTCCGTCTTCCCATCAAACAGATAAGGAAAGTTGAAATGCTTTCCGGCTGCACGGCGTTTCATTTCCGTATAGGTGTCTCCCATATCCGTATATCCCAGCTCGTCGAGCCGGATCGAAGTGGGATCGTTGGGCATAATGGCAACGACGGCTACTCCCTTATCCTTATAATCCTTTGTCAGCTGGATGAGCCGATCCTCATAAGCCTGCGCGGTGGGACAGTGATTGCAGGTAAAAACAACCACCAACAGCTTCGCACTCTTAAAAGAAGCAAGGCTGTACATTTTCCCGTCAGTTGCCAGCAGGGAAAAATCGGGTGCTGACGCTCCAATGGCCAGCGTAGGATGCTCACCGGCCGGCCGGGTATAGCCGGTACAAAAAAGCAAGAGGGAAAGGAGAATGGTCAAAAAGGAGTTGAACTTCATACAGCATATTTTATGGAAGTTACAAAATTTGCCCGCTTAATTCGCCGCCGAATCGGTACATTCAGGGTCCTGATGTAGGGTTGATGTAGTGGATTCCCCCCTGTCCGGGCGATGATGTAGTCTTGAAGTAGCAAGGGGTTATCATGATGCTGTAAATTTAGTCGCGTAAAGATTCTTGTCATATAAAAATTTAATCACATGCACACACGGAGATCTTTTCTAAAATCTACTGCCGCTTATTCTGCCGGTATCCTGGCGGCGCCTGCTTTTCCCTCTCTCTGGAAGGTCGGTCATCCGGTTTTCGGCTTGCAGTTATATACCGTCAGGGATGCCATGGGCAAAGATCCTGCCGGAACACTGGCAAAAGTCGCCCAGATCGGGTATAACTCCCTCGAAGGAGCAACCTACACGGGTACGGAGAAATTCTATGGCATGGACCCGCAAACTTTTTCCGGCGTGTTGAAAAACAATGGGTTGGTCATGCGTAGCTGCCACTATCGCTATGGCGAAGATGCTTCCGGAGCCCCCGCACTGACCAATGGGGTCTTTAACGGCACCATCCTGCATGACTGGGACAAGACCGTAGAAGATGCGCATACCCTCGGCATTAAATATATGGTGTGCGCGTGGCTCTCGCCAAATGAACGCACGACCCTCGATCATTATAAGAAAATGGCAGGTGACTTCAATGTGGCCGGTGAAAAATGTAAGGCCGCCGGCATCCAGTTCTGCTACCATAATCATGACTTCGAATTCGATCCGAAATATGGGGCGACCCTGCCTTACCAGGTGCTGCTCGATAATTCCGATCCCAAACTGGTGAAGTTCGAACTGGATCTTTTTTGGGTGACGAAAGCAGGCCATGATCCGATTATGATCTTCCAGCAGCATCCCGGCCGTTTCCCGCTTTGGCATCTGAAAGATGTCGCAAAAACAGCCCCCTTTGACACCGCCGCGGTAGGTACAGGTACCGTCGACTTTAAAAAGATTTTTACCTACGCCAAAACGGCAGGCTTGCAATATTGGTTTGTAGAACAGGACAGGACCCCGGGCTCGCCCTTCGACGCCATTACCGAAAGCATCACTTATATCAAAGCGAACCTGGTATAACCGCTGGCCCTCCTTTCCCCCTGGAATGAAGCTCCATCAGGAAATCGAACAGGTTGATCTCCGTGGGGATCCTGAGCTTTTTGCGCAGCCGGTAGCGGCTGATCTCTACCCCCCGGACGGAAATATTTTCCAGCTGCGCAATCTCCTTACTGGAAAGATTCATCCGCAGATAAGCGCAGAGCTTTAGTTCATGGGCGCTTAGCGAGGAGTATGCGCTCTTCAGGATCTGTAGAAAATCGCTGTGTACCTTGTCGAAATGAATGGCAAACTGCTCCCAGTCCTTGTCCATTTTATTCTCCTCCCCAAGGATCCGAAGCATCTTTTTGTATTCGTCGGCAGAACTGTCGCCGTTGACACCCCTTTTTATCCGCATCAGCTCTTCCCGGATATTGCCGAGCAGTTCCCCCTTTTGTACCAGGTGCATGGCTGCCGAGGCCAGCTCCGTATTCTTATGCTCGATCTCCGCCTCCAGCTTTTCATTCTTGAGATTGACGATCTCCTTCTCCGACTTCTCTATCTCCAGCTGGTGCAGGTATTGCAGCCGCTTTCGCTCTTCTTCATGCTTTGCCTGCTGCTGCAAAAATATCCGCCGCTGCCAATAGTATAGCAGGTAGACCAGCGCGGCAAAAAGCAGGGTGTACAACAGGTAGGACCAGCCGGTCTGGTACCAGGGCGGCTCTATAGTAAAAGAATATTCAGTCACCGCCGACTCGCTACTCAGGTTGCTCTTGGACTTCACCTGGAAAGTATAGCTGCCCGCCGGCAGGTTGGTATACTCTTTCTCGGTCTTTTTTGACCAGGATGACCAATCCTTGTCAAAGCCTTTCAACAAATAGCTATACTGGATACTGCCCTGTGCGGCATACAGCGAAGAACTATATTCAAAATGCAGCGAGCTCCAATTGTTGGAGATGTTGTAAACGGCTTCCGCCGGTTGCTCCAGACTGTCCCCCACCTCCCCGAAATAGCCGCCAAAAAGCAGGCTGTCCGTTTTTCCAAAGGCCCTGACGGCCCGTATCCTGACCTGAATGGGGTAGCGGTTCTTCTTATATTCTTCATAGTTGATATGATAAAAGCCTTTTTCAGCGCCGACAAAGACATTGTATTTATCATAAGGGTAAATATGTTCATAATCGGCGACCATCTTCCCGCTCAACTCCGGAAAATAGATGGTCTCCGGCTGCGGTCCCGAAAGATCGACCACTCCCAGGCTGTTGCCCTCTATAAACCAGATATTGCCGGTGGGATCTTCTTTCAGAAGCCGGATATTCCTTTCGCCGAAAAACCCTTTGAAATAAGCCGAAGGATCAAAAGAATCCGTAGCCGGATTGTATTCGTATACGCCTTTCTCCGTCGTCACGACGATATGGTTCTTCACCTTGAACAAATGATTCTTCAGGTAGGATGGCAGGCCATTTTTCTCGGTGTAAAGCTTGACCAGGGGATGGGCCGTATCGTTCATGTCGATCTTGTAGACACCCCGGTAAGGGTGAGCTACCCAGACCGTGTTGTTATTGTCGATGGCCATGAACTGGGAATAGCCGTTATAGCCGGGGATATTACCCTGCGCGGTAAAGCGACCATCTGCGTAATGGATCAGATTGATCCCGTTATCGTCGCCGCCCAGGATCACCGCGGAAGGCAGCACATTGGAAAAGGGAAGGAAGGACCAATAGGCCACCAGCCGGTTGTCGATCGGAATAAGCCGGTCGTTTTTGATCTGATAGGCGCCGTCATGATGCCCCAGCAGCAGGCTGCCATTGACATCCGACAATCCCCAGGTCGAACCCTTTGTTCCCGGAATGGACTCGAATTCCCCTCGCAGGAAGCTCAAATCCTCTTTCTCGTCTATCGGCAGGCAATACAACCCGTTGGAGGTACCGACAAACAACTCTTTTTCGAAGATAATAGAGGTATAGCCCAGGCCTTCGTTTAGTTTTTCAGGATAAATATGCTTAATAGCATTGTTATAAGCGATAAAATCGATGCCGTTATCGAGGCCCAGCCAAAGATTTTTGTTCTTGTCCAGGAAAAGATCCAGGATA
>Ga0302326_10009823_pt1 | contig 20818 bp, 12 predicted proteins | sample Palsa_T0_3_FD_202264 | JGI IMG/M metagenome (GOLD analysis project Ga0302326, IMG submission 202264) | Peat permafrost microbial communities from Stordalen Mire near Abisko, Sweden - Palsa_T0_3 | ecosystem: Environmental > Terrestrial > Soil > Palsa > Peat permafrost | place: Sweden: Abisko...
TCCAGGCTCGTCACGTCAAAGGGCCGGCGCGAGCGATAGTAAACCAGCGGATCGACATGCATGTTGCCGGAGACGTGCACGTATCCATCGGCATCCAACGCCAAACGAACGTAATTATGACTGTCCCAACCGACCACCGCGGAGTCGGGCCGCCGGCTGGAAAGGAATCGGCCCTTTAGGCGGATTCGCTGCCACCTACTGTCTCCCAGCGCGCGGCCGGCCACGGTCAGGCGCCGGTCGCTGTCGTAGTAGGCGATGAATTGATGTCCGCGCTCCGTGACCAAGTCGAAGCTGACGGGATCGCCCGACCACACGCGGTCGATCAGGTTTCCAGCCGGCGGATCCCCGGCGGCCGCGGAAGTCCACAACGCAATGAGGGCAAAAAAAACGACGAGCGGCCGGGCGAGCGCACAGCGAATAGGAAAGGTCATGGGGATACCTTCAAAAATGAAGGTAGGAGCCCCGATCCCTTGCCGTCCGCGCCCCTCGGCGCAAGCCTGATTGGCTCAGTTCTTCTCCACCCGAGCCGCGGCCCGCGACGACTTCGATTCGATGAATTCGCGGATGACCGACATGCGCTGCCGCTGGCGGTCCTCCTGATCGACCTCGTCGGCCGTGCGGACCTTCTCGATGCTGGCCATCGCCTTGCGCATCTTGCCCAGGGCGATGTACTCGAGCTGACGGATGCGCTCGCGGGTGACCTTGAAGCGCTTGCCGACCTCTTCGAGCGTCAGCTCGTCGCGGCCGTCCAGGCCGAAACGAAGGCGGATGATCTCCGCTTCGCGCTTGTCGAGTGAATCCACCATCTCGTGGAGATCCGAACCGAGGTTCTTCTCGCGCAGATTTTCGAACGGGCTCGTGGCGTTTTCATCTCCGACGATCTCGCCAAAAGTCCCTGAATCACCGTCTTCCCCGATGGGGGCATCCAGAGACGCGGGACGAACGCTGACGGACTTCAGATGGGCGACCTTGGCGGTCGGGATCTGCAGCTCCGCGGCCAATTCCTCATCGGTGGGCTCGCGGCCCATCCGCTCGGAAAGAACCATCGCCGTCTTGCGCATCTTGGAGATCTTGTCGACCAGGTGGACCGGCAGCCGGATCGTCTTGGACTGGTTCGCGAGGGCTCGCTTGATGGACTGCTTGATCCACCACGCTGCGTAGGTCGAGAGTTTGCCACCCTTGCGGGGGTCGAAGCGCTCGACGGCCTTCACCAGACCGATGTTCCCTTCGCTGATCAGGTCGAGCAGGGGGAGGCCGAAATCCTTGTAGTCCATCGCGATCTTCACGACGAGTCGCAGGTTGGCCTTGATCATGTGATCGCGTGCGGCCTTGTCGCCCCGCCGGATGCGCCTGGCGAGTGTGACTTCCTCTTCGATCGTGAGGAGTGCGGTCTTGCCGATTTCCTGGAGATAGAGCTGCAGATTGCTCCGTTCGAGCGGGGCCGCGTCCGACTGGACGGGTTCCGGTTTTTCTAGGAACGACGGCGGTGCGTCAGGCGCACTCGCGGTGGAGGTCAGGGTCGCAACCGGGGCCGTCTCGTCGTTATCCGAACTGAGTTCGTCATTTTTGACTTTGGCGTGCATAAAAAAGAGTGAAGGTGACTTGTGTTTGGCGTCTCCCGCATACGTTACGATTGAGAGTCATGCGGGGGGCCTAAGTATTTTGGATGCTTTTATGGAGCGTAAACCGTTCCAGCGTCCGAAGGAGATTCCTCCCTCTGAGACGTTCGAGGCCGCCGTTTGTGGGAGAGTAATTTTGGCACACAGGTAGGTCAGTTGCGTGGCATATCGTCCCTCGACCTACCGAGTTCCGCTACGCCCCCTCGCCCCAACCATATGGGGATGCCTTCACTAGACAGCGCCCCCCGCCAGAAGTTCAGCCCGCGCCCTCAGAAGTTCAACGCGATCTCGACCGCCTTCATCAGAGCCCCGGCCTTGTTCAGCGTTTCCTCATACTCCGCAGGAGGTTGCGAATCAGCGACCACGCCGCAGCCAGCCTGTATGTGGATGCGACCCTCCTTGAGAACGGCCGTGCGAAGCATGATGCAGGAATCGAGATTGCCGTCGTAGCCGAAGTACCCGAGGGCGCCCGCGTAAAAGCCGCGCTGGGTCGGTTCTTTCGCGGCGATAATCTGCATGGCACGCACTTTGGGGGCTCCCGTGACGGTCCCGGCCGGAAAGGTCGCCCGCATCAAATCAAAGGCCGTCCGGTCCGGAGCAATCTGCCCCTCGACTTGGGACACAATGTGCATCACGTGCGAGTACCGCTCGACCGTCATGAAATCGAGCACCCGGATCGAGCCAAACCGGCAAACCCGCCCGATATCGTTGCGCGCCAGATCCACCAGCATCAGATGCTCGGCCTTCTCCTTTTCGTCGGCGAGCAGCTCCTTTTCAAGGGCCGCATCCTCCTCCTGGTTTGCGCCGCGGCGCCTCGTTCCGGCGAGCGGGCGGATCTCGACCAATCCATCGGTCAGCCGCACATGGACTTCAGGCGAGGCGCCCACGATCGCATAATCGCCCGTGTCCAAGATGAACATGTACGGCGACGGATTCACCGTTCTCAACGCTCGGTAGAGGTCGAGCGGCGTCCGGCCGAACTCGCGCGTGAAGCGCTGCGAGGGCACCACCTGGATGATGTCGCCCGCCCGGATGAATTCCTGGCATTCGGAGACCGTGCGTTCGAAATCCTCCCGTGTAAAATTGCCCGCCGGTACGGCGACTTTTTTGGGTTCCACGAGCGGCGCCGGGGCGAGGGCGCTCGGCCGATTCAGCAAATCGAAAAGCAAATTCAGCTCCTTGACCGCCGCATCGTAGGCCGCCCCCGTATCCGTACCGATATGCGCGTTGACGCACAGACGGAGCGTCTGCTTGGTGCGGTCGAAGATCAGAATCGAATCCGAGAGCATGAAATAGAGCAGGGGAAGCCCCAGCTCATCCGCCGCCGCTGAAGGCACGGTGGGTTCGATGCGCGTGACGTATTCGTAGCCGAGGAAGCCCACGGCGCCGCCCGTAAAACGGGGAAGTCCTGGCAAGGAAACCGGACGGCAGCCGCGAAGTTCCTCCTCGATCAAGCGAAGGGGGTCAGCCGGAGTCACGACGGTGCGCGCCGGTTTGCCCACCTCCCGGATCTCGGTGGTCTTCGGGCCGCAGGCAAATACCTTGCGCGGGCGGCAACCAATGAAGCTGTAGCGGGAGAGGCGCTCGCCTCCTTCCACGGACTCCAGGAGGTAGGACGGGCCCGAGGCGCGCAGCTTGGCGTAGGCGGAGACGGGCGTCTCAAAATCGGCCATGAGATCGGTGTAGACCGGGATCACATTCCCTTGCCGGGCGAGGTTGACGAAGGCGTCTTTGCTCGGATGGACGTTCATGGCGGAACGGTCCTTATGCCTCGGCCGCCGACGGCGGGCAAGGCGAATGAGGGTGCCGGCGAGGGCTATTCTACAGTCACCGACTTGGCCAGATTTCGCGGCTTGTCCACGTCGCACCCGCGCTCGACCGCGATGTAGTAGCTCAGCAATTGAACGGTGATTGCGGCAACAATCGGAAGGACCGCTTCATGGCATTCGGGAATCGGGATGCGCTCGTCGGCGAGGCCGTCGGGGAGAATACTGCCTTCCGTGATCACCGCGATCACCGGGCCGCGGCGCGCCTTGATCTCCTGCATGCTCGAGACGATCTTGGGAAAGATCTCGCCTTGGGGGGCGAAGATGACACTCGGGCATTTCTCGCCGATCAGGGCGATCGGACCGTGCTTCATCTCGGCGGCCGGATATCCCTCGGAGTGGATATAGGAAATTTCCTTCAACTTGAGCGCTCCCTCAAGCGCGATCGGGAAGAGCGACAAACGGCCCAGGAACAGGAAGTCGCTGTAGTGGGAATACCGTTTCGCGATCCCGCGGATATGAGCGGACTGGCTGAGCACCCGGCGCACCAAATCCGGCGCGCCCTTGAGGGCATTCACATAGTTGACGCCGTCGCTGAAGCTCATGTCGCGCATCCTGGCGACGTACAGGGCGAACATGGCGCCCACCAGAAGCTGGGAGGTGAACGCCTTGGTGGAGGCGACCCCGATCTCCGGTCCGACGTGCTGATAGATGCCACCATCGGCTTCGCGGGCGATGGAGGAGCCGACGACATTGTTGATCGCAAGGACCCGGTAACCCTTACGCTTGGCCTCACGGAGGGCAGCCAAGGTATCGATCGTTTCGCCGGACTGGCTGACGACAAAAAACAGCGTCTCGGGATTGAGCGGGGCGTTGCGGTAGCGGAATTCGGACGCGTAATCGACCTCGACCGGAACGCGAGCGAAGCGTTCGAGGAGATGTTCCGCGACGAGGCATGCGTGCCACGCTGTGCCGCAGGCACAGAACATGAAGCGGTCGATGTGGCGAAATTCCGAGGGGCTGAGGTTCAGGCCACCGAACTGGGCGGTGCTTCCGTCGGCGGCGAAACGACCGCGCATCGTGTTCTCAAGCGCCTGGGGCTGCTCGAAAATCTCCTTCTCCATGAAATGCTCGTAGCCGTTCAGGCTGGCCTCCTCGATCGACCAGCTGATTCGGTCGAGGACAGGCGAGACGTCGGTTTGGTCGAGGGTCGTGATCGAGAATTCCGATCGCCCGATATGGACGAGTTCGCCGTCCTTCAAATAGACGACATTCTGCGTCCGGCTGACGATGGCCGAGGCGTCGCTGGCCAGGAGGTATTCGTCTTCGCCCACGCCCAGGATGAGCGGCGAGGCCTTCCGGGCGGCCACGATCTCGTCCGGACAATCCACGCACAGGACCGCGATTCCGTAGGTGCCTTCGACGCGTTCCAGCGCCTTGCGCACACTCTCGAGAAAGGCGCCCTGGCCGTCGTCGCCGCTGTGACCGATCTCCGAATACTGGAATGCGATCAGATTGCAGAGCACCTCGGTGTCCGTTTCCGACTTGAACGTGTAGTTCCTGCCCACCAGAAAATTCTTTATGGCGCTGTAATTCTCGATGACCCCGTTGTGGATCAGCGCGAATTTGCCGTCACTGCTCATATGCGGGTGGGCGTTGGCCTCGGTGACGCCGCCGTGCGTGGCCCACCGGGTATGCCCGATCCCGACTGTGCCACTGAGTGTGTGGCGCGCGGCCTCCTTCACCAGCTGTTCGACGCGGCCCACCTGCTTGACGACCGCCAGCTCGGAATTCTGGATCACGGCCACGCCGGCCGAATCATAGCCGCGGTATTCAAGCCGCTTGAGGCCGTCCAGAATGATGGACGCGGCCTTCCGGTTTCCGATATAGCCGACGATGCCGCACATTTATTTTTGATGATTTCCAGCGATTTTGACTGGCGAATCAGACCGCTAGGATGGAACTTTGTTTTCGTATGACCACCCAAAAACGCGTTTTGGCCGTCGTGATGGGCGGCGGGCGCGGAACCCGACTGGCCCCGCTGACCCTGGAAAGATGCAAGCCCGCTGTGCCCCTTGCCGGAAAATACCGGCTCGTGGATATCCCGATCAGCAATTGCATCAACTCGGACATCAACCGAATCTTCCTGCTTTCTCAGTTCCAAACGGCCTCATTGCACAAGCACGTTCAGGGGACCTACCATTTCGATCCGTTTGGCGGGGGCTTCGTGGATATCCTTTCGGCCGAGCAGACCGAAAAGAGCGTCGATTGGTATCAGGGCACCGCGGACGCCGTCCGGCGCAACCTTGTCCATTTTCGTAACTTCCAGCACGACCTGGTGCTGATCCTTTCCGGCGATCAGCTCTACCGGATGGACTTCCGCTCGATCATCGATGCACATTTGGCCGCGGGCGCCGATGTAACGATTTCAGCGATACCCGTGGCTGCCTCGAAGGTCGAGGGCCTGGGCATCATGCGGGTCGGCGACGATCTCGCCATTCAGCAGTTTGTCGAAAAGCCCAAGGATCCGGCGGTGATCGCCGGGCTCGCTGTCAGCGCCGCTGTTCAGGCCAAGCTGCACCAGCCGGGGGGTGAGAAGTACTGCATGGCGTCGATGGGCATCTACGTGTTCAACCGCGCGGTCCTGGCTGAGGCGCTCGACAATACGATGACGGACTTCGGCAAGGAGGTCATTCCGGCGCTGCTGGGCAAGCGCAAGCTGCTGGCGTATGTATTTGAAGGTTACTGGGAGGATATCGGAACGGTTCGCGCCTTCTTCGAGGCCAACCTGGCTCTCGCCCAGCCGCTGCCGCCCTTCAATTTCTTCGATGCGACAGCGCCGGTCTACACGCAAGAGCGCTACCTTCCACCGTCGAAGATCAACAAATGCTTCATCGATAATGTGGTGTTGGGCGAGGGGGCGATCCTTACGGATTCGAGGATCAAGCATTCCGTGCTCGGCATTCGCTGTTTTGTGGGCGAAGGCGCCGATCTCGAGGACGTCGTCGCCATGGGCGCCGATTACTACGAGACCGGTGTGCAGATGGCCGATAACATTGCCTGCGGACTTCCGCACATGGGCGTCGGCAAGCGCTGCCGGATCCGGCGGGCGATCATCGACAAGAACGCCCGAATCGGCGACGACAGCCAGCTCTCCGCGGAAGGCAAGACGGACGGTCCTTACCTGAACGGCGCGGTGATTATCCGCGACGGCGTCCTGGTCGTCCCTAAGGGCGCCGTGATACCGCCGGGTTCGGTGGTGTAAGGGGAGCGGAGGGTGGTGGGGGCGCCGGGGGCGTCAGCGGCTGTCCGCGGCGGATGCATAGCCACGCGCCGAAGAGCACCATCAATAGTGAAAAGAAGGTTCCGCGGCTGAGCCCCAGGATCAGCGCGATTCCCTCGTCGGGCTCGCGGAACCGTTCCCCAATCACACGGACGAGCGCGTAGGCGAGCAGGAATTCCCCGGCGAGACGGCCGGGCCTGCGCAGAACGATTCCGCTGCGCCAAAAGCGGAATTGGACAAACACGAAAAGAACCAGGCCTTCCAAGAAGGCTTCGTAGAGCTGCGAGGGGTGGCGCGGCGCAATCATGGTCACGGGAACATCGAGGGGCGCGCTGCGCGGGAATATCACCGCCCATCGGACATAGGAGACCTTGCCCCAGAGTTCCCCGTTGATGAAGTTGGCGATTCGGCCGAAGAAAAGGCCCACGGGCGCCGCCGAGGCGATCAGGTCGCCCAGATGGAGAAAGGGTATCCGGTTCGACCGGGCGAACCAGGCGAGTGCAATCGCCACGCCGACCATCCCGCCATGGCTGGCCATTCCGCCCTCCCATACGCGGAAAATGCCAAGCGGATCGACGCGAAAATTCTTCCATCCGTCGTAGAGAACATAGGATCCGATGCGGCCGCCCAAGAGAACGCCGAAGACGACCGCGACCATCAGGTCGCCGATCTGATTGCCCGCCACGAGCGAGCGGCAGGCAAGGGCATACCTCTGAAGCAGCCACGCCGCCGCGAGGAAGCCGACGGCAAAGGACAGCCCGTAATACCGGACTCCGAAAGCGCCCCAATGCGGTCCAAGGAAGGGATCGAGCCGGTCGACCCAGTAGGCGAGGGGGGTCATGATTTGCGGGGCCGCGACTGCTTGCTGAGCTTCGCCCGGGCCAGCTCCCTCATGTCGACGGCGACGTCATCCTTCTCGAAAATCTCCCTGCCCAGAAGGTGTTCGAACACGTCCTCCATCGTCACGACGCCCGCGGTCGCCCCAAACTCGTCGACCACGACCAGCAGTTTCTGATGGGTCTTCAGAAAGACCTGGAGGGCGTTGGCGACCGTGACGGTCTCCGGGATGAAATGAACCTCCTTCATCAGCTGTTCGATCAGCGACGCGTCGTGGTCGTTCGCCTTCGCGTTGAGAAGATCGCGCCTCCTCACGACCCCGACAATGTCGTCGATGTTCTTCCCAAATACCGGCATCCGGCCGAATTGGAGATTCGGATAGTCGCGGCAGGTCTCTCCGACGGTGGCTGCACGCGCGAGCGACATGATGACGGTTCGGGGAGTTGTGATCGCTCCGACGCGGATATTGTCCAGTGAGAGCGCATTGGCAATGATGTCGGACTCGCTGTGGGTGAGCGTTCCCTCCTTGGCTCCCCGCTCTGCAAGCAGGAGTATCTCCTCATCAGAGCCGAACAGGTGGGCGGGCGGCCCGACGAAGGGGCGCAGAAGCAGGTTGCAGACCCATGTGACCGGCGTGAGCAGCCGGCAAAGCGTGGCCAGCGGATACACAATGTAAGGCTGCAGAAGCCGGCGGTGTCCGATTCCTAAATTTTTCGGGAGCACCTCCGAGCCAAGAAGGAGCAAGGCGCCATAGGCCGCGGAGACGACCACGAGGGCCGACCGGCTCAGCAGCTGAGCTCCCAAGGCGCCGATGACGACCGAACCCAGGCCATTGGCCACGGTGTTGAGGGTAAGGACCGCGGAGATGGTGTCGTCGATACCGACCTTCAGCGATTCCAGCATCCGCCCACGCCGCGGCCGGGCCTTCTTGAGGGATTCAATTTCGGCGACCGTGGTGCTTAGGATGATCGCCTCGAATAGCGAGCAGAAGAAGGAAAGACCCACCGTGACGGCCACCGTGAGAAAAAGCCATGGCATGGGCTCAGAGTACGAGGGGGCCTTGTTCTTAACGAATATAAAAGTGCGTGGCGCTCGCAGGCGCGCAATAAGCCTTGCAGGTGCCGGGGGCTGGCAAGCTAGGGTGGCAGGGTGAGCGACCTCAAACGAACTCCCTTGCGCGATTTTCATGCGGCGCATGGCGCGCGGCTGGTTGATTTCGCCGGCTGGGAGATGCCGGTCCAGTACCGGAGCATCCTCGAGGAGCACAAGGCGGTGCGTCGGGTCGCCGGGCTCTTCGATGTCAGCCACATGGGGGAGGTCGACGTCCGCGGCCCCGGCGCGTGCGCCTTCCTGAACCGCCTTGTGACCAACGACGTCGCAAAGCTCTTCCCCGGGCGCGTGCTCTATACGCCGATGTGCCTGCCGGACGGGGGGGTGGTGGACGACCTTCTGGTGTATATGCGCGGCCCAGGTGACTATTTTCTGTGCATCAATGCGGGTAACATCGACGGGGACCTGGCGTGGATCCGGGAGCAGGCCGCGGGCTGGGAGGTTACGGTCACGGATCGCTCCGCCGACTATGCGCTTCTTGCTGTCCAGGGGCCGCGTGCGGCGTCCATCGTCCAAGGGCTGGCGGGGTCTCCGCTGGAAGGGGTCAAGTATTACCACTTCTGCGAGGGAACCGTGGCTGGCGTTCCCTGCATCATCAGTCGGACCGGTTACACCGGCGAGGATGGCTTCGAATTGTATCATGCGGCCGGGGAGGCCGTCCGGCTGGCCGAAGCGCTCCTCGCGGGCGGGGCCGCGGCGGGGCTGGAACTCTGCGGGCTCGGGGCGCGGGACAGCCTCCGGCTCGAGGCAGGTTATCCGCTGTACGGACACGAAATCACACGCGAGATTTCGCCCCTGACGGCGGGGCTAGGCTGGACTGTGAAGCTCAACAAGGGCGTTGATTTCGTGGGAGCCGGGGCGCTGGCGGCGGAGCGGCGGGTGGGCGCCCCCCGGGAGGTGGTGTATTTCCGGACCGGCGACCGGCGTATTGCACGGCCGGAGACGGTCGTCCTCGGTGCCGATGGCGCGGCGGCTGGCCGAGTCCTGTCCGGGACGCTCTCGCCGATGCTCAATGAGGCGATCGGGTCGGCAATCGTGGCGAAAAACGCTCCCCGGCCCCTGTGTGTTGACATCCGAGGGACACAAATCGATTTGAAACTGGTCAAACCTCCTTTTGTCGAACTAAAGAAAAGCGCATGACGATGATTCCCGCCGACCGGCGGTATGCCAAGTCCCATGAATGGCTCAAAGTGGAGGGTGACGGCACCGCCACGATCGGCATCACCGATTACGCGCAGAGCGCGCTGGGAGACATCACCTATGTGCAGCTCCCGAAGCCGGGCGCGACGGTGAAGGCGGGCGCTGTCTTCGGGGTGGTGGAATCGGTGAAGGCCGCCTCGGATCTGTACGCACCCGTGAGCGGGACGGTGGTCGCCGCGAATGCGGCGCTCGATTCGGCCCCGGAGACCGTGAACCAGCAGCCCTATGAGGGCGGCTGGATGCTGACGATCCGCTTGTCTTCCGCGGCGGAAGTCGACGCCCTTCTGGATCCGGCCGAGTACGGCAAAGCCGTTTCCTGACGGGCCGTGGGGACAGCGGATCCGCTCCTACCCGCGCCGGTCGGCCTTGCGGCGGTCAGTCGCGTTGAGGAGGCGTTTGCGCAGCCGTAGGTTCTTGGGCGTCACCTCCACGAACTCGTCGGAAGCGATGTATTCGATCGCGCGTTCGAGCGACATCTTGGTCGCCGGGGTCAGGCCCGCGGCCACGCCTTCTCCCTGGGAGCGGAAATTGGTGAGCTTCTTTTCGCGGACGGCGTTGCAGGCGATGTCTTCGTTGCGGGGATTCTCGCCGACGATCATCCCCTCGTAGACGGACTCACCCGGACCGACGAAGAGCTTGCCGCGCTCCTGCACCATCACCAGGGCGTAGGAGGTGGTCACTCCCGCTTCGGTCGCAATCAGCGTTCCGGTCAGGCGGGTCAGCACTTCGCCCGCGTACGGGCCGTATTCCTTGAACAGATGGCTGAGGACGCCGCGTCCGCTCGTGGCATTGACGACGTCGATTTCCATGCCGATCAGACCGCGCGTCGTGATGGTCGCCTCGATCATGGTGGAATGGGGCAGTTTTTCCATGTTGGTGAGCAGGCCCTTCCGGTTGGCCAGGTTCTGCATGATAGCGCCGACGCATTCGTCGGGCACCTCAATCCAGACGGTCTCGAAGGGCTCCTGCCGCTGGCCGTCCACCACTTTCTCGATGACGGTGGGCCGCGAGACGAGCAGTTCAAAGCCCTCTCGGCGCATGGTTTCGACCAGCACGGCGACCTGCATCGCTCCGCGGGCCTTCACGTTGAAGACGCCGGCCTTGTCGGTGTCTTCGATATAGATGGAGACATTGGTCTTCAGCTCACGGAAGAGCCGCTCGTGGAGCTGCCGGGAGGTGACCAGCTTGCCCTCCTGGCCGACCAACGGACCGTCGTTGACGCAGAACTGCATCTCGAGGGTCGGAGGATCGATCTGGGTGAAGGGAAGGGCATGTCCCGCCTCGTCGGCGGTGAGGGTGTCACCGATGTCCACGTCCTCAAATCCGGATAGCCCAACGATATTGCCGGCGCTGCCACTGTCGGTCTCCCGGGTGCCGAGCCCGGTGAACTCGAAGACTTTCGTGATCTTGCCGCGGATCCGTTTGCCATCGGCATGGCGGATGACGAAGACCGGATCGTTCACTTTCACCGCGCCGCCCAAGACCTTGCCGACCGCGATGCGTCCGACGTAGTCGCTCCAATCGATATTCGACACGAGCATGTGGAAGGGCTCGTTCGGCTTGGCGAAGGGAGGGGGTATGTGATCGAGAATTGTCTGAAAGAGGGGAGACATGTCCGTCCTTTCCTCCCCCAGGTGAAGCATCATGTAGCCATCGCGGCCGGATCCATAGACGACCGGAGCGTCAAATTGTTCTTCGGTGGCATTGAGCTCCATCAGAAGCTCCAGCACCTTGTCGTACATCTTGGCGGGCTCCGCGTTGTCCCGGTCGATCTTGTTGATGACGATAATCACTTTGAGGCCGTGGCCCAGGGCCTTGCGGAGAACAAAGCGGGTTTGAGCTTGGGGGCCATCATAGGCGTCCACGATCAAGAGGACGCCGTCGACCATGCGCAGGGCGCGCTCCACTTCACCGCCGAAATCGGCGTGTCCGGGCGTATCGACGATGTTGATCGTCTTGTCGTGCCAGTGAACAGCCGTGTTCTTGGCTTTGATCGTGATCCCCTTTTCTTTCTCAAGATCCATCGAGTCCATGGCCCTCACCTGGACCGTCTGGTTGGCGCGATAGACGCCGCCCTCCTTGAGGAGTTGGTCGACGAGGGTGGTCTTCCCATGGTCGACGTGGGCGATGATGGCGATGTTACGGATGTTCTGGTTCATGGCGTGCGGCCTCGGTGATACGGAAAAAGAGTTCCAACGTGCTCCTCGCCACGGCGAAGGCAAGGCAAACCCGGCTGGATTGCCGCTGCGGCCGCCTAAACCGTCCCGTTTTCCATCGCGTCGCGAAGGGACGCCAGGCTCTCGTCGATCGTCATGCTGACGATGTCGGAAATGCTTCTGAGGGCAACGATTGCATTGGCGTTCGAGTCCTTGGACTCGGCGGCTTGAATCCGGTGGAAAAAGGCTTCGTTCAGGACCGCCAGGTCCTGATAGAGCGCGCTGAGACCTGCCAGCTCAAAGTCGGGCTTGCCGCCCTCCTTGAGGATATAGAACTGCTTGATGAGATAATCGCCCACGGTCCTGTAAATCGTTTCGTCGAGCGAAGCGAAAGGCAGGTGAAAGAAGGCCTGTGAGCGCAGTCGGGCGAGAATCGGACAGCCGCTGGTCGACATCACCAGGCCAAGGAGCGCCATCAGCCCGGCCTGGGTATCGGTTTCGCGGACGTAAATTCGATTGGGAGCGGTCACCGTGACGGTGACGCGGGTATAGGAGGGCAGGGAGGCAAACTGCTCCAGGATGGGGGCAGCGTCGACCGCCGGCGGACAGCGTTCACACGAGTCGGGAAGCGGGCAGTTCGCGCAGCGCTGATATTCCAAGCGCGTCCAATCGGGAGGCGGCGGCGGTGGGTCCAGCGGAATCGGCGAGACGGTCCTGCCCGAGCGCTTGCGCGTCTGCCGGCTGACATTCACGGAGGCCGACCAGTTCCTCCCGTCCGGGAGCTGGAAGGTGTAAGTGATGATCTCGGGAACGTCGTGCACGCAGATACCGAAGACCGTTGAAGGCGCGGAAGTCCGATGCTTGCAAGAACGACCGAACGAATCTGTAAAAAAATAAGGCCCCGGAACCTTGCGGTTCCGGGGCCAAATTTGGGAGTGGGCGCTCGCCACGCGCTCTTTCCCGTCGCATACATTGGGCGCACTCGCTTTCGCGGGCCGTATGCTCCCCGACGCCACTCTTCGCGGCATGCGAAGATTTCGATCTCATGGCGGGATCGCTCCGACCGTTGCCGGCTGGAGTCTTTTGAGTGAGGCCTCTTCGCCCGGTTCGGTCGCCCCCTGCCAGGGGCGGCGCGCCGGACGTGGTGCAGACACGCCTACCATTTGCGTGCTTTCGCGTCGGCACCGTTACCACGGGGACGGCATCGGCTTGTGACCGATCGTTTGCCCCGCGCTACGGGTCTGACCTCTTAACTCTCAGGCTGCCATCGCATTGCAGTTGGGTGACGCGTTTTTCGCGCCGCCCAATCGAGGAGGATTCACGGGCTTTGCCTGGCCCGCTTCGCTCCGCGCCGTCTCGTCTCCCTTGCGCGCCCGAAACGCTTTTGGCGGTTCGGGCCTTTTGGCGGGGTCGTCCCGCCGGGAAACGCGACTGCGTTCTGGTCTGCGCAGTTGCAGCCGATACCCTCTGGGTAACTGCGTCGGCAAGCGGTTCGAAACTTCCCGCCTGCCTGACTCGGCTCGAACGCGGTTTCTAATCGCGCCTCACCTCTCAGCTCCTGATTTCATGATTCTGGACCGGTCATGACACCGGCCAGAGGAGCTGGTGATAGTGCCTGCCAACGCGGTTGCCCGCATGGAGGGGACGGCGGCACCAGCTGCCACCATCCTTTCCCCGGTCGCCCGGGATTATCCCAGTCGTGCTCTCGAAGGGTTTTTCAGGCCTTCGCACTGCGACTGTTCTATCAAGGAACGAGGGCGAAACTGCATGGCCGCGTGAAACAAGTGAAGTCTTTCTTATACCCAACTTCCTCACCGTACAAAGTGTGAATGACATGTTCATAACGTTGTTCACAAGATACTCCCAAAACGATCGGTTTTGCGGAGCGGGCTTCTGGAGCCGTTCCCCAGATAGAGCCGGATTCATGCCAAATGGGGCCGGGAGATCGACATGCGGAGGCTCCGCACCCACAGCCGCGCTCGGTTCACATAGAGGTGAATAACCGGCGTCGTATAGAGTGTCAGGATTTGACTGACCGCGAGTCCGCCGACGATCGAAATGCCCAGGGGCTGCCGCAATTCGGCGCCCGTTCCAAATCCGATCGCCAGGGGGAGTGCTCCCAGCATCGCTGCGAAAGTGGTCATGAGGATGGGCCTGAAGCGAAGCAGACTGGCCTGGAGGATCGCTTCCCTGGGGTCCAGCCCTTGATTGCGTTCCAGCTGGAGGGCGAAATCGACCATCATGATGGCATTCTTTTTCACGATGCCGATCAATAGGATCACGCCGATCAGCGCGATCAGGTCGAATTGGGCTTTGAATAGCATCAATGCCAGCACAGCGCCCAAACCGGCCGATGGCAGCGTGGACAGAATCGTGAGCGGATGGGCGTAACTTTCGTACAGAACCCCCAGCACGATGTAGACGGCGACGATGGCCGCCAGAATCAGCATGGGTTCGTCCGCAATCGTGGCCTCATAGGTTTTGGCTGTACCCTGGAAGCTGCCGTGAAGGGTCGCAGGCATGTGAATCTCCGCGATCTGCCGGTCGACCGCGTGGACTGCGTCGCTGAGGGAAGCTCCGGGAGCTAGATTGAAGGATATGGTGCCCGCGACAAAGTTGCCTTGGTGGCTCACAGCCAAGGGCGTCGTTCCCATCTTGTAGTGCGCAAAGGCCCCTAACGGCACCATGGTTTCGAGGTTGGTGCTGACCGCCTGACCGCTCGAGGCGGCGCTCTTTCCACTAGAGGCTATGGAATTGAGGCTGGCGTTCCGCGCGGAATCGGCGGCGATGGCAGCGGAGCCGGTCCCAGTGCTGTTAGACTGTGCCGTGCCAAGTTTCACGGTGCCGGACGGGGCATTGGTCAGCTGCGAGCCACTCGCGGCTCCTCCGGAGGTGCTGACATAGAGATCGTTCAGGGTTTCAGGATCTCCCCTGAATTGCGGAGCGACCACCATGACAACGTGGTATTGGTTGAGGGACTTATAGATGGTCGAGACTTGGCGCTGCCCGAATGCGTCATACAGGGTGTTGTCAATCTGACTGGCAGACAGTCCCAGACGAGAGGCTGTGTCGCGATCGATGTCCAAATAGGCCTGAAGCCCTTTGTCCTGCTGGTCGGAATTGAGATCGGTGAGAATCGGCTCATTTTTAAGCGCTTCGAGGAGCCGGGGAGTCCACGTCCGCAATTCGGCCAGGTTGTCCGCTTGCAGCGTGAATTGATAGAGTGAAGCGCTCTGTCGGCCGCCCACCTTGATATCCTGGCTCACTTGGAGGTAGAGGGTCGCCCCCGCCACTGCGGCCAGCTTGGGCCGAAGGCGTGCGATGACCCCCAGGCCCGATGTCTTGCGGATCCCGAGCGGCTTCAAAGAAATGTTCACATGGCCTGAATTGACAGCCTGTCCTGAGCCGATCTGGCCGACCACCGATTCGACATCCGGGTCTTTCTCGATAATCGATACGAATTGGCGGAGTTTGGGAGCGAGACCCTGGAACGAAATGCTTTCATCTCCCTGGACTCCGCCGCTCATGCGGCCGCTGTCTTCCTCGGGGAAAAATCCCTTGGGGATCGCCCGAAACAGAACAATGTTCAGAGCGACCGCGGCGGCGAAGACCAGGAGCACCCAGGGTCCGGCGCCCAGCACCCGTGTTAGGGAGCGTTCGTAGCCTCGATGAACGGCGGCGAAAAATCCTTCGCTCCATCGGTACAAAGGACCATGGGCTTGCCCGCTTTGACGGCGGAGGAGCCGCGAGCACATGGCGGGCACCGCTGAGATCGAGATCAGGAGGGAAATGCACACCGCCACCGTGAGGGTCATCGCGAATTCGCGGAAGAGGCGGCCGACGACCCCGCTCATCAGGGCGATCGGGATAAAAACCGCGATGAGCGACAAGCTCATCGAAACGACGGTGAAGCCGACTTCGCGGGCTCCGGCGAGTGACGCCTCCGTGCGCGGAACGCCTGCCTCGATATGCCGGTAGATATTCTCCATCACCACGATCGCATCGTCGATGACAAAGCCGGTCGCGACGGTGAGCGCCATGAGGGAGAGATTATCGAGGCTATATCCGAGCAGATACATCGCCGCAAATGTGCCGATCAGGGATACGGGCACCGCCACGCTCGGGATCAAGGTGGCGCGCCAATCCCGTAAGAAGAAAAAGACGACGAGGATCACCAGAATCACCGAAGCAAACAGAGAGAGTTCGACATCGCGGAGCGACGCGCGGATCGGCGTGCTCCGGTCGAGCGAGAGAGACAGTTGGGCCGCGGCCGGAATCGAGGCTTCCAATTGAGGGAGGAGGGCGCGGATCCGATCCACCGTTTCGATCACGTTGATTCCCGGTTGACGCGTCACGAGAAGCAGAACAGCCGGCCGGTTGCCGGACAGACCCAAGTTACGGGTATCCTCCACAGAATCCTCCACCTGGGCGACGTCGGACAGGCGCACGGGAGCCTGGTTGCGGACGGCGACGATCAGGGAGCGGTAGTCGCGGGCGGAGCGGGATTGGTCATTGCTGTAGATCTGCCAGTGGGAGCGGCCGTCTTCCACGGCCCCTTTCGGGCTGTTGGCGTTGGCCGCAGCCAGCGCCGCACGGACATCCTCGAGTCCGATGCCGTACTTGAAAAGTGAACTGGGATTTAATTCGACCCGGACGGCCGGCAACGAACTTCCTGCGACGGTGACATCACCCACCCCGGGCACCTGAGACAGTTTTTGGCCGATGACGCTGGAGGCAATATCGTAGAGCTCGCCGGGACTTAATGTGTCGGAGGTCAGCGAAAGGATGGTGATCGGCAGATCCGCTGGATTGGCCTTGCGGTAGGTGGGATTGCTTCTCAAGGACGTCGGCAAGTCCGCCCGAGCCGCATTGATGGCGGCCTGAACGTCGCGGGCGGCGCCGTCGATGTCGCGGTTCAGGCTGAACTGAAGCGTGATCGAGGTCGCACCCACCGCGCTCGACGAGGTCATTTCGGATACGTCGGCGATCTGGCCGAGGTGGCGCTCGAGCGGCGTGGCCACGCTGCTGGCCATCGTCTCCGGGCTCGCTCCCGGGAGCGTGGCGTTCACGACAATCGTGGGAAAGTCGACTTGCGGGAGCGGCGCGACCGACAGTCGGGTGTAGCCAAGGGCGCCGGCGAGCAGGATTGCGGCCATCAGTAGGGTGGTGGCCACCGGCCGGCGGATAAAGAAGGCGGAAAAATTCACCAGCTATTGAGCTATTTCCAGGGGTTTCTCTTGGCGACAACGGTTTGCAGCGAAGGAGGAATGGGATTGTCTACCCGATTCCATGGTGCCGCGAACCCTTCCTATTTACGAACTCGAAACCGCTGTAGTCGATGCGCTTCGGGCCGAGGGCCGCCTAATCGTTCAAGCGCCGACCGGCTCGGGAAAATCAACCCAGATCCCGCAGATGCTTTTGGAGCACGGCCTTTTGGACGGGCCGGATTCCTTCCGTGGCCAAGTGGTGGTGCTCCAACCTCGGCGGCTGGCGACGCGGATGCTGGCTCGGCGGGTGTCCGAGGAGGTGGGTTCCCCGCTCGGTGGCCTGGTCGGCTACCAGATCCGGCTCGATTCCTGTGTGAGCGAACAGACGCGAGTCCGCTTTGTAACCGAGGGCATTCTATTGCGGCAAATGTCCTTCGATCCGGCGCTCCCAGGCATCCGGGCCATCATTTTCGACGAATTCCATGAACGGCATCTCTACGGGGATATCTCCCTTGCGCGGGCGCTTCAAATTCAACGCTCGATTCGACCGGATCTGAAAATCATCGTCATGTCGGCCACGCTCGACGCGGGTGCGTTGGAAACCTATCTTGCCCCCTGCAAAGTCCTGGTATCGCGCGGGCGCACCTATCCCGTCCGTATCGAGTACCTGCCCAAGCCCGTCCACTTCGAGGACGAACCGGTGTGGGAAGTGGCCGCGCGGGCATGCGAGCAGCTGGCAGGGGCGGCCGCGGAGGGCGATATGCTGGTCTTCATGCCCGGCGCTTACGAGATCAGCCGGACATTGCAGGCCCTTCAGGGCTTGGGGGGCCTCCGAGGCTTCACGGTGCTTCCGCTGCATGGTGAATTGCCGCCCGAGGCCCAGGACCGTGCGGTTGCCCGCACGGACGGCCGCAAGATCATCGTCTCGACCAATGTGGCCGAGACCTCGCTGACAATCGACGGAGTGACCGCGGTGGTCGACTCCGGGCTCGCCCGGATTGCACGCTTCGATCCGCACCGAGGCATCAACACCCTCTTGGTCGAAAAGATATCGGCGGCGAGCGCCGACCAGCGAGCCGGTCGGGCGGGTCGGACAGCACCCGGAGTTTGCCTTCGTCTCTGGACCGAACGGGAGCACGGCCTGCGGGCGCCGCAGGAATTGCCGGAAGTTCGGCGACTCGATCTGGCCGAGGTCGTCCTCACGCTTAAAGCGAGCGGGATCGACGATGTCGCCGCGTTTCCCTGGTTGGAGACTCCTGATCCTGCCTCGCTCGCGCGGGCCTTGGAATTGCTTGCCGACCTGGGTGCCCTGGCGCTCGCGGGGCCGCAGTCGATCACTCCGATTGGCCGGCGCATGCTTCGCTTCCCGGTCCATCCCCGCTATGCGCGCATGTTCCTCGCGGCCGAGGAGCTGGGGTGCGTTCGTTCGGTCGCTCTCATGGCGGCGCTCACCCAGGGCCGCAACTTCCTGCTGAGGGGCGTCTCACGAGAGGTCGAGCAGGCGCGAGAGGATCTGCTCGGCGAAGAGCACGAGAGCGACTTCTTCCTGATGATGCGGGCCTGGCGGTACGCGGACCGCGCGCACTACGCGCTCGATGCCTGCCGGCGATTGGGAATCCATGCCCAAGGGGCGAGGCAGGTGGGCCCGCTCTTTGAGCAGTTCCTGGAGATTGCGCGCGCCGAGGGCCTCGATACCGAAGAGCGCAGGGTCGACGGCGCCGCGGTGCGCCGTTGTGTCCTGGCTGGGTTCTCCGATCATCTCGCGAAACGTCTGGATTCCGGGACACTCCGTTGTGAGCTGGTCCGCGGTAGAAAAGGGATGCTGGCGCGCGAAAGCGGCATCCAAAAGGCTCAGCTGCTCGTCGCTGCGGAGATCAGCGAGATCGGCGGCCGAGGGGGTGAGGTCACCGTGATTCTGAGCCTCGCGACCGCGATCGAGGAGGGCTGGCTCAGGGAGCTCTTTCCGGGCGATTTTGGCGACAAGGGCGGCGTCCTTTACGACGCGTCGGCGAAGCGAGTGGTGGCGAGAAAGGAGCGTCGCTTCCGCGATCTGGTATTGGAGGCGCGCTCCGGCAGCGACGAGGTTCCTCTCAACGAGGCCGCAGCCCTTCTCGCGAGGGAAGTCGCCGCAGGACGGATCACGATCGACGCGTGGGATGAGTCGGTCGAGCAGTGGATTCTTCGGGTGAACCGCATGGCGGAGTGGTTTCCCGAATTCGAGGTCAACAAGATCGGCGAGGCCGACCGGCTGACGCTCCTTGAGCAAATCTGTTACGGCGAGACGTCGGCTCGCGGGGTGAAGAGCCGCGAGGTGATGCCGATCTTGCGGGATTGGCTGATTCCCGAGCAGCTCGCGGCGATGGAGGATCTGCTGCCCGAGCGGATAACGATGGGGAATGGGCGTCGGTCGCGTTTGACTTACAATCGCGAAGGACCGCCGGTGCTCAGTGCGCGGATTCAGGAGCTCTACGGCGTGGAGGGCACCTTCTCCCTGGGCCGGGGGAGGGTGCCGGTGAAGATCGAGGTGCTGGCTCCGAACCAGAGGCCGATCCAGGTGACGGATGATTTGACGAGCTTTTGGCGGGAGATCTATCCGAAGATCAAGCCGGAGCTCTCGCGGAAGTATCCGCGGCACGAATGGCGGTAGGGCGCGCTTCGGAGGAGGTCCTGATTTGGGGAAGGAGGTTCGGACTCGTCGGACGTTGCCGAGGCCCGGATCGCCCGCCGGCCCGGGCACCAAAAACCGCCGGCTCCTTGCGCCGGCCAGATGGGTGCCCAATGAGGCGGGCGAAGAGGCAACACTCCTCGTTCGAACCTCCTTCCCCAAATCAGGACTGCGCTTTGCCTCAGGCGCCCTTGATCTTCCAGCGCGCGTCCATGTCTTCGCGGCAGAAGGGCTCCGGGACGACGCCTTCGGTGGCGAAAATGTAGAGGGCGCAGTCGTAGACAGCACCGCAGAGTGTGGACGCGACACCAAAGATCACCGCAGTCCCGATGATTGCGACCCATCCAGCATCAACCCATCGGTGCGGCTCGCCTGCTTTGACTACGACTTCATTGAGCGATGCTCCTGCTACGACTAGAACGATGCCCACTAGAATGCCTATCTGAGGCATATGCAGTCTCACCGCACCGTACACCCATTCTCCCCAGGTGTTTTTGACCAGGCCCGCCGAATGGCGCAGGACACGGATCGGGTCCGCACCGCCGTCGCGCACCAATACCGGAATGACGAATACCGCTGCCACTCCCCAGGCGAATCCGCCAACGGCGCTGCGGATTTTTCCTAGCCAGCCTAACCTGCTGTCGATGAGATTAAAAACCATCCCGACCGTAGCCGCGAATAGGCTCCAGATAAGAATGGGAACGATCCGATCGCTAGCAAAACCGAGGCCGCGACGCAGCGAGGGTGATTCCCCTGCGAAGGCCCTCATGATCTCGTGGAAAAGTCCGACGTTCAGGAAAGTGCCGATGAGCAAGAGCGGGAAATAGGAGGCTGAAAGGGCAAGCAGGTGGTGAAGGTCCCTATTGTAGGCGAAGAATGTAAATGGCCGAATAATAGCCGGAGTGGTCGGCTCATACCCAGACCCATAGGTATGGCCAATGCACCAAATGGCACTGACTCCCGCGATCCACACAA
>Ga0302326_10009824_pt1 | contig 20813 bp, 21 predicted proteins | sample Palsa_T0_3_FD_202264 | JGI IMG/M metagenome (GOLD analysis project Ga0302326, IMG submission 202264) | Peat permafrost microbial communities from Stordalen Mire near Abisko, Sweden - Palsa_T0_3 | ecosystem: Environmental > Terrestrial > Soil > Palsa > Peat permafrost | place: Sweden: Abisko...
AGCGATGTGGCGACCGTTTGATAGAACTGGTTGTCCAGAATCGCTTGTGCGCGGTCGCCTCCCGAATACTGGATCACCATCTCGTCGAAGGTGCGGCGCATGTCGAGCATCATCGCGTAGAGCTCGCCGGTCACCTCAGGAGCAAGCGGCACGCGCTGCGGCGAGTTGCCGAGGTCGTTGATCCCCAACGCCTGTGCCAGCCGCTTGGCCGGGTCGATGGTCAGCACGACAACGGTGCGGCCGTATTCCGCCGCCCGCAGCGCCATGGCCGCCGCAGTCGTGGTCTTACCGACCCCGCCTGCGCCGCAGCACACCACGACGCGGTTGGAGGTGTCGGACAGGATGCCCGCGATATCCAGAATCTGCGGCGTGGTGCTCATCGAACTCCCTGCTGTGCAAGCGATTCCGACAACTCGTAGAGGCTGCCGAGATCCACGCCGTCGGCGATGGTCGGCAGCTCGAGCCGCGGCACCTTGAGCTCGGCGAGCTGCTCCACGGTCGAAGCCCGGGCGGCGATCCGGGTGGCGTGCTGGATGGCCTCGGTCAGCAAGCCGGCGAAGTCCTCGTCGCTCAACGTGATTCCGGCCGCGGTCAAGCCCGCCCGCACGGCGTCCGCGTCGACGTGGCCCTCGGCTGCTTTCGCGAGATCGTCGGGTTGCAGATACGCCTCGATGTTGCGGTTGACGATCACACTGCCGATCGGCAGGCCGAGCTCCTGCAGTTCGTCGATCGCTTCAAGCGTCTCCTGCATCGGCAGCGCCTCCAGCAGCGTGACCAGATGGATGGCGGTCTGGTCGGAGTGCAGGATCTTCACCACACCTTCGGCTTGCGAGTACACCGGGCCGCCCTTGGCGAGGTCGGACACCGCGCGGGTGACGTCGAGGAAGCGGGCGATCCGGCCGGTCGGCGGCGCGTCGACGACGATCGCGTCATACACCAGGTTCTTGGACCCTTTAACGGTGCGGATCACAGATTCTTTGATCTTGCCGGTGAGCAAGACGTCGCGCAGACCGGGCGCGATCGTGGTCGCGAACTCGATCGCCCCGATGCGGCGCATCGCGCGGCCGGCGATGCCGAGGTTGTAGAACATGTCGAGGTACTCGAGGAACGCGGCCTCGATGTCGATCGCCAGGGCGTTGACCTGTCCGCCGCGCTCCGCACTGGCGATCTTGAGTTCCTTGTAGGGCAGCGGCGGCACATCGAACAGCTGCGCGATCCCTTGGCGCCCTTCGACTTCCACGAGTAAGACCTTGCGGCCACCGGATGCCAGCGTCAGCGCCAGCGCGGCAGCAACGGTCGACTTACCGGTACCACCTTTGCCGGTGACGAAATGCAGACGCGCCTTGGACAGTCGCGATGGCCAGCCGACGGGGCTGCCGCCGCTCGATGAGGTCCCCACCCCTGCATGCTAACCAGAGGGGTCGACGGCGCTGTCGATAAGCTCGCGATATGACCCAACCCACCACCTGGGAGTACGCCACCATCCCGTTGTTGACCCACGCCACCAAGCAGATCCTCGACCAGTGGGGCGCTGACGGCTGGGAGCTGGTCGCCGTGCTGCCCGGACCGACCGGTGAGCAGCACGTCGCCTATCTGAAGCGACCTAAATGACCGCGTCGGCCCGGCTTGCCGAGTTGGGCATCGAGCTGCCCGCAGTGGCCAAGCCGCTGGCCTCCTATGTGCCGGCGGTGCGTTCCGGCAACCTGGTGTACACGTCAGGGCAGTTGCCGACCCGGGCCGGGACGCTGGCTCAGGCCGGCAAGGTCGGCGTCGCTGTGACGCCCGAGGAGGGCAGAGAGCTCGCCCGCATCTGCACGCTGAACGCTCTGGCCGCGGTCGACGCGCTGGTTGGTATCGACTCGGTGGTCCAGGTCGTCAAGGTCGTCGGTTTCGTCGCGTCCGCAGCCGGATTCAACGGCCAGCCGGGCGTGGTCAACGGCGCCTCGGACCTGCTCGCCGAGGTGTTCGGCGGCAGCCATGCCCGTTCGGCCGTCGGCGTCTCCGAGCTACCGCTGGACTCGCCCGTCGAGGTCGAGCTGGTGGTCGAGGTCGGGTATCTGCCGTGACGGCCACCGCGTCAACGCATCCCGCTTACGGTCAGCTGCGCCCGGTCACCGACACCGCGTCGGTGCTGCTGGCCAACAACCCGGGCCTGTTGACGCTGGAGGGCACCAACACCTGGGTGCTGCGTGGTCCACGCAGCGACGAGGTTGTGGTGGTCGATCCCGGTCCGGACGACGACGACCACATCGCGAAACTCGTCGACGTCGGCCGGATCGCTCTGGTGCTGATCAGTCACCGGCACGGCGATCACACCGACGCCATCGACAAGCTGGTCGACCTGACCGGTGCGCCGGTGCGCTCGGCGGGCAGCGGATTTCTGCGTGGCCTGTCCGGCGAGCTGATCGACGGCGAAGTCATCGACGCTGCGGGCCTGCGGATCACGGTGCTGGCAACACCGGGCCATACCGCCGACTCGCTGTCGTTCGTCCTGGACGATGCCGTGCTGACCGCGGACACCGTGTTGGGCCGCGGAACCACGGTCATCGACAACGAAGACGGCAGCCTGGCCGCCTATCTCGAGTCACTGCAGCGGTTACGCGGACTCGGCGGGCGGACCGTGCTGCCCGGCCACGGGCCGGATCTGCCGAATCTGGAAGCGGTGACGTCGGAATACCTGGCGCATCGGGAGCAGCGACTCGAGCAGATCCGTTCGGCGCTGCAGGCACTTGGCGACGACGCCACCACCCGACAGGTCGTCGAGCACGTCTACGTCGACGTCGACAAAGAACTGTGGGACGTCGCGGAATGGTCCGTGCAGGCGCAGCTGGACTACCTGCGCCGCTAGCGGGCGCGGGGTTGGATGCTCGCTCGGTTGCGCCCGCGCTTACCTCGCTCGGCGGGCCAGCCGTTCGGAGTCCGAGATCAGCACGCTCTTGCCCTCCAGGCGAATCCAGCCGCGGTGGGCGAAGTCGGCCAGCGCCTTGTTCACGGTCTCGCGTGAGGCGCCGACCAGTTGGGCGATCTCTTCCTGAGTCAGGTCGTGGGTCACCCGCATGGCGCCACCCTCTTGGGTGCCGAAACGCTGGGCGAGCTGCAGCAGCTGCTTGGCGACTCGGCCGGGCACGTCGGTGAAGATCAGGTCGGCGAGATTGTTGTTGGTGCGCCGCAGCCGGCGGGCGAGCACTCGCAGCAGTTGCTCCGCGATCTCGGGGCGGTCAGCAATCCAGGCCCGCAGCGCGTCGCGGTCCATGGAGACCGCCCGCACCTCGGTGATCGTGGTCGCGCTGGATGTCCGCGGGCCGGGGTCGAAGATCGACAACTCACCGAACATGTCGGACGGACCCATGATGGTGAGCAGGTTTTCTCTGCCGTCCGGCGAACGGCGACCGATCTTGACCTTGCCGGAAATGATGATGTATAGCCGATCGCCCGGCTCACCCTCCGCGAAAACGATATGGCCGCGCGGGAAGTCGACGGGTTGCAATTGTTTGGTCAGCGCGGCGACCGCGCTCGGTTCAACCCCCTGGAAGATTCCGGCCCTCGCCAGGATCTCGTCCACGTTGCCCCTTTAGCTATTCATATGACAGTGATCGGCGCAGGTCTAGCGCCCAGACGATCCGAAGTCTAAAGGTAGGCCATCGAGTCGACGTGCCAACGCTACACACGATTGGCATGCTCACGCGGCCCAAATTGCCGATTCGCCTGCGAATGTTTGTGCGACTGTAGGGGACGGTCGGGCTGTGGGGGCGCGGGAGTAGCGGCGCCGGTCCTGAATTGATCGGTCGCCCACTCACCGCTACTGGGCAAATAGTGCGACTCGTCGGCGATGCGGCGGTGCAGGCCCTCCAGCGCCTCGGGCATTCCGGTCCGGGCCAGAATACGGACGTCTCTCGGCTCGGCCTGATCGAGGAATTCCGCGACATCGCGCGCGGTGAGTGTGTCGTTTTCCAAGCCTGCTTCCAGCCGTTCCAGCCCGAAAGTTGCAAGCATCAGCAACCCAGGGACGAATGCAACGAGCAACCAAGACACAAGCAGCAAGTAAACACCGCTAATGTCTCAGCGGGATCACGAATCACTACTCTGTCGGGGTGACAATGGGCAAACCTTCCCGCGCTGCCGCCAAGGCCGCCGGCGGGGCCGGTGGCGCCGAGGCCCGCCGTTGGCTAACGGAAACTCCGCTGGGTCTGGTACGCCGGGCTCGTCGCATGAATCGCAAACTGGCAGAAGCGTTTCCAGATGCTCACTGTGAGTTGGACTTCACTTCACCGCTGGAGTTGACGGTCGCAACGATCCTGTCGGCGCAGAGCACCGACAAACGGGTGAATCTCACCACCCCGGCACTGTTCGTCCGGTACCGCTCCGCCGTGGACTATGCGCAAGCGGATCGCGAAGAACTCGAGACGCTTATTCGCCCGACCGGCTTTTATCGCAATAAAGCGTCGTCGTTGATCGGCCTTGGACAAGCATTGGTCGAACGCTTCGACGGCGAGGTGCCGGACACCATCGAAGAACTCGTGACGCTGCCCGGCGTCGGCCGCAAGACCGCCAACGTCGTCTTGGGCAACGCCTTCGACGTCCCTGGTATCACGGTCGACACCCACTTCGGCCGGTTGGTTCGGCGGTGGCGATGGACCGCCGAGGAGGACCCGGTCAAGGTCGAGCACGCCGTCGGCGAGCTCATCGGGCGCAACGAGTGGACGCTGCTGAGCCACCGGGTGATCTTCCACGGCCGCCGGGTGTGCCACGCCCGCAAGCCGGCGTGCGGAGTGTGTGTGTTGGCCAAGGACTGTCCGTCGTTCGGCACCGGCCCCACCGAGCCGTTGATCGCCGCCGCGTTGGTGCAAGGCCCGGAAGCCGAGCACCTTCTGGCGATGGCCGGCTTGTAGTTTGACCTCCTCCACCGCTCGAACCACTCGCTGGACCATTGCGATCCTGGCAGTCGTCGCGGCTCTGATCGTCGGGTTGCTGATCCAGCTGAGGCACACGTCGCAGTCGCCGACCGCCCCGCCGACCGGTGCCGCCCGCGAGCACCGTGACGCCGATATCGCGGCAGCACTGGCCGGCCCACGGCAACGTGCCGACCTGCCGCCGTGCCCGCACCCGGGCGGGCAGCCCGGCCCGGCGGAGTTGCGCGGTGTGACAGCCGAATGTGCGGCCGACGGCTCGGTTGTCGACGTCGGGCCGGCGTTGGCCGGCCACCGCGTCGTCCTCAACCTGTGGGCCTACTGGTGTGGGCCGTGCGCGACCGAGCTTCCCGCGATGGCGGAATATCAACGGCGGGTCGGCGCTGAGGTGATGGTGGTGACGGTGCATCAGGACGAGAACGAGACGGCCGCGTTGTTGCGGCTGGCCGAGCTCGGGGTCCGGCTGCCGACGCTGCAGGACGGTGACCGTCGGGTCGCCGCCGCGCTGCGGGTGCCCAACGTCATGCCCGCGACAGTGGTACTCAACTCGGACGGTAGCGTTGCCAAGACGCTGCCGCGCGCTTTCGCCAGCGCCGATGAGATTTCAGCCGCGGTCGGGGTTCAGACACGATGACGCTCGCGACACCGCGGCCCGGGGGCAGCGGGATGAACAGAGGAGGGCGCCGGTGAGCGGTGGCGGCACTCCTCAACAGGTCGGGGAGACGGTGTTGACGCCCGGGCTCAGCCCCGCCTGGTTGACGCCACTGGTCGACAATGTCGCCGATATGCCCGACGCCTTCCGGCGGCGTCTGCCCGCGGACGTCTTGGCGATGGTGACCGACGCCGAGGCCACGGCGACGGCCCGCAACACCGGGCGCGACGCGGCGGTGCTGATCTTGTTTTCGGGTCCGCCGTCCGACGCACTTCCCGATGACGCCGACCTGCTGGTGATCGTGCGGGCCGCGACGTTGCGTCATCACGCCGGGCAAGCCGCTTTCCCCGGCGGCGCATCCGATCCCGGCGATGACGGGCCGGTTGCGACCGCGCTGCGCGAGGCGCGCGAAGAGACCGGTATCGACACCACCCGACTGCATCCGCTGGTCACGATGGACCGAACGTTCATCGCACCGTCGGGTTTTCACGTTGTCCCGGTGCTGGCGTACTCGCCAGATCCGGGACAGGTGGCTGTCGTCGACCAAGCGGAGACGGCAGTGGTGGCCCGGGTTCCGGTCCGGGCGTTCATCAATCCTGCCAATCGCCTTATGGTGTACCGCCGCACCCTCAGCCGGCGCTTCGCCGGGCCGGCATTCCTGTTGAATGAAATGTTGGTGTGGGGTTTTACCGGTCAGGTAATTTCGGCGATGCTGGATGTCGCTGGGTGGGCAAAGCCCTGGGACACCAGCGATCTCCGTGAACTGGACGAAGCGATGGCGATGGTCGGCGATAAGGATAATGCCTGATGACCTCCTCACAGTGGTTGGACATCGCCGTGTTGGCGGTTGCCTTCATCGCGGCGATCTCGGGATGGCGTTCGGGCGCGCTCGGTTCGCTGTTGTCGTTCATCGGCGTCCTACTGGGGGCGATCGCGGGCGTCTTGTTGGCCCCACATCTGGTCGCGCACGTCGCCGCGCCCCGGGCCAAGCTTTTCGCCGCGTTGTTCTTGATCTTGGCGCTGGTCGTGGTCGGCGAAGTCGCCGGTGTGGTGCTGGGCCGCGCGGTTCGCGGCGCGATCCACAGCAACTCGGTCCGATTCTTCGATTCGCTGGTCGGGGTGGCGGTGCAGTTGGTGGTGGTGCTGACGGCGGCGTGGCTGCTGGCGACTCCGCTGACGTCATCGGCCGGTCAGCCGAGTTTGGCTGCGGCAGTACGTGGTTCGCGGGTCTTGGCGCAAGTCAACGATTATGCACCGGAGTGGCTCAAGACGGTGCCCAAGCGGTTGTCGGCGCTGCTGGACACCTCGGGTCTGCCTCAGGTGCTGGAGCCTTTCAGTCGTACGCCGGTGGTGGCGGTCGCGGCGCCCGACTCGGCGCTGTCCAACAACCCGGTGGTCGCCAACACCGAACCGAGCGTGGTGAAGATCCGTGCGATCGCGCCCAGCTGTCAGAAAGTGTTGGAGGGCAGCGGATTTGTGCTGTCGCCGGACCGAGTGATGACTAACGCCCACGTGGTGGCGGGCGCGAACAGTGTCACCGTCGAGGCCAGCGGTAATCCCTACGACGCCACCGTGGTGTCCTACGACCCGACCGTCGATATCGCGATTCTCGCGGTGCCGCACCTGCCCCCGGGGCCGCTGGCCTTCGCCAGCGCGCCGGTCACGTCGGGCACCGAAGCGATCGTGATGGGCTACCCGGGTGGCGGTGGTTTCATGGCGACGCCGGCCAGAATCCGCGAGCTCATCGAACTCAACGGACCCGACATTTACCGGAACGCGACGATCAACCGCGAGGTCTACACGGTCAGATCCAATGTGGAGCAAGGAAATTCGGGTGGCCCGCTGATCGATCTCAACGGCCAGGTGATCGGTGTGGTCTTCGGTGCGGCCGTCGACGACACCGACACCGGCTTCGTGCTCACCGCCAAAGAGGTGGCCGCGCAACTCGCCCACATCGGCGACACAGCGCCGGTGCCCACCGGGGCGTGTGTCAGCTGAGTGGCGAGCGGTAGACCCGGTCGAGGAACCGCGACAGGTGGCCGTTGACTTCATCCGGCTTCTCTTCGTGACTGAAATGCCCTGCCCCAGCTATTGATACGTAGCGGCCGTGCGGCGCGTAACGCTGTGTCCGCTCTACCGGATCGTCCAGTACGTAGGGGTCGGCATCGCCGTGGATGTGCAGCATCGGGATACCGAATGGCCGGCTCATCGAGCGCATGAACCGCCGGCCTTCTTCGCGCAACTGACTGCGTACCGCCCAACGCTGATACTCCAGCGCGCTGTGTGCCGCTGACCGGATCTGGACGGCCTGTCGCAGATGGCCGATGGTCTCGGAAAAGTCCTCGGAGGCAACCCATTTCGCGCTGGCACGGCTGCGCACCAGACGTTCGATCTCCTGGCCGTTGTGGCGGGTCAACATGCGTTCGGGCCAGATCGGCGCCTGGTAACGCAGCAACGAGGGCAGCAGCGCACTGCGTTGATCGCGGCGGGTCAGCACCGACCTGCGCAAGGCGGCCGGATGCGGCGAGCTGACCACTGCGATGGCACGCACCAGGCGTGAGTGCAGCACCGAGGTCGCCCAGCAGACCAGGCCGCCGTCCGCGTGGCCGACCAGCGTTGCCGAGGTGTGCCCCAGCGCCCGGATAAGCCCGGCGGTGTCCCCGGCCAGCGTCCAGCCGTCATATCCGCGCGGCGGTTTGTCGCTGCCGCCATAGCCGCGCAGATCCACCGCGACGACGCGGGCTCCGGTCAGACCGCGGAGTTGGTGGCGCCATGACCACCAGAACGAGCCGAAGCCGTGCAGCATGATCACCAGCGGTTGCGCCATCGACGGGGTAGATGCGACCCGCTCGGCGGGCGTCGCCTCGACGACATGGAACCGAATCCCGTTGGCGTGCACGTCCAGATGCCGCCACGGCCCGTCGATACGGGTCACCGACGGATCTGGTGGCGACATTCACCAACCCGAAGGATCGGTGGGCGTCGCGCCCGGCGGCGAACCGAGCGCCGGCGCCGAGGGCCGGTCGTGGCCCGGCGTGAACGCCGAACGCGTCTCCTTGACCGATTCGATGGTCTGCTGCGGCCCGCGGATACGGCGGACTTTCAGATAGCCGAACAGGGCCAGCACCCCGGTGACCACGACCATGATCCCGAACACGATCAGGAAGGCCGCCCAGCGCCACAGCCAGGTGTCGAGCAGTTCGGCCAGGAAGAAGAAGAAAAAGAAGGTCGAATAGAACAACACCACCAGCGCTGCGATGAAGAACACGCTGCCGGTCAGGCCCTTCTTGACGTCGCGGGTGATTTCCGCGCGGGCCAGTTCGACCTCCGCTCGCACCAGGGTCGACATCTGCGACGTCGCGTCTTTGACCAGCGCGCCGATCGACGGCTCGGCGGACAGCGCGTGCGGGTCGGTCAACGGGATCGAGGTCAGCGTGCCGGGAACCCCGTCCTTACGGTCGACGCTCTTTCGATCTGACTTGCTCACAGACGGTCCTCCACGTTTCCTGCCCAGTCGTCGCGGTTCATGTTGCCATGCACGCCGAAGTGAGACGAGGCCAACTCGACACCATGCCCGGCGACGATGCGGCCTGGGGAGGAGACAGGCCGACGCACAAGCGGTTTGAGGATCGACGCCAGAGGCAATGGTCACGCTAGACTGGCGCCGCCATTTTGGTGTGAGTTGATCTGCCGACAGGGGTACCGCTTTGCCGACCAAGCGCCGCTGGCTCCTCCACGTCGCGGCGGCCATGGTCATGACGGCGACAGCGATCGTGCCCGCGGGAGCCGACGACCGGGTGCTGCTCGGCGGCGGCGCCGGCATCGTCATCAATGGCGACACCCTGTGCACGCTGACCACCATCGGCACCGATCCCAAGGGCGGGCTGATGGGCCTCACCTCCGCCCACTGCGGTGGCCCGGGCGCGCAGGTGGCATCCGAGGCCGCCAAAGACCGCGGGGTTTTGGGCACCATGGTGTCCGGCAACGACGGACTCGACTACGCGATCATCCAGTTCGACCGGGCCAAGGTCGCGCCGGTGGCCGACGTCGCCGGTTTCGTGATCAACGGCATCGGACCAGATCCGGCTTTCGGTCAGGTCGCGTGCAAACAGGGCCGCACCACCGGCAATTCCTGCGGAGTCACCTGGGGGCCGGGCCAGGACCCGGGCACCATCCTCATGCAGGTGTGCGGGCAGCCGGGCGACTCAGGCGGCCCGGTGACCGTCGACAACCAATTGGTCGGGATGATTCACGGCGCCTTCAGTGAGAACTTGCCGGTCTGTGTCACCAAATACATTCCACTGCACACTCCGGCCGTGGTGCAGTCGATCAACGCGATCCTGGCCGACCTGAAAAGCAAGGGCCGCCCCGGCGCCGGCTTCGTGCCCGTTCCCGCCTGACTACTGCGCGGACTGCGCCACTCCTCCTCAGGCCGTTCCGGCCTGCACCGTCATGGCGCGGCGGACCGGATCGCGTCGAAGACGCCTGGGTCGAGCAGCGTCGAGGTGTCTCCGAGGTCGCGCTTTTCGGCGATGTCGCGAAGTAGCCGTCGCATGATCTTGCCGCTGCGGGTCTTCGGCAATTCCGGAACCACGTGCAGTTCGCGGGGCCGCGCGATCGGCGAGATGACCCGGGCTACTTCGGCGCGCAACTCGTCGATGATCTCCGCACCCGTCGTCTCGGCGTGATCGGCCTGCAAGACGACGAAGGCGCAGATCGCCTGACCGGTGGTGTCGTCGGTGGCGCCCACCACCGCGGCCTCGGCCACCCCGGAGTGGCCGACCAACGCCGACTCCACCTCGGCGGTGGAGATGCGATGCCCGGAAATATTCATCACGTCGTCGATGCGGCCCAGGATCCAGATCGCACCGTCGGAGTCGTAGCGAGCGCCGTCGCCGGCGAAGTACCAGCCCTGCTCGGCGAACTTCGACCAGTACGTCTCGCGGAAGCGGTCCGGATCACCCCAGATGCCGCGCAGCATCGCCGGCCAGGGTTGGTCGAGCACGAGGTAGCCGCTGGCGTGCTCGCCCTCGTCGGACGACGGCGGCTCCAGCTGGTTGCCGTCGTCGTCGACGATCTTCGCCGAGATACCGGGCAGCGGCGTCATCGCTGAGCCCGGTTTGGTCGCCGCGACGCCGGGCAGCGGTGAGATCATCGCGGCCCCGGTTTCGGTCTGCCACCAGGTGTCGACGATCGGGATGCTGTCACCGCCGATGACCTTGCGGTACCAGAGCCAGGCCTGCGGGTTGATCGGCTCACCGACCGTGCCCAGCAGTCGCAGGCTGGACAGGTCGTGGGCGTCCGGGATGTCGCGACCCCACTTCATGAATGTTCGGACCATCGTCGGCGCCGTGTAATAGATTGTCGCCCCGTACTTTTCGATGATCTGGAAATGCCGGTGCTGGTCAGGGGTGTCCGGCGTGCCTTCGTAGATGATCTGGGTGACGCCGTTGGACAGCGGGCCATACACGCCGTAGGTGTGGCCGGTGACCCAGCCGATGTCGGCGGTGCACCAGAACACGTCGGTGTCCGGCTTGGTGTCGAAGATGTTGTGGTGGGTGTAGGACGCCTGGGTGAGATAGCCGCCGCTGGTGTGCACGATGCCTTTGGGCTTGCCGGTGGTGCCCGAGGTGTACAGCAGGAACAGCGGATGCTCGGCGTCGAACGCCTCGGCCTGGTGTTGTGCTGATGCCGCGTCGACGACATCGTGCCACCACACGTCGCGGCCCTCAGTCCACGGCACGTCGATACCGGTGCGCTTGACCACCAGCACGTGCTCGATCGTGTCGGCGCCGTCGACCGCTTCATCGGCGGCCTCTTTCAGCGGTGCCGGCTTGCCGCGGCGGAACTGCCCGTCGGCGGTGATCAGCAGCTTGGCCTCGGCGTCGACGATCCGGGCGCCCAGCGCGGTCGCGGTGAAGCCGGCGAAGACCACGCTGTGCATCACGCCGAGCCGTGCGCAGGCCAACATCGCGACGATGGCTTCCGGGATCATCGGCAGGTAGATCGCGACGCGGTCACCGGCGACCAACCCCAGATCGGTCAACGCGTTGGCGGCTTTGCTCACCTCGGCCTGCAGATCGCTGTAGCTGAGGGTGCGCTCGTCGCCGATTCGCTCGCCCTCCCAGTGGATGGCGACGCGGTCGCCGTTGCCGGCTTCGATGTGGCGATCGACGCAGTTGTAGGTGACGTTGAGTTTGCCGTCGGTGAACCATTTGGCAAACGGCGCCTCCGACCAGTCCAGCACCTGGGAAAACGGTGTCTCCCAAGACAGTCGGTTGGCTTGGGCGGCCCAGAACGCCTCCCGGTCTCGCTCGGCGTCTTGGTATAAGTCGTCGCCTGCGTTGGCCTGCGCGGCGAACTCGGCGTGCGGCGGATAGGACGACGGTGCGTGCGTCTCGGTCACGCGCCCGAGCCTAATCAGCTTGAGTTAACTTTTGAGCGGCTGTAGGCAATAGAGCCGCGCAGGCGATGGGTAGGCCACCCCCTTGGTCCCTTCCGGACATGACTCGGTGTCCGAAATGCCATCGGCGCGTTCGACGACTTTGAACGTGAATCCGGAACGCGGTCAACTCGCCGAAGTAGTAGGCGGCGCTAACCTCGGCTAGTTCGATGACAACCACCACGGAATTGTAGAGCTGATGGGAGGAGGGCGACGTGCGTCGGATCGCGGCCCTGGTGTCGTGCGTCGTGCTGTCGATCGCCGCGCTGGCCGGCTGCGGAGCGGGCAACGTTCGCACCGACGTGGTCATCGTCAACGCGGGCGAGCCGCAGAACCCACTGATCCCGACGAACACCAACGACTCCAACGGCGGCCGGATCATCGACCGACTGTTCGCCGGTCTGATGTCTTACGACGTCAACGGCGCGCCGACGCTCGAAGTCGCGGAGTCGATCGAGACCACGGACGATATCAACTACCGGATCACTCTCAAGCCCGGCTGGACGTTCAGCGACGGCTCGCCGGTGACCGCACACTCCTTCGTCGACGCCTGGAATTACGGCGCGCTGGCCACCAATGCTCAACTGCAGCAGAGCTTTTTCAGCCCGATCGCCGGGTTCAACGAGGTCGCGGCGGCCAAGCCCACAGCCACGTCAATGTCGGGGCTTCAGGTGGTCAACGACCGGGAGTTCACCGTACGGCTCAACAATCCCATTATCGATTTCACACTGCGTCTTGGCTTTTCGCCGTTCTACCCAATGCCCGCCGCGGCGTTCAAAGACATGGCTGGTTATGGTCAGCACCCGGTCGGCAACGGCCCGTATCAACTCGCTGACGAGGGACACATCCCCGCCTGGCAGCACAACGTCAAACTCGACCTGGTGACCAATCCCGGCTATCACGGCAACAGGGTGTCGCAGAACAAGGGCCTGCGGTTCGTCTTCTACGCCAATCTGGATACCGCCTACGCGGACTTGCTGTCGAGCAATCTCGATGTGCTGGACGCGATTCCGCCCAGCGTGCTCACTGTCTATCGCCGAGATCTCGGCGACCGCGCAGTCACCGCGCCCGCCGCCGTCAATCTGACGCTGGATACGCCGCTGCGGCTGCCGCACTTCGCCGGCGAGGAAGGCCGGTTACGCCGGTCGGCGTTGTCCGCCGCCATCAACAGACCGCAGATCTGTCAGAAGATCTTCTCAGGCGCGCGCGCACCGGCCCGCGATTTCACTGCCAGCTCACTGCCCGGATATGACCCGGACATCGACGGTAACAACGCGCTGAACTTCGACCCCGACCGCGCGCGGCGACTCTGGTCCCAGGCCGACACCATCGCGAAATGGACTGGCCAGTATGTGATTGCCTACAACGCCGACGGGTCGCATCAGGAGTGGGTCGACGCCGTGGCCAACGGCATCAAGAACACTCTCGGCATCGACGCCGTCGGGGTGCCGCAGCCAACCTTCGCCGGGTTCCGGACCCAGATCACCGCTCGCACAATCGGCACCGCGTTCCGGGCCGGATGGCAGGGCGACTTCCCGTCGCTGCTGGAGTTCCTGGAGCCGCTGTTCGGTACCGGCGCGAGCGCCAACGACGTGGGCTACTCGAACCCGCGGTTCGACGCCGCGATCGCCGCGGCCGAGGCCGCGTCCGACCTGCCGCAGTCATTTACCCTCGCCAACGACGCACAGCGAATCCTATTGGCGGACATGCCCGTTGTGCCGCTCTGGTACACCGTTGCCGTCGCCGGCCGCTCGCCGACCGTCAGTCATGTCAGGCTGACGTGGAACGGACTGCCCGACTACGAACACATCGTGAAGGCCTGACATGGGGTGGTACATCGCCCGACGCGTCGCGGCAATGATCCCGGTGTTCATCGGGGCGACGCTGCTGATCTACGGCATGGTGTTTTTACTGCCCGGCGACCCGATCGCGGCACTGGGCGGCGACCGTCCGCTGAGTCCCGCGGTGGCCGCGCAACTGCGTGCCCAGTACCACCTGAACGACCCGTTTTGGCTGCAGTACCTGCACTACCTCGGTGGCATCCTGCACGGCGACCTCGGCCACGCCTACTCCGGCCTGCCGGTCAGTACCGTTCTGGCTCAGGCGTTTCCGGTCACGCTCAGACTGGCGTTGATCGCGCTGGCGGTGGAGGCGTTGTTCGGAATCGGGTTCGGGGTGATCGCCGGTCTGCGGCAGGGCGGGGTTTTCGACGGCGCAGTGCTGATCGTCAGCCTGATCATCATCGCGGTCCCGATCTTCGTGCTGGGTTTCCTCGCGCAATTCGTCTTCGGGGTCCGCCTCGGTATCGCCGCGGTGACAGTGGGTGATCAGCCGACGTTCGCCCGTCTACTACTGCCCGGAATCGTCTTGGGTGCGGTCTCATTCGCCTACGTGGTGCGGTTGACCCGCTCCGCTGTCGCCGACAACGCGCACGCCGACTATGTGCGGACTGCGACCGCCAAGGGCTTGTCGCGGCGGCGCGTGGTGACGGTGCACATCTTGCGCAATTCCCTGATCCCGGTGGTGACGTTCCTCGGTGCGGATCTGGGCGCGCTGCTGGGCGGAGCGATCGTCACCGAAGGAATCTTCAACATCCACGGTGTCGGTGGCGTGCTCTATCAAGCCGTCACCAGACAGGAGGCGCCGACCGTGGTCTCCATCGTGACCGTGCTCGTCATCGTCTACCTGGTGACCAACCTCGCCGTGGATCTGCTGTACGCCGCGCTCGATCCGAGGATTCGCTATGGCTGAAGCGCCTGCCGGCGGCGGACTCCTGCGCGAGACCTGGCGAGGGCTGCGCCGCCGGCCCAAGTTCCTCGTCGCCGCCGTACTGATCGGGTTCGTGCTGGTCGTCGCCGCGTTCCCGGCGTTGTTCACCGCCGCCGACCCCGGCTACGCCGATCCGAATCAGAGCTTGCTCGCACCGTCGGCCGCCCACTGGTTCGGCACTGATCTGCAAGGCCACGACATCTACGCTCGCACCATTTATGGAGCCCGCGCCTCGATCACTGTTGGTCTGGGCGCCACCCTGGCGGTGTTCGTCGTCGGCGGTGCACTCGGTGCGCTGGCCGGCTTCTACGGCGGCTGGCTCGACGCGGTGATTTCCCGGGTCGCCGATGTGTTCTTCGCGATTCCGTTGCTGCTGGCCGCGATCGTGCTGATGCAGGTCATGCATCACCGCACGGTGTGGACGGTGATCGCAATTCTCGCGCTGTTCGGGTGGCCGCAGGTGGCGCGGATCGCGCGCGGCGGTGTGTTGACGGTCCGCGGCAGCGATTATGTGCTGGCCGCGAAAGCGTTGGGGCTGAGTAGGTTCGGAATACTGGTACGCCACGCGGTGCCCAATGCCATCGGTCCGGTGATTGCGGTGTCCACCATCGCGCTCGGGCTGTTCATCGTCACCGAGGCCACACTGTCCTACCTCGGGGTCGGGCTGCCGCCGTCGGTGGTGTCGTGGGGCGGCGACATCAATGTCGACCAGATCCGGCTGCGCGCCGGCTCGCCGATCCTGTTCTATCCTGCTGGGGCGCTGGCGATCACCGTGCTGGCGTTCATGATCATGGGCGACGTCTTGCGCGACGCACTGGACCCGGCATCATCTGAGCGGCGCTGATGGGCACCCCGGATGTTCCGCTGCTCAGCGTCGTCGGTCTGGAAGTCAGATTCGGCGACGACGCTTCGGCGGTGCGGCAAGTCGATCTTGCCGTGCGCGCCGGTCAGACCGTAGCGATCGTCGGCGAATCCGGTTCGGGGAAGTCCACCACCGCGGCGGCGATCTTGGGACTGCTGCCGCCCGGTGGACGAGTCACCTCGGGCCGCATCATGTTCGACGGGATCGACCTCACCGCCGCTGGCCGACGTCAACTGCGCTCCGTCCGCGGCTCTGGCATCGGGTACGTCCCTCAGGACCCGATGACCAACCTCAACCCGGTATGGCGGGTGGGCTTTCAGGTTCGAGAGGCATTGCGCGCCAACAATGTCGACCGACAACCAGCCCAACTGCTGGCTGACGCGGGTATGCCCGATCCGGCACTGCGGGCCACACAGTATCCCCACCAGTTGTCCGGCGGGATGTGCCAGCGGGCCCTGATCGCAATCGGGTTGGCCGGTCGGCCGCAGCTGTTGATCGCCGACGAGCCGACCTCGGCGTTGGATGTCACGGTGCAGCGCCAGGTGCTCGATCACCTGCAGCAGCTCACCGGCGAACTGGGCACCGCCGTGCTGTTGATCACCCACGACCTCGCGCTGGCCGCTGAACGAGCCGAGCAGTTGGTCGTCATGCACGAAGGCTCGGTGGTGGAAGCCGGTGCAGCACAGGTTGTTCTGCGTCACCCGCAGCATCCCTACACCCAACGCCTGGTAGCGGCGGCGCCGTCGTTGCGAGACGTCACCTCCGCCGCGCGCGCGCGAAGCAGGGTCAAGCTCGCCGCGGCCGCGCGTGCCGCGCGCGACGCCGCGCAGGACGTGATCGTGGTGTCCGAACTGACCAAGGTGTATCGGCCTTCGCGCGGTGTGCCGTGGCGGAAGGTGGACGTGCACGCCGTCGACGATGTGTCGTTCCGGCTGCGGCGGGCCACCACGCTGGCCATCGCGGGGGAGTCCGGTTCGGGCAAGTCGACGTTGGCCAGGATGGTCCTCGGTCTGTTGCAACCCAGCTCGGGCACCGTGGTTTTCGACGGGCAGGATGTTTCCGACACGGCGTCGATGAGTCGCGGCGAGACGCTGGCATTCCGTCGACGGATTCAGCCCGTATTCCAAAATCCTTACGGCAGCTTGGATCCGATGTATTCGGTGTTGCACACCATCGAGGAACCGCTGCGGATACACGGGATCGGTGATCGTCGTCAGCGCCGGCAGGCGGTGCGTGAGCTCGCCGACCAGGTCGCGCTGCCCTCGTCGCTGCTCAGCCGGCGCCCTCGAGAACTGTCCGGGGGTCAACGGCAGCGAGTCGCGATCGCCCGGGCATTGGCGCTGCGGCCCGAGGTCCTGGTGTGTGATGAGGCCGTCTCGGCGCTCGACGTCGTCGTGCAGGCGCAGATCCTGGACCTGCTTGCCGAATTGCAGGCGGCGCTGGGCCTGACGTATCTGTTCATCAGCCACGATCTGGCGGTGATAGGGCAGATCGCCGACGAGGTGATGGTGATGCGCGCGGGCCGTGTCGTCGAACGCGGAGCAACGAAAGCCGTGTTCACCCGACCGAGTCACGACTACACGCGGCAGCTACTGGCGGCGATTCCGGGTGCCGGCGCTGGCTAGGCTGGCAGATCGTGACCCGCTATGACGTCTGACCCGCTGGCTGCGCTGGTGGAGCTCCCCGGTGTCGCCGCCGCGAGCGACCAAGCGCGTGAGGCGCTGGGGCGAGCACACCGGCACCGCGCCAACCTGCGGCGCTGGCCGGTGACCGCCGCTGAGGCGGCGCTGCGGTCGGCGCGGGCCTCGGCCGTGCTCGATGGCGGCGGGCGAAAACTCGATGACCAGATGGACGTCTCGGCGTTGGGTGATCCGGTTTTCGCCGGCGCGCTGCGCGTCGCGCAGGCCTTGGAAGGTGGCGAGACCAACCTGGTCGGAGTGTGGCAACGCGCACCGCTGCAGGCACTGGCGCGACTGCATATGCTCGCCGCCGCCGACCGGGTGGACGACAGCCAGTTGGGCAGGCCTCGTGCGGACCCTGACGTCGGGCCCCGCTTGGAGTTACTCGCGACGATCGTGACAGGCGGAACCCGGGCGCCGGCTCCGGTGATCGCCGCGGTCGCGCACGGTGAGCTGCTGACCCTCGCGCCGTTCGGCACGGCGGACGGTGTGGTCGCACGGGCGGTGTCGCGACTGGTGACCATCGCGACCGGGCTCGACCCGCACGGGCTGGGTGTGCCGGAGGTGGGCTGGATGCGTCGCGCCGCGGACTATCGGAAGGCCGCGGAGGGCTTCGCCGCCGGAACGTCCGAAGGGATGACGGCGTGGCTGGTGCTGTCTTGCCGGGCCATGCGCACTGGCGCTCAGGAGGCGCTGTCGATCGCCGAATCGCTGACGCAGTAGGTTGCGGGAACCGCGTGATCAGGCGGCGCGAATGTTGGTGCGGACATTAAAAGCGGGCGGCGTACCGACCTGAATCGGCTCACCGCCCGCTAGCACGGATCTCGGTTACCAAGCGTGCATCTGTGGGTTGCGTGGGATGGCCTCGGCGATCTTGCGACGCTTGCGGGCGCAGCCCCACCCAAAGGGCCGCCGACACCGTTCACTCTTCGCAATTCCGCAGGCCCGCAACACTTCTGCCATATCGCGGCTATGACTCCGCGTGGGTGCCGGGAACCGTGCTCGGTAGTCCTGCTCGGGAGCCCTACCCTTCTCTTCCGGGTAGATCTTGGCCTTACCGGACTGCCGTGAGTCCTTTGTACCCCGTGATCCCGGTCACATCAAGGGCTAAAGGTCAGGAAATTCTGAAACGTCGCCGACCCGTGATGCTGAAAGTTTGCTGACGCTACAGCGAGAACCGGCGCAGCAGCGAGTAGGTCAGTGCTCCGGCGGCCAGTGCGCTGATTCCGACGGCGGCGGTCGTGGCGAGCGCAGCGCCCGACGGTGCCGGGATGCGGTCACGCAGCGACACCGGTCGGGAGAACGCCAGCACCGGCCAGTCGCGGGCGGACGCTTCGCGCCGCAGCGCGCGATCCGGGTTGACCACGCTCGGGTGGCCGACGACCTCGAGCATGGGCATGTCCGTGATCGAGTCGGAGTAGGCGTAGCAATGTTCGAGCGGGTAGCCCTCGCGGGCGGCCAACTCGCGGATCGCCTGGACCTTGCCCTCGCCGTAGCAGTAGAAGCCGATCTCGCCGGTGTACTTGCCGTCCTCGACAACCATGCGGGTCGCCATCGCGTGGGTGGCTCCCAACGCCCGCGCGATGGGCGCCACCAATTCCTCACCGGATGCCGAGACGACGACGACATCGCGGCCGCACAGCTTGTGACTGGCGATCAGATCGGCAGCTTCGGCAAACACCAGCGGCGTCACGATGTCATGCAGCGTCTCGTTGACGATCGACTTGATCTGCTCGACATCCCAACCCGTGCACATGTTCGTCAGGTGGACTCGCATCCGGTCCATCTGGTCGTGGTCGGCGCCGGACAACAGGAATAAAAACTGCGCGTAACTGGATTTCAGAACAGCTCGGCGGTTGATCAGTCCCTGCGCGAAGAACGGTTTGCTGAACGCCAGCGTGCTGGATTTGGCGATGATGGTCTTGTCAAGATCGAAAAAAGCTGCCGTACGTGGACTGGGACCGCTGGGCGCCGATGACGTTTGCTGATCAGCGGCCGAGTCGTTGACGGTCACCGTCACAGCATAGGGTGGAGCGCCGGCAAATCGCGACGCTGTCGGCAAAACAGCCGGTCAAACGCCATCTGATCACCGCAGCGGCGGAAACGTCGGTGGTTCAGCTACTTAAAAGTCTTGCTAATAGATCGCTTGCAAAGTCTTGCGCTGCGTCACACTGTCATGTGTATAGTAAGAATCACTCGGCCTAGCCGAGGGTGTATCAGCCCGACCCCCCGGGGCTGATTCACGACGACCCTCGCCTCCTCCCCCCCTGGCGGGGGTCGTCCCTTTTGTCGGGGTCGATTTGTAGCCGGACCATCCCTCCGCTGGTTGTCCACAGAGCGGATGTTGTCCACAAATTCCTCTGTGTGACTGGCGATGTCGGCCGCCATCCCGGCACGGTGGGCCGATGACAACTCCGAGCGGCCACGGGATTCTGGCCGTCCTTGCCGAGCCCGCGCTACGCGACGATCTGGACCGCGTCGCGGCGGCAGCCGGTGTGCGAGTTGTCCACGCCAGCAACGTAATAGCAGTTGGTAGAAAAGCATGGTCGGCAGCCGCTGCGATCGTGCTCGACGACGCTGCGGCGGTTGAATCCGGGCGATCGGGGCTGCCGCGCCGCCCGCACGTGCTCGTGCTGACCGGCAGCGACCCGGCGCCCGCGACCTGGGCGGCAGCCATCGAGGCCGGCGCCAGGCAGGTGCTGAGATTGCCCAGCCAAGAACATGAGCTGGTCCGCGCGCTCGCGGACGCCGTGGAATCAGCGCGCGACGGTGGCAATCGCGGTGCGGCGGTGGCGGTTATCGGCGGGCGCGGCGGAGCCGGCGCGTCCTTGTTCGCGGTTGCACTGGCGCGCACCGCCGTCGATGCGATGCTGGTCGATCTCGATCCCTGGGGCGGCGGCATCGATCTATTGGTCGGCGCGGAGACGGCGCCGGGCGTGCGCTGGCCAGATCTGGCTCTGCAGGGCGGGCGGCTGAACTGGTCGGCGGTGCGCGAAGCCCTGCCGCGGCATCGCGGGATCACGGTGCTGTCGGGCACACGGCAGGATTGTGAATTAGACGCCAGTGCGGTGCACAGCGTTATCGATGCCGGGCGGCGCGGCGGGGTGACCGTGGTGTGCGACCTTGCGCGTCGGCTTACTGACGCCACTGAAATCGCTTTGGAATCAGCCGATCTCGTCGTCGTGATCAGCCCGTGCGACGTGCGGGCCTGTGCGGCCACCGCGACGGTCGTCCCGGTGTTTGCCGCGATCAATCCCAACATCGGACTGGTTGTGCGGGGACCGTCGCCGGGCGGCTTGCAGGCCGACGAGGTGGCCGCGATCGCCGGTGTACCGCTGCTGGCTTCGATGAAACCCCACCCGCGATTGGCCGAGCAGATCGAGCTCGGCGGGCTGCGACTGCCACGGCGATCAGCGCTGGCGGCGGCGGCCCGTCGAGTGCTTGCTGTACTCCCGGCGCATCCGATGAGCCGACCCGAAGGGGTTGCGGCATGACGGATTCG
>Ga0302326_10009826_pt1 | contig 20812 bp, 24 predicted proteins | sample Palsa_T0_3_FD_202264 | JGI IMG/M metagenome (GOLD analysis project Ga0302326, IMG submission 202264) | Peat permafrost microbial communities from Stordalen Mire near Abisko, Sweden - Palsa_T0_3 | ecosystem: Environmental > Terrestrial > Soil > Palsa > Peat permafrost | place: Sweden: Abisko...
TCATCAGCCCCGACGACGGAAGTGCTGACGTTTTCGTCCACTTCTCCGCGATTGATGGCGGCGGCTACCGCGAGTTGTCCGAGGGCCAACATGTTCAATTCGAGACGACCCAGGGCCCGAAGGGCCTGCAGGCCAGCGCCGTTAGGGTCGTCTGACGTCCAAAGGCCAGCCGGGACAGGACCTGCCCCGGCTGACGCCGCAGGCCCTCAGCGTTGGGGAGCCGGCGGCGGACACCTTGAACCCCGAGGTCTCCACTCCGGAGACCTTGCCGGTTGGGCCCGCACCTACCGAGGCGGCCGTTGTAGACGACAAGGTGCTGGCCCTGCGAACGCACGGCCAGTCTTTTGCCGCGATCGCGCGTACGGTCGGCCTCGACAAGGCGGGGGATGCAAACCGGGCTTTCAACCGGGCTTTGCGCCGCCGTCCCACCGATCAACAGCAGCAGATACGTACCGCCGAGAACCGGCGGCTCGATCGGATGGCCGGGGCAGTGACTGCCAACACGGATCTTGGCCCCGAAGAGGTCGATAAGCGAATCCGCGCAATCGGAGTGCTGCGCGAACGTCTTATGAAGTAGTCCTCTCACCATTGCCGCCCCCCTGAGGAAGGCCGGCAATGGTGCTGCAGGTTTCGAGCCACGACCCTATTACCAACGTCGGCGCGAACGGCCCGACGTGCTACCGCTGCGGTGCGGCCCGAACTGACTGGTGGGACGTGAACCGGCGCTGCGAACAGATATCTGTGGGGCGGGCTGGGCGACCGGCATAAACCGGGGGGCGGCGGGCCCTGTGATGGCGACGATGCGGTCATCCCCTGGGCCTACGACAACGGTCGGGGTTTCCACGCCGGCTCGGCGGGTGAGGCGGCGCGTGTCGGCAACCTGCTCCGGTGTCACCAACGTGACGACCGTTCCGATCGCGCCGGCGCGAGCCGTGCGACCTGAGCGGTGGACGAACGCCTTATGGTCTTCCGGGGGGTCAACGTGGACGACTAGCGCAACGTCCTCGACGTGGATCCCGCGGGCGGCGATGTCTGTGGCCACTAGGACCTTGGACGTCCCGGCGGCGAACGAAGCCAGGTTGCGCTGGCGGGCGTTCTGAGTGAGGTTCCCGTGGAGGTCCACGGCACGGATCCCCGCTTGAGTCAGCTGGCCCGCCAGCTTGCTGGCGCCACGCTTGGTGCGGGTAAAGAGCAGGCTCCGGTGCGCGCCGGAGGCGAGCTGGTGCACGATGGCGGCCTTGTCCGAGGCCCTGACCGCGAAGAGGTGGTGGGTCGTCTCGACATTGGTGTCGCTGTCTACGTCCACGCTGCAGGTGACGGGGTCACGAAGGTAACGCTTTACGAGCACGTCGACGCCTTGGTCAAGGGTGGCGGAAAAAAGGAGCCGCTGGGTGCCTGTCCGGGTCTGGTCCAGCAGTCGCCGGACGGCAGGCAGGAACCCGAGGTCCGACATGTGGTCTGCCTCGTCTACGACGGTTACCTCCACTGCGCCGAGCCTGCAGCACCCCTGCTCAATCAGGTCCTCCAGCCGGCCCGGGCAGGCGACGAGGATGTCCGCGCCGCTCATCAGCGCCGCCACTTGGGCGCGCTGGGGAAGGCCGCCATATACGGCTGCGACCCGGAGGCGAGCCGTCCGGGCGAGAGGCAAGAAGGCGGAGGCCACCTGTGCAGCGAGCTCGCGGGTCGGCACGAGCACGAGGGCTCGGGGCTGCTTGGGCTGCGCCCGGTTGGAGGAAGCCGCCAATCGAGCCACTACCGGGACTGCAAAGGCCAAGGTCTTACCGCTACCGGTGCGGGCCCGGCCGAGGACGTCCCGGCCTGCAAGCGCGCTCGGAAGGGCGGCTACCTGGACAGGGAAAGGCTCTGTGATGCCCATTGCCTCGATGGCGCCGATTAGGAAAGGCGGCACACCGAGATCGGCAAAGGATGAAGAGGCGCGCACTGGCGCGCCTGGGATGGCTGACAAAATGTTACTCCTGTTCGTCGTGAAAATGGCGGCCGTTGATGCGGCGGCCACACACTCGACAGGAGCGGAACCTCACGTCCCCGGGTTCAACCCGGAAAACTCGCACTTCGACCGCGGGACCCCTGAGGGTACCCGCTGTGCTTCACTTTACCAGGTGACCGCCGGTAACGAGTTCGCCGCGCTGCTTGCCCCCGCCACCGGCGCCCTGCACGGGCGACACTCGGCGTGGTAGCCTCTTGGCCCAGGACCGCGGACAGCACTCTCGGGTTGCGACGCGGCCGTCAACGGAGGGCACAGTGCGTAGCAGCAGGCCGTGGGACCGAGAGAAGTCGTTCGACCGCGAGTCCAGCGGCGAGGAACGAGCTCCTAGGGGCAGGCAACCGAACTCCGATGAGCAGGCGCTGACGCTGCGCGACTCTGGTCGCACCTTCGCTGCGGTGGCGAGCAGCCTTGGCCTCAAGCGTTCCTCCGACGCCCGCGCGGCGTTCCTCCGTGCCCTGGCCCGCAGGCCTGAAAACGAGAGAGCGCGGCTGTCCAAAAGGGAGCTCGAGCGCCTCGACCAGCTCGAGGCACGCATCAGGGACCGCGACCGCGATGCGCCCGAGAAGATGCAAAGGCGACTGGGAGCGCTCGCAATAATGCGCGACACCCTCCCCCGTTCGTAACAGCCAGCTAGTGCCCGTCGGGTGCCCGAGCCGGGGCCCGTTAGTGCAGCCGTCGTGAGAACGTCAGGTATCCGGCGCATCATCCTTCTAACCCTCGGGTGGGAGGAATTGCCGAAGTCCATTTCGGTGTACGGCGACGCCTCGGGAGAGCGCCTACGCGAGCCCGTTCCCGGGATCCTGCTCGAGGCCGACGGCGGGTGGATCCTGCTCGACACGGGCCTGAACCCGGCGCTCATTCGCGACGCTCCGCTCAACCGTCGCTTCCACGGCCGCAACAAGGACATCGAGGTCGTCCTGCCCGGTCCCGGCGAACCTCTAGAGGAGGCGCTTGACGCGGCTGGCGTCGCCATGGACAAAATCGTGACGGTGGCGGTCTCCCACCTGCACAATGACCATGCCGGTGGAATTCGCCATTTCACCGCCCTCGGCGTGCCAGTCCACCTCCAGCGGGACGAACTGGCTTATGGGCTCTCGGAGCACCCTGGCCCGGAACAAAATGGGATGTTCCGGGTGGACTTCGACGACCCGGCGATCCGCTGGGAGCTGGCGGACGGAGAGGTCGAGATCGCTCCCGGACTGAGCGCGGTGCCATCCCCCGGGCATACGCCGGGCCATCAAAGCTTCGTGGTTGACATTGACGAGTCCGTTGGTGGCGGGGGCTACGTCTTTGCTTTCGACGCCGCCGACCTTACCGAGAACATCGAGCGCGAGGTCGCCGTCGGCGGTTTCATCAACTGCGGGCCCGAGGACACAGTCGAGTCGATCCGCCGACTGAAAGCGGTCGCAAAAGAGCGCGGCTACCCACTCGTACCGGGCCACGACCCGGTGGCCTGGCCAGCCCTCAGCGCTGAGCTAGCGCGCCGTTGGGATGCCCAGCCAAAACCGGGCTAGCGGCCCGAGGAGACCCGCGCGGCACTATGACCGAGACGGACTGCGCGGGCATCACGTAGGTGAAGGTGCCACTGCCTTTCGCAAGAAGTGTGGGCGCCGGCTCAGGTTTTGAGGTCTTGCTCGTCAATTTGTAGACCTCAGCGGTGGAGGCGGCCACGCCGTGCAACCGGAGGGTGGCCGTTGTCGGGCTGAGGCTCTTGTTGATCACGACGATCACAACGTGGCCGGGATCCGCCTTGTCGATGGACGCGTAGACCGATGTGATGACATGGTCCGTCGTGGTGGCGATGACTTCGGTGTCCCCAAAACCTGCCCCATGCCCGTTGTAGTCACCAATGCAGGTCGAGGTCGTCGATGAGCGTCGTCCCTGCCGCGGCGTCGGCCGCCTTGACATGCCTCATCCACCAATCGAGGAAGTTCCCGTACTTGGCTGAACCAGGTGCGTTCTGGAGGGTCTCGTAGCCCTCCCAGCCGTAGCTGACCGGGCCCGTCACCGCCGCCGCCGGGTCGACCTTCTTGATGGCCTTCGCGTAGGCGAGATCCTTCGACATCAGCTCGGTGTAGGTCGTAGGAGCAGGATGGATCTCGGAGTGGGTCGAGGCCCAGAGGTCCGGCTCGTTGTCGAGCGAGAACATCAGCTGTGCCTCCGGAACGGTCTTGGCGAGCCAATAGACGTACTGGTCCTGGTAGACGTCAGGAAGCGTCCCGTTGGGGATCGTGGTGAGAGGGTGAGGGCCTGTGGGCTCATCGACTTTGAAGCGCGTCTTCAGATAGTCGGCGCCGGAGTTCCGGACGGGGCCGGGAGGATCCCTGTCGGCGGAGACATAACCAGCAATCGGGATAGTTAGCAGGACCGGGATCCCGGCTTTCTCGGCGGCCTCGATCGTGGGGAGGACGGCCGCACCGGGGGACGTCGAAGCGGAAAGGTAATCGTCGTTCTGGTACTCGTAGTCAGAGCCGGCATTGGAGTCATTGTTCTCCCAGTTGTAAGCCGTCCACCGGTTTCCCCCCATGCGGATCAAGCCCGGGCGCGCCTGCGCCATGGCTTCGGCGAACTGGGCTGGATTTACCGTCTTGTCGAGGTTCATCCCGTATATGAGCGGCGAGATCGCCCGCTGCGTCTCGGCCGTGTTGATATCGAAGGTGACCGTCGCCGGCTTTGTTGCTGCGAGCTTCCTTGGCCCGGAGGATGCGCTGCCGGCCTGAAGGCCAATGAGCGTGCCTGCCGCCGTCACGGCACTTACCGCCGCCAAGGCAGAAAACATATGCACCCACGAGTGCCGCCGGGAACCTACCGTCGTCACAACCTACCGCCGTGCGGCCCTCTTTATGGCCCACGGGCGTACGGATCGCCCCACGGGCCCATTTCTCGGCCACCACCAGGCCAAACCACCCCTATCTCGGCGTGGCTCGCCCATCTCGGAGGGGCTCGGGCCCCCCTTTCGGCGTGCCACGAGCCCAAAACAAGCCCAAAACTCCATCCGCTCAGACCGAGAAACGCCCGACCACGCCGAGATTCCCGGCTCACGGGCACACCAACCATGCCATTCGGCGGACGGGCGACCGCTTGGGCGGCGCCCCCGGAGGCCCGAATTCGGCGCCGGCGTGCCCGATGTGGACTCGCGAAAACCACATCGGGCACCAAAAGCGCGAGTATTTTGCACGGGCGTGCCCGATGTGCCTTATCGAGAGGCTCATCCGCGGTTTTCAAGTCAACTCCTCCCAAGCCCAAAGAGCGAGGACCGGTCTCGATTATTGGGCCGTGACAAATGTCACAGGGTGGCCTGTGACAAATGTCACTGGGTGACACATTTCACCGGTGACACATTTCACTCGAGCGCGACGCCAAGTTTGGTAGATGCCGGTGATGGACGGTGATAGAAACATCGCCGATGACGCAATCCAGGCTCCACTCGAACGCTCTCTTCGCTTATGGACCGCGGTGAGCACGACTGATTTCGCCACACAATCAACCGCTGTAGGGCATCGCCGGCGCCGTTCGCGACCTCGCCCTTTTCATGCGGGGCACTTGTTGTCCCTTGTCCTCGCCGTGATCGCCGCCGTCGCAGTCCTAGCGGCACTCCAGGGACAGTCAGCCACCCGCTCCGTTCCAATCGCAGCCCGGTCAGTCGCCGCGGGAGCCGAGCTCAGTGCGGCCGACTTCCGGATTGTCACGATGCACGCAAACGACGCCTCCATGATCCCGGGCTTGCTCACCCCTCAAGAGGTCGTCGGGCGGACATCCACCGTCCCGATCGTCGCAGGTGACCCGATAACTCAAGCAGAGACTTCGAGCAGCCCTCCGGCTGGTTCTGGTCTGGGCGAAATGAGCCTCGCCGTCCCGTTGACCGATGCGGACGGCGGCAACATAGTCACGGGCGACCGGGTCGACGTAATCGTTGCGGGACTACAAACTGCCGCCTACGTTGCCCAAGACGTCCTGGTCCTGTCGGCGTCTTCGTCCTCGTCGGCATCCCTACTGGTAGCACCGGGGGGCAACTACTTCCTAACCCTTGCAGTCAGCAAGGCGACAGCTCTTCGCATCGCGACCGCATTGGCGTCAAGCGGCAACAACACCGTGCAGGTGGTCCGGTCCGATGGAGAGAAACCAACCCAGGATGGTGCCTTTTGGATGAAGGACGCCCCGGCCGCGGGCCTTAGCGGGGCGGGAACGAGCTGATGGCCGGCACGATCCTGGTTGCACTGACCGCCACCAAAGCGCCTTGGAGCACCAACTTCCGGGAGTATTGCCGAGAGCACACCACCGACCTCTCCGTCGAGGTGATCGTCAACGTCCGCTCGTTGCTCCATCCGGCCCATCGCCAGTACGACGTCCTCGTGATCGACGACATGATGCGCCTCGTGGGTGTTGCCGACGTTGCGGCAGCCCACGACCGCCAAGTCCACGTGGTCGGCTTGACCGACCCCACCCAGGGCTTGGGGCAAAAGTTCCTCGAAGACCTCCGGGTCGACCAGATTGCACTAGCCAGCATGGCGCCGTCAGAACTAGCGGACCTGGTCCGCGCAGTTGGCCCCCAAAACGCGCATACAGAACCTCCCCGACGCTCCCTCGCGTTACGCCCCCGTCTTGGTGCGCCACGGCGTCATGGGTCTCTCACTACCTTTACCCCGGCCTCAGGGGGAGCGGGGTTGAGCGAAACCCTTGTTGCCGTCGGTGAAATCTTGGCTAGTCAGCGGCAAAACGTACTCGTTGTCGAAGCCAACGAAGTGGCACCCGTCCTCGCCGGAAGGCTACGCCGCGCCCCTGGCACGGGGCTCCCCTGGGCACTGGCACGGGCTCAACAGCACAGCACGATGTTTCCAGAGGGCCTGACCGGGGGCAGAGATGACGGGATCGCGCCCTTGGGTTCGTTCGACGTGATCTGCGGCGTGCCTGCACCGGGGGGCCCATTGCCGGTCAACCCCGTAGAGCTAACTGCTTTGCTAGCGCAGGCCCTGGCTATTTACGACCACGTGCTGGTCGACACGGGGCCGTGGTTGACAAGGACGGCACAAACCGGGCGGGACCGACTGAACGCCGCCCGTCCAGCCCTGGCCCTCGCGCGGCAAGCGCTCGTGTTCGCCCGGGCTACTCCCGATGGGGCTGCCCAACTCGTGGAATGGCGCTCAGCAGCCCATGACAATGGCTTGCAGCTGCCCATCTTCGCGGTGCTTGGCCGCGCCGCCGGCAAGTACGAGCGATCGCACCTGGCCCACATGCTCGAGGTCAATACCAACTGGCCCCATACCTTCGCCGGGGTACAGTTCCTGCCCGAAGACGCCCGCCTGGCCAAGGCCAGATGGAACGCCGACCTGGTCACTCGTGGTAGGTGGTGGCGGTCAGTGCGAGCTCTCGTCCGCACAATGACAGAACCGCTGCCGGAAACCATGGTGGATCCCGTTGTAGACGTCCGTCCGGCCTTTGGCACAACCGGTGGTACTTGTCAATGAACACCACTTCTGCATACGACCATCTACGGTCCCGGGTCCACGCGCGGTTGGCCGCGTCGGACAACCCCACCCTTGACCCTGTAGAGATCCGCCAATTAGTTGAGAACGAGGTCGAGGTGTTCCAGCTCGCAGCCATGCGTCGCCAGAGTGATTTTGAGCCCCTGGCAAACCCAGCCTCAACGGTGAAACGGCTCGTCCAAGATGTGAGCGGGATCGGCAACGAGCTCGAAGAGCTTCTTGGGGACCCAACTATCGAAGAGATCCGGGGCAATGACGGCGACCTCACCTACCGCACGACCGACGGCCAGGTGCACCAGTTGGCCAACCCGGCCAACAAGCAGGCCGTACTCTCGGTCTGCCAGAAGCTCCTTTCCAAGGCTGACGAACAGCTTGACGCGGCCCATCCGCGCGCGGACGCCGTCCGCATTTACGTGGCAACGCCTCACGGCGAGCGCCAGGCGCGGCTATCGGCCTCGGTCCCGCCTCGTGTCGACGGTCTGATCAGCTTTACCCTCCGGATCCCCCAAAAGCGGAACACTACGCTGCACGACCTTGTCGGCTTCGGATCGCTCACCGAGCCCGCCGCGACGTTCCTCGAGGTCGTGGTGAGGGCCAGCCGCTCTAAGACTCTAGTCACCGGCCCGCCTGGGGGCGGTAAAACGACCCTCATCGAGGGACTGCTGCGCGCCCTCCCGGCGCGAGTCCGCGTCATAGTGTGCGAGGAAAACCGTGAGCTCAACGCGCCTCTTTTGAATGGCGACTACTGGGCGACATCAAAGGTCGAGGATCTGACTGACCTAATGCGCTCGGCCCGGGTGAACAGCCCGGAGATGATCGTACTGGGCGAGCTCAAAGGCGCGGAGGCCTGGGACCTGCTGATGGGCGGCAAATTTGGCACAGCCGTCATCGCGGCGGTGCACGCCGATAATACCGCTGGGGCATTTGAGGGCTTGGCCATGGCCGCCAATCCCGCCGTGCCGGCAATGTCGGTCAACTCGCTTGTCGATCATTTCTCTCGCCTGTTCGAAGTGGTCATCTACTGCGACGTTGCCTACGTGACAGAAAGCGATACCTACCTCCGCCGGGTCACCGAGATCGGTGTGGTACTCCCGCAGCTCGTGAGCAGCGATACCGGCCGGGTGGCGGTAACGCCGGTGTTCAAGCGCGCTTCTGTCCGTGCCGACCTGGAACTGGTTGGCACGGAGTTGCCCGAACGTCTTGCAGAGGAATGTAACCGGGCGCTGACGACCAGGTGCCTCGACATCGACGCTGTCCTCAAGGGCGCAGAGGTCCGCTGGTGAGCCTTCTAGCAGCCTTGCTTGTCGCTGTTGCAGTCTGGTCAGGGTGCGAGACCCTGCAGGGGCGACGCCATGATCATTTGCGCCGCGCTCGGCCCACCCGGGCGCGTAGCCGCGGCCAGATATGGCTGTCGCAAGCAGGGGCCGCCGTCACCAGCGGGCAGTTCGTGGCTGTGTCGGTCGGTACCGGGCTCGTCGTCGCCATCATTTTGCTGGCGATTTCACGAACCGCGATCGTCGCGCTCATCGGTCTCGTGGCCGGTGGCTGCGCTCCCTACGCCTACTGGTCCGGTCATCGGCGCCAGGTCACCGCTGCGCGGGCTATGGCTTGGCCCGATGCGCTGCGATGCGTGATCGGAGCCCTCGCGTCCGGCACCAGCACCCTGCACGCTTCTCTCACCGACTTGGCCGACGCTGGGCCCCAGCCCCTCCGCGCACCCATGGCCCGTTACGCCCGCCGCTCGGGGCAGATCGGCTCGCTCAGCGCGCTTGAAGCAGTGCGAGCGGAACTGGCGGACCCCGTTTCAGACCAGGTGCTCCTGACCTTCGCCCAGGCCGCCAACGAGGGCACCCAAACCGTGCTGCGAACACTCGAGTTGCTCCTCGAGCAGACGAACGGTGATATTGCTCTTCAGGACAGGGTCCGGACCGCTGGCACTCAACTCCGTTTGGCTTCCTGGACCGGCTTCTTGGCCCCACTGTTGGTGCTGCTGCTGTTCTGCACCGTTTCGCCTCAATACCGACTGTTCTTTTCACGCGCCGAGGGCATCGTGCTCGTCATCGTTGGCACGATCCTGGACGCGCTCGGGCTCATGGTGACTCGCCGCTTAGCGCGTACCGTACCCACTACTCAACGCATCTTTATCGAGGCGGTACAAGCCTGATGAGCGGTTACGCGATCCTCGCGGCCCTGGGTGCTGCTGGCGCGGTGGGCAACCTTACCTGGCGGGCCCTGAACCCGCGCCGACCTCCTGAACGGCGGATGAAACCCTATTTCGAAGTGGCACGGTCGCGCCTCGGCGGCCGTGTCGACTCCCTCCCAGAACCGGTCCTCATGGGGGAGGCCGCTCGTCGGGTCCTCGGCCCGCTGGCTCGCAGCGTCACATCCGGTCTCTCGCGGATCGTGCGCACGAAGAGCTCAGGTGATATCACCCTTGAGCTCCGTCAGGCCGGAGCGAACTTCGACCTTCATGCGTACCGCCGGTCCAATTTGTTCTGGATGGGCGTGCTCCCTATCGGTCTCGGTCTGGTCGGAGTGTACCTGGGTTCCGCGTTGCTCGCCCTATTGCTGCTCCTAGTGGGGATCCCCCTTGGGTATCGCCGCATGCCGGCACACCTGAGGTCGCTCAAACGGCGCCGTGCCGAGCGGGTACGCAGTGACCTTCCCACCATCGCAGTAATGCTGGCAACGAAAATCGCCAACACCAAGAGCCTCCTTGTAGCGCTCAGAGAGGTCACCGAGATAGGGACCGGCCCGGTAGTGGACGACATCAAGCGGGCTCTGCTCCTCGTTGAAAGCGGCTACGCCGCGCGGGCCGCCTTCGAGCTAGCCAGCGTCGAAGCGGTCGAACCAGCGGCCGCTCGTACCTACCGCCTCATCGGGCAAGCCACCACTGGCGGGATCGACCTGGCATCAGCACTCATCGACCTAGCCGGCGAGGTACGTGGGCAGCGTCGGGAAGAAGTCGAACGAACTGCGGCGAAACGCCAGCTCGCCATGACAGGCCCGATCGTTGCGTTCACGGTCCCCGTCATCGCCTTGTTCCTCATCGCACCGACCACCTCGGTCCTTAGCGGATAGTTCTCGTCTGATGACCAGCACCGGAACCTCAAATGCCAGGGAAGGCCTAAGACAAAGGAGAAACGCTACCCGCCATGATGACTGCCGATATCACCACCGATCGACGCCGCGCACCGGTCTCAGCCCTCTTGGCTCACACGTGGGCCGCTGCCCGCACGGTCCTGATCACCTTAATGGCAGTAATAATAGCCATACCGGGCGTGATGGCCCGGTACCGCAGACGTTGCCGGGACGACGAGCTGGGCGCAATCAGCGTCGAGCAGTTCGCGTGGATCGGAATTGCCCTGTTCCTCATTGTGGCGGCCGCGGCTGCCCTGAAGATCTATTGGGGCGACGTGTCGACTTTCGTCACGTCCTCGTGGGACAGCATTACCGGGGAAGGAGGCAGCTAATACCTTTCTGCGTGGACCGCGAGGCCGGTGGGCGAGGGAGCATCTCGGTCACCGGCATCGTTGTCTTTTTCGCCTTGATCTTCCTGTTGGTTGTCGGCACCAACTGGGTCGATGACGACCTCGCACTCGGTGCCTTCCGTACGGTCGTTTCGGAAGCGGCTCAGACGGGCGCTCTCGAGGGCGCTCCTGGGGGAGCTCAGGACGCCTGCTACGAGGCGGCTGCCCGAGCCCAGACGGACCTCATTTCGGGACTACTCGCTAAGAACATCACTATCACATGCTCGCTGGAGCAATTGCCATCAGGTGCGGAACTACTCGTAGCCGTCGCTGCGGGGACGCTCCCCAACTGGGTTGTGCCCTTGATAGTTCACGTACACGTCGTCGCCGAGGTCCCCGTCGAAGTCGGCCCAACTCAACCATCCACTGTTGACCCATGACGGTCACGCGCGAGCACGGCTCGATGTCGATCAGCGCACTGGTAGGTTTCACCCTCTTCGTCATCCCGTCGCTGATGTTCGTCCTAGCCATACCGCCATGGGAAGCGGGCACTGCCGACGCTCGAGATGCGGCTCACACCGCGGTTTTGGCGCTGGCCTCCACTCCTGATTGGCCGGTCGCCGAACTTGACGCGAACCAGGCAGTTCAGTACGCGAAGTCTGATTACGGCGTTCCCCTAACCGCCAGCTTTGGTTGCGACGGCTCCACCACGAATTGTGACGTTACGTGCCTACCAGGAGGGGCGACCGTAACGGCGGCTGTCAGCGTCATCATCCCCGTCGGCAACATACCTGGGGTCGTCGAACACTATGCTTCCGTGGGTTTTACGGCCACCTATACGGCCACAGTAGACCAGTACGCAGCGGACAACGGCTGTGGCTAGGCGCCTTCGGGACGACGAACGGGGAGACGCTGCCCTCATTGGCTGCGTGGGCCTTGCCGCCTTCTTCTTGCTCCTCGGGTTCGCAGTAATTGACTATTGGTCAACAATGTCAGTGGACCGCAACCTGCAAGCCATCGCGCAAGACGCGGCCAATGCTGGGGCCTCCGGCATTGACATCGACGCCTATCGGAGCAGCGGCGTAGTCCAACTCGACCCGGGCACTGCAACCTCTCTCGCGATTGCCGACCTCCAGTCCCAACCGCCGTCGGAACTGCCCCCTGCGCTGCTCGAGGCACCTTGCGCGCCCAGCGCATCCTTACCGGACGCACCCGCCTGCTTCACGATCTATGTGACAGGGGCGTCGATCACCGTAATTTTGCACGAGAACGTCGCTTCGATCGTCCTCGACTTCGCCGGGCACCATGCTCTCCCCATCACTGTCTCGGCGACAAGCACAGCAACTGCATCTGCCTACTCATAAAAGCTATAGACGACTTCCGGAGGTGAAGCTACTTTGTCTACACTGCAGATCGCTCGCCGGTTACCCCACACCGTTCGCAGCTGTTATTATAAGCGCGCCGTCTTTTCCATTAGTGGGGCCCTGGTGCCCGTCGTCGCGTTGTCGCTCGAGGTAATAACAGGGTCTTCAGGGATTGCTTATGGTGAAGGATCCTGCACTGTTCTGCCTAGCGGCGCGGTCATCTGCGAAACCGGCGGGGGCGGGACCACGGGGACGACCAGGACAACGACGCCGGCCGGGCCAACTTCGCCACATGTCCCGCCGTACTACATTGTGTACGTGCCGTGCGACGAGTGCGTCAGCGGCGGCACTGATGAGATATGCACTGCGCACGGGACCGTCGGTTTTGACCCGAATATCCCGGCCGGTTGGGTACCCGGCGACCCATTGCCCGACGGCGACACTCTCCTACAACTGGAAGAGGAAGTTAGTTTGACAACGGGCCATGTCCTAGGTCTCGTTCCCGACAGCGCTCCAAATGTTGGCCAGCCCTGCAACGGGCACACACCACTGCCACCGACACTGCCACCGCCGAGCCCCGCTGAAGCATGGGCGGCGGCTGTCAAGGATCTGCCAGTCCCGCAGATCCGTTCCAATCCCGTCGCTGCGGGATTGGCGCAACTGGGAACGTGGTTCTGGTTAAGCAACGACCAAGCCGGCGTTCCTGTCACCGTGACTGCGGCCGCCGGTGGTGGTTCGGTCACCGCCACCGTGTACCCAGTGTCCTATACGTGGAACTTCGGGCCTCCCGGCGCCGCACCAGTCACAAGCTATACAGCAGGGGCTCCGGGCAGCGCGTCAAGCGCATCCGCGGTCTACACCTACGCGGACAAAGGGACGTACGAGGTGTCGGTGGCGGTCAACTGGTCGGGCTCGTTTACTTTCGATAAGGGAGCTCCCATCGCTCTCCCAGCGGTTTCCGAGGAGCAAAGCTTCCCTTATGAGGTCCGAGAAATTCGGTCTGTACTTGGAGGGTCGTCTTGATAGGTCCTTGCGGGGGTGCCGGCGTGTGGCAGCTGTCGGGTACCGCTACCCGTCGTTTTGTCAATTTACCCTATGCCCGTTATGTCCTCCCCGTTCCGGGCCGGCGCGCAATCGTTCGGATAACGTGCTTCACCATCCTGGCCTGGGGTGGTTGGCGTGCGAACGGACCGGGTACAGCGGTCTGCGGGTTGACCGGGGGAAGTAGTCCTCGCCGGCGCCTGACGGCAGTAGCTGTGTGGGTACTTGCCGCTGTTGCGGCCTTGACCGGATGGGTGGGTTGGGTTGCAGTGTGGTCAGCTATCGGGCTCATCATCATACCGGTGCTCACCTTCTTGGGCTTCGCCGGGCTAATGATGTTGTTGGGGTGGCGTGCGGCCAGAGTTGGGAAAGCGAAATCCAAGCTTGGCAAATTGAATTGGACCGTCGCCCCACCGACGCATGGCCTCAGCGCCTGCCCGGCCCATCAGGTCGAAGTCCACATGGTCGCCAGTGAAGAACCCGGCGCCGGACGCGCTTTGCTGGCTTCGGTGGCGGTTGAGGCGGACCGCAATGGGTGGGCGCTGCTCCTGGACGCGGCCAACGACCGCCTCGCCGCCTATTACCGAGGCCTGGGGTTCTTGCCGATCGGGCCGCCGGCGGACATGCCGTTCGGCGAACGGGTCACGAGGATGGTCCGCCAACCTTTGGCCGGCTTGGAACGGGGCGCCCAGAGTGAAGCACCGCGTAGCGAAGTAGCGTGATCTGACGCCCTGCGCTAACTGTGTTCGGCGATAAAGCGAGCCAGCTCCTGCTCGGTGGGCGGGTCCGCACCCGGCCTCGTACACGTCAGGGCGCTAGCCGACACAGCCTGAGCTATCGCGTCGTGCAGGTGACCCTCGCTGAGCGTTGCCAACGCGGCAGGGTCGAGAAGGCCGGTCTTCGCAAAATAAGCAAGTAGCCCAGCACTGAAAGAATCTCCGGCGCCTATCGTGTCAGCCACTTCTATGAGCGGGGGGGCCCAGTGAGCACGGGCGCCGTTTTCGTGGAATGCTGTCGCACCGAGAGCGCCTTCTGTGATCACCACCAGGGAGACACCCTGCGAGAGCCACTTGTCTGCGACGTCGGGCGCGCTCTCACCGGGGTAAAGGACCTCGACGTCCTCGTCGCTCGCTTTTACGATATGCGAGCTCGATATCACACCCGGGAGGCGCTCGCGGTAACTGGAGAGGTCGCCTACCAAACTGGGCCGCATGTTCGGGTCGAAGGAGACGAGCACCCGGTTGCCTCGTCGAATGCCCTCGAGCCACCCGGCCAAGACGTCGGCGCCGGGCTCAAGGGTTAGTGCAATAGACCCCGTGTGCACCGCGCTGATCCCTAGGTCCCCGGGCGCGGTGGCGGTGAGGTCAGGTAGCTCGTTCGCCTTCCATTGCCAGTCGGCCGTCCCGGGGCCGTAAAACGTGTACGAGGCGCGGCCTTGGTCGTCCAGAGTGACCAGGGCGAGGGTGGCGTCCTCGTCGGCCTCGACCGACAAAGCGAGGTCGAGCCCGTTCGCCACGAGGTAACTGCGCAGCCACGGCCCAAAACCCTCCCGCGAAAAGCGGCCTCCAAATGCCGTCGGTATTCCCAGGCGCGCCAAACCGACGGCGGTGTTCGCCGGCCCGCCGCCCGGCATGGCCGCGAGCTGGCGAGCCCAGGCACCGACCTTGCCCGTGCCCGCGGATCCGGCGCCGGGCGCTCCCGTTGAGGCCGGTGCCAAGTCGACGAGGCACTCGCCGACGACCAGCGCCCTGGCAACCTCGCCCGTTCCGACGGTGCTCACCGGACGACTGTAGCAACGGCCGCTTTCGCCTGAGCCCGAGGCTCATTGCGAAGACAGCGGCGGCGTTGGCCTGAGGACACAACGCGAAACGCGGGGCAAGTCGCTTGGGCCTGCCCCGCGCTGCGCGAAGTCTGCTGTAGTCCTGGTTAGCTAACTCGTTGTTGTTGTAGTTGTCGACCCGGTCGTGGTAGTTGTCGACCCGGTCGTGGTGGTTGTCGGAGCCGTAGTTGTCGTCGTCGGGACAGTCGTCGTTGTCGTCGGGACAGTCGTCGTTGTCGTTGAACCAGTAGCGATCAAAGGAGCGACGGTCGTCGAAGTCGGGTACCCACCGTGACCATGGCCCCTGACCTGGCAGGGGACGATCTTCCAGCCCCAACGCCAGCTCCAGCCCCAGCCTCGCCCATGGTGGTTATGGGACCGGACCTTGTAGCGGAACCGCACGATGCAGCGATGACCACGGCCTTTGCCATTTCCATTGCCATATCCGGGACCATTCCCGCCGCCTGAATAGCCCTTGGTCGTAGTTGTCGTCGGGGCTGAGGACGTTGTGGTGGGCGCGGTGGTCGTCGTGGTGTTGCCACCGCCACCCCCATGTCCGTGGTGGTGATGCGAACCGTAAGCCGATGCGGACGAGCCCGTGGCAACCAGTGATCCCGCCACAATTGCGAACGACGCCCCCAACGCGGCGGCACCCCCCGCCCACCGGCGTAGCCGGTTCCGTGTTCTGAACGTCATGCGTCCTCCCCTACTGCGTACCCTCGTGGTCGTTACATCTGATCGTCTGCGGCTTCTGTGAGCGGGCATTGGGCAACTTGTGATGGTTCTGTGAAGACACGCGCCCAGAGCAGGCTCCAGAGCTCACTAAGTGGTCAAACCGCCAATTTTCGGTCAACGCCATCGTCTCCGGTTCGTCCTTTTCCTCACGACCGGCCCGGCTACCGGTTCGGCCCGCTCCCTAACGCCACCGCGGTTAGTTCCGAAAGAGATCGGCGCTGTTGCCCGAGGGCGTCGAAGTTCGCCGGGGACAACCAGGCGGCAAAGGCGGGCTCGAGCCGCCGCCACTCGCCATCGGTGACCGAGAACCAAGCAGTGTCGCGGTTGCGACCCCTCACAACTACCGCTTGGCGGAACGTCCCCTCGTAAGTGAACCCGAGCCGCTTGGCCGCCTCGCGGGACGGGAGATTGAGGGCGTCGCATTTCCACTCGTAGCGCCGGTAGCGCAGGACATTGAATACGTGGCCCATCATCAGCGCCATCGCTTCCGTGGCGGCCACCGTGCGCTGCAGCCTCGGACTGAGGGCCACGTGCCCTACTTCGACCGACCCGTGCTCCGGGGCGGCGCGCTGGTAGGCGGCGACACCGCTAGCCCGTTCGCTGGGAGCATCGACAACGGCGAACACCACCATCGACGTATCGCTGGCGAAGACTCGCATCCGGTCCTCGTAGTCCTCCCGGCTCCCGAACGGCCCGTAGGGCAGGTACGTCCACATGCGGCCATTGTCAGCCGCGTAGGCCGTGTAGAGGTCGTCGGCGTGACGAGCGAGATCGAGCGGCTCGAGCCTGCAATAGCGTCCAGGTATGGTTACGCCGACCGGCGCCGGCCTTGGCTCCCACCCCTCGACGACCCATCCAATCGGCTGGCCCCACTCGTTTGTGGCGGGCTCGAGTTCCATGCGACGGAACCCTAGCGGCGGTCCCGGCGGTAATCAGGGGTATGCCCAACGGCAGGATCTGGACCTGCACGAGGCAGGCGGCACAGGCCGGCACCGCTAGGCACAGGACGCGAAGGGCGGCTTGCAGGGCAACATGGAAATGATGAACACAGCCGTAGTCACATCCTTCGGAAGCAGCGCCGCTAAAAGGATCCGCTTCATTGCCACTCCCCGGGTGCCGGCCGGTAGGGGCCTCGCGCTTACACCGACGGGTCCTCGAGACGAGATCACTGGTGGCACGGGCGGCGACGGCACCGGTTGGGGGACGGCACTGGTTTGGGGACGGCTCCGGTCATCTCCATTAGGTCGCCACCCAGCCCGGAGCCTCGGGACGCACCGTAGTGCCGACCAGGGCGACGAGGTTGGCTTCGAGGCGCTCCAGCTCGGCGGCCCCGATCTGCTGTTCCCACTTGTCGCGCAACTCGTCGAAGATGGCTTCACCTTCTCGCATGACCTCGAAACCGAGCGACGTGACCTGGAGTCGTTTTCGGCGTGCGTCGAGCGGATCGGCTTCGCGTGCCACGTACCCGCGCTCTTGGAGCACCGCGACTGTCTTTGCCGCTGCTTGTTTCGAGACCGACAGACTGCGGCCCAGTTCCGAGGCGTTGTCGGCCCCCGCTGCAATCGCCCGCATCGCAAAGTCATGGACGGGGCGCACGTCTTCGTAGCCGTGCTGTGCGAGCTGCTCTATGGCGTCATCCACCAGCGCGCGGAACCCTCCGAGCAGGAGCAGTGCGAGGTCGGCGCCAGAGCGTGACATGAGGCAAACAGTAGACCCGTGCCTTGACGTGGTCAACTAAGTTGTCTATAGTTATTGGACAACCAAGTTGACGATCAGGGAGATCCGACGTGTTCGCTACAGCACACCCGGCCGCACTGGATGGCGTCATCCACCATCACGCTGGGGTCAACGGCACCAACCTCCACTATGTGTCTGCGGGCACCGAAGGCACTCCAGTCGTCCTGGTGCATGGTTTCCCCGAGACTTGGTGGGCCTTCCGGAAGCTCATCCCGCTGCTCGCCCCCAAGCACCGTGTATTCGCTGTGGATCTGCGCGGCTTCGGTGACTCCGACAACGAGGCCGGCCCCTACGACAGCAAGGCGTCCGCTGAGGATCTCCATCTCCTCATCGAGAGCCTCGACGTCGGCCCGGTCCACCTCACCGGCCAGGACATCAGCGGGGCGACAGTCCTTCGCCTTGCTGCCACCTATCCCGACAACGTGCGCAGCTTCACCGCCATTGAGATGGGCCTGCCCGGGTTCGGGCTCGAGATGCTCGCCGACATCACCCACGGGGGGACCTGGTACATCGGCGTCCTCGCCGCCCCCGACATCCCCGAGATGCTGCTCGCCGGCCGCGAGCGCGAGTTCCTCGGGCAGTTCGCCTACCCGGCCATGAGCGCAACCCCCGGAGCGATCACCGACGCCGACATCGACGAGTTCGTCCGTACCTACTCACGCCCTAACGGCTGGCGCGGCGCAATCGGCCTCTACCAGTCCATGCTCCAAGAGGGCGACGACATCACAGCCCTTGTCACTGCCCGCAAGCTCAAAATGCCCGTGCTCGCGATCGGAGCCGGCGGCGGCGACTTCACCCTCGCAACCATGAGGCAGGTGGCCTCGGGTCAGGTCCGCTCCGCATCCCTCGAAGGCGTCGGCCACTTCGCCGCACAGGAGGCACCGGACAAGGTGGCAGTCGCTCTGCTCGACTTCATTAGCACTGTGGACGCGACCTGAAGGTAGGAAGTGCTACCGCGCCTGACCTGCTCGTCTTTGGTTGGTGTTCAGGCAACCCGGCGGGATGGGACACCCACGACGTCTTCGAGCTCGGACCTGGGAACCCCGGCCGGTGCTGTTCGAGGAAGTCATCGACGACCAGGACCTAAAAGGGCTGATCAGAATCCGAAGAGCCCCTAAAAGTCCTGTTCAAACGAGTCGAGTGAGTGAGTTTGGTTGGTTGGTTGGTGGAGACGATGGGACTCGAACCCACGACCCCCTGCGTGCAAAGCAGGTGCTCTTGCCACTGAGCTACGTCCCCACGTCCCCCGGATCATGTAGAAAACTTGGTAGAAAACCCGGGGTAAAACCGGACGACAAGCCGAACTCGGTCCTGACGGCCGTCTTGGTCCTGCTCTTCGCCCGCTGCGAGCTTATCTCGGCGCGACTGCGGGCCAACCAAGGGCTTGGTCGCGGGTGGGGTAGGCGGCCAGGTCAACCCCTGGACTTCCTGGTTAGGCCGCCTGTGGTCCCTGCTGCGATGCCCGGGCGAGGCGGGAGCGGCGCCGGGCGACGGCGTTGACGACCAGCCCGTAGCCGAGCCAGTCGAGCAGATGGCGCTGGGCACCCATGGAGTGGGCCCGCCCGAGCCAGAGGCTATCGTCGAGCATCCGGTTCTGAGCTTCGGCGTCGTTGTGCCGGCCGTAGAGCTCTTTGTAGTCAGGGTCGGTGGGCGGGATGGAGCGTAGCCTCTCGGCCCGGTTGAGCTTGCGCAGCTTGTCGTCGTCGGTGTCAATGACCGGCTCCCGGAAGGTGCCGCCATCGGGGGCCTGCCAGAGGTTGAAGATACGCCAGGTGCCGTCGGAGTTCTTCCGGCGCCCGGTCTTGAGCCGCTTGGCCGGTAGCAAGACTTCAGCTCCTGCGCGGTCGACCTCGAGGATATAAGCGGCACCTTGGGCCCCGTAGAGCTGAGTCTCGTGGACGGCGCCGTCGGAGCGGGTAACGCTCACCGTGCCGACCCGGGGCGTCACATCCCCGGTGCGCTTGTCTACCCAGGTCTCGCCCGGGCGTACTTGGACAGAGGCTTCACCACCTTGCGGCAGCAGTGGTACCGGCTCTGTCTGGCTACGGCGAAGGGGATCCAGCAGCCCGCACCAGGCCGGTCTGGTAGGCGACGACGACGAGCTGGGCGCGGTCACGGGCACCGAGTTTCATCATGGCCCGGTTGACATGGGTCTTGGCGGTCAGCGGGGAAACGACGAGCTGGTCGGCGATCTCGCCGTTGGATAGCCCCGTCGCGACCAGGGCGAGCACCTCGCGCTCGCGGGCGGTGAGGGCCTCCAGCTGCCGGGGGACGGTGCCGGGGCTTGTCTCGGGCGCGGTGAGGAACCGGGCGATGAGCCCCTTGGTCGCCTTGGGCGACAGCAGGGCTTCGCCGACAGCGACCGTGCGGATCGCATCGAGCAGTTCCCCGGGCTCAACGCCCTTGCCTAGGAAACCGCTAGCACCGGCGCGCAGTGCCTCGAAGACGTACTCGTCGAGCTCGAAGGTGGTCAAGATCAGCACCCGTACACCGGCCAGGTTCTCATCGCCGCAAATGAGCCGGGTCGCGGCCAGCCCGTCCAGATCGGGCATCCGGACGTCCATCAGTACCACGTCGGCCCGTGCGTTACGGGCGAGCTCAACCGCCCGCCGCCCGTCGCTAGCTTCCCCGACCACCTCCAGATCGGGCGCGGAGTCGACCAGCGCCCGGAACCCAGCCCGGATGAGCGCCTGGTCATCGACAATCAGTACCCGAATCGTCACCGCTGCGCCGCCGGGCCCGTCTCGGGGAAAGGCAGGAGCGCGCGGACCCTGAAGCCGCCCTCAGGCGTAGGGCCGGCCTCCAGCCAGCCGCCGACCGCCAGCACCCGTTCCCGCATCCCCAGCAGGCCGTGTCCAGTCCCGGCGGCGGCCGTCGGCCGCGGCACCCCGGGCGGCGGCCCGTTGCAGACCTCGACAGCCAGCTGATGCGCGTGGAACGCGAGCGTCACCTGGGCCCGGTCGTCCCCGTGCTTGTGAGCGTTGGTTAGCGACTCCTGAACCAGGCGGTAAGCGGTGAGATCGACGGCGGCAGGCAGCACGCGGGTAAGGCCCGAGGAAACCGAATCCACGCACAGCCCAGCTCCTGAGAAGGACCGCACCAGCGCGTCGAGGCGGGACAGACTGGGCGTCGGCTCCGACGGTGTGCCAGGATCG
>Ga0302326_10009827_pt1 | contig 20811 bp, 19 predicted proteins | sample Palsa_T0_3_FD_202264 | JGI IMG/M metagenome (GOLD analysis project Ga0302326, IMG submission 202264) | Peat permafrost microbial communities from Stordalen Mire near Abisko, Sweden - Palsa_T0_3 | ecosystem: Environmental > Terrestrial > Soil > Palsa > Peat permafrost | place: Sweden: Abisko...
ACCGGCGTTGCGCCAGGAAACGAGGAAGACCGTGTGGCCCTGCGCTACCGCGTGCGCAACGAACGAGTTCTGCGGCTGAAGGTCGAGAATGTAGTACTTGTTAATGCAGGGTGGCACGATGACGAGCGGGCGCTCGTGCACGCGGTCGGTTGTCGGGGTGTACTGGATCAGCTGAAGCAGCTCGTTCTGGTAGATCACGCTGCCGGGCGTCGTGCAGATGTTGCGGCCCACCTCGAATGCCGTTTCATCGGTCATCGCGATTCGACCCCGCGCCAGGTCTTCGGTGAACAAACGCAGACCCTCGGCCAAACTAGCGCCATCGGTTTCCACCGCAAGTTGTAGCGCCTCCGGGTTCGTTGCCAGCATGTTCGCCAGGCTCAGCGCATCAGTCAGCTGGCGGAGCGCGAATCCCCACTGCGCCTTGCTGCGCTCATCCAGAGGTGCGGCCTCCAGTGCCTTGCGCACCTGCTCGGTTTGCGCGAGGTAAGTCCTAGCCAACGTGTCAAAGCGCGGGTCCTTGCTCCATGCCTCCCCGGCGAAGCGCTTGTCCTTAGCGGGGGAGGCCGCGAGACCGGCTTCCGGCATGGCCGCCGTCCAAGGGGCTGCCATTTGCTGCAGCGTGTTGAACTGCCAGGCGGTATAGTCCGCGACCGCCTTCGTCCACAATGTTGCTGCGGCGGCGAGCGCCTTGGAGGTACCGAAGACGTCACCGGCCGGCCACAACACGGCGTGCTCCGCCTTCATCAGGTCGGCCAGCCAACGGGTCGGATCTGGGGGCTGTTGAGACATCGGCTCGCTCCAAGATAGGCGGTGACGTAGGACGAGCCGGCCGGCGCTCGCGGGCCGCGGGTCCCACCGGTCGTCCTACGCTAAGGCCGTTCGGGCATGGGCGGCGCCCCGTTTCCCACTAAATGAACACCGCTGTCCGGTCGGCCTAACTGGAAGCCCTCCCCGGTCGCAAAGTGGTCGCGGGCTAGGACCGGGAAACCGTGTTGCGCTGGCGCCGCAGAGTACCTCCGTACGAGCCTACGGGCCGCTGTGCACGGCCATCTCAGAAGAAAGAGTTAGCTGCGGATTCGCGATACCTGTGAAGGGCTCGACTAGCGAGGACTGGGAAAGATTATGCGCCCGCGCGCCCGTGCCTCGCTGCGTTGGGGTACTTGGAGATAATTCGGAATTGTGGCGTACCGGTGGCTCCGTCCCACCAGGCGTTAAACTGCGCTATCACGGTAAGCGTGTCCTGCCAACTCGTGACAGGGACACATGGCACGCCAACGGTCAATACTGGATAATCATTTCCCATCTCATCAAGCCGATCACCTACGAATATCAGCTCATCTGGAGCCGCTTGAATCTGCATCATGAGCTTGCGAACTCCGTAGGCCTTGTCGATCCCCTTACGCGTAACATCAATCGACGTTGAACCACCCCCCCTCACCTCGAAGTCAGGCAGCAATGGTGTCGCATGAGCGACGAGCATGCTCTTCTTCGTTCCATCAGGGTCCCACGCAGCCTTAGCATCAAGCGGTGCGGCTTGTCCGAGAGCGGAATAGGTGACCTGGCTGCCGCGGTCTTCAATGAGTTCCCCCCACGGATGCTCTTCCCAGTACCCGAGGGTCCTTGACGTTTCTTCGAGGACCTGCATGATCTGAGCCTTCTCCTCGGAGGACAAGTCTTCTGAATACACCAGCGACCAAGCGCACTGCTGCCGAGAGTAGTAACGCGTGCCACATGTCGGCATCAGATGAAGCCGGCTGAGGACTTGTTCCGGAGCGGTTAGCCGGTCGAGGACCTGGGCTTGGAATTGCTCGAACCGGCCGCCCGAGATGATGCAGACGGGAAGGCGCTGGAGAAGGGACACCAGCGCCGTTGCCATCGAGGGGTCCATGGGGGACTTGGAGGGCGCGAGCGTGTCATCAAGATCAAAGACAACTGCCTTCGTGCTGTGAGGCATCTGATACATGATCGCGGCGCGTGCGCGCCTACTCCTCGCTGTGTATGTGGGCACTGTCGATGCACAGCAGACTAGCCTCGGACAGGATGTTCCGCCGCCGCCCGGCCAGAACTGGCAGAACTGTACGCGATCACCCGCCGTAACCGGTCTTGCTATGATCCGCCCCGAATCGGCAGCGAGGATGTGATGTGCGGTTGGGGCATACGCAGGACGTCGGCTTCGATCCCGCGGGTCAGGATCGAGTAGGGCGGCTGTCGTCGAGGTCGCCGATGTTCGGGGTTGTCGTCGGGGTCATGACCTGCTTCGAACGCTTCGGCTGAGCTGCTCGGCCAGCTCGACGATGATGCCTTCGGGTCCGAAGACGTAGCAGAGCCGGTAGCTGTCCTCGTACTGCTCCAGCTCGCCAACGAGTTCGGCGCCGTGGGCGTGCAGGCGGGCCAGGACGTCCTCGATGTCTTCGACGGGCGTTTTCGGCGACAAGGGATTCACCGGAACCGATTACATCACCACCCCGGTCCGGAAACCAGAAGACCGGGAATTGTATATGCGTCTGCATAAGCCACATACTGCCCCCCATATGCTAGGCCGCGTGGTCGCAACCACGACACTCATCAAGTACAACACCATTCCGGCCCCGCTCTTCTCGGTGGCTTTTGGCCACGTGGCCGGCCTCCGCACTACGATGTGGATCATAATTAGTGCGCTCGTATGCTTCACGGCGGTAGCTATTCAGCCTGAGTGATGAATGGTGCGGCTGGGTGCTGGCGTGCTGTGAGTGTTACACGAGTAGGCTCAGCGTGTCGCCTTGATGACTGTTCGCCGACTGTGATGGGTGCGGCGTGTGCCCGATACGCCGCACGTGCCCGCGTCTGATGAGGTGGCGTGGCTGCGCGCACGGGTCACGGAGCTGGAAGATCTGAACGCGCAGTTGCGTGAGGCGGCGCGGGAGCGGGATGAGCGCACCCAGATGGCCAAAGACGGGCTGCGGCTGGCACGCCGGTTGGCACGCCAGATAACCGACGATTCTGAGTGTCGCGCACGAGTCCAAGGAGACGGGGACAGAACGGCCGGCGGCGATGATGACCGGCGAGACCGGCGCCGCCAGACAACGGGGGAACTTGTCGGATCCGGCTCACTTGCATCGCGGGGATGGCCAGGTAGCCGCGCTTCGGCTGGGTTTGTTACACGCGCCCGGGAACTGTGACGCAGTACCAGTGCCTCAGCGATTGCAGCTCATCGGTACGACGGGGCTGCGGAGGACCAAACTGGGACGCGGTGCTCCCGGGACTTGCGACCGGCCTGGTCCTCCGTAGCCTGCGCTATACCGTGAGCTGGTCACGGTCGGCCGTGACGGCCGCTACCTGGTGGCCTGGTCGCGCGGGCCACCAGACGCGCTCGCCGATGGTGAGCAGGGCAGCTGGGACCAGCACCGTTCGTACGAGCAGGGTGTCGAGCAGGACGCCGATGGCCACGGCGGTCCCGACCTCGGTGAGGTAGACCGTGGGCTCCAGGACAAGGGCGGCGAAGGTGGCGGCGAGGACGACGCCGGCGGCCGTGATGACGCCTCCGGTGACGCTGAGCCCGCGCAGGGTGCCCTGCCGGATGCCCAGGTGCCGGGCTTCCTCCCGGATGCGGGCGGCCAGGAAGATGTTGTAGTCGACGCCGAGCGCGGCCAGGAAGATGAAGATGTACACCGGGACCTGCGACTCGATGCCGGAATAGCCCAGCCCGTAGCGCCACAGCAGGTCCGACAGCCCGAACGAGGCCGCAAAGCTGAGCGCGGTGGTGGCGACCAGCACCAAGGGAGCGACGACCGCCCGCAAGAGCAGGGCGATGACGACCAGGATCACCACCAGCAGCAGCGGGACGAGCACGAGGGCGTCGTGCGCGGAGGCCTGGGTGATGTCGTACTGGACGGTCGGATCCCCGCCCACTAGCGAGCCCCGCGCGTCACGGTCGAGTTGCTGGCGCAGGTGCACGATCACGGCATGCCCGCTCGCCCCGTAGGGCAGGACGGACATGATGACGAGGTAGCTGGCGTAGCCTTCCACCGGTGTGGCCGGCAGCACCGCGGCGACGTCTGGGGTGGCGCGGGCCGCCGTGGCGGCGGCGCCGGCCTGGTCTGGCGGAGCGAGGAGCACGACGGGTTCGAGGAGGCCGGCCGGGAAGTGGTCGTCGACTAGCTGCGCGCCGGCCACGCTGCCGGGATCGCCCTTTACCTGAGCGAGGTTGCTGTTGTCGATGCGCAGGGCGGCGAGCCCGGCGCAGGCCGCGCCGAGCAGCACCACGGCGGCGAGCGCGACCCGGGCCGGGTGGCGGGCGACCCGGGTGCCGATGCCCGACCACAGGCGGGATTCCCCGCGGCCGGTCTGCCCGGCTCGGGGGGCGCGGGGCCAGAAGACCGTCGGCCCGAGGACCAGCAGGAGCGCGGGCAGGAAGGTGGTCTGGGCGAGCAGGGCCGAGACGATACCCACGGCGCCGACCGGGCCCAGGCCGTGCAGCGAGGCCGACTGCGCGGCCAGGAGGCAGATCATGGCGATGGTGACCGTGCCGGAGGAGGCGAGCAGGGTCGGCAGGGTGCGGCGCAGCGCGGCGGCCATCGCGTCCTCGGTTGTGGCGTGGCGGCACAGCTCTTCGCGGTAACGGTGGATAAGGAGCAGCGCGTAGTCGCTCGCGGCGCCGAAGACCAGCACGATCAAGATGTCGGCCGACAGCGGGCTGACGGTGAGCCCGGCGCTGGCCAGGCCATGGGCGCCGGCCTGGGCGACTTGGATGCCCGCCACCGCGCCGAGCAGGGGAAAGAACCACAGCAGAGGGCTGCGGTAGACCACGAAGAACACCAGTGCGACGATCACCAGCGCGGTGAGCTCCAGGATGGTGGTGGTCGGACTGCCGATATCGGCGGTCACCGCGGCCGGCCCGGTCACCTCGACCTGCAGGCCGTCGCCCGCACGGCTGGCCAGGCCGCCCACTACCCCGCGGATCGCCCGCACCGCGGCCGTGTCGGCGCCGGCCTGGCTGTTCGCTGGTGCGGTGACGTTCGCCGTGAATATCGCGGCCTGCCCGTCGGCCGACCGCTGGACCGGGCTGGGCGCGGCGAGCCCGCTCGCCTGCCTGGCCAGGCGTCCGACGGCGGCCCGGGCCGAGGTGATCGCGGTCATATCCCCGGCTGTCAGGCCCTTGCTGCGGGCGAACACCACAAACGCGGTGTCGGTCTGCGGCTGGCCCGGGCCCTGCCGGGAGGCCTGCTGGAGCTCCAGCGCGATGACGCGCGTCGAGGGGGCCGAGGCGGGCAGGTTGGCCGCGTTGCTGTTGTTGGTCACGCCGGACAGGCTGTTAGCGAGCGTGAACAGGAAAACGACGGCGATCAGCCAGGCGACCACCACCGGCCAGCGCAGTCGTCGCAGCGTCCTGGCGAACCGGCTTCCTGAGACCGGCCGCCTCGTTCGGCGGGCAATGGACATATGACGGCTCCTTAGGGTCGGCTCCCTAACCCGAACCATCGCGCTCGCCCGGGGACCGAAGCGTCGGCCCGCCGGGTGGATTTGCCCGCGTCCGGGTGGAGCTCTGGTGTGAGCCGCGGGGTGAGATCTCATACCGGAGTTCCACCCGCGGCCCGGTGACCTAGTGCCGCTGCGCTCTTACCGTCAGTCGTGTGCTTCGGCTATCGGCCGAGCCGTCCCGGAGCGATAATGAAAATCGTGCTAAGGGTCGCGAACTTGATGGTTCGTACCGCCCTGCTCGTTATCGTGGCATTTGTCACCTTCAGGCGGCCCTGGCCGACTGCCTGGCACGACCTGGTGATCACCGTGGTGATCGCCGCGGTTGCTGCGTCGACCGTCCAGCTTGTGCTGTGGGCACCGGCCGACCTCCCGACGCCGGTCCGTCTTCGGTATGCCTTCCTGCTGCCGTATGCCCTCGCGGCCGTCACGGTCACGTGCAGCATGGCAGCGGCCACGCCGGTCGGCGGAGAGTTTGAGATTCAGGCGGTCCTCGCCGCGCTGATAGCGGCAAGCGACACGAGCTTGGCCGCCGGGCTGAGCGTGGTGGGCCTGGGGATACTCGCCTGCGAGGTGATGGGGCTGCTAGGCGCGCCCGCCGTAGACACCCTCGAGCACCCCGCTATCCTGATCGTCGCCTGGACGGTCGGGCGCACCCTGCTCGCGCATCAGGTGCAAGCCGAGCAGTCGGCGGCCTTGCTCGCCAAGGCGGATCAGCTCCGTGAGGAACAGGCCAAGGTGGCAGAAGAGCGGGCCAAGGTGGCGGCGCTGGATGAGCGCGCCCGGATCGCACGGGAGATCCACGACGTGCTCGCCCACTCCCTCGGCGCCCTGGGACTGCAGATCCAGGCCGCCCAGGCCGTTCTCACCACGCAGCATGACGAGGCACGGGCGGTGGAACTCCTGGCCCAGGCCCGTAGGCTGGCCACCGACGGGCTCAGCGAGACCCGACGGGCCGTGCACGCCCTGCACGGCGAGACCCGGCCGCTCCAGGACGGGCTGGCCAAGCTCAGCACGGAGCACCAGCGCCGTCACGGCGGCCGGGTGACCTTCGAGGTCAGCGGCGAGCCACGTCCGCTGCCGCCCGATGCCGGGCTCGCTCTGACCAGGACCGCGCAAGAGGCACTGGTCAACACAGCCAAGCATGCCCCGCACCAGCCCGTGGACATCCGCCTCGACTATGCCGACGCCCACACCAGCCTCGCGGTGACCAACCGCCTGGACAAGGACGCCCCCGGCGACCACGGACCCGAGCTGGCCACAGTCAACGGCGGGTACGGGCTGGCCGGGATGCGGGAACGGCTCCTCCTGGCCGGCGGCACGCTGAGCGCCGGGCGGAACGGCAGCGACTGGGCCGTTGTGGCGAGGATTCCCGGGTGACCGGGCATCCTTACGTGCCCGTGCCGCTGCGCATCGTCGTCGCCGACGACCAGGCAAGCGTGCGTGAAGGACTCGTGGCCCTGCTCGGCACGGTCCCCGAGATCGAGGTGGTCGCCGCCGCGGCCAACGGCGAGGAGGCCATCCGGCTCGTCGCCGAGACGAGCCCCGACGCGATCCTCCTCGACCTGCACATGCCCGTGCTCGACGGGATCGAGGCCACCCGCCGGCTAACCGAGCAACACCCCGACGTCGCCGTCGTGGTCCTGACGACCTACGTCGACGACTTGTCGGTCCTGGCCGCGCTCAAGGCTGGCGCTCGCAGCTACCTCACCAAGGACGCCGACTGCGCCGACATCGTCCAGGCACTGCGCAGCGCGGCCACCGGCCTGTCGGTCATCGATCCCGCCGCCCGCGCCGCGCTGCTCGCCGCCGCGGCGTCCCGACCGGAGAACCCGCCCGGGCGGAAGCTTCCCGAGAAACTGCCCGACGGGCTGACCCTGCGCGAGGCCGAGATCCTCTCCCTGGTCGCCCGGGGCATGACGAACCCCGATATCGCCGCCGAGCTCTACATCAGCACTCAAACCATTAAGACCCACATCAACCGGATCTTCGCCAAGACCGGATCAGCCAACCGCACCGCCGCAGTCCGCTACGCCCGCGACCACCATCTCGCATAGCGGCCCGCCGCGGCCAGCGGAGAACCCCGCACGCCCTGCCAGGAAGTGGATCGACCGGATGCGCTACTTCCTCGACATCGATCCGGGAGGGTGCTGGGTCGCGGTGGATGGCGGCGACGTGGCGGGGTTCGCGATCTCGCAGAATCGTGATCGGCTGTGGTACCTGGCGACCTACGGCGTGTTGCCGGGCCGTCAGGGTCAGGGCATCGGCAAGCGGCTGATGGAGGCCGCGCTGGCCCATGGTGGCGGTCGCCCTGGCCCATGGTGGCGGTCGCCCTGGCCTCTTCTCCTCGACCGTGCATCCCGCGGCGACCCCGCCGGTACCGGCTGGCCGGCTTCTCGCTGTACCCGCAGATGCGAATGACCGGCACCGTTGACCGATCCACCCTTCCGGCAGTTACCGGGCTAGATGAGGGGCAGGCTGACGACTTCGGCTGGATGGATCGCCTGGACGAGCAGCTGCGCGGAGCCGGCCACGGGCCCGATCATCAGTACATGCTGGACAGCAGCCGCCTAGTCGTGTCCCGGGCCGACGGCGGGCGCGGCTACGTGTATATCGACCACGGGCGCCCAGCGCTGCTGGCCGCCACCGACCAGCAGACCGCCCAGAAGCTCTTGTGGGAAAGCCTGGCCTCCTCAAGCCGGAACACTCTGGTCAATTGCATCACCACGGCCAACGAATGGGCGGTGGATGTCGGGCTGGCCGCGCGGCTGGACATCGGCCAGGAGGGCTACCTCGCCCTCCGGTCCGCCAGCTCCAGCACGGCTGACTTCAGTACCTGGGCGCGCACCTCGCTGACTACCGATGGCGGGGCGCTTGCCTGGGCCAGGCTGGAAGCCCCAGCGACACGCAGAGGTCCCAGGGGGCTGCGCCCATTAGGCCTCCAGGATCAAGCGTGCTTTCGCGTGTACGTTCACCAGGCACTTTCACCTGAGTTGGGCCAACTTACGGCATACCGTCTGCAGGGATGGGGTGTGGCTCGCGGGGTTGGCCGACCTGGCCAAGGCTGGGTCGGGCCGGCGGATGCTGGCCTGGCGGTCGTCAGCGAGCCGCCAGGTGAATCGGCCGGTGCCCGCCAAACAGGCGCGACCAGCCGCGGCGCCTCGGTGGCAGCGGCACGTCCCGGGTGAACTGGCCCGTCAGGTCCCCCTCGGCGGGAACCGCGAACTGGTCCATCAGCTCATCGGCCACCCGGACCGGCGCGCCGGTGGCCGCGGCCATGGCCAGCGCGTACCCGATGCGGACGGTCAGCTGCCGGGGCTCAGCGGTGCCCGCCGCGGTGAACCCGATCCGCGCGGCCGCCTGCGGGGTGTCGCGCCCATGCCGTGGCCCGGTGGTCAGCGCGGGGTCCAGTTCGTCGATGTCCACGCCGGTCACCGTCACGCCGGCGGCGTGCAGCAGGTCCGCGGTGATCACCTCGGCGGCCTCGGGGTGGGGGTGATCACCATCGCCCCGGAACAGCCCGTGCCCTTCCGGCCCGATCAGCCAGACTGGGAGGGCCCGGCCGCCGGAGTCGTCGGCCAGCACCACCAGGAACGAGGAGATCCTGAACCCGCGACCGCCCGTGCGCTTCCCCGGCCATGGCTCGATCTGCGCGATCCGTACCATCGTCATGACAGCAGAACGACCGGGCCCCGGGCAAAGTGCCGTCACCGGGCCGCATTGGGAGGCGGCGTATCCGGATCCAAGCGTCGCCGATGACCGCGACAGCTCCGGCTGTCAGGTCTTCGGCGATCTGGTCCAGGTCGGCCAGGATGATGGCTGACTGCTCAGCTGCGCGCCGTCCGGCCAGTCGCCGGATTCAGGAGGACTGACAGTTACTACGAAACGTAGTAACCTGTCAAGCGTGAACGGTGCCGTCCCCACGACGATCATCGTCGCCGGTCTCGCGCTGGCCGGGTACGCGCTGCTGATGACCGCACGGAACCGGCGAATGAGCGTCCCCCTGCTCGCCGCAGTCGGCGTCCTTGAGATCCTGCTGCTTGTCCAGGTCGGCATCATCGTGGCCAAACTCGCCGGCGGTGAACGCCCGGCCGGGCTGGCTACGCTTATCGGATACCTGATCGCGACGCCGCTCGTGCCGGTGGCGGCTGCGTTCTGGGGCCTGATGGAGCGATCCCGGTGGGGCCCCGCGGTCATCGCCGTGGCCGGGCTCGTCGCGGCCGTGCTGATGGTCCGGCTACATCAGATCTGGCCGGTCATCCATGTCTGAGCCAATGGCACCGCCTGAGCCCGCGGCATCGCAGCCGGACTCGACCAGGACAGGCCCGGGCCGGCTGCTGGTCGCCATCTACGCGCTCTTCGCGCTCTCCGCCTCCGCACGGGCCGGGGTGCAGATCGCGACGAAGTTCAGCCACGCCCCGGTCGCCTACTTGCTGTCGGCCTTCGCCGCCGTGGTCTACATCCTCGCCACGGTCACCCTCGCCGTAGGCAGCCCGACAGCACGCCGGATCGCCGTCCTGTCCTGCTCGGTCGAACTCGCCGGCGTGCTGGCGGTCGGCACCTGGAGCCTCGCCGACCCGGCCACCTTCCCCGACGCCACGGTGTGGTCTAGCTATGGCAGCGGCTACGGCTTCGTCCCGCTCGTCCTTCCCGTTTTCGGCCTGCTCTGGCTGCGCCGCTGGACCAGGCGGCCTAAACCCCGGCGAACGACCGTGGCGTCAGCGGAAGATGCAGGCGAAGCGGCAGGTGGCGGCGTAGCCCATGGTGAGAGCGGCGCACCGGGCCGGGGCGCAGAGGATGTCGTTGCCGACGGCAGGACCTAGCGCACCCATCCTGCCGATAGCCCCAATCCGCACCCGCACCGGACCTGCTTGCGGTCCGTGCGCGCGGTCCGCGATGCCAAGTGAGATCGATCGCCAAGGGCGAGTCGGAAGCCAGGGGTCCGTGGAGAAGAACCGCCATCTCATCGGCCGCGCCCTAGCCTGACCGCCCAGTGGTCAGTCTGCTTGAATCCAACCTGTCTGATTGCTGGCGCAGGTCGAATGTAGGAACCGGCATACGAGCAGATGTGCGCCGCGTCACAGCATGACACGGCCATCCTGGCCGGCTAGATGTAGGTCATGGAGCGAGCGAGGATTCCGGTTGCCGTTGCCCCCGGGGAAGCGGCTTGGGCGGTGAATGCGATCCGCCGGGGTGGCGGGGAGCCAGTCGGGCTGGGCGAGAAGCCGTCTGGCTTGGTGTGGACCGATCCGGGGGCGGTGGAGGAACTCGGGGACGTGCTCCGGGCCTATCCGGGGATCTCGTGGGTGCAGTTGCCCATGGCCGGTATCGAGCGAGTGGCCGAGGCTGGTGTTCTCGACCGCCGGCGACGGTGGACATCGGCCAAGGGTGCCTACGCCGAACCGGTAGCCGAGCACGCGCTCGCGCTGCTGCTGGCCGGCCTGCGCTACCTCCCTGAGCGGGCCCGCGCGCGCTCTTGGGGGCAGCCTGCCGCGCAGACCCTCTTCGACCAGCCTGTCACCGTCTTGGGCGGTGGAGGTATCACGATCGCGCTCCTGCGCCTGCTTGAGCCGTTCCGCGCCCGGGTGACGGTCGTCCGCCGGCGCGCCGAACCAGTCGCGGGCGCCGTCAGGACGGTGACGCCCTCGCACCTGGGTGAGGCGCTGGCCGGTGCCCGGGTGGTCGTGCTCGCTCTCGCGCTCACCTCCCAGAGCCGCCGGCTGATCGGACAGAAGGAACTCGAGGTAATGGACCAGCAGGCTTGGCTGGTCAACGTGGCCCGGGGCGCGGTGGTCGATACCGCGGCGCTAGTCGGGGCGCTGCGGTCGAACCAGATCGGCGGCGCGGCCCTGGACGTGACTGATCCTGAGCCGCTGCCCGCGGGCCATCCTCTGTGGGATCTCCCGAACTGCCTGATCACCCCGCACACCGCCGACACCGAGCAGATGACCGAGCCGCTACTCGCAGCCCGCATCACCGAGAACGTCCGGCGGCTCGCAGCAGGCCATGAGCTTGAGGGCCGGGTAGACCCGGATCTCGGCTACTAATATCCGGCCGATGAGCGGGTGGGCTGAGGAAAGGATCTGCTGCCAAGGATCTCCGGGCGTCGTGCTCATCGGCATGAGCCCGCTGATACTGGAGCTATGACTGAGATCGAGTCCTTGATCGCCGAGGTCCGCCAACTGCGCGCCGACGTCGCTCGGCTGCACGCCGCGCACACGCCGGTGCATATCCGGCACGGCTGGATGAAGCTGCTCTTCAAAGACCTGTCCACCAACCCGTACACCCAGTACAAGGTCCACATGTGGGGCGCGATCTACTGGCTGATCAACTTCCCGCTGATCTGCTGCCTGTTCTTCTTCACGCCCACGCTGTGGGTCAAGCTCGGCATCTTCATCACGCTGATCTACTCGATCTACGCCAACCTTGCGACCGACTACGGCGCCATGTCAGCGGCCGAGGCAGCGTTCGGGGAGCCGCAGCCGCCGCCGATCCCACGTGAGCCGCCGTAGCCGCTGCCGCCGATATGAGGCGGCGCAAACCTCCGGGCGCTTCCGCTCGCCCGTACCCGACGCTTGGCCAGGGCCGACCACTGGTTTGCCCCGTCCTTCCTCGCAGCCGCCGAATCCTTGCGAGTGGTCGCCGAGTCCAGGCTGGCGAAGCCATCGCGAAGCGACGCCCGCGGGGCGGCCTAGACGCGGTGGCCACGAGCTGGACAAATGGGTAGCGAGGAAGACGGCCTTGCGCTGTATCGGCGTGCGTGTCGTGTAACCGGTCTTGATCTGCGGACGCTGCCAGTGTGCGGCCAGGCGTGCGTCGGTCGGGGCCCCAAGGCCGGAGGCCGACGCTGACGCATATTGGGAGAGGAAGCCTCCTGGTAGGGCGCCGTAGGGCCAGCGAGCACTACTTGGTGGGGGCTAAAAAAGGGAACACCTGGTGGGCGGTACAGGATTTGAACCTGTGACCTTCTCCGTGTCAGGGAGACGCGCTCCCGCTGCGCCAACCGCCCAGGATGACGCGAGCCTACCAGACCTCCGGGGTGCCCCGGCGGCCATCACGACGAGCTGGCCGGGGGTCTGTCCAGGTACGCGCGGGCCAGGTCGTACTTGCGCTCGATCAGGCCAAGCGTGGTGTTGCGCGACAGGCACAGCAACCCGCGAACGCACTTGCCGCACGAGGACTTCTCATCCGGGCAGCAGGCATGGTCGTGGTCTATGAAGATGGGCTGCTCGTCCTCGAACGAGGTGTGGCAATCGCGCGGGCGTACCGCTGGATCTCCAGGAGCCGGTCGAACAGCTCCTGGGTCAGGCCGCAGTGAGCCAGCTTGTACGTCTGATTCCACCGCCGCTTGGGACGGGATTAACGACCCGCTGAGCTAACGGCCCCAATGATCTCGCCGAGATGCAGAGCGGAGCCTCTCCCGGCGCCGCCTGCGGGCGGTCGAGCGTCAGGGAGAGATCCGCCGGCCACGTCGACGGCGGGGTGGGGCCACTTGCCTTATGGGCCACTTGAGATCTCTATTCACACTAACCACAGAATTCACATGGATCAAAATAATCTGGATAGTCAGAATTGAGCGGACACGGCGTGGCGTTCCCAAAATGTCGGTACCGATCATTATTATAGAACAAAGAATCAAAAAGATCACTGGGCTAAGGTCGGCTCGACCGGGCATTCCGGTCCCCGGGCGCGCGCGATGCCCAGAGCCCGCAGCCGCCGCTCGTTGCGGATGCGCAGGGCCTCCTCCCTGGGGACCGCCGGGTCATCGGGGTAGACCCGGGTCGCCAGGTCCCACAGCCGGTCACCGCCCCGGCGTCCCGCGATCGCGACCTCGCCTCGCAGCACCATGAACTCCAGCAGTTGCGTGACGTTGCGGTTATTGGTCCACCCGGTCGACCGCCACGGCACCTTGCAGCTGTCCGGAAGGTCGCGCGATGGCAGCGGCCCCGAGGAGCCGAGCCGGACGAGGATGTCCAGACGACACGCGGCGTTGGCTCGTACCCAGTCGCGATAGGACGCCCGCCAGCCGGGCAGCTCGCCGCGCTCGGCCTCCTCCCAGCTGGCCATGTCCGCGCGGTAGAGCGCCAGGTCTTCGCCGGGCCGGATCATTGCCCGCAGTTCGAGCAGCGTCCGGTCCGTAAGGGCGGTGTCCAGCTCGGCTGGCGAGTACGACGACCCGAGGCGGCTCCAGGCCACCAGATCAGCACTTGGCGCGATCGCGGCGACCGGATCGATCTGGAGCAACGTCAACTGGCGCACCACGTCAAGCAGCCCGGCCGGCCGTGGGCAATCCAAGAGCCGCGGGCGATCCAAGAGCTGTGCGCGCACGGCAATGCGGCGCGCGTCGGGGCGGGAGAGCTCATGGACGGTCACAATTCGAGGTTATGGGACGAGTCCCGGCCGGAGCCAGCAACACGGGCGTCGATGGACATCAGGTCACCATCACGCAGACGCGGCAAAGGGCCGCCGACCGCGCTTTCCGGCGTCACGTCAGCACCACGGTGCCGAACCGGTGCCGCTCATCCGCCCGTGGCGACCGGCGTCCCGAACCGTGTCGTCCGGCCAAGCGCGGTCGGGACGGTGCGATCCCGGCCCATCCCGAACATGACCCGGCTTCCGTCCACGATCTGGGACTGGATCGTGGTGGCGAACGAGGTGATGACCGCGAGCGCCACGGCCAGGCCGGAAGGGTGGTACCAGGGCGTCACGTGCATCCAGAAGGGCTCGACGTCCTCCTCGGTGGCCAGCCGCGGCGCCTAGATGTTAGTACCGTTCCCGCGGCCCCACGAACAGACACACCTCCAGGCCTGCCTCCCGGCCGGCCTGAGCCATGTCACGCAGCTCGCTGGCTCGCAGCAGCACCGCACCGCTGCCCTGGGAAACCCGGTTGACCGTGATGCCTTCGCACGGCGCCATCCGGGAAGGCAGGCCCGTCCGGGCCCGGACCGGTGACGCCCAGTCCGGTCAGCACGTCCGCGACCCGGCTCCTCAGGTCCGCTCCTCCGCTCTTTCTTATTCGGAACGAGCCGTTGTTTTCTGCTCTACCGAAATGATTTCTCCATCCCCGAATTTGCGGTGACACAATGACACGGCAGCGTATGGGGATTCGTCAAGATTCGTGATCCACCCGGCTCTGGTCAGGCCGATGGACAGGTGGATTGACGGCGGCGGTCCGCCGGTGCCAGGCTATTTTCCTAGACCGAATAGCCGTTGGGAGAAAGGAAACAGTCCGTGACTGAGCTGGAGCTCTCGGACTCTACGGGGACTATAGGTCCCGGCCGCGAGAGCCAGCGGTACCGCCTGCACGGCGTGGAGCGGGCTCTGGACACCCTGGAGCTGCTGGCCGCGGCCGGGCCGGGCGGCATGACGCTGACCGAGCTCGCCGCACAGATCGCGGTGTCCAAAAGCAGCGCGTTCGCCTTGCTGCAGACGCTGATCGCCCGGGGTTTCGTGGCCGATTCCGGGGTCCGGCTGACCCGCAGATATCGGCTGGGCATGGCGCTGGCCAAGCTCGGCGACGCGGCCGAGGTGCAGTCTCCGCTGATCAGCCTGACCATGCCGGTCCTGCAGTCGGTCACCGACGCGACCGGGCTGACCACCCGCCTGGTCACACCCGATGGCGCCTACGCCATCGTCACCGCGCGGATCGACGCGCCCGGCACCGTGCAGTTCGCCAGCTACCTCGGCAAACGGGAGTACCCGCACTGCACGTCCGCGGGCAAGGCGCTGCTCGCCGCGCTCCCGCCCGCTCGCGCGCGGGCGCTGGCCGTCGAGACGGGCATGCCGCCCCGGACCGAGCGGACCATCACCGATCCCGATGCCCTGCTGCGGGACCTGGAGCTGAGTACGGTCCGCGGCTACACGATCGATGACGAGGAAAACTCCGAAGGCGTGTTCTGCGTGGGCGCGGCGGTCCACGACCGGAGCGGCGGCTGCGTCGCCGCCGTCAGCGGCACCGGTCTGAAGCTGAACCGCCCGACCTGGCGGATGGACGAGGTCGGTGTCGCGATCCGGGAGGCGGCCGACCAGATCACCGTGGCCCTGGGCGGACCGCCCTTCGCCGCCCGCCAGTTTGGGGCCGGGCGTGGCTGACCGGGCCCTGGTCATCACCTCACCCGGCCTGATCGGCCAGCAGCAGGTCAGCCTGCTCGACGCGGTCCTGGCCGAGCCCGCCGCGGCGGCCGCGGCTGCTCATCGGGCTCGCCGGGAACGACGTGAAGGCCGCCCTGCCCATCGACGACGTGGTCAACAACGACCTGCTGATCAGCGTGCTGCGGGAGAGTTCCGGCCCGCGGGGCAAGGTCATCCTCACGTGAACCCGGAAACCCGCGAGACCGCGCCATGACCCGGGTGCTCGATGCCGAGATCGTGGTACCGGCCCAGTGCGAACTGGCCGAGGGACCGGTCTGGGACGCCGCTCGCGGGCTGCTCCGCTGGGTAGACATCATCCCCGGCCAGGTGCACGCGTTCGACCCGGCTACCGGCGCTCATACCAGGTTCGACGCCGGCGACCCGGTCGGCACCGTCGGGCTGACCCGCGCCGGCGGCCTGGTACTCGCGCTGGTGGACGGGTTCTACCGTGCCGAACACGACGGCCAGGGACTGACCCGCATCGGCGAATTCAGCATCGACAGGACCGTAGTCCGGTTCAACGACGGCAAGCCGGACCCGTGGGGGAACTTCTGCGCGGGTACCTGCGCCTGGGCGGCCGACGGCCCGCCGTGTGCCCTGTACCGGCTGCGCCCGGACGGCGCGGTCGCCGAGATCGTCGGGGACGTCGGCCTGTCCAACGGTCTGGACTGGTCCGATGACCGTACGGCGTTCTACTTCGCGGACAGCGCTGTCGGCGGAGTGGACGTGTTCGACACTGACCCCGATACTGGCACGCTGAGCCGTCGGCGGCGCTTCGTCACGGTCGGCGGAGTGCCCGACGGGCTGACCCTGGACGCAGAAGGAGGCCTCTGGGTCGCCCTCTGGGGTTCGGGTGAGCTTCAGCGTTACACCCCCGACGGCCAACTCGACACCGTCGTTCGCCTCCCGGTCCGCCAGGTCACCTCGGCCGCGTTCGGCGGCGCCGACCTCAGCACGCTGTACATCACCACGGCCAGGGAGAACTTCACCCCCGCCGACCTGGCCGAGCAGCCGCACGCCGGCGACATCTTCGCCTGCGCCCCCGGCGTCCCCGGCCGCCCGCCGTTCCTGTTCGCGGCCTGACTGGGAAGCGCAGCCGCGTTCACGTACGGTGGTGGTCGTGCAGCGCGTGCCGTGGTGGGGCGTGATCTCTTCGGCCGGATCTCCGGTTCTGCTGGTGGCCGGGTCGACAATCGCCGCCACGCTGCAGCCGCGCCCTTTCAATCCGGTGGCTGACACCATTAGTTCGCTGGCGGCGGTGGGCGCCGTGGACCGGTGGGTGATGACGTGGGCACTAGTGGGGGTGGGTGTCGGCTATGCCGTGACCGGGCTGGCGCTCAGGCCGGCGGCCCGGGCCGGCCGGCTGATCCTGATGGCCGTCGGTGTCGCCACGGTACTGGTCGCGCTGAACCCCGAACATGCCGGGCGCGGAGGCTTGCTGCCGCATACGTTCTGGGCCGCGACCGGCTTCATCGTCATGACGGCCTGGCCGGCCGCGGCCCGCGTCCGCGGCCCCCGGGTGCCGTACGGGCTGCGGCCTGCGGTCGCGGTCAGCGCCACCACGGTGATGCTCGGCCTGCTCCTGTGGTTCGGCGCGGAACTGATCTCATAGGGCCACCAGATCGGCCTGGCCGAGCGGGCTCTGGCCGGGTCACAGGCTCTGTGGCCACTGGTCGTGGTCCTGACCTGTGCCGGAAGCGGTACATTCCGGGCCTCGCCTAGTACCAGTTAGCATCGCTTACTGTGGATTCTCGCTCCGTGCCGCCGACGCTCGCCATGCTTCTGGACCGCTACCGGCCCGAGAGCGAGGCGGAGACGAATGACGTTCAGCGGGTCCGGGCGCTGGTCGAGGCCACAAGTGACCCGTGGCGCCGGGATCTCCCGTTGCATCTCACCGCGTCCGCTCTGATCGCGCACCCGCCCACGGCGAGGGTGCTGCTGCGCTGGCACCAGCGCCAGCAGGCCTGGCTGCAGGTGGGCGGCCACGGGGACCCGGGGGAGAGCGACCCGCTCGCCATCGCCACCCGCGAAGCGCATGAGGAGACCGGGCTAGCGGACCTGGCGCCGTGGTCCAGTGCCGAGATCCGCCACGTGGTCATCGTCAGCGTGCCGGCGGGAAAAGGAGAACCCGCGCACGAACACGCGGACATTAGGTTCTTCATGGCCACCCAGACCCCGGACGCGGCCCGCGCGGAGAACGCAAAGGCGCTGCTGCGCTGGCTGTCCCTGGCCGCGGCACGCGAAGCCACCTCCGAGCCCAACCTCAGGGAGACCCTGGCCCGGATGGAGCGGTTGCTCATGCACTGAGCCGCGTCGGGCCCGCGACTGAGCTCCTCACGTGGTTACGGTAATGCCGCTGCCTTTACCCGAGGCGTCCGCGTTTGCACATATTTTCATGCTTTCGGGTTTTCCATGTCCTTATGAGAACGGCGATTAATAATAAGGTCCGCCGAGTTCTTGGTACTGTACCGTTTGCCCAGACGAGGCACCTTGACATTGCACGGAAGCTAGGTGCTAAATGGGTAGATGGATTTTCGCACACTCCCATCAGGCAGCGTATCCGTGCCCGTTCCATAACCATCTCCCTGCGGAAAGTACCTGCACAGCGTCGGCGGTAGCGAATATGCCGTCTAGCCGACCGTAAATAGTAAACACATGTCGACTGAGATCGGTCACCCACTAGGAGTTTCGCCATTCCTGATCGACAAAATGTTATCTATATCGGGGGAAACCGTTGATCCGGTCAGTGCTCATGCGATGCCGTTCAGCGACCCTGCACGCGCGAGGAGCAGTTGCGGTCGTCATAGGCTGCGGCCTTATCGCCCTGGCCGCGGGCCTGCTCGGCGTCAATCCCGCCGCGGCGGCACCCGCGGTGCTTGGCCTGGATGTCAGCGATCACCAGCACAGCGTCAACTGGAGCTCGGTCGCGTCCCACGGGGCGCAGTTTGCCTATATCAAGGCGACCGAGGGCACCGGGTTCGTCAATCCCGACTTCGCCTCCCAGTACGACGGGGCGTACCAGGCCGGGATTATCCGTGGCGCCTACCACTTCGCGCTGCCCAACGATTCCAGCGGCGCGGCGCAGGCCAGCTATTTTGTCGCCAACGGCGGCGGCTGGAGCGCAGATGGCCGGACGCTGCCCGGAGCTCTGGACATCGAATACAACCCTTACGGTGCCGAGTGCTACAAGCTCAGCCGGAGCGCGATGGTGGCCTGGATCGCCAGTTTCGACAAGCGCTACGAAGCCCTCACCTCAGTCTGGCCGGTCATCTACACCACCAGCCAATGGTGGGGGAAGTGCACCGGAAACTACGGCGGATTCGCGAGCCAGGACCCGCTGTGGATCGCCAGCTACGGCGGCACCGCGGGCGCGCTGCCGGCCGGCTGGCCCACCTTCACCTTCTGGCAGTACTCATCGACGGGCACGTTCCCCGGCGACCAGGACATGTTCAACGGCTCAAGGAGCGGGTTGTCCCGGCTCGCATCCGCCGCCCGCTGAATCATCGATTCCGCTGCGGCCGGATCCCGGGATTCAGGCTTCGTCCAGCTGTTCTCGCAGCAGCCGCAGCCGCTCGGTCCGCTCGCCCGCAAACCGTTCGAGCGCCGCCAGGATGTGTGCCTCATCTAGGTGCGCCTCCTCGATGACCTCGGCCACCGAGCCGCCGGTCCGCCACCGGTCATCCCAGTCCGACGACAGCGAGTACTCCCGGACCAGCGGCCCGCCGGCCCAGTCCCGCATCAGCTTGAACGCGCCGTTGGTGATGACCATCGCGTCCAGCCCGGCCGCCGGGCCGGTGACCGACCGCCGGTATTCCTTGTCCTGGCGCGCGAACAGCTGAGGGCTGATCGCCGCGACGATCTTCACGTTGATCCCCCGCGCGGACAGCTCCGGCAGCAGGTTCACCACGTTGCGCGTCGGCATGGTGCCGCGTAGGAAGACTGTGCCGCCCTTCGGCTGGTCCGGGCGGTACTCCCGCAGAACGTACGCGCCGCGCGCCGCGGCCAGGTGGGAGGGGATGCCCAGCGCCTCACGGTCGGGTATCTCCACCGGCGGCCGGGTCAGGTGCAGCGCCACGATCGGGACGTCGAGGGAGAACGCGGCACCGAGCAGGACAGGCACCTCGTTGTACTCCCACGGATGCAGATCGATGACGTGCCCCTCGGGAAACAGCTGGGTGACCCCGGTCGAGAAGATGCCGAAGTGGGTGCGCGAGTCCTCCGCCGTTTCGGGTCCCGAGTGGCCAGCGATCCACAGCAGCTTGCCCACCTTGAGCTCGGTGTCCTGGGCCAGCTGGCTGAACAGCCGCATCGGCCCGTACTTCAGGTAGGAGAACGAGCCGTAGGTGGAGCACGCGCCCCAGAAGCCGTCGAAAGCCTCGAACGGTTTCGACGCCAGGTTGACCGTAGCCAGCCCGGCGACCAGCCCGGCGTTGGTGAACTCGGTGATCTCCGTGGGCAGCAGCGCCCCCGTGGGGTTCGAGGTCCGTTCGTACCAGCCCGTGCCAGGCGAGCCGTCGAAGTCCTGGCCGAACCCGGCGATGTTGGTGGACTCGGCCAGGTCGGCGGAGGCCGCGATGAACAGCGGCCTGCCGTAGTTCCGTAGCGCGAGCGAGTTCACGTAGCCGCCCCACGCGGCCAGGCCGGCCCGGTTCGGCGCTTTGTCGCCGGGCTTCTTCCACATGCTGTCCGGGTAGTTCGCGACGTCGAAGATGCGCCGGTCGGAGAAGAGGTCAGGCTGGCCGAGCCGGAACCCCTCGATCTCGTCAGGCACCGTGCCCGCGATCGCCAGCAGCCGGTCGGACAGCCAGCTCACCAGGTGAGCGTCGCGGCGCAGCACGCTCATCGCGATACCCAGGTTCGCCGCCGCCTGAGCCTGCGCCGCTGCAGGATCCGAAGGAGCCGCGGAGCCGAACCCCTGGTAGGTCACCCCATAGCGGTCCATGAACCGTTTGCGCCCCGCCCAGAAGGGCTCGGCGTTCATGCCGAAGGGCGTGCCGTGACTGGCCGCGTCGACCTTGCCGTAGCCCCGGCCCTTCTGCGTCACGAACCAAGCCATCGTCGGCACCCGGCCTGGGTTGGGACCGCAGGTCGCCTCCAGGACCGTCCGGGTGACCGGCCCCCACTCCATGCCGTGCTCGGTGCCGGTGACCCGCCAGCCGTAGGGCGCGAACCAGTCCGTCGGCGTACCCGCGACCACGCTCGAGGCCGGCCTCGGGTCGATGCCGA
>Ga0302326_10009828_pt1 | contig 20811 bp, 21 predicted proteins | sample Palsa_T0_3_FD_202264 | JGI IMG/M metagenome (GOLD analysis project Ga0302326, IMG submission 202264) | Peat permafrost microbial communities from Stordalen Mire near Abisko, Sweden - Palsa_T0_3 | ecosystem: Environmental > Terrestrial > Soil > Palsa > Peat permafrost | place: Sweden: Abisko...
CGTTTGCCTGCCTGGGCTCGAAGCTGTTCGATCGCTACGTCGCCTACTACGCGCTGCAGTCGATCGTGCTGTCGTTCACCGCGGCGGTCGTCGCGATCCACCTCGGATCCGCGTCGCTGTGGGCGCTCGCGATCCTCACCCTCGCGATCAAGGGGATCGCGATCCCGCTCGCCACCCGCCGCTTCCTGCTGCACCGTCTCGATCTCAAGCGCGACGTCGCGCTGTCCACGGGCCTTTCGACCTCGTTGATCCTCGGCGCGGTTTTGACCGTGTTTGCCTATCTGGCGATCCGCCCGGGCACGCTGCCGCATGGGTTGGTGGCCTCGGCGGTGGTGCCGCTCTCGACTGCGGTGATTCTGCTCGGCGGGCTGTGCATGGTGGTGCGCCGGCACACGATCGCGCAGCTGATCGGCTGGCTGATCCTGGAGAACGGGGTGTTCCTCGGGGCGATCACGCTGGTGGCGACGTTTCCGTTCATCGTGGAGGCGGGGATCTTCCTCGATCTCGTCGCGGCGGTGCTGATCATGATCACGTTCGTCTCCGGCCTGGCGGCGCACCTGGCCACGGCGGCGGCGAGCGATCTACGGGAGTTGCGCGAATGATCGCGCTGGTGGTCGGCTTGGTTGTCCTGCCGCTGGTCGGCGCCGTCGCGCACCTGCTCGGTGCTCGCACGCGCACGGCCGGGCGGCTGACGGCGGCCGGGGGTGCTGGAGCGGTCGGGTGCGCGGTTGCGCTCGCGGTGCTCACGACCCGCAACGGCGCCTACCAGGCGCTCGGGGGGTTCATCTATGTGGATCCGCTGTCGGCGTTCTTCGCGATCACCGTCGCGATCGTCGTGGCCCTCGCCGGTCTCGGTTCGATTGGCTACCTGCAAACCGAGCAGGAGCGGGGAGAGCTCTCGGCGGTGCAGGTCAAGCTGTATGTCGTCTTCTTCGCGCTGTTCGCGGCGCTGATGCTGGCGTCGCTGGAGACCGGCAGTCTTGGCCTGTTGTGGGTGCTGATCGAGGCGAGCACGCTCACGAGCGCCGTGCTGGTCGCGCTGGAGGCGCGCTCGAGCTCGTTCGAGGCGGCGTGGAAGTACATCATCATCTCGAGCTTCGGTGTGACGATCGCGCTCGTCGGGACCCTGTTTTTGTTCTATGCGGCGAGCGCGTTGCCGCTCGGCGCGAGTCAGCGCCTGAACTGGCCGGTGTTGTTCGCGCACGCGCACGCGCTGCAGCACGACAGCCTCAAGCTCGGCTTCCTGCTGGCGGTGGTCGGCTATGGCACCAAGGTCGGGCTGGCGCCGATGCACACGTGGCTGCCGGACGCGCACTCCGAGGCGCCGAGCCCGGCCAGCGCGATGCTGTCCGGCGCGCTGTTGAACACGGGCATGTACGCGATCATCCGCTTTCAGGCGATCGCCGGCGTGGATCTCGGGCGCTACACCCACCGCGTGCTGCTGGTGTTCGGCTTCGCGTCGATCGCGATCGGCGCGCTGTTCATGGTCCGCAGCGGCAACTTCAAGCGTTTGTTCGCGTACTCCTCGATCGAGCACATGGGCATCATCGCCGTCGCGCTCGGGTTCGGCGGCGTGCTCGGCTACTACGGGGCTCTGCTGCACACGCTCAATCACGCGATCGGAAAGTCCGTGTTGTTCCTGTGCAGCGGTGAGATCGTGCTGCGCTACCGCACGCGCATGGCCACCCGCGTGCGGGGCCTGCTCGGTGCCGCGCCGTGGCTCGGCGCCGTGTTGCTACTCGGGTCACTGGCGATTGTCGGCTCGCCTCCGTTCGGCCTGTTTCTCAGCGAGTTCACGATCGTCCGCGCCGGGTTTGCCAGCTCGGGGCCCGTGTTTGCGTTCGCGCTGCTGGCGCTGCTGGTGCTCGCGTTCATCGCCTTCATGCGCACGACGGCGGAGATGACGGTCGGCGACCGCGGCCGCGCGACCATGGACATGACGGTCGGGGACGGTGTCGGCGAGGGCGTGGCACGCGCTGAGGCGGTGCCGCTCAGGGTCAGCTCCGTCCTGCCGCTGGTGGCGGGGTTGGTGGCGTTGCTGGTGCTCGGGGTGTGGATCCCCGGCGGTCTGAACCAGCTGATCATGCACTCCATCGGGGCGATCACATGAGCGATGGGGGCGATCACGCGCCCGATCACGGCGCTCAGGTGAGCGATCAGGGCTCGATCGGCCCGCTCGGCGCGGTCGAACTGTTGCGAACGCGGGAGGTACGCGGGGTGTCGATCGAGACGATCGCCGATGGTGCGGTGGCCGCCCGTCTGGGCGCGTCGGAGCTGGAGCCCGTGACGCGCGTGCTCACGCGGGCGGGTGTGCGTCCGGCGGACCTGTTCGCAACGCCGAGCCAGGAGGGCGTGACGCTCCGCGTCGTCTTTGCCGACGATCGCGACGGCACCTATGTGGTCACGGAGAGCCCTGTGGCCGGCACCGAGTACCCGGAGCTCTCAGGTGTGGCGCCGTCGCTGTTTGTCGAGGAGTGTGAGGTGTTCGAGCAGTTCGGCCTGCTGCCTGCCGGCTCGAGGTCGCTGAATCGGGTGTTGATGGCGCCGCGCGGGGAGGCGGACTTCCCACTGGTCACCGGCGAGCGCTCGGTGAGGCCGCGGGACGTGCGCGCCCCGCACTTCGTCCGGGGCGAGGCGATCGAGTTTCCGTTCGGCCCGGTCAGGGCTGTGGGCTGGGAGTCGCTGTACATGGGCCTGGTGACGACCGGCGAGGAGATCCTCGACCTGTACCTGTTCCATTGGCACAAGCATCGCGGAATCGAGCGGCGCTTGCGCGGGCTCACGCCCGAGCGGGCGCTGTTCTTTGTCGAGCGGATCGAGGGGCTCTCCGCGGTCGCGAACGCGATCGCGTACTGCCGCGCGCTCGAGGCCGCCACCGGTGTCAGTGTGCCATCGGCGGCGGCGCTGACACGGGGGGTCGCGCTCGAGCTCGAGCGGATCTATAACCACGCGGCGGCGATCGCCGCGCTGTGCCAGGCCACGGGCCTGTCCGTCGGCCAGGCCAACGCCGAGATCGTGCTCGAGGAGTTGCTGCGGCTCAACCTGGACGCGTTCGGGCATCGGTACCTGTTTGACGTCGTGGCGGTCGGGGGCGTGCGCCGCGCGCCGGATCATGCGGCGGTGCGTACCCGGCTGCCGGCGCTGTGCGCGGATTTGCGACGCGTGATCGACGCGCTCCTGTCGACGAACTCGTTCGTCGACAGGCTCGAGGCGTGCGGGATCGTGACCGTCGACGCCGCTCTGCGCCTGGGGCTCGTCGGCCCGGTCGCGCGCGGCTGCGGGGTCGAGGTGGACTGCCGGCTTGACCACCCGTGGGCGCCGTTGGACGTGGTCGCACCGACGGTGCCAGTCGGCGAGCGTGGTGACGCGCTCGCGCGGATGGAAGTGTTCGTGGTCGAGATCGAAGAGTCCGAGCGGCTGATCGAGGAGCTGATCGACGACGCCGGCGACGGCGTCACGGCGCTGGACGCGGGCAGGGGGGAGGGGCTGGGCTGGGCGGAGTCCTCCCGGGGGGAGTCGCTGGCCTGGGTGGCGCTCGACCCAGACGGTCGCATCGCGTGGGCGCGGGTGCGGCCGGCTTCGGTCCGGAACTGGCGGGCGTTTGACGACGCGGCCCGCGCCCAGAACGTGTTCACCGACATCTCGATCATCGAGGCCAGCTTCTGGCTGACCGCAGCGGGGTTCGCGCGCTGATGCTGTGGTTCCTGCGCGGACTCCGTCGCGGCGTCGTGAGCACCCGCTATCCCCGTGTGAGCGAGCGCGACGCGTGGGCGCGGGCGCTGCCCACACCGCCGCGGTTTGACTCCGAGCGGCTCACCGATGAGCTGACCCAGGAGCTGGTCGACGTCTGCCCGGCGCGAGCGATCGGACGCGAGTACCGCGCGCTCGTGCTCGATCTCGGACGCTGCACGGGCTGTGGTCGCTGCCTCGAAGTCGGCGGCGCCGCGGTGGCGCGCAGCGGCGTGTTCGCGCTCGCGGTGCGCGAGCGCGCGGATTTGATCAAGCGCATCCCGATCCGTGGAGGCCAGACGTGACCAGCGAGCAGCGGCTAGCCGCTGAGCTGCGCGAGCGCTCGATGGCGCTGTTCGGGCGCAGCCTGCACGTGCGCACGCTGGATAGCGGCTCGTGCGCGGTGTGCGAGTCGGAGATCCGGATGCTCGCCGCGCCGCACTACGACCTGCACCGCCTCGGCCTGTTCTTCACCCCCGCGCCTCGCCACGCCGACCTGCTGCTCGTCTCTGGCGCAGCCGTACGCGCGATGGACGTCGCCGTGCACAAGACCTACGAGGCGATCCCCGACCCCAAGGCCGTGCTCGCGATCGGCGCCTGCGCACTCGGTGGCGTGTACGAGCCTGACCTGTTCCTGCACGGTGCAGTCGACGAGGTGATCCCGGTCGATGTCTACGTGCCCGGCTGCCCACCGAGCCCGCTCGCGCTGCTGCAAGGCCTCCTGGTCGCGGTCGGCCGGCTCGAGGAACAGGTGTCCACAGCGCGCTTCGACCTCCGCGCGCAGCCAATCACGCTGCGCGAGGACCGGGACGCGCGGCGCGAGCCGGAGAACGCGTGATCACCGCCGCGACAGTCCTGCTCGTGGTCGCCGCCGCGCTCTGGCTCACAGCGGCGCTGGCCAGCCTGCTCGCGGCGCGGCCGATCGGTCTCCGCGTCGCGCCGCTGCTCTCGGCCGCCGGCGGCACGGGCGCGCTCGCGGGCGGGATTGTCGTCGTGCTGCACGGCGCGAGCGCCCAGACCACGCTGGGCGCGAACATCGTTGGGGCGGTGACGCTGAGCCTGACACCGTTGGCCGGCGTGTTCGTGGCGCTGCTCGGGGCGATCGCGCTCGCGATCGGGCTCTACGCGCCGCGCTACCACCAGCCCGGACGGGGCACCGCCATCTACCTGCTCGTGTTCAACCTCGCCGTCGTCGCCTGCCTGGGCGTACTGGTGGCCGGCAACGCCGTCGTGTTCCTGGTGGCGTGGGAGACGATGACACTGCTCAGCTACCTGCTGATCCTGCGCTACCACCGCCGTCCGGGCGTCACTGGGGCTGCGTTCCTGTTCCTCGCGCTCGGCGAGACCGGGTTCGCTCTGATCGTGGCCGCGTTCGCGCTGCTGGCCACCAAGACCGGCTCACTCGATCTGGCGCAGATGGCGGCCCGTTCGCACACCGTGCCGGGCGCGTGGCGCGGCGTGATCTTCCTCCTGGCGCTGATCGGCTTCGGCTTCAAGGCTGGGTTGGTCCCGCTGCACATCTGGTTGCCCGAAGCGCATCCGGTCGCGCCCGCGGACGGGTCGGCGTTCCTCTCCGGTCTCGTGATCACGCTCGGCGTGTTTGGGATCGCGCTGTTCGGCTTCGAACTGCTCCCGGGCGGCCCGGCGTGGTGGGGGCTGGTGACGATGGGTCTCGGGGCGCTCTCAGCCGGGCTGGGGATCCTCTACGCCTTGATGGAACGCGACCTCAAGCGCTTCCTGGCCTACTCAAGCATCGAGAACATCGGCATCGTGCTGACCGCGCTGGGGGCCGGGCTCACGTTCGGCGCCTACCACCAGCCCGCGCTCGCCACCTTCATGCTGCTGGCCGCGCTCTACCACGCCGTCAACCACGGCATCTACAAGACGCTGCTGTTCATGCAGGCGGGCGTGATCGAGCACGCCGCCCGCACCCGCGATCTCGACCGCCTCGGCGGTCTCATCCACCGCCTGCCCGGCAGCTCGGTGATCTCACTGATCGGCACGCTGGGGATCGCCGCGCTGCCGCCACTGAACGGGTTCGTCAGCGAGTGGCTCATCTTCCAGGGCCTGTTCCAGGGTTTCCGGATTCCCGACCACGCCGTCGCGATCCTGATCGTCGTCGCCGGCGCGACACTCGCGCTGACCAGCGGCCTGGCGATCATGGGCTTCGCCCGCGCCTACGGCCTGAGCTTCCTCGGCCTGCCCCGCAGCCGCCGAGCCGCGGCCGCGACCGAGCGCGGCCAGCCGCTCGCCGGACCGACGCTGCTCGCCATGGCCTGCGTCGCGCTGGGTGTCGGAGCGCCGTGGGTCATCTCTGCGCTGGACCGCGCTGTCCGAGCCACCACCGGAACCGAGATCCGCCCCGAGCTCCTGGTAGCGAAGCTGACCGTGATCCCCGCGCACACGAACTTCTCCGGCTTCTCACCCACCTACCTCGCCCTGTTCATGGTCGCGGTCACGATCGTCCCGGTCGCGATCTACCGGATCGCCCGGCCGCGGGCCGCGACCCGGCGAGTGCCGGTCTGGGACGGCGGCATCCTCGAGTTCAAGGCGCGGATGCAATACACCGCCACCACCTACGCCAACCCCGTGCGCGTCACCTTCGACGAGCTCTACCGCCCCGAGCGCCACCTCGAGCGAGCCTCTGACGACCCCGCGGGCCGCTCCGGCCCCGTCCACTACCGGTTCGAGGTGCTGCCACTGTTCCAGCGCTACCTCTACGCACCGATCGTGCGCGGCGTGCGATGGCTCGCGGACCGCGCCCGGCCGATCCAGTCCGGCGACGTCAACCAATACCTCCTCTACGTGTTCGTCGTTGTCCTCATCGCCTACCTGATCTACCCGTTCTGACCGGCGGTCAGCCGCCGTACACCGACGCGTTCGGGCGGGAGTGTCCGAGGTGTTGTTGCCACTCAGGCCAGTTTCCAAAATGACAGGTAGTTTCCAGTTGTAGTTTCCAATGTGAGGCGCAGTTTCCAGTGCCGGGCCGCTGGATCGGGCGGACGCGTCCAGCCGAACTCAAGTCTCGGAATTGGCGAATACCAGGACGCAACCTCCCGAAGGGCACAGTCCTGCTCGTTCGTCTCAGGAGGGCGGGCTGATCGCGGCCAGCTCAGCCCTCTGGACCGTGCGGGGCACGAGCGCGGCGAGCTCGTAGCCCCGCGACGATCACAACGGCCAGGCCGATCATGACGATCCGCACGATCCGGATCACCACTAGCGCCGTGCCGCTGACGTGCAGCACGAACACCGCCACCAGCAGCGGCACCAGGAACGCGAGCCGTACGAGCATTAGCCTTCGTATCCGCGCACGGCGGTCAGCCGGAACTGAGGGCAGCACCGATCAGCCCGCCTCAGTCACATCGGCCGCCCTGGTCCGCGTACGACGCAGCGCCTGCGGGATGATCCGCTCGGCGACCGCTTCAAGCGCGTCGATTACCTGCGCCAGGTCCTCCCGATCGGGGCTGGCCACCTCCGCGGCGAGCGCTGCATCGATTGGTACCGGTTCGCGGGTCGCGAGCCGTTCGCGAAAGCTGTCGCTCAGGCTCACCAAGGTCCGACGCCCGTCAACAGCGTCGACGGAGGTCTCAAGCACTCCCTGTTCCCGAAGCCGCGCCACGGACGCAGACACGTGACTCTGGGGAAAGCCGGTACGAGCGGTGATCTCCCCGATCGAGCTCCCAGGGCTCATCGAGATATCGACCAGAACCATCCGCACGCTCGTCGGCAACTCACCGCCCGGCTGGTCGGCCGCGAACGCCGACTCAGCGATCTTCATCAGCTTCCGACCCAGCAGATACACCTCAACCGCATTCACATCAAGGATGATACATCAAGACTGATAGAAACCCCTCCAGGGTCCTGCTCGCCGACGGCGCGCTCGTTGCGCTCCGGTTCGCCGCACGTTGCACTGAGCGCGTTCAAGCGCTCGTGACCCTCGAGGGGACGGCCAAGTGGGCCCTAGAGGGCTGACGCGCCTCCGCCTCCAGGCATGGGCCCGCCGCTCGAGCGTCCATGCCGATAGGGCGCCGGTACTCGCGGCAACGCTCCGTGCAGTGTGACGCTCCCGAACGCAGCACGATGGTTCCGCTTCGCCCGCAGGACCCTACTTGGGCACGTCCCGACCGGACCCCACTTCGCGCGTAATGCGCGTCACACCGCCATGGCGTACCGGACTCGTGGGCGATGTCAAATGGCGGCGGCCCCGGGAGCCTGGGACCATGATCAAGGTGGATCTGGCCGGGCACATCGAGCAGCGCTACGGCGTCGTGGTGGCTTCTTCGGCGAGTCTCGACGACGGCACGGTGAAGCTGGAGCTAGCCGATGGCCGTCGCTGGGTGGCACGGATCTTCGCGGCCGAGCGCCCGCTCGCGACGACCGAGGCGGAGGCAGCGTTGCTCACTCGCCTTGAGCAGGCGGGGTTCCCCGCCGAGCGCTGCGCCGACCAGCGGCCAGTGTCGAGTTGCGACGGTCGCCCGGTGCTGGTGACGGAGTTCATCGACGGGCCACAGGCCCGCAGCTTCGCCTGGCTCGGCGCGCTGCTCGGCGGCCTGCACGCGCGTCCCGGGGCCGGGCTGCCCGCCGGCGGGGGGTGGCACCACGTCGCCGTCGGGACGCCGACCGATGAGATCACAGCGGTCACAGAGCTGCTCGACGAGGCGGTCGCCAACGTGCGTGCGCGCGAACTGGCGCTGCTCGACCGGCTCCGCGCCGCAGCCGAGCGGGCCGACGACTGCCACGATCTCCCCCACTGCCTCGTCCACCCCGACTTCGTGCCCGCGAACGCGATCCAGGGCGAACGCAGCCCGGTCATCATCGACTGGGCCGGCGCCGGCCGTGGGCCGCGGCTATGGTCACTTGGGTTCTTGCTGTGGGCTGCCGCCAGCCAGGCGCGGCTGCAGGCGGTGATCAGCCGCTACACCCGTCGGGTGAACCTCGAGCCCGAAGAGCTAGATCGGCTCGAGGGCGCCATCTGGGGGCGCCCAGCGATGCTCGACTGCTGGTCGTTCGCGACCGGCCGAACGCCGCTCGCGCGCGCCGCCGAACGGGTCGAGCAGGCCCAGCTCGACGCCGGCCGCATCGCCGCCAACGCCCGGCGCCTGTTCGCGGGCTAACCGCACATGCTTCTCGCCGCATCGAGCACCGCAGCGACGCCTACGGCCACGCTGAGCAGAAGCCAACCAGTCCTGCACACCTCTCAAGACACGAACCCAGCCAGCACGGAAACCAGTCTCGGAATGCGCGGACATCGGGTCACGCGGGCCTCGCCGCCCGAACAACCCGATTCGTGGAGCGCGGTGCTATCGCGCTCGCGTGAGCGTCGCGCGGATCTCGGAAGTGAGCAGATAGAGGTCCAGCCGATCGGGATCGTCCGGCTCGAACGGATGAAAGCCGAGCCGCTCCCACCACGCCCGCGCATTCGCGTTGAGCGCGGTGACGACGACAGCGCGGCAGGCCGCCTTCTCGTTGAGCTCGACGGCTGTGGCGAGGACGTGCGCGGCGAGGGCGGTCCCGATGCCGAGGTTGGTGTAGCGGCGGTCGACGGCCAGCCGGCCGAGCAGGAGAGCCGGAACCGGGTCAGGGGCGCCCTTGGCGACGATTTCAGGTGCAGCTGACCGATCGATGCCGGACATCGCAACGCTTGCGTATGCCACGACGAGGTCGTCGACGTCGGCGATGACCCACGTAGCGGCGGTGTCACGACGTCGGTTCTGACCGGCGTAGCGGCGCAGCCACTGGTCGAGGACCGCTTCGCCGCTGTCGAACCGGTCACGGTCGTGTCGGCGCGGGTCGAGTAGCGCCGGCCGATGGAGCTCAATCAAGCCAGCTGAAGGTGCGCTTGCGTCGCATCGCTGTGGCGAGCCGGTCGTTGACCTCTGCCGGTCGCTCGAGCGCCTCGGTGAAGGCGATCGCGGCCTCGCGGGTCAGGCGGATGCTCGACCGCTCCGCGAGGATCTCCTCAGCTTTCGCTGCTGCAGCTTGGACCACGAACGCCGACACGTTGAGGTGGGATGCGGCGGCCGCTCGTTCAAGCAGCGCCTTATCTGCAGGCCCGACCCTGATCTGGAGGCGCTCTTCCTTGGTCGTTGACATGTGCTCACAATGGCAGTACAGCAGATGGTTGTCAAGCCATCCCACCGAGGCGGGAGCAGAGAAGCAGTCGCCCATATTGGTAAGCGTGGCCGGACCCCGTTCATCGTTCACCTACTTTGAGAGCCGATGGGTGACTGGTTCCTGCAGGATGAGACTGCCGCTGGCGTCGACCGGAGCGATCGTGTAGCAAGCGCGCAGTTCGGTGCCGGCGGGCGCGGCCTTATGGGTCCCACGGATGGTCACGCCCAGCATCCGACCTATTCAGCTGTGGGAGGACTGAGCTTGTTTCACGACTCTGACGGACCGCACCACGCCGGTTTCGCCGCCCGGATGCAGTAGCTGCCGAGTGCCGGCTCCATGCGGTCAAAGATCTTCGAGACGCTTGCAGCGAGGTCTTTGAACACCGCGTCACGCGGTTCGCCTTCGAGGACTCGCTGGCTGGTCTCGCTAAAAACCACGCGGTACACGGAGGCCAGTTGGGCCGCGGCGGCGCGCAGCTGTAGGTCATCGACGGCGGTTTCGACTGCGATCGCGTCTCCGAGTGCCCGCTCGCGCAGATCTGCGATCTCTCGTGCGCGGTTGCTGAGCACTCGACTGTTGTGAACGATCTGGGCGAAGGCAAGGCTCGGTGGCCCCAGTGTGACGTCACCCGCCGCGATGCGTGCGGCGCAGTCGCGGCGCACTGCGGTGAATACTCCTTCGCCGGCAGGGCGGGCGCGGACGGCATCGGCGAGGCTTCGGATGACCATCTCTGTGTGATCGAAGACCAGGTCCTCCTTGTGCGGAAAGTGGTTAGTCACCGTCATCTTTGAGACGCCGGCCTCGTCGGCGACTTGGGCGATGCTCACGTCGTCGAACCCGTGCGCCGTAAACAGCTTCATGGCCGCCGCCGATATTGCAGTCCGGATCTGCTGTTTGTTGCGCTCCCGCAACCCGCTCATCCTCACATCATACACGGAATGCTATGCTCGACCTAATCTTATGTTCGACATAATCTAAGGGCAGGTTCTGAGCCGGACCTGTCTGATCGGACGAAAGGACGTTCCTGATGAACGCTGCAGTGGTTGAGGAGCTGGGCAAGAACCCTGCATTCCGTGATTTCGAGGACCCTGAACCACGGGACGATGAGGTGCGTGTAAGCGTGACCGCCTCGGCGCTGACCAACTTCACCAAACTCCGGGCCGCCGGCCAGCAGTGCCAAAACCGTGATCGCGACCGGCCGCAACACAGACGCGCTTCAATCTCTTCTCAGCCGTGGGGCAGACGAGATCGTCAACCTGACCGACACTGACGCGCTCAACAACACGCTTCAGGCGACCTTCGAACGCGGCGTGGACATCGTGCTTGACTACCTGTGGGGCCCAAGCGCCGAAGAAATTATCGCGGCCGCAACAAGCGTTGCTCCAAGCGACCAGTCGATCCGCTTCATCCAGATCGGGACCGCCAGCGCGCCGACCATCACCCTGCCCGGCTCACCTCTGCACTCATCTCGGATCGAGCTCGCAGGCAGCGGCATCGGCAGCGTGAGCCCCGCCGCCATCTCCGCAATTCTGACCAAGCTCCTGAACGCGGCCCCCGCTGCGAGATTCACAGTCGAGACGCGCGCCTTTCCTCTCGACCGGTTCACGACGCCTGGTCGATCCAAGCCGCTACCCCACGCATCGTCCTGACGACGAACCAACACTCACGCTGACGGGAGACCCAAGCCTCTCCGGCGCGCCCCGGGCCGCAGCTTGGGCGCACTATCCCGGCCATTACGTGGTCGTGCCCAGGCCCGGCGGTTCAGCTTCACCCGTCACTTTGCTCGACCGCCGGTCGGTCAGCGCTACTGACACGCAGTTTCAGGCGCAGCTTCCAGTGCCGGGCGCTTGATCTGCTGGGCTTGCTGTCGGGGCTGGTCAGTTGAGTGGCGTGGGGGACGTCCGGTGGTGGTTTTATCGTTTTTGGCGTGACTTCGGCCGTCGGCTCGGAGTTGGTTGTGACGGGGCCTTTCGAGGCGGGGTGTGTGTTGCCGGCGAGGAGGTTCGGGGCGGTCTGGCGGATCTGTCGCTGGGCGTGTTGAGGCCCATAGCTGTGCCAGCCGCCGATGAAGCCGACCTGCGCTTGCCACTCCAGGTAATGGGACGCGGTCGGGTCGGCAGGGTGCAGGCGCAAATCGACGGTCTTGTAGCGCGCCGTCACGGTCCGCCCGCCGACCGCGTGCGCGGTCTGGCAGGCGACCGAAATCCGACATCGGCTGCTGCTTGTCGGCCGTTGGGGGTCACCGCCAGACCTCGCGTGGCTCGGACGAGCGGTCACTCCTAGCCGCCCACGCGAGGTCCGAGCAGCTCGACCCTATCCGGCCTCGGCGATCATCAGCGTGGACCCACCCGTGGCGAAGGTCGCGACATCAGCCGCCGCCGCTTGAGCCTCTGACGTGCCCAAGGCGGCCTGCAGCTCCTCGACTCCATCGAACCACAGCTCCGCGATGAAGTAGAAAGGAGCAGGCGTTCCGTCCGGCGTCCCCAGGACCTTGCCGGCCTCGAACCGACGAAGATTGGGGATCTTCTGTGCCAACGGTGCATGGGTACTGGCGTAATGCTCGTCAAACGCTGCCGCATCGTCGGGCGGACCGTAGGCGACCACAAGCTTGACCATTCGTCTCCTCCTTTTCGGTTTCGAGCGAGCCTACCCGGATGGCCGAGCCGGCCACCCACCACGTCCGACAGCGTCGCCCGTGCGGTTCCGCGGCCCGACGTCCGGTTCGGGTATTCGGCGGCACAAGCGCCGCTGCCGCCCATGAGGAGCAGCGGGCCCGCCCGCTGCTCGATGAGTCGCGAGCATCGAGGCTGCTTAGAATGCCGGCCGTGTCCGCCGAGGAGATCGACGACTACCTACGCGGTGTCGAGGAGCCCAAGCGAAGCACCCTTGAGGCGCTCCGCGGCACGATCCTCGAGGTGCTTCCAGACGCAGAACAGGGGATCTCGTACGGCGTGCCGGCCTTCCGGCTACGCGGCAAGACGATCGCCGGCTTCGCCGCATTTAAGAACCACCTCAGCTACTTGCCGCACAGCGGAAAGGTTCTGGGGCAGCTCGCCGGAGACCTGTCGGGCTACACGATGACCAAGGGCTCGCTGCACTTTCCGGTCGATCAGACCCTGCCCAAGGCTGTCGTGAGGAGGCTCATTGCGGTGCGCCTCGATGACGCCGACCGACGCTCTCGCTGACACTCTCGGAAGGCGGCGTCCGGTCACGAAAGCGCTTGTTGCCTGGGTACCGCGCGCTCAGGCGCTCGGGCCGCGAGTAGTTGCCGTGAGTGGCTTGGGGAGGGGTCCCCGCCGCGGGACCCCTCCCAGTTCACCCCGTGGCGCCTACGGCTGCAGGCCGTAGAAGTGCTGGCTGGGCAGGTCGCTGGACGACGTCTGCGTCGACGTCGCCGGCTGGCTGCGAGGGGCAACCGGCGGGGCGCCAGTCCCGTAGAAGTGGACCAGGGGAGCGTAGGCGCCCCCATGCGAGACCGGAGCGGCCGGATAGGCCCTCCCGGAATGGGGCAGAGTGATAAACGCGAAAGCCACGGCGAGCGCGACAACGACGGCGACCGTGGTCATGATGGGCCTGATCGCGAACCGGGGATTGAGGGGGTGGCGACTGATCTGGGTGGTCATGGCAGTGTCCTCCTGGGGTGGGTGGGCCACGTGGGCGGCCGCGTGGATCGATGTACCGAGCTCGTGCGGGCACTGTGAGCGACGCCGGTTGCCGCGCGCTTGCGCCGCGGTAAACGCCTCGGCCCAGGCCGCGACCGGTGGTAACCTCGCGCGACTGGATCGACCGAGGAATCGCGATGCGGTTTGGACTGCTGGGGGCGTTGTTCGTAGCTGACGATCAGGGTCGTCCGCTCGCTTTGGGCGCGCCTAAGCAGTCCGCGGCTCTGGTCGTGTTTTTGCTTCACGCCAACGACGTGGTGTCGAGCGACCGCTTGATCCAGCAACTGTGGGGCGACGAGTCACCTCCGACCGCGTCCAAGAGCCTTCAGGTGCACATCTCGCGGCTGCGCAGCGCGCTCCGTCGCGCAGGCGCCGAGGCGGCGGAGCGGCTGGTCACGAGGCCGGGCGGCTACCTGCTGAGGGTGGCGCCGGGTGAGCTGGACGTGGAGTGCTTTGAGCGGCTGGTCCGGGAGGCTGACGGCCTCGTCGCGGCCGAGCGCTGGGAGGCGGCCGGAGGGCGCTTGCGCGAAGCGCTGGAGCTGTGGCGCGGCGACCCGTTGAGCGATTTCTCCTACGAACCGTTCGCCCAGACTGAGATCGCGCGGCTGGCGGAGCTACGCCTCAGCGCGCTTGAGCAGCGCATCGCTGTCGATGTGGCGCTGGGACGGGTAGCGGTCGTGATCGGAGAGCTTGAGCGGCTCGTCCGCGAGCACCCCTACCGCGAACGCCTCCAGGGGCAGTTGATGCTTGCCCTGTACCGGACCGGTCGGCAGGCCGACGCGCTGGCCGTGTTTCGAGAGGCCCGCTCGCGATTGATCGACGAGCTCGGGATCGAGCCCTCGGCTGAGCTACGTGAGCTGCACGGAGCGATTCTCGCGCAGGAGCCCTCGCTGTCTTCGGCCGCACCGCCGTACGCGGCAACGTCCGATCGTCCGCGGCCCGAGGGGGAGCGGTCGTCCTACCGACCCCGGCTGGTCGAGGCCGTGACGTTGTTATTCACCGACATCGAGGGATCGACCCGGCTGGCCCGGCGGCTGGGTTGGGAGGGGTGGCTCGCGGCACTCGACCAGCACCGCCGCATCCTGGTCAACGCTATCTCCGCGCACGGAGGCAAGGTCGACAGCGGCGAAGGAGACGCCGTCGTCGCGCTGTTCCCGGAGGCGCCGGAGGCGGTCGCTGCTGCGGTCGAGGCCCAGCGCGCGTTCGAGCGGCATCCGTGGCCCGAGGATCTGGGGCGTCTGAAGGTGCGGATGGGCCTGCACACCGGCGTCGTCGCGCCCCACGAATCCGGGTTCGTCGGAATCGATGCCCATCTTGCCGCGCGGGTAGCGAACGCGGCCAACGGCGGGCAGATCCTGATCACCGCTGCCACCCGCCGCCTGGCTGGCGACCCGTTCCTGGTCCGCGATCTCGGCGAGCATCGGCTCAAGGACTTTCCCGAGCCCGAACGGCTCTTTCACGTGTTCGTCCACGGAGTGGCCACGGACGTTGTACCCGTGCCACGCAGCGAGATCGTCCGCCCCACCAATCTGCCACCGCAAACTCGCCCGCTGGTCGGACGCCGGGAGGAGCGAGCCGAGATCCTCGCGCTGCTCCGGGACCCTCATGGGCCGGTGATCACGCTGACCGGCATGGGGGGAATCGGCAAAACGCGTCTGGCCACCGCGGTGGCGGCGGACCTGCTCGACGATCTCCCCGGGGGCGTCTTCCTGGTCCGCCTGGCAGGCATCGCCGACCCACAGTCGATTCTGCCGATGATCGCGGAGGCCGCCGGGCTCACCGGCGAGGCCGACGAGTCGCTGGACGCGCTGCTCGCGGTCCGCCTCGGCAGGCTCCCGACCCTGTTGATCCTCGACAACTTCGAGCAGCTCGTCGACGGGGCACCCATCGTCGGCGAACTGGCGGCCCAGGCGGGCCAGCTGCGGATCCTCGCCACAAGCCAGGTTCCGCTTCGGATCAGCGCCGAGACGGTCGTCCAGCTCGGCCCGCTCCGCAGCGACGACGCGGCCAGCCTGTTCTTGGAGCGGGCGCAGGCGCGGGATCGGGCGTTTGCTCCCGCGGCACACGACGACGCCATCATCGCGACAATCTGCGAACGCGTCGACCGGATGCCGCTGGCGATCGAACTGGCCGCCGCTCGGGCAGGAGGGCTGGGGTTGCGAGAGCTGGAGCGGCGCCTCGAGAGTCCGCTTGGGCTCCTGACCCGGGGCGATCGGGACCTGCCGGAGCGGCATCGCAGCCTGCGGGCGGCGATCGAATGGAGCCAAGCGCTGCTGAGCGCCGCGGAGATGGCGCTGTTCGCCGCGCTGGGCGCGTGCGCAGGCCCGGTGCCTTTGGGGATGGTGGAGGCGATCGCCGGAACCGGCGGGCGCTCTCCCTCCACGCTTGATCAGCTCGACGCGCTCCTTGAATCGTCGTTTGTCCGGCGTCGGGATGATCTTCGGCTGGGGCGGCGGTTTCTGATGCCGCAGGCGCTGCGGAACTATGCCGCCGAACGGCTGACCGAGTCTGGCACCGAGGCCGCTGTTCGCCTGCGTCATGCCCAGCACGTTGCGGATCTGGCCTCTCCCGCTCGGCTGTGGAAATGGGGCGCCACCGGCGAGCAGCGGGCTGCCCTGCTGGCGGTCGGGTTGGAGATCCGCCCGGCAGTGGCCTGGGCGCGTGAGCACGATCCGCCCCTCCACGTGCGCTTGTGCTCGGCGCTCGCCTCCTATTGGGTGTACCGCGGCGTGATCTCGGAGGCCGTCGACGAGTTCCGGTTGGCGCTGGACAGCGGCGCCGGCTCGGCCGAGGAAAGGGCTCGCTGCCTGACGCTGCTCGCCCAGTGCCTGCGACTTCAGAGTGGGGGCGAGCAGGCGCTGGACCTTGTCGAACGGGCCTACGCCGAGTGGCAGCAAGTCGATGACGCCGTGGAACGGGCACTCGGCTACTGCGATCTGAGCTGGATCTACCGCTGGGCCGGGCGCCTCGCCGACGCCGTGCCCATGTGCGAGGAGGCGCTGACAATCCTGCGCCGAACCCATGACCGGAGGCTGATCCTGCGCGCGCTCGTGTTCCTCGCCCACGCATACGCCGACCTCGAGGATGTGGAGAGCGCCGAGAGAGTGCTGGCCGAAGCCGGCGCACTGGCCGGCGACGACCCCACCTGGGAGCTGGACGCCATCCGCGCCGACTGCGCGCTATACCGGGGCGAGAACACGCGCGCGATCGAGTTGTACGCCACGAGCCTGGCGTGGACGAGCCAGAGCGGCGAGTCACACCAGATGCTGATGGACCTCCGCTGCCTGGGGATCTCCCTCGGCCGGGCCGGCCACGCTGAGGCAGCGCTCGAGTTGATCGAGCTCGTCCGTCTGCACGAGGAGCAGACCGGCCGCGCCGGAAACATCTCCTCGGCTGTGGCGATGCTCCGGGATTCCCGGGCCCGCTCGCTCCAACTCGCCGGCCCCGACGCACAGGAGGCCGCGGCTACCCGCGCCCGTGCCGTACCCGCGTCACTCCGCGTCCAGCGGGCGCTCGAACTCAGCGCCCGAGCGGCGGCCGGCGTAGCGACCAATTGACCGTTTCGCGATCCACGGTGACGCGGGTCCGAGAGTGGCAGTCCACTCGCCGGGCTCGGAGTGTCACGCTCGGCAAAAGCCATGGCCGGCTCATCGGCCGGGACTTTTTACGGGATCGGGCTGGTTCGGGAGCGGAAACAGGTTGAGGAATTGCTGCACGCTTGGGCGGCTCCCATCGATCTTGATGCGACCCGCGCGTACTTCAGCGGTCAGGCGGCCGCCGTGCCAGAGCAGGCTCGCGAGCGTGGCCGGGTTGGTGTCGATGATCGCGTCTGTCTTCTCGGCGTCCCCTCGGTGGATCTCGAACCGAGCGTCGCTGACGCGGACCGTGAAGCGTTGCTCGCCGAACCGAAGCTCGTAGGTTGCCTGTAGTCCGTCGGCGGCTTCGGGCGAGAACAGCGTCTTGAGCGCGAGGACCGCGGAGTCCACGCCGAAGCCGGCCGGCACGGCCGGGAAGGCCGTGCGGCTGCCCCAGCGTCCGAGCTCGAGCACGACCGGCTCGAGTTCGCGGCCCCTGTCGGTGAGCTCGTAGACGCGCGATGCCGCCGGGGCGGGTAGCTGTTGGCGGCGCACTACGCCGGCCTGCTCCAGCTCACGCAGGCGCTGAGCGAGGATGTCGGGGCCGAGCTTCGGAAGTCCCGCCCGCAGGTCGGTGAATCGCTTCGGCCCGAGCAGCAGCTCGCGGACAACCAGCAGCGCCCAGCGCTCGCCGACGATGTCCAGCGCACGTGCAATCCCGCACCGGTCGCCATAGGTTCGTTTGCCGGCCACGCCGCCATTCTAGCGCGCGCTTAGTCGGCAACTCCAAGTAAGTAGTTGGAAATTCCAATCGGCCTCTGGTACGGTGTCGCCCGTCCCAATCAACCTTTGAGATCAGGAGGCAGGCAAGATGAGTGAGCGAAGCGACTACCCGGCCGGAGTGCCCTGCTGGGTCGACACCCTTCAACCCGACCCTGATGCAGCGATGCGCTTCTATGGTGAGCTGTTCGGGTGGGAGTTCGAGGGGCCGGGAGCGATGCCCGGCAACCCCCGGGGCCGCTACTACGTGGCGACTCTGCGCGGAACGGAAGTCGCCGGAATTGGCTCGCTTCCCCCTGAGGATCAGTCGACGCTGGTGGCCTGGAACACGGATGTCGCGGTCAAGAGCGTCGAGGACGCGGCGTCGCGGGTTGCTCGCGCCGGCGGGGAGATCCTGCTGGGCCCGATCGACGCTGCTCCCGCCGGGCGACTGGCGGCCGTCCGCGACCCCGCGGGCGCAACGCTGTGCTTGTGGGAAGCCCAAGCGCGTCAGGGGGCGCAACTCGTCAACGAGCCCTCAGCATGGGCGATGAGCGCGCTCCAAACGACCGATCCGGACCGCGCGATCGAGTTCTATGCCGACCTGTTCGGCTGGCAGCCGGAGCCGCTCGCGGTGGAAGAGGCACAGTTGACGTTGTGGCGGCTGCCGGGCTACGTCGGCGGTGAGCCACAGCAGCCGGTTCCCCGCGACGTGGTGGCAGCCATGATCCCGCTCGCGAAGGGCGACGGACGAACGTCGCAGTGGAGCGTCGATTTCTGGATCGACGACGCGGATGCGGCGGCGGCGAAGACACCGGAACTGGGCGGCCGCGTGCTCGTCGCTCCCCACGACATCCCCGGTTTCCGGCGCACGGTGCTGGCTGACCCAGCCGGCGCCGCGTTCTCGGTCAGTCAACTCCAGGTCGGCGCAGGCCGCTAACTTGCCTGCGAGAGCGGTCGTCTCGGCCCGGGCGAAATCATGGCGCCGGCCGGCGGGCGTAGGATCCGAGTGTTCTCTCTGTCGAGGAGGTGTGGCGTGCCGCGGTATGTGATTGAGCGTGATTTCGGGTTGGTTGGCGAGGAGGATATGCAGGAGGTGGCTGCGCGTTCGAAGGCGACCGGGCTCGAGCATTTCCCGGACATCACGTGGGAGCACAGCCACGTGTGCAGCGATGAGAAGGGGGCGATCAGGAGCTTCTGTGTCTATAGCGCTCCGAGCGCTGACCGTGTGCGCGAGCACGCTGATCGCGTGGGTGGCCACGCGGTGGTCAACGTGTATGAGATTGTCGGGGACATCACCCCGGAGGAGGTCAAGCTGTGATCGTTGTTCGGGCGGTTGAGGGTGCGGCGGGGTCGCGGCGCGTTTCGGGGCGGGGAGTGTCGGCGATGGCGTGCCACAGGGCCTGGTAGGCCAGCGCTCGCTTGAGCGCGAGGATACGCCGCCGCTCGTGCTCGGGGGGCAGGAGCGACAGCGCGCGTGTGAACAGGTCGACTGCTTCGGCGTAGGCCAGACGGGCGGTCGCCTGCTCGGCCGCGCGGGTGGCGTAGTCGAGTGCGTGCTCGCGGTCGACGGTCGGCGTCGCTTCGCACAGGTGGTAGGCGATCTCGGACAGGGCCGCCTCGCCGCGGGAGGCCTCCAGCGCCTCGGCGACGCGGCCATGGATCCGGCGTCGGTGCGCGCGGCTGAGACGCTCCAGCAGCGTGCGGCGCACCAGCGCGTGCGAGAACGCGAAGCGCTCGCGGTCGCTGGGCGCAAGCTCGAGCACGAGCCCGGCGGCTAGCGCCTGGTCCAGCGACGCTGCGAGGTCCTCGCCTTGCAGATCGCTGATCCGCTCGAGCGGCTCGAGCTCGAACTCGCCTCCGATCACGGCCGCCACAATCAGCAGCCTGACACAGGCCTCCTCGAGCGGCGCGAGGCGAAGGTCGATCACCTCGCGGACGCTCTCGGGCAGGCCGGCGCGCGCGAGCGAGAGCACCCCGCCGCTGCGGTCAGACTCGCTGAGGTGGCGCACGATCTCCTGCACGAAGAAGGGGTTCCCGGCCGCCTCGGCGCGGATCGCGTACACCAGCTCGGCTGACAGCTCCCGGCCGGTCAGGCTGCGAGACAGCTCCGCGACGTCGTCGTCGAGCAGCCCGCTGAGCGTCATCCGCTGCAGCAGTCCCTGCTGGGTGAGGCGCTGCAGCGCCTGCGCCAGCGGACCTCCGGGCGTCATCTCGGTCTGCCGCTGGGTGGCGAGCACGAGCAGCCGCATCTCCGGATGGGACTCGAGCATGTGGCGCAGCAGCGCCACCGAGGACTGGTCGGCCCAGTGGAGGTCGTCCAGCACCAGCAGGACCGATGCGTCCGCGGAGAGCTCAGCGAGCAGCGAGGCAACCGCGTCGAACAGTCGATAGCGCCTGCTCTCCGTGCCTGCACGATCGGCCGGGCGCTCGCCGGCCGGGCGCCGCAGGCTTTGAATGATCGGCTCCAGATCCGCCGCCCGAGGCTGCGCGCGGCGGCCGAGCTCATCCGGCGCGGCGACGGCGAGAAAGTGCCTGAGCGCCACGACGAAGTGCTGGTAGGGAACCAGCAGATCCTCGTTGGCCGAGCCGTGCAGCACCACTGCTCCGTGCTCGCGTGCCTCGAGGGCGAGCTCGCGCGCCAGGCGGCTCTTGCCGATTCCAGCCTCGCCCGCCACCAGCGCGACCCGCGCGCCGTTTCCCGCGGCGACGTCGGACCACAGCGCTCGTAACCTCGCCAGCTCCCGGGCGCGTCCGACGAACGCGGCCGGCGCCGGCTGGCGCAGCCCGGGTGGCAACGGGAAGGCAGCCCCGGGCATCCAGCCGGAGCTGGGGGGAGCACCAACCCTGTCAGCCGGGCGCGGCTCGTGGGAGTCCGCCGCCGCACGCGCCGCGGCGTCGTCACGGATTTCGAGCACCAGCTCGCGCGTCTGCTGGGAGGGCGAGATCCCCAGCTCGCGCCGGAGCCGATC
>Ga0302326_10009829_pt1 | contig 20809 bp, 15 predicted proteins | sample Palsa_T0_3_FD_202264 | JGI IMG/M metagenome (GOLD analysis project Ga0302326, IMG submission 202264) | Peat permafrost microbial communities from Stordalen Mire near Abisko, Sweden - Palsa_T0_3 | ecosystem: Environmental > Terrestrial > Soil > Palsa > Peat permafrost | place: Sweden: Abisko...
AGTCAGCGCGGCCACACCGGGTTGGCGCGTCACCTTCGACCAACCTTCGGCCGCGAACGCCGCGGTCTGCTCGTGCCGGGTGTCGATCAGCCGGATACCTTCACTGCGGCACCCGTCGTAGATCGAGAACAAATGACCGCCGGACAATGTGAAGACGGTGTCGATCCCGCTGGCTTTGAGTCGGCGGGCGATCAGCCGGCCGGCGTGCAAGGTGTCATCGGCGTCGTTGCCCATGGCCGCAGCCTATCGGCCTCTGGGGTAGCTTCCCGGCAAGCTTTCCGACGGGGGCATCGTGCCGGATGCCTCAGACCGCGAGGAGACTTCGTGCCTGTTCTACAGCCGTTCAGATCGTCCATCGACTGGAGCCACGCGGTTCCCGACTCGGTGTGGTGGATCGCCCGGGCATGGCTGATCAGTGCCGTGTGTGTGCTTGTGGTCTTGGTGGTGCTCCGATTCACCACCCGGTGGGCACGCCAATATTGGCGGATTACGGGTGGCTATTTCTCTGGTTCACGGTCGGTCGGAGTGTGGCTGATGCTCAGCGTGCTGCTGCTGTCGGTCATCACCGCCGTGCGACTCAACGTTTTGTTCAGCTACTTCAGCAAGGACTTATACAACGCGCTGGAGACGGCGTTCACGGGTTCGGGTGCGCAGAACGACGTTGTCAAAGAGTCCGGCATGCATGGCTTTTGGGCGGCGCTGACGTTTTTCTGCATCCTGGCCGGGATTTTCGTCGCCCTGGCCATGGTCGACCTCTACCTGACCCAGCGCTTCATCATCGCGTGGCGGGTCTGGCTGACCGAGCACGTCGTCGCCGACTGGCTGACCGGACATGCCTACTACCGGGCAAGGTTCATCGACGAAACGATCGACAACCCAGACCAGCGTATCCAGCAGGACATTGATGTTTTCACCACCGGCGCCGGCGCCACCACAAACGTGCCGACCATCGGTACTGGGCAAACCCTGCTGTTCGGCGCTGTGCAATCGGTCGTCTCGGTCGTCTCGTTCGCCGCGATCTTGTGGAACCTCTCGGGCGCGCTGACCGTTCCGCTGCTCCACGTCGACATTCCGCGCGCGATGTTCTGGATCGTCTTCGTCTTTGTGCTGACGGCGAGCGGCGTCACGTTCTGGATCGGCCATCCCCTGATCAAGTTGAGCTTCGCCAACGAAAAGCTCAACGCTGCGTTTCGCTATGCGTTGGTTCGCTTACGTGACGCCGCAGAAGCCGTCGGGTTTTATCACGGCGAGGCGGCCGAGCAAGCCGGATTGCGCCAGCGTTTCACGCCGATCATCGACAACTACCGCCGCTACGTCAGCCGCACTATCGGTTACACCGGTTGGAACGTATCGGTGACCCAAACGATGGTCCCGCTGCCGTGGGTCATTCAGGCGCCGAGGCTATTCGCCGGCAAGATCGGTTTAGGCGGCGTGGCGCAAACCGCGGCCGCATTCGGAACGATTCAAGAGTCGCTGTCGTTTTTCCGCAACAACTACAACCAGTTCGCCTCATTTCGCGCGTCGATCATCCGGTTACATGGCTTGGTCGACGCCAACGCCCGCGGCCGGGACCTGCCCGAAGTGACGGTGGCGCCGAGCGACAACGGATCGATTGCGATCGTTTCTGTCGAGGTGCGCGCGCCGAACGGCGAGCAGTTGATTGACCCGCTCGACGTCCGGCTCGCCAGCGGCGACGCGCTGGTCGTGACCGGGCGTTCGGGGGCCGGCAAGACCACTCTGTTGCGCAGTCTGGCGCAACTGTGGCCCTATGCGTCGGGCACGCTGCGCCGACCCGACGGCGAAAACGCAACGATGTTCCTGTCACAGTTGCCGTATGTGCCGCTCGGGGACCTTCGTGGTGTGGTGTGCTACCCGAATTCCCCGGCCAAGATTTCCGACGCCGAGGTGCGGGACGCGTTGACCAAGGTCGCGCTCGCCCCGTTGTCTGATCGGCTTGGCGAAGAGCGCGACTGGGCCAAAGTGCTGTCCCCGGGCGAGCAACAGCGCGTCGCATTCGCCCGTGTGCTGCTTAGCAAGCCCCGGGCGGTGTTCCTCGACGAGGCCACTTCTGCTCTCGATGAGGGGCTGGAATTCGCGCTCTACCAGCAGTTGCGCACCGAATTGCCGGATTGTGTCGTCGTCAGCGTCAGTCATCGCCCCACGGTCGAACAGCACCACGATCATGTGCTCGAACTGCTCGGCGGGGGTAGGTGGGAACTGCGCCGGATCGAGCGTCAGCACGTGAACGCTTAGCATTCAGGGGCTGCGCCGAGATCGCCGAGAACTACGGAAGGCCAACGGTTCGTCGAACTTTTGCGCCCGGGCGTCGATTTCGATGGAATTGCCTTACCGAGCCTGCCCAGACACCGCACCGCCGTGTAGTCCAGGTAGCTTCGCGGGAAGGTCTTATCAGCTGGACGTTCGACCAACGTCTGGGACTGCGGGTGAGAATCAGGGAGCAGGCGCACAGTGGAGTTGTTCAAGCCGTCCATCGACTGGGGTCACGCGCTGGCCGAATCGGTGTCCTGGATAGGGCTCGTATGGCTGGTCAGCGCTGTGAGCGTGGTCGTCGTGCTGGCGCTGCTGCGGCTGGCGACGCCGTGGGGCCGCCAGTTCTGGCGGATCACCGGCGACTACTTCATCGGTTCGCAGCGCGGCAAGGTCTGGCTAATGCTCGGGGTTTTGCTGCTGTCGGTCGTCACCACCGTGCGCCTGAGCGTGCTGTTCAGTTACCAGGCCAACGACCTGAGCTCGTCCATCCAAACCGCTGTGCAGGGCATGGCGATTCACGATGAGGCGGTCAAACAGTCTGGCGTACACGGATTTTGGATATCGATTCTGATCTTCAGCATCATGGCGGCGCTTTTCATCGCCCGCTACATGCTCGACATCTATCTGACTCAGCGTTTCATTGTCTCGTGGCGGGTCTGGCTCACCGACCGGCTCACCGGTGACTGGCTCGAAGGTCGGGCGTACTACCGCGCCCGATTCATCGACAGCACCATCGACAACCCCGACCAGCGTATTCAGCAAGACATTGATGTGTTGACCGCCGGGGTGGGAGCCACCCCCAATGTGCCCTCTAATGGGACTAGCAGTGTGCTGTTGTTCGGCGCCGTGGAATCAGTGCTATCGGTGTTTTCGTTCACCGCCATCCTGTGGAATTTATCGGGCACGCTGACACTGTTCGGCGTAAGCATGCCCAGGGCGATGTTCTGGATCCTGATCGTCTACGTGTTGTTCGCCACGATCGTCGGCTTTTGGCTCGGGCGCCCACTGATCGGACTCAGCTTCCGCAACGAGCTCACCAACGCCGCCTTCCGCTATGCGCTCGTACGGGTCCGCGACGCCGCCGAAGCGGTGGGCTTCTACCGGGGCGAGCGCGCCGAACGTGCACAGCTGAGTGCGCGATTCCGGGTGATCATCGACAATTATCGGCGGTACATAAACCGAACTGTCGGCTGGTCCGGATTCAACATCTCGATGAGTCAGTTGATCGTCCCATTGCCTTGGGTGCTCCAAGCCCCCCGGTTATTCGCCGGTCAGATCAAGTTCGGTGGCGTCACGCAGACCGCGGCAGCGTTCAACCACATCAGTGACGGACTGTCCTTCTTCCGCAACTACTACGACCAATTCGCCAGCTATCGCGCGGCGATCATCCGACTGCACGGTTTGGTGGTGGCCGACGAGAAGGCTCGTGAGCTGCCCGAGTTGCTTGTCACGCCGAGCACCGACGGCGCCGTCGACATCGAGGGCGTAGAGGTACGCACTCCGGACGGCGACCAGCTGATCGACTCACTCGACGTACACCTGTCGGAGGGTGAGACGCTGGTGATCACCGGTCCTTCGGGCAGCGGCAAGACGACGCTGCTGCGCAGCCTCGCTGAATTGTGGCCATACGGATCGGGGACTTTGCGAAGCCCCGGTGGACCGAATCAGACGATGTTCCTCTCGCAGTTGCCCTATGTGCCACTGGGCGACCTACGCGCGGTGGTGTCCTATCCAACAACCGCCGGTGACATCCCCGACGCTGATCTCCGTGAGGTCTTGATCAAAGTGATGTTGCCACACCTGATCGAGCTGTTGGACGAGGAACAGGATTGGGCCAAAGTGCTCTCGCCCGGCGAGCAGCAGCGAGTTGCGTTCGCCCGGGTCTTGTTGACCAAACCGAAAGCAGTCTTCGTCGATGAGGCCACATCGGCGATGGACGAAGGCCTCGAGTTGACCATGTATCAGCTGCTGCGCAACGAATTACCGGAGACGGTTCTGGTCAGCGTCAGTCACCGCAGCACAGTCGAGCAGCACCACCAACAATGTCTTCGCCTGCTCGGGCAAGGTCGGTGGGAGCTCGGCCGCATCGAAAAGGAACGTACGAGTATCTGACGCCTACGCGCCGCCGGCCTTGACGGCCGCGTGGGCTCCGGCCCGGCGGCCGAAGAACGATCCCTCACCGAGCTGTGTGCCGCTGGCGTAGCCCTTGCCATCTTGGGCGATGTTCGACGCGCAGGCCCCAGCCGCGTACAGGCCGGGGACCACGCTGCCGTCGGCGCGCAGCACTTCGCCGTCGACCGAGACTGCCAGGCCGCCGATGGTGAACCCCGAGTACATCGCCCGACCGAGTGACAGGTCGAACACCGCCCAGGGGCCACTGTCCTGGGGCGCAAGGAATTCCGGCTGCTTATGAAAATCCGGATCCTCGCCTCTGGCTGCGAATTCGTTGTAGCGCTGCAGCGTCGCCTCCACGTTGCCGGCGGGTATGCCAAGCGCCGTTTCCAACTCGGCGATCGTTTCGTAGCCGTCGAGGAACCGGATCAGCGGCAGCTCAGGCATCTCGGTGTGTGCCTCGTCGACGATCAGGTAGGCGGTCTGTTCCGGCTGCTCGAGCACGAATGCGGAGGTTCGCGAGTGGTAGGAGTCCTCGGCGACGAAGCGCTTGCCCTCCTTGTTGACGACGACACCGGTCAGCAGAACGGCAGGTGGGTATGCCGCGGCGGTGATGAACATTTCGCCCATGTTCTCGGGCACCCCGCCCACCGAGACACCCAGCCGTAGGCCCAGTCCATCGTCGTTGGGGTTGCCCAGGATGTAGGGCGCCACCAGGCCGTGGTGTTTGGTGCGCCGCGGTTGGCCGAGGGCAGGTGTGTGCTCGGCAACCATCTCCGGGTTCATCGCGAAACCGCCGGCGGCGATGATCACCGACCTGGCCTTGACTGCGCCGGTTTCGGTGAAGTGCTTCCAGGCGACGCCCACCAGCGTGCCATCGTCGTCCAGGACGAGGTTCGTCGCCCCGGTCTCGTAGCGAATCTGCACTCCCAGGTCATCGGCGCGTTTGACCAGCAGGTCGATCACCATGGCCGCGCCGCCCAACTCGCCCGGCACCGGCACGGAGTGCCCGCGCGGCGCCGGTATCGCCTGCTCGCAGAACGGCCAGACCTTTTCGTTGCCGGTGTAGCTCAGGCCCTCTGTTCCGGGCGGAACCACAACTTTGCCCGGGAAGTAGCTGCGCTCGAATTGAAAACCCAAGTCTTCCAACCAATTGAAGTGCTCGACGCTGCCATCGCAGTAGGCGCGGATCTTGGCGTGATCGGGCTCTCGCGATGCCGCGACCAGGTATTTGTACATCTCGCCGGGCGAATCGGCGTGGCCGGTCGCCTCCTGGACCGCTGTTCCGCCGCCGAGATAGAAGTGTCCGCCGGCCATGGAGCTCGTGCCCCCGGCCGCCGCCGCGCGCTCCAGTACCAAGACCCGTGCGCCGGCGGCCGCCGCGCTGACCGCTGCGCAGCCGCCCCCGATGCCGAAGCCGATCACTACCACGTCGACGTCATCCGACCATGATGAGACGTCGTCGGCGCGGAGAGTTGCTGGTATTTCGGTGCTCACTGCTGCTCCTGCTTGATGTAGTCGAAGAACTGCCGCATTTCGGCTGAGAAATGCGCGATCTCCACGAACGGAACTCCGGACTGTGGGGCGGACAGATAAGCGAACCGCAAGCCACCCGGCATCACGCCCTGCTGTGCCACCACCGCGCCATGTTCGGCGGCTGACCTCAGCGTTGCATCGAAATTCTCCAGGCTGTCGGCCTCGACGCAGATGTGGTGCAGACCCGATCCGTTGTCCCGCAGAAAATCACTATAGATATTAGGGCCGCGGACCGGTTCGATCAGCTCGAGCTGCATGCCGCCGAGGTAGCTCAGCGAGATACTTGCGACGAAGTCGGCGGGCTTCCCGAGGTAGCTACATGTCTCTGGCGCGAAGTGCACGTCCGGCAGCCGTATCCACTTCTTGACGCCTAACAGGCCGGTAAGGGCCGTTTCCGTGGCATTCAAGTCGGGGGTCACCCAGGCGACTTGGACCGGTGACCCGAAGGAAAGGCTCATCGCCTCGCAGGATAGCCCAGCGGCCGCCCCGGCAGAAAGCACTGAATTCGATGTTGCCAACACGCGTGGTTTGCAGCACCTCAACCGCTGGCTGAACACGTTCTAGTTCGGCGGCAATGCCCGGAATGGCTGTCCGCCGTTATCGGCCTGAGTCAGCACGCTGATCAGCAGTCGAACCTGCATGTCGTACATGGCCCGTGGGTCGCTGAGCGTGTTGGCGCCGTACTGGCCGAATAGTTCCAGGCTGATCGCGCCGACCACGCCGGCCCAGATTGCGAAACATTTCGCGATGACCGGATCATCACCGGGGAAGCTGAATTCTTGCCGGAGTCGTTCGAAGTCTGACGATATTGGTTGTGGTGCAGGGTAATTGGCCAGCACGATATCGCCAGTCTCGATGCCGGCCGCGACGGCGTCGAACAATGCGGCGACCACCCGCGTGCCGGGGCCGACGGTTTGCTCGGCCGGCGCGTGGTATCCCGGCACCGGGCTGCCGTACAACAGCGCCCAGCCGGCCGGGTTGTCGATGGCCCAGCTGCGGGCTGCATGCGCGATCGCGACAACGTCGTCGATCCATGCGTCGTCGTGCACTGCGTCGCGCACGCGATCGACCGTGTCGGCGAGATCGGAGTATGCGTCGACCAGTAACAGCGTCAACAACTCGTCGCGGCTGGACACATACCGGTAGACCGCTGACGACACCATCCCGAGATCGCGGGCGACGGCACGCAGCGACAGCCCAGCCGCCCCGTGCTCCACCAGCTGGCGTCGGCCGAGCTCGATGATTTGCGCCTCGATGCGTTCGCGTGAATCACGCCGCTTGGCCATCGACCCATCTTGTCATGAATGAGATCGGTGCTCTTGATTTACCGACGTTGCCATGCCAGGGTCATTCCCATCGAGAGCAATGCTCTCCGTTGGATTCCTGGGAAGGATGCTCACGGTGTCGACTATCTGGTGTCTACGCGCGGCAATACCCAGTGGGCGCTGATTTCTATATCGACGGACCGCCGACGCCCACGTCTTCGCGGATCTGCTGAGTGGTGGACTGCCACGTCACCGCCGCTGGTAAGCCGCCCCAGACGCTGTTGAATATCCCGACGATCCGGGCGGATCCGGCGGGGCCGGTGATGTAGACGGGTCCGCCGGAGTCGCCCTGCTGGCTGACGGCACCGTGACCAATCGTGAACCAGCCGTTGTTGACGCTCTCGACGGTCCCGCAGCTCTCGGCGGTCATCACGCCGAAATGGCAGACGGCTTCGCCGGGCGTCACCACCAGGCCGGGTTCCGATTGCAGTGTGCGTCCACCGGGGAGGACGTTGTTGACTGCGACGTCGCCGGCCAGCACGATCGACTCGTAATCGGCGATCTGCTGGTCGGTCTTGACGAAGGCGCCGTTGGGTGTGTTGTCGCGAAACGTCGCCAGGTTGCCGATGAGTTTGTTGTCCTTATCGGTCACCGGTCCGTCGCCTCGGCAATGGCCCGCGGTGAACGCCACCCGCAGTGCGGGGTCGACATAGCCCAGGGTGCACAGATGGGTGCCCTGGTGGATTTCCATACCCGGAAAGACGAGGACAGGGTCGGCGTGGGCGATAGCGGTAAAGCAGGCAGCCGCAAACACGGCACTGACCGTTGCGCCGAACGCGCGGATTGCCGGACGGCGCACGGTCGACTCCGATCCGACGGGGCCGGCGCGACGCCGACCGGCATTCAGCCTACCGACCCGACTTCATCCCAGAGCCGATCAGTGGGGAGCGCGGCCGTCCGGTGCCGGGCCGCCGCGCTCCCCCTCGCGATCACGGAATGGTCAGGACCTGTCCCGGCTGAATCAGATCCGGATTGGGGATACCACTGGCGTCGGCGATCACCTGGTACTTGTTGCCGTCACCGTAGAAGCGTTCGGAGATAGCCCACAGCGTGTCGCCGGATTCGACGGTGTACGTCCGCGCGGCGGGTTCCGGCTCGGTTTCCTGGGCAGCGGCTTCCTCGGCCACCGGCTCGGCCGCTGGAGCGGCTTCCGCTTCCGGCTCCGGCGGCGGCGGAGCGTCGGTCTCGGTCTTTGTCGACCATGCCGAGCCGTCGGCGGAGTACAGCACCAGATTGCGGTCGTCTTGTAGGACGAGCCGGACGTTCTTCTTGCCCTTGGTGTCGGTGTGCCATACCGGCTTGTCGGCGGTGTACAGCACGAAGTTGCCGTCGTTCTGTACCTCGGCGCGGACCACGTCCTGGCCATTGGTCCCGGAGGCCCAGACCGCGTGTCCCCGCGATGCCAGGACCAGATTCCCGTCATCTTGCAACGTCAGGGTGTAGGCCCCGTTGCTCGAAGTAAGCGATTCACCTTTAACAAGCTTCTGTCCTTCGGTGAGAGTGTCTCCCACTGCAATTCCCTTCTCATCATCGCGGCCCGGGCGGCAGACCGCCCGGCATCGCACAACTGCGCGATTAGCTCAGGCTACTGATCTTGGCTCAGCGATGGGGGCTTTCGGATCGCCGCAATAAAAAACGCCTGATGAACGATCGCACACCATCGACCTTGAGCTAACGAGACGGCGACAACGGGGTGGAGACCGCGGGCCGGATGACGGGCCCAGGCTGCCATCCCGGGGGCCCGAAGACATAGCCGAGCCGGTCGCGCAGACGTGTCGCCGACCGGAAATCGCGGGCTATAGAAAGATATTCGTGGGTCTGCAGTTTCCAGACGTTGAACGTGTCAACCTGTTTGGTCAGCCCGTAGTGCGGACGGAACGTTTCCTGCCGGAAGCTGCCAAACAGCCGATCCCAGACGATGAAGATCCCGCCGTAGTTCCTGTCGAGGTACTCCGGATCCATACCGTGATGCACGCGATGATGCGAAGGCGTGTTGAAGACAAATTCGAAAGGCGCCCACATTCGGCCGATCCGCTCGGTGTGTACCCAGAATTGGTAGATCAGGTTGACCGAGAAACTGAAGAACACCAGCCAGGGCGCAATACCTAACAGCGGCAACGGGATCCACATCAAAATCTCGCCACTGTTGTTCCATTTCTGGCGCAGTGCGGTGGCGAAATTGAAGTACTGGCTGGAGTGGTGGGCCTGATGGGTGGCCCAGATCAGCCGAACCCGATGTGCGAAACGGTGATACCAGTAGTACAACAGGTCGACACCCACGATCGCGATCACCCAGGTGTACCAACGCGTTGCCGACAGGTGCCAGGGAGCTAGGTAGGCATAGATCGCGGCGTAGCCGAGTAAAGCGATGAACTTCCAGCCCGCGGTGGTGGCCACCGACACCAGCCCCATCGAGATGCTGGCCCACGAGTCGGCGGTCAGGTACGCGCCCGAAATCGGGCGGTCGGATTGCACACTGGCGCTGGACCCTCGCGCGTTCGGCTCTGTGCGCTCTATGCGTTCGAGCTTGCGGGCCGCTGTCCACTCCGTGATCAACAACAAGAGGAAGAACGGAATCGCGAACAGTACCGGGTCCCTCATCTGTGCGGGCAGCACGGATAACAGACCCTCGATCGCGTTCACGACCCCCACCCTACGACGCCGTTGACGTGTGTTTCGAAACTCCTCGGACTAGTCCGTGTGGGGCGCCCGCGGCATGGGCTCGTCCTCATCGCCGGCGTACCAATGCACCGCCTGAACGCCCTCTTGCAGAGACAATTCTGCGACGAGTAGTTCCAGCCGGGCCGGGGCGTGGCCGTCGCTGAGTAGGTACGCGGTCAAGGCGATGTTGTTGTCGCCGGTGTGTCCGGTGTGGATGCCACGCAACACCAGGCGGTCGCTGCCGCCGCCGGTGCGCTGCACGATCTGAGCTCGCGCATACTTTTCGGACTTGGGTCGACAAATCAGCTGCAGCTGATAAGGCTGGTCGTCTTCGTCCTCTTCCACCACGCTGTCGCCGTGGTCGATCAGGTGGCCAAGCGGTCGTCCCAACAGGTGAATTCCGACCACGGTCCCGGTGGCGATCAGCGCGAACAGCGGATGTCCGCCGGCTGCAAGCACGCCGACCGCGGCTGAGCACCACAAGGTCGCGGCGGTGTTGAGGCCGCGCACGTTGAACCCCTCGCGCAGGATCACGCCACCGCCAAGGAAGCCGACCCCGGACACCACGTACGACGCCACCCTGGTGGGACTGCTGTCGTTGGTGACCACCGAATAGAGCACGAACAGCGTTGCACCGGTAGCCACCAGCGCGTTGGTTCGCAGTCCCGCTCGTCGGGCCTGCCACTGCCGCTCGATTCCGATGAGGGCGCCGCACCCGACGCCGACCCCCAGTCTTAATACGAATTCAGCGATGCTTAGCGTCTGCATGACGCGGCTGTCCTTCCCTGTTAATCGACTTGAGCACCAGTGTGGACGAGTCCCGGTGAGTTTGGTGCGCAACCGCGCCGGCGTCGTGGATCGGTCGATTCACGACGTCAACGAGGTCAGCCACTGCTGAGTTGAATAGCCTTGACTAGCAACATAATTGCTCCGATAACAAGGTATCCGCGCAGCGCCAACATGCCCACCCGAGTACCGGCCGACCATTGAACGGGCTCGAGAAAGGCCGGCGGGGGCATCCGCCATGATTTCCGGTCACCCATTGTCAATGTCTCGGCGAGTGGGTCGAGCACAGGTCGCTCCGGTCGCCGTCGGCGGGTCTGCCACAGCACGCCCAAGGTGGCCGCGGCGCAGACAGCGAACGCGACGCCGAGGCCGATAGCGATCGAGACAACATTGAGATTGGGGAACATCGTTGTGGCCATCAGAATGCCGGACAGCAACAACAGCACACCGACGATAACGCCCGCAATCCCATTGAGCCACGGTCGATTCACCCACGGCCCCAGAACTTGCCGGTCATTGCACAGCAGCAGCAGGAATACGGTGGCACTGGGCAAGAGCAGTCCAGCCAGCGCTTGCACGGCGGTAGTGATCAAACCCAGGGGTGCGCCTGGGATGAGCACAATCGCGGCCGCGACCACCACCATCCCGGTGTAGGACAGGTAGAACGGTTTGGCGTCACCGAATCCGCGATGCAATGAATGCTTCAGCCCGAACACATCTCCGAACGCATAGCTGCTGGCCAGGGTTACCGCCGCCGCCCCGATGATGGAGGCGTCGAGCAACACGATGGCGAATACCGAGCCCAGGGTCGAGCTCTCACGGCCAAGCAGATGTGCAAGTACACCGGCGTCGACGAAGCTTCCGTGGCTGTTGGAGGTGCGTGCCGCCCAATCGCCCGTCATCATCAACGCGGCTGCGCCGATCACCACGACGACGGCACCTAACGTGGTATCAGCCCGCTCGTAGCCGATGAACCGCGGCGTGATGCGCTTGTCGACGACGTTGGATTGCTGGAAGAACAACTGCCAGGGCGCGACCGTGGTGCCGACGATGGCAATGATCAGCAGCACTGCGTCGGAGGTGAATCCGCCGGCTACGCCTGGTGTCACAAGCGATTTCACTGCGTGTCCCCAGTGTGGATGTGACATCACCAGCATCGGAATCTGCAGAAGCGTTATCGCAATGAAGACGAGCATCGCCCGCTCCCAGCGCCGGAAGCTGCCGGTGGCCATGACGGCGATCAGCGCGATCGCGGCGAACGGGACGACCACATATCTGGGAACGCCGATGTAATCGGCAGCCAGCGTGATACCGATGAATTCGGTGATCAGGGTGAGGAAATTGAGCAGGAGCAGATCCCCGACGGAGAACCAGCCCCAACCTCGGCCGAAGCGTTCGTTGATCAACCGGGCGTGCCCGACGCCGGTGACGGCACCGAGTCGGACCACCATCTCCTGGTTGACGATCAGCACCGGGATCAACAACAGCAGCACCCACAGCAGGCTGTAGCCGTAATTTTGTCCGGCCTGCGCGTAGGTCGCCACGCCGCCGGCATCGTTGTCGCCGACCATCACGATCAGGCCGGGTCCTACGATGGCCAGCATGGTGGCCATCCGGGCCTTCAGCGTGCGGGGACAATCGTTGTCGCCGAGTCTGATTCGGCCCAGCGCGCCCTCGATGTCGCCCACGTGGGCGCTGTCCAGTACTGCGGTGCCCGACGGTGCGTGTTGGGTTGCATCGATGCTTTCGCGGTCCAATGTGGTCATTGCCAGTCACCCGCCTTGCCGCGAGACGACGTCGAATCGTCGAGTGACATCAGTACTCCTCTTGGCGGTAGATCGCTGGATAAACCACTCACGCAACAGATTTCAACCCACCATGCGAGAGCCCGTGATAATGCTGGACCGGAAGCCGTGGTCACGAAAGTCATCGGACTCTCCTTACGCAAAGCAGGCTGACGCCACGCTGGTGTCGAAGCGCGACGGGATGACGCGCGCGGAAAGTGAACCGCGCGTGCAATTAATCGAAGCGGCGCAAGCCGATTCAGATGATGAAGAAGACGCCGGGGCCGGATCCGAACAAAGTGGTCACCGGTCTCGGATACGGACTGTCACTCGGACTCACTTCGCCTCACCTCCTCACGCCCAGGGCACACGGGGGTGCCGACACGTTGCACACGGAGTGAGGCGGGTCCGGCACATCTGCCGACCGCTACACCCCTCTCGTCAGAGCTTTGGCACTGCACGGCGTATCCGGGCCTACACAAAAAATGCGAGGCCGGAAGCCACTTGGGCTCAACCCTTAAGCCGGGAAGAGCTGTCCTGACCCTGGGCGTCTTTCGACGTTCGAGGTCAGTGGCCTATGTCCGAGCAGACGCCTCACCTAGCGAGGTGCATGTCACGTATTTGTAACATCAGGGTGACAGCGACAAGGCGAAGCGTCAATGCAGCGCACCGTAGTTTTTTCGTAAATTTTTGCCGTGCTGCCGACCACCTGGGCGACTCAGGCCGTATCGGGCAGGTCGGAGGCAACGACGGAGACGTTCCTGAGGTCGTAGTTAACTCTCAAAAAGGCTAGTCCGGCTTCTTCTCCGCCACTGCTGCGCTGAGCCCCTCGGCAAGGTCGTCGCGGGTCAGTTCCTTGAACCGTCGCAGTTGATCCTCACTGAACTCGCCGAATTCACTGGCCAACACCGCGTCGAGATCCTCGTCGTCAAGGCGGAAGCTGCGATGATCGCGGGCCTTCTCCACCACGTTTCGCACGAACCCGGCATTTCCCAGCACGTCGATTCCGCGGATCAGGTCACCGTCCTGCGAAAGGGTCTCGTCTTCGTAGAACTTGGTGTACGACGGCAGCAAAACGTCGACCGCGTCGTCGGCGATCACGTCTTCGCTTTCTTGGCCCATCAACTGGGTCAGCCCGATCAGTTCCTTCGGGTTGTAGCTGTAAAACTCGATGACTGTGGAGAATCTGCGTCGCAGACCCTGGTTGACCTCGAGCATCTTTTCCATGGCCTTGGCATAGCCTGCCCCGAATATCACCAACTCGTCGCGATGATTCTCCATGTAAAGCAGCAACGTGTTGATGATCGCGTTGCCGTAAGCGTCGCCCTGGGAGTATCCGCTCTCGTGCAGATTGTGCATCTCGTCGAAGAAGACGGCTCCGCCCCGCGCCTCCTCGAGCATCTCTTCGGTATTCTTCTCCGCGTCGGCCATGAAGCGGCCCAGCAGTTTCGAGCGGCTCGTTTCCACCACCAACGGCTTGCGCAGCACGGTCAGGCCGCACAGTTGCTTGCTGAACGCGCGGGCAACAGACGTCTTCCCCGTGCCGGGAGGTCCCAACAGCAACGTGTGTCGCGACGTCACTGGCACCGGAAGGCCCATTCTCGCGCGGGCAAGATTCACTTTTGTCGTCGACTTGATCAGCTTGATTTCCCGCTTGGCGTGATCCATGCCGAGCATCGCGTTGAGTTCGGCGTCGCCTTCTTCCAAGTACTTCTTGGCCATCTCGGCGTGACGTGCGGACTCCGCTTCTTCGCGGGTGGGCGCGCTGTCCGGATCCCACGGATCCGTCCTTGCCTCAATGGTTTCCGGGTCTGTCAGGACCAGCCGATAGTTGGGATTGTCCAACGCCTCTCGGGCCGGCGTGAACTTCGCGTCACGCGAGTAGACCCGGCGCAGCGCCTCGACGGCCTCGTCCTCGCGGCCCATATGCCGCAGACACATTCCTTGGGTGTACATGGCGACGTTGGCCGCACTGGCCACCCGGTCGCCCTCGATCGCCTCTTGTGCGCGGCGAGTGGCTTCCTCGAACACCCCGAGCGACGCAAGAGCGGTGGTGGCCATCGCAGCCCCGGCGGCCTTCAACTCAGGGTGGCGCCAGCCGGCCCCGGGCGGGAACTGGACGAGCACGTCCGGCCATCGGCCGGTGCGGAAGTACAGCAGCCCCCGCACATACTTGATCAACTCCTCCTCGGAAGCATGGCGTGGCGTTATCGAATCCAGCAGCTCCGCTGCTTCGGCGAACCGTTTGACTTCAGTGAGAGCGGCCGCGTAGCCGGCAGCCAATGACTCCACACTGGTGACTGCCAGCTTCAGGAACATGCCGTCGGAGATTTCGGGGCGGAACTCCAACTCGCTCAGGCCGAGACGGCGGATCTCCCAGCCGAACGATTTGACGGATTTCCAGGCGCCGGTGAGCACTTCGATGCTCTGATCACCGGCCAGCACCCGCGCAAGCCAGGCGTCGCACATGTCTCGGTCGAGCCTGGTGGCCGTTGTGAACATCTGCAGGGCCACTTGCGAATTGTGGCTGGGTTGAAGCCCGTTGACCGAAACGCCAGAGGCGAGAAGGCCAGCGACCATCGCATTTCGGGCATCCGGTGCGGTGGTCTGCGGTCGGGTCATCTTGCCATCGTAAGGCTTAGGCGGCGCCTGCTGGTTGCCCGGCTACTGCACCGACCGGAATCAAGATGTCTTCGCCCTTACCTAGCGTGCGGCTCGGCATCGGCAGCGGACGACGTGACGTGGGCGCGGGAAGGCTGTGAGCCACAGCGCCTAGCTGCCGCCCGGTGAGTCGGTTCAGTCCCGCGAATGCCGCTTTCCTCAGGCGCTTGTCGCTGTGGTAGCGCACCCACACCGACACGTCGGCGTCATGCCCTTCCGCGATGATCCGGATCGTCAGCACCGTTACGTCAGCGTCGGTGAGCCACAGCTCCTCGAGCGTGTCGCTGTTGATGTCGCCTGGCGACACCCAGAAGCTGGTCACGTATCCGTCGGGAGTCTTGAGATAACGCCAGTAGGGCCGTACGTGAGCTGGTCGAAGTCCGGCCAACACGGCGTCGTCCACGTCGATGATCTCATCGGCGGTCAGCGGCCTGGCGACGCAGTTGCGCCCGTCGAGATCATGCGCCAGCCGCTCGGTGGCCGCGGCCAGGGTGCACGCCACCGAATCACGCGCGGCGATGGCCTTGACGTTGTGCTGCGGGTCCATCCGCAGGACCAGCCAGGTGCTGCGCTCCTTGATCCGGCCTTGATCGCGACTGGCTCCGAAATCATCCCGAACGGCCGACTTGACGCCGCCGCCGGCGGCGCGCGTGCCGACCGAGATAATGTCGACGCTGTCCAGTCGAACGTCGAACTGCCGCAACGACTCAACGACCACTTCCACCGGGATCGTGGTCGACAACGCTTCGCGGTGGCGATGCCGGCCCACCTCTCCTGCGCCATCGACGGCGATGACCGCGATCAGCTTGCCGTCGTGCTCACGCACTCCAACAGTGTCGCGGCTGAATTGACGGCGGTGATCGATTGCCGGGGTGCAGCCGACAGTCAGCGCCTCGGGGTCGGCGTACCAGTTTCGGACCCGAGCGATCGGGGCCGACGCGATGGACACCCCCCCATTTGCGATCAGGGCGACGAGGGTGACCACCACCGCCAAGCCCACACCGACCCAAAAGGCGGCGTGATTCTTCTGCCACGAGTCGGGAACATGACTCGCAATTACCAGCAACGCAACATCAATGAGGAAAACTGTGGTGACCCGCGGCCACGACAGGGTCAGCCCATATTCGCGTTGTGCCTTCATTCCCGTCTCCCTGCTGTCTTTCTCATCAGCACAGCTCCGCCAAATATCACGCCTGCCAGTATCAACGCACCAGCAAGCCCGCCAGCAGCGAACCACACCGGCACCATGTTGCGAGGCGCGGGGACCGGAGGCAGTTTCAGCGGCGCACCCGAATCTTTCGGCAGGACAGAACCATCGGGTACATCCCAGGTCAGCGCGGCAACCGGATCGACGACCCCGTAACCCACTTGGTTGTCTACTCCGCGAGCGGGGGCCCTGGCGGTGTGAATCAACCGGCTGATGACCTGGTGGGACGTCAGTTGCGGATATTGCGCCCGCACCAGAGCCGCCACACCGGAGACGATCGCAGTGGAGAAGCCGGTACCCGCGGGCACCAGCAACGTGTTGTCCGGACCGTCGATTGCGTTGATCAGATTGTTATCTCGCGGCGAAAGCCCGACGACGTCGTTACCGGGAGCCGCGATGGACACCCACGGCCCGGCCACAGACACCTTCTCCATCGGTGTGCCGGCGGCATCCACCGCGCCCACAGTCAAGACGTAGTCGCTGAACCACGACGGAGTCACCACCGTGGTCACGCCGTTCCAGCCGCGAGGATCGTTGGGGTGCAACGGATCAGCCGGCGGGTTCGCTTTGCAGTCGCGCTGGGTGGCGTCACCTGCGGCGGCGACGATGACTGCGTTCTTATCAACGGCCGCATAACGGACCGCCGCACCTAGATCGGGCTGGTCGACAATGCTGCGCGCACTCATGCACAACACCTCAGAGATGTTGATCACCTGTGCGCCCATGTCGGCGGCATGAACGATCGCCCGGGCCATGCTCCGGATCTGATCCGACTTCTGCCGCTTCTGCGGATCCTCATCGCCTGTGTAGGCGTCCTTGAGGCCAAAGGCCTGGCTGGACTGCCGAATTGAGATCAGCTCGACGTCGGGGGCTATACCGCTGAAGGCGTCAGCCGGCCCCGGCAGCGGCGGGGGATCCAGCGGCGGTGGCGCGGTGGGTCGCGGGTAATCGACTGCGACCACCGGCCCGTGCCCGGCGCCGGAAAAACCGGGGAGCACTGCCTTGCCGTGACCGTGGTTGGCCGCTCCCGGAAGCTTGGGCTCTGCCGGCGGCGGCGCACCGCCGGCCGGGGGCGGCTGGCCCTCTTCAGGCGGCGCCGCCGGGACCATCGTGATGGTCTGTGGAGGCGGCGGGACCACGCTGATCGTTTGGGGAGGCGGAGCCGGGGGCGGTGGCTCCCTCGTCGGGACTGGTGGGCGTCGGCGTGGTCCAGGAGCCTCGGGGGGTGCAGTGGTTCCCGGTGCGGCGGCGATCATCGAGGCCACGATGGTGCCGTGTGCGTCGCAGTCGGTCAGCCCGTCACCGCCGGCCATCACGTAGTCGCCGCCGGGAATCAGATGCGGCAGCCTCGGATGCGGGCTCACCCCGGTGTCGATAACCGCCACTCTCACCCCGGCGCCGCGCGTGAAACGCCACGCTTCAGGCAGGTTGAGCATATCCATATACTTCGGCTGCACCCGAAAGTCTGTGCCCGGCAACACCCCAACCTCAGTACAGTACGAAGTCTGCCTCATGGGTTGAGCCGGTCCGGGTGGACTGTTGGGCGGCACTGCGGCCGGGTCGATCCCTGGCGGGTTGATCGCGTACGCGGGTGCGCTGGACAGCGCTACCGAGGCGACGATCAGGGTGGTGGCAGTGACTGCGGCCGCGCGGAGCGGCCGCAGTCGACTACTACCGGTAGCGGATCGCTGCATAGACATTCATCAACCACAATGCCAACGGGAAGATCGGCATCAGGCAGAGGTACTCGACCCACTCCACGAGCTTGCGGAACAGCGGGCTGTAGATGGTGTTGGGTACTGTCGCCGCGGCGATCAGTCCGGCCGCAGGCAGGAGCACCGCAAGACCGGCCGTCACCGACACCGCCGCCACAGAGGACAACACCAGTGAGTAACGCACGACGACGGCGCCCACGATCAGGACCGATGTCACCGCCAGGATGATTGACTGCCAGCGGTCCACGTACGAGCGGCCGCGCAGCATCAGGAAGCCGGCGGTCGACGCGACCAGCAGAAGCGGCAGCCACCGGTCGTTGGCGCGCGGGTCGGACACCCCGACCAAGGAGACAATCGTCAGCACGCCCAGACCGACCAGCAGCCCCGTCAGGAACGACCGGGCTCGCTCGGCCCGCAACACGACGTCTTGGATGGAGGCGGGGCCTTCTAAGGTCGGACGACCGCCGTCGATCCCGTGCACCACGGTGGTCGGCAGGTCAGGGCGCGCCTCGAATACCCAGCGACTGGTGGCGGAGGGGAACACCGGCAGCCGGATACCGGACAACCAGCGAGACAGTGCCGGAGCGCTGTGGTAGCCGAACACGCAGACCAGCAGGATGCAGGTCAGCAGCGTCACCGCGCTGTTGTCGAATGCCATCCGGGCCAGGCTCGCTACCGTTCCCGCCAGAGTGATGGTCACGATCGCCGTACCGGCACTCAATCGACGGCCGGTGAATCGAAGGACCAGCAGCGCGGCCACGCCTGCGACCGCAAAGCCCATCACCGCATGTGGCGAGCCGAGGGGACCCGGGGGCCCCGCCGCCGCTGCCACCGAAAGTGGCGCGATGCTGCTCCACAGCAAGATGTCACCCGCGCGACGGTTCGGCACGGTCTGGGAACGCGCCAGGATCAACAGTGCCACCGTGACTGTGAGTATCCCGATGACCAGGGCATAGGGTGCCGGGACCCAGGAGTCGTGCTGAAAGCGGAACCAGCCCAGCAGCCCCGACGCCAGCAGCACGCCGGTCCCGACCATCGTGGCGCCGACCTGGATGGCCACCGTCGGATTGACCGCGGAGAACCGCTTGCTCAGGTTCACCGACACCGCAGTCGAGATGTGCTCGATGACCTGGGAACGATGCTCGGTGTCTTCGACGAACCGCAACCACAGTCGGTCGCCGTCGAAGACATCCTGCTCGGTCAGCGACTGGGTGGCCCGCAGCGGCGAGCCGTCAACCAGGCACAGGGCCCATCTGCCGCGCTGCTTGGCTTCCAGTGCTGTGAGGCCCAGTTCCCGCAACCGGACGTTGACGACCTTCAGCAGCGGGTCCACCATCACCGAGACGGGAGCATTGGCGTCGAGGAGGACACCGATCTGTACGCCCTCGCCGGCGATGATGCCGATCACGGCCGATTGAGGCGATGCGAGTGCCTCTGTGCCTGGCTGTTGCGCTTCAGCTACTGCGGTCATCGCTGCACCCCTCTGTCGACTAATTGTGGGTTCATCAGTGTTGCCTCGCTATTTGGAATTGTGACGTGCGTCCCAATTCTTGAGCAGATTCTAGAGCATTTGGTGGCATCCGCACCAATGAAGAATGCTGCCTCGAAATTCTTTGCTGTGCGGGGGATTTCCGTAACAATTAGTTAAACTCTGCTGTGCGTCTTCCACTCGCCGTAGGGAAGAGTTTCCAAAACGGTCTTCACGCCGACCTGGACCAACTGTGGAGTGGCCGGACAGATGGCCAGCCAGGCCTCGTTCGAGCCAGCGGTTCGCCCATGCTGATACATCGCGATCCGTCCGGCCGACCCGTCTTTCAGTGACAGCACCGAGGCACTGGGCGCCTTGTCGTCGTCCCGGTACTGCCTGGCATACACCGCCGCCTCAGCCCCAGGGTCCGATAGCGCCTGACCGAGCGCGGCCACGGTCGCTGCGCTGATGCCCAGCCGCCGCAGGTCGCCGCCGGAAAACACATTGAATCCGGAGCTCTGCCACGCTTTAGTGATTTCCAGCATTTCATCGAGAGGCACGTTGACCGCGTTGATCGCAGCCGGTTCCGCGTGGTGAATCGACTCCAGCGCATCAAACACCAGTGTTGCGATCGATGCCGTATCCGCGATGGCGACGTCATCGACGGTGATCTCGTCACCGACCCGAACGGCCGACACCCAATGCTGGCCACGGCGCGCCAGCAAGACCCGGAACTCGTTGTCCGGGATATCGCGGGAACCCACCGGCTCCTCGGTGCCCTCTTCTTTTTCCTTGATGCCGTAGAGCAATTTGCCCCGAGACAGCAACGCCACAACTTCAAGATCAGGCGCCGCGAGGACGCGCATTCGGTCGGCGATCGCCTCATTAACCGTCTCGTCGGTCACGATGCCCTGTTCACGCATGATCGCCATGCCAGGGTGCTCGTTGAGCCACTCCATGGAGTCAGTGGAGACGAATGGCCGGCAACGCAATTCCGGCGCGACGTGGCGTATGTCCAGCAGCGCTTGCAACATCCAGAAACCCTCGACATTGACGGTGATGTCTGTGCGTGTGGTTTGATCCATCGCTTCTCTCGTGTCTCGTGGTCTCGGTTATTGCACAACGCGGCAGCACACCTGGTCCGGTGTGCTGCCGCGCGGTGTGGTGACTGTTAAGCCCAGCTCGAGCCGACGGCGGAGTCGGTGCTCGACATGTTGTTGCCGGCGGACTGCACCTTCGACCCGTGGGCGTTGGCCTGCTCGTAGATGGTCTGGAAGTTACGG
>Ga0302326_10009830_pt1 | contig 20809 bp, 17 predicted proteins | sample Palsa_T0_3_FD_202264 | JGI IMG/M metagenome (GOLD analysis project Ga0302326, IMG submission 202264) | Peat permafrost microbial communities from Stordalen Mire near Abisko, Sweden - Palsa_T0_3 | ecosystem: Environmental > Terrestrial > Soil > Palsa > Peat permafrost | place: Sweden: Abisko...
CAATCCACGATTTAATCTGTCCTACAGTCCCAACGCCGATCTGACGACCTATGTTTCTGCATCCCGGGGATTCCGGCCCGGCGGCGCCAACCAGATTGTGCCGCCGCCTAATATTCCGCCTCATTGCGCACCGGGCTACTCCCCTTCATTCGGTTCGGATAGCGTTTGGAACTACGAAATCGGCGAGAAAGCACGGCTTTTGAACGGCTGGCTGACGGTCAACAGCGACTTTTATTACATTAAATGGACCGGCGTACAGCAGACGATCCTGCAGCTGTGCGGCTATGAGTACGAGGCCAACGCCGGTAACGGCCGCTCGTTCGGACCGGAACTCGAGATCAACGCCAAGCTATCTGAGGACTGGTTTGTCTCGTTGAGTGGCACCTACACGGATGCCAAGCTGACGAACCCCAACTCAACATTTTTGACCTTTCTGACGCAGGTCGCGGAGCATCCCGACGGGAGTCCGTATTGCGTAACGATCTCCGGTTGCACCGCGCCCATCCTGAATGTTCCCAAAGAAACGGCGAGTGTCGCGCTCGTGTATACGACCAAGGTTATGCAGAACTATCAGATCACGGCCCGCATAGCCGACACCTACGTCGGTTCGTCGTACGACGAAGCATACTTCTTCGGATTTCAGTTGCCCGGATATGCTATCGCCAATGCTCGCGTGGGTCTGTCCAACGACAGATGGTCGGTAAATTTATTCGTGGATAATCTCACCAATAAAGTTGCGGAATTGACGGCCAACAACACGAGCTTCCAATTCAATATTCCGGGACTGGTTCGCTATACGACCAACCAGCCGCGCACGGTTGGCACTCAGTTCAACTACAAATTCTAGGAGCGACGCGAAAAGAAGCTGATGATTCTTCTCTGTGAAGATCACCCCGCGTGTGACCCTGCGGTGCAATGGGACATTCTGACGCGAGCTGTGCGCATCCTTACCCGCGGCCAAATCACGGGCAATCGGGCAGAGGCGCAGTGATGACGCCTGGTCGTAGCCTCGTGAGAGTCCAGGAAACGACAACCCAGGCGAAGACAACGTACGGCCACAGATTATTGGGGTATTTCGGTACCGGATAGATGTTGCGATAGAGCACCCAGAACAACAGGAGCGGACCCAAAGTGCAAAGTGCCGACCAAAGCGGCCGCTGTTCACGCCAGCCCTCGATGATTTCCGCCGCGCCAACCCCGATGTACACCAGAATCAACGCAAGCACGCCGGTGGTACTGAGATAACTGTAGTAATTGCCGGGGCCGGTGAAAGGCGCCCAAACTAAGAACGGCAAGATGAGCAGAATCGCCGCCAGAGAGACGGCAGGCGCCGGAGTGCCATGCACCGGATGCACATCCGCAAGCACAGGCGAGAGGCCACCGCGGCCGAGCGCGAATAAAATCCGCGCCGCCGCCGCGAGCCCCCCCAGCAAACTGGAGAAGCAACTGGCGGCGGCGGCCACATCGAGCGCGATCGCCAGCTCGGGCGATGCGTAGCGCAGAGCCAGATCGTTGAGCGGTGCCTCGGAGCCGGCCAGGTCCTTGATGCCATTGGGGCCGAAGCCGACCACTTCGCAATAGGCAACGAGCACAAAGAACACGCCGGAGCCGAGTACCGTACCGAGCAGGGCGAGCGGAATGTTCCGTCGCGGATTAAGGGTCTCCTCGCCCAAGGTCGCGGCTCCCTCAAATCCCGCGAAGCTCAAAATGCTGAAGACCATGCCGAATCCCAAACCCGCCCAGCCGCCGTATTGCGCGGAAGGCTGGAAAGCGGCCATCGTCTGTTCAATCCCAGGGTGCACTTGGCGCAGGATGCTGATGCACAGGCCGACAATTCCGACTACCGCCACTGCTTCGAGGCCGAGCATGAGTCGGCCGGCCAGCCGCATATCGCGAAAGGCTACAAACCATGCGACCAGCATCGAGGCGCCGCCGATTGCCAGCCACCACGGACCGATGTCGATGCCAAAGCCCTTGAGCGCCGCGCTTGTAAAACTGCCAACCAGGGCGGAAAGGGCAGTGGAGAAGCCGAGATAGGTCAACAGCAAGGCGCAACCCGCCACGAACCCCATTCGGCTGCCGAAGGTTTGACTGATATAGGCATAGGCCGAGCCGGCGTGGGCGACGCGGCGCGTGAAGGCAATGAACGACAGAGCAACCAATGCCATCGCGACGGTACCGATTGCGAACGCAAGCGGTGCAGCCGGTCCTGCCGCTTGCGCCACCAAGGTGATGTTGAAAGCGGCCGTGACCGTCGGACAAATGATGGACAGAGACATGCCGACGGCTTCCGGCAGACTCAAGCGCGATATCAAATGTGCCATTTCTTCTAATTCCGTGGTCAGCGGATGCGTCGGCATCTCACCGCGCTATCTCACCACATTTTGAAGGGCGCGACGTCCGCATCCGACACGAGACCGTGGCTCACATCGGTCAGAGCCTGATCAATGATGGCAACCCCTTCGTCGGCCTCGGCTTCTCTCAATGTGAGCGGTGGCGTGAATTCCAGTACGTTGCGGCCCAGTCCCACATAAAAGAACACCGCTCCCAGCTGATACGCACGAAAGATGACTTTCGCCGTGGTCGTGACGGGCACCGGATCGCGCGATTGCCGATCACTGACCAAGTCGATGCCCACGGCGAGTCCGCGACCCCGAACTTCTCCGATCATCGGGTGCCGTGCACTCAATTCGCGCAAGCCGTTCGAGAAACTTGCGCCAATCCGGTTGGCCCGATCGATCAGACCTTCATCGGCGATCGCCTGCAATACGGCGCGACCCGCGGCCGTGGTGACAGGATTGCCTGCGGTCGTCTGCAATGCAAAGGCGGGCGCGTGGTCCATGATGTGCCGCGGCCCGATCACGGCCGACAGCGGCAAACCGCCGCCCAGCGCCTTACCGAAAACCACAAGGTCGGGCTCCAGCCCTTCATGTTCGAAGCAGTGCAGCCTGCCGCTTCTGGCGAGACCCACTTTGACTTCGTCGACGATGATCTGAATCCCATGACGTCGGCAACGCTCTTGTATCGCCGCCAGAAACCCCGGCGGCGGAACTATGAGTCCACCGTCGGACATTAATGGCTCGATGAATATTGCCGCGACCTGGTCCGGCGGACAGGTGGTTGCAAAATAATAGTCGAGGAGGTCGAGAACGGCGTTCGCGCTGAACCTTGGGCGATACGGGTCAGGATAGGGCAGCAGCAGCAACCCGGCGCGCGGCAAGCTATGGGTCATGGCGGTATGCCCGCTGACGCTCATCGACCCTGAGAGGTTGCCGTGATAGGCCCCGATGAATGAAATGAAGCGTGATCGGCCGGTCGCGGCCTGCACCACGCGCACCGCGCAATCGTTGGCATCCGAGCCGGAATGGCCAAACCAGACGCGCCGCTCGCCGCGGCCCGGAGTGATGCGCAGCAGCTCTTCGGCGAGAGCGACTGCGTTCTCGTTCGGATGCACCAGCAAGCTTGCACCGGCCATATTCGCGCACGCCGCAGCCACTGCCTGGGTGATTGCAGGATGGCTGTAGCCTAAGATCGCGGGCCCGAATGAAGCTGAAAGATCGAGAAGCGATCGTCCCCCTTCTTCGATCAAGCGATTACCGCGGCCGCCGATCAGACTCAGCGGAGAAAATCGCAGGCGCCCAATGTTGGCGATGACCCGGGCGTCGCGTTCTTGCAATGACCCACGGTTTGCGTCATTGGCATTTTTGCCCGACATTATTTTGCGCCCTGAGCGGGTCGATCTTCCACAGTTCCACGGCGGCTACGTCGAAACGATTGAGGCCGTGCCGCGCTTCGACTCACCGGCTGTCCGCCAGCCGAGCGATCTCGTCCAGCAGTTGCTGCGTGGTGCACTGCCGGCAATAGCCGCGATTATTGCGCAGCGACCAAGCATGCCGTTCTGCCGACAAGGTCACGCAGGCATCAAGGGGAACGGTCACGAGGTATCCCAAGTCACAGGCGTCGCGCACGGCGGAGTCGACGCATTGGTCGGTCAGACAGCCGGCGATGATTAGATACTTGGTGCCGAGATTCCGCAGCACATAATCGATATTGGTCGAGATGAACACCGACGATGAAGTCTTGGGAAACAAGATTTCATCGGCGCTCGGAGCCAATTCATCCACCACCCGGGCGTCCGCCGATCCCTTCGCGACATGGAACCCGGTGATTTTGTAATCGAGCGAGCGATCGCGCCCGTCCGCGGTCAGACTTTCGACGATGGTGTAGGTGACCTCGATGCCGGCGCGGCGGCAGGCTTGCTGCAGCAGCACCATATTGGGCAGGGCGCTGTCTTTTAAGGTGCGAAAGAAATAACCATAGCGCTCGTTCTTCTCAGCCACGCTGAGGTGCGCATATTCGCCGCCATCCCAGAGGCAATTGTAGTTCTGTACATCGACGAACAAGATGGCAGTGTGCGCCGGCTCAATCTCGATCTCACGGCTGAGCGGATGGGTCATGGGAATGCTCCTAAGAACGCCTGTTCAGCATCGCGCAGCACTCCGGCTAATCGCCGCGCCCAGACCGTCTGTCCGGCTGCATCGATTATCAGGTCCTGACGGATTTCAATTTCGACATGCGGCAGAGCGCGAGCCTCGCCGTGGCGTGGAATGGTGTAGTCGGTATCATCGCTCACAAAGTACGGTTGGTTGTCGCCGACTAGGAGATCGCGCTCACGTCGCAGCATCTCGAGCACGATGCCGGCAAAACGGCGGTCGCGGTTGTAGAGCACTGCGGCGTGCATCTCGCGCCGCACGCCTTTGAAGATGTTCGTCATGCTGTGCTGAGCCACCAGGATCGTCGGGCGTCCCGTTGCGAGCCTTTCGTCCAAAAGCGCACGTAGATGATTGTGATAGGGATCGAAGATCTCGACGCGGCGGGCGACGACTTCCGCCTCGCTCAGCCCGATATTGCCGGGGATCTCGACGGATTCGCCTATCGTCGGGATTGATGTCGCAACCTTTGGGTCGCGATTGCAGTCGATCACCAGTCGCGAATAGTTTTGTGCCACGAGTGGCGCGTCGAGCTCTGCGGCAACCTGTCGGGCGACGCCCAGGGCGCCGATGTCCCAAGCGATGTGCCGCTGCAACTCTGACGCCGGCAGACCGAGATCACCCAGACGCCGGGGGATGCGCGAACTCGCATGGTCGACTGTGATCACGATGTTCGATCGACCCTGCCGACCGACTTCAATGAAAGGCGGCGGCTCGTCGGCAGCGAGCAACTTAAATGCAGGCATCAATAGACCTCGACATAGCGGCGACAGATCTCGCTCTCATCAAGATCCTTCAGACCCTGGATCTCCGCTCTTTTGAAGAGCACGTAGGCTGAGAGGAGATCGCCGCCCAACCATTCCGCGGCCGAGTCGCTGTCTTCCAGCAGCGCCAGCGCCTCACCCAGGCTCTTTGGAAGCGGTCGAGGAGTGATCTGCTCGATTCGCAGCTGCCGACGAATGCCATCGAGTCCGGCCTGAACCATTGCGGCAAGCGCAAGGTACGGGCTTGCGGTGGCATCGGCGACGCGAAATTCGACGTTGAATTGCCGAACGTGCTGCGTAACGTCGCTGCCGACCAGTGGGCAGACCCGCAATGCCGTGCCGCGATCGAGAGGCCCAATGTCGGCCTGCACAGGAGCCCAGCGATTCGGGCGCAGACGGTAGTAGGACGCGACCGACGGCGTCGTTATTGCGCACAGGGCGGGAAGATGATGCAGGATGCCTGCAACGAATTGGTTGCCGAGGAGGGACATTTGCCACGGCTGCAGCGCGTCATGGAGCACTGGCTGATCGTCTTGATCCAAAAAGCTCCAATGAATATGCGTGCCATTGCCGGTCCCGTTCGGTTCGGGTATCGGAGCAAAACTGACGCGATGTCCGCATCGAAAGGCAACCGCTTGGGTGAGTTCGCGTGTGATCACGGCGTTATCCGCGGAGCGCATACCGATGGCCGGCGCCGATGTGACTTCGAATTGTTGCGGCCCAAATTCCGCAAGAAACGAGTCCGGGATCACGCCGGCCTGCCGCAGAGCCGCCAGCACCGCCTCGCCGAAGATTCCCTGGCGGCGATATGCGTCGAGCTCATAGGGCTGCGGGGGGTTCGCGTCGACACCGCTATACGTGAACTCCTGTTCGAAAGTCGCGAGCAGCCGAAGCCCGGTCTCGGCCACCAGTCGATCGAGTGCACGGCGCAGAATGGAGCGGGGACAAAAATTCCACGGCGTACCTTCCCGGGTTCTGATGTCACCCAGGAAGAAATATTCTGCCGCGCTGCCCTCGAAGGGGACGAACACGCGGGTGTCGGGATCGGGAATAAGAAAGACTTCCCCTTGGGTGCCGAACGTCGTCACCTGGATGGGCCCAAAAGCCGACAGGAAAATGTTGGTTGGGGCTAAGCCCACGCCGCGCAGGAGCCTCGCCGGCAGATCGGCCTCCGGAAAGCTCTTGCCGCGAAAATGCCCTGAAAGATCACTGGTCCCGACGAAGGTTAGCTGTTCGCGTTTCATCACCGACCTTTCACTCATTAGCGCCGCTCATCGTTTGGTCGCCAGCGGCTGGGCATCACGCCTTCAGCCGGGGCGCGTCAAGCGCGTGTCGCTCGTGAATAGCTTGCAGCGCCCCTTGCATAGCTCGAATGTGCAGGCATCAATTCGTTGCGGGATATACTGCCGCTTCGCGGGCAGCCAAAACATCAAGCGCATTCCTATCCAGGGCCGGGGAATCGGGTGCTAAGAGACTGGAAATTATTTCTGCCACGCCGACTAAAATAGGGCATGCAGGGGTTTTCGTCGATAGGGATCACCATATGCGCGGGTTTGCTCTCTTGGCAGCGTGCCTCTTTTGCTTCCCCAGTATCGCTGCGCCGGCGGCGCAAGGAAACTCTGCATTGAGCGCTTATTTCGACTCCGCCGGTCGGGATGATGTTCTCTCCGGTGGCGTCAAGATGATTGCGATCCATACGGCGAAGGGCACGTTCCGGGTCTGGACCAAGAGGGTCGGGAACAATCCGACTATAAAAATTCTCCTCCTGCATGGGGGGCCCGGGGCGACGCACGAGTACCTGGAAGCCTTCGACAGCTACTTTCCGAAGGCCGGCATCGAGTACTACTACTACGACCAGCTTGGTTCCGCCTACAGCGATCAGCCGGATCTGCCCGAGCTATGGGAGGTGCCGCGGTTCGTCGAGGAAGTCGAACAGGTCCGTCTGGCACTGCATCTCGACAAAACCAACTTTTACCTCTACGGACAGTCCTGGGGAGGCATCCTTGCTCTCGAGTACGCGCTTAAATATCAGCAGAACCTGAAGGCTCTGGTGATCTCCAACATGGTGCCGAGCATTCCGGCCTACAACCGGTATGCCGCGAACGTCCTGATGCCGGCCATGAACCAGAAGGCCCTCGGCGAGATCAAGCAGCTTGAGGCGGCGGGGCGATTTGACGACCCGCGCTATGAAGAACTCCTAATGCAGTACTTCTACGTCGAGCATATTCTGCGCATGCCGCCCGAGCAGTGGCCCGATCCGGTTTCACGGGCCTTCAGCAAGATCAACAAGAAAATCTATATTCCAATGCAAGGCCCGAGCGAAATGGGCGCCAGCGGCAAGCTTGGCACTTGGGATCGGACCGCCGATCTGCCCAAAATCGCAGTACCCACACTCGCCATCGGCGCCCGTTACGACACGATGGAGCCCGCCCAAATGCAAAGAATAGCCAAGGGCGTGCAGAAGGGCAGATACCTATATTGTCCGAACGGCAGCCATCTTGCGCTCTATGACGACCAGCAGGTCTACATGGCCGGCCTCATCCAGTTCATTCTGGACGTCGACTCGGGACAATTCTGAAAGACGCCGTTCTGGCGTTCTAGCAGGGCGCAACCTGTCTAGAGAGCTTTACTTCTTATTTTAGTTTAATCTAAACTATCGCATGCCCGTCGAAGCCGCCGTTTTCGCCGCCATCGCCTCGCCACGCCGCCGGGAGATCTTGCGGCTTTTATGGGGCACCGAGCTGCCAGCCGGGGCAATCCACAGTGCAATGCCGGATGTGACCTTCGGTGCAATTTCGCTGCAATTGCGAACGCTGCTTCGGGCAGGCCTCGTCGATGCGCGCCGGGAACACCGCAATCGCCTTTATCGGGCGCGTCCAGAGAAGTTGGGTGCGGTTCGCGAAGTGCTGGAGCGGATGTGGGATGACAGTCTGTGGCGATTGAAGCTCGAGGCTGAGCTGGAAGCAACGCGCCGCGGCCCCCGTTCAGGTCGCAGGCGGAAATTGGAAAAGAAGAGGGGATGATCGTGATTGAACTCTATCCGCACTTGCTCGAGCGTACCGTCACGATTCATGCGAATTCGCAGATCGTGTTTAAGTTCTTTACGGACAACGAGCGCTGGTCACGATGGTGGGGTGCCGGTTCTCTCATTGATGCCCGCCCCGGCGGCCGCATGCTGATCTGCTATCCCAATGGGCCGAAGGCGTCGGGTGAAGTGCTCGAAGTTCAAGCCCCGGAACGGATCGTCTTTACCTATGGATATGACAGCGGCGCGCCCATCTCGCCCGGCCGCTCGCGTGTGACCATCCGACTGGAAGCTGTCGAAGTCGGCACGCGCCTGCACCTCGTACATGAATTCTCCGAGTCAGAGGTCCGAGATCAGCACATCGGCGGTTGGAGGTATCAGCTGTCTATCTTTGCAAACGTTGTAGCGGAGCAAGTGTTCGCTGGCGCGTGCGAAGTCGTCGATGCGTGGTTTTTAGCGTGGGAAATCCCAGACGATCATGAGCGCATATCTGCCTTTGAGAAAATCGCCGCGGCGCATGTGAGCTTCAATGACCGCTTCAGTGCGCTCGAGTCGCTGGCGGAGGTGAGCGCACATGCCGGCGCTTCGCAGCGCTTCATGCCCGGTGTGCGCCTGCGGCGCGACGGCCAAATCCGGCAGTGCCAGGGTTCAGTGCTCGCAAACTGGAATGCCGTCGACGCCGGGAAGACGCGCGCTTCGGGTACCAATCTATTCGTGTTGGATCAGGCTTGCCGAATCATCGCGGTAGTCGGATTTTCGGGCAGCCCAGCGTAGCAATGCGATCGTCTACGAAATTATCGCTAGACGTCACGGACACAGCATTACCTGGGTTTCCATTGCCCAACGGGTCGCGGCCTTCCGCGGCGGCCACCACATGCGGTTTCGCGGAATACTCGAGCACCACTCTCGGCGGAATATCGAGGTATTCCCTATGCCTGCGCCGCAGCTCTGGTCTTTGCCACCTCGGCGATGACCTCCTCTGCGACTCCGTACGGCACGGGTTCGTAGTGCGAGAACTCCATCGTGTACGAGGCGCGACCGCTCGTCATGCTGCGCAATTGCCCGATATAGCCAAACATTTCCGACAGCGGCACGACTGCCACGACCGCGATATTCGTACCGCGCTCCAATTGGTCCTGGATTGTGCCGCGGCGGCGATTGAGATCGCCGATGACATCGCCGAGATGATCGCCCGGCGTCACGGTCTCCACCTTCATCACCGGCTCGAGCAAAATGGGCGCCGCTTCGCGCATACCTTCGCGAAAAGCGGCCTTGGCAGCGATTTCGAAGGTTAGCGCATTGGAATCGACGTCGTGATAACTGCCGTCGATGAGCGACGCGCGGAAATCCACGGTTGGAAAGTGGGCGAGCACGCCGTCTTCTTTCTGCACGCGTAAGCCTTTCTCCACCGCGGGCACGAACTCCTTCGGCACCGAGCCACTGCGGGTCTTGTCGACAAACTCGAAGCCGGCGCTGCGCTCGAGCGGCTCGAAGACGATCCAGACTTCGGCGAACTGGCCCGCACCCCCGGTCTGCTTCTTGTGGACGTATTGTTTGGTAATTTTCTTGGTGATGGTCTCGCGAAATGCGACCTGCGGCTCGCCCATGACGCCTTCGACTGCGAATTCGGTGCGCATGCGGTCGAGCGTGACCTCAAGATGCAGCTCGCCCATGCCGCGCAGGATGGTCTGACCGGTTTCGCGATCCGTTTCCAGGTGCAAGGACGGGTCGGCGCGCACCATTTTGCCAAGCGCAGCGCCGAACTTCTCCTGCTCGGCTTTGAGTTTCGACTTCACCGATACGCTGATCACAGGGTCCGGAAAGCGCATGCGCTCCAGGATCACGGGATTGGCAGCATCGCAAAGCGTATCGCCGGTCTCGGTATCCGCCAGTGACACGAGGGCAATGATGTCGCCGGCGCGCGCCTCGTCTATGGGATTGGCTTCCTTCGCGAACATTTCGACCATGCGGCCGATCTTTTCGCGCTTTCCCCGGGTGGAGTTCTCCACCGATGCGCCTTTGGTCAAAACGCCCGAATACACACGAATGAAGGTGAGCGCTCCGTAGACATCGTTGATGACTTTGAACGCCAGGGCGGAAAACGGCTCGTCATCGGAGCACTTCCTCTCGCCAATCGGATTGCCGTCGACATCGACGGTTTTGATGGAAGGTACATCGGTCGGTGCCGGAAGGTAATCGACCACCGCATCCAGGAGCTGCTGCACGCCCTTGTTCTTGTATGAGGAGCCGCACAGCACGGGTGTAAACGCAGAATGAAGCGTGCCCTTGCGCAGCGCACGGCGCAGTACATCGACCGAAGGAACGGTGGCGTGAGTGATATAGGCTTCCATGGCCTCGTCATCCTGCTCGAGGCAGGTATCAACGAGTTCAGTGCGGTACTTCGCGATCTCCCCCAGTAATTTGCGATCGCTGGGCACGGTGATATGCAACTGGTCGGCAAGGTCGGGCGTGACCTCGAGGCTCTGCCACGTGGCGTCCTTGTCGTCGGAGTCCCAGACCAGGGCTTTCATTTCGATGAGATCGACCATGCCCCGGAAATTGTCTTCCGAGCCGATCGGAATCTGCACGGCCAGCGGACGGGAGCCGAGGCGCTTTTTGATCATGTCGAGACAGCGCACGAAATTGGCGCCGCTGCGATCCATCTTATTGACGTAGCAGAAGCGCGGCACGCCGTAGTTGTCGGCGAGCCGCCAGTTGGTTTCCGACTGCGGCTCGACCCCGGCCACGCCGTCGAATACCACGACAGCCCCGTCGAGCACGCGCAGGGATCTATTGACCTCGATCGTGAAATCGACGTGTCCGGGCGTGTCGATGAGGTTGATTTTCTTGTCGCGCCAGAAGGTGGATACGGCGGCACTTTGAATAGTGATGCCGCGCTTCCTTTCCTGCTCCATATAGTCGGTGGTCGTCGACGTCTTCAGATCCTTGGTGTCGTGGATGTCGATGATCGTGTGCTTGCGCCCCGTGTAATACAGGATCCGCTCGGTCGTCGTGGTCTTGCCGGCGTCGACGTGGGCGATGATGCCGATGTTGCGGATGTCAGAAAGAGCTGTTGTACGGGGCATAGGAGATTTCCATGACAGTTTCAGTTACATCAAATCGATTGCACGGCCACAGGGACAAGTTCGGATCGGGTTCCGAAGCTATGAACACCGGTGGGAAGTTAACGGGGATGCCAGAACCGGCGGTTTCGACGGACCGGTCACTGTCCTACGTCGTAAGCATTCTGGACGAGCTTGTCGTGCCCTCCTGATTTAAGGGTAACACTTTTTTCCAGCCTCCTGCCTCACAGTAGCTGTGGCATAGAGATCGCGGCCGCGACGGGGAGATGGCGACTCCATATTCCCGGCTCTCAGGCTACAGATGGCTGAGCGTTTTATCGGGGGATTTAGGACCATGCGGCACTTGGCGCGTCTAATGAGCCAGCCGCTTGCGTGGCCTTGGCACGGCGCGGATACGTGGTGAACAGGTGTGCATCGAACGGCATGTCATGGGTACTATCCGTTTGCGGTTGGGCACTTAGCCGGAGCCGGCTTATCGGCCCAGGGCGAATGATGAAAGCCCGACGCGTGAATCGTGCAGAATTCGTGGGGGTGATGATTGTGAGGCCCAAGACTACTTACTACTGTGAAATGGACACCCCGGTCGGCACCTTGTTGCTGGCTGGGGACGAGGAAAGACTGGCTGCAATCCATTTCCAATCCGGATCGCATCCGACGACGGTGCGAGCGGAGTGGATTGCGAGCGGACGCCCCTTTCAGCTCGTCGTGCGACAGCTCAAAGAGTACTTTGCGGGTTGTCGGCGTCACTTCGAAGTGCCGCTGGAACCCGCCGGTACACCGTTTCAGCGCGCCGTGTGGCAGGAATTAACGCAAATTCCATTCGGTGCTTCGACGTCGTACGGCGAAATCGCCCGGCGCATCGGTCATCCGCTCGCGTCACGGGCCGTTGGGCGTGCGAACGGCGCCAACCCCTGGCCTATCATCGTGCCTTGCCACCGGGTCATTGGGGCGAACCAGTCGCTTACAGGATTCGGCGGCGGTCTTGCGATCAAGCGAACGCTGCTTCTGCTCGAAGCGGAGGCGGATGGACGTAGCTTGTTGTCGCCGCCAGACGGCAGCGTGGGACAATCCACATTTTCAACGGCGTGTGGCTAGCGCACGACTTGGCCTCTGACTCGAGCCCTAAGGGGATCAAAGGATTACGGTCGGCGTATCCGTGCTGCGCGTTGCCGTGAGCTCTGGGAAGCGGAGTCCCGACTTGGTGGCTCCGTGACGCGCTGATCAAGCAAGGATCCGCGTTCCCACGGAAGAAAGGACCAGCCCGCGGAACGAGGGGCCGTCGGGGTCGTTATTGGCAGGTACCCAGAGGGCCCGCGATGGCAAAAGTGCTGAAGATGCGCATTCACAGCTTTGGAGACTCCGCAGTCATCCAGGCCGACACCGTTGAGCCCTCGCTTCCCGACGCCTCTCAGGTTCTCGTAAGCGTCAAGGCAGCGAGCATCAATCCTGTCGACTTCAAGATTCGCAACGGCAAGTATCCCGCGGTCAAAGAGGACCGTCTTCCGTACACGTTGGGACGCGACGTCTCCGGAGTTGTCGAGAAGTGCGGCGCCCAGGCCACTCAGTACAAAGTCGGTGACGAAGTATTTGGAATGGTCGGCATTGGGGGCGGCGGATATGCCGAAAAAGTCGCCCTCGATCAGCGGGCGATCACCCGCAAACCTCCGAACCTGGACCACGTACATGCGGCCGCAATTCCGCTGGCTGGGCAGACGGCTTGGCAAGGATTGTTTCGGCATGGTGGACTGAAACCCGGCCAGTCGGTACTCATCCATGGTGGCTCGGGTGGGGTAGGGCACTTTGCCATCCAGTTCGCGAAGGCGAAGGGCGCTCGTGTGCTCACGACGGTCGCAACTGCCAACGTAGAGTTTGCGAAGTCTTTGGGTGCTGATGTCGTCATCGACTACAAGACTGAACGCTTCGAAGATCATGCGTCCGATCTGGATATGGTCTTCGACCTGATCGACGGGGAGACTCGCGAGCGTTCCTGGAAGCTTTTGAAGCCGGGTGGAACGCTCGTTTCGACACTGACCGACCCGTCGCAGGAGAAGGCAAAGGAGCTGGGCGTCCAGGCGTTGCGCTACACGGTTGAGGCCAATGGCAATGAGCTTGCCGAAATCGGGGCCCTCGTGACGGCGGGAAAGGTCAAGGCGCACGTGCAGAGAACCTATCCTCTTGAAGAGGCGGCGCAGGCACTGACCGCAGTGGAAAAATCCCATCCGGTTGGCAAAATCGTACTCATTGTGACCTGACACAATGCCTGCGCTTCGGTCGAAGCCGCGCTCGATCCGCTCTATCTGCTGGCTCCTCGCGGAGGTAGGTAATGCGATCCAAAGTTCTCGCTGAAGCCGACGGCCAGCGTACGATCCTCCTGGTCCTCGAGTCCGGTGAAGACGCGGTCAAGGCCATTCAGACCTTCGCGCGCGATCACAAGATCAGCGGGGCGTCCTTGTTTGCATTGGGGGCCTTCGGGGAGGCGACCGTTGGCTGGTTCGATTTCAAAACGCGGCAGTACCTGCCGATAGAAGTGCCGGCGCAGTGCGAAGTCATCAGTGTGTTGGGCGACATCGCGACCGACGAAGTCGGTCAGCCCAGTGTGCACCTCCACGCGGTGCTTGGGCTGTCGGATGGGACAACCCGAGGCGGTCACCTGCTCAGGGGGTAGTCCGCCCCACCCTCGAAATCACCATCACCGAGGTCCCGGCGCACCTAAAACGACTCAAACGTCCGGAATTGGGCATCGCGCTCATCGATCTTGGCAGGTAGCGATGCGAGTGAACATTGAGTCGTCTTTATGTACGTTCGTGGCGGAACACAAGTCGACCAGAGCACTGGCCGCTAAGCGCAACGTCTCCTTCGCATTGACAGCGCGGCTCGCCTCATTCGGCCCGGGTCGGCTTCCCACAATGGGATCCTCGAGATCCCCGGTAGAAGCCCGGTCGCTTGACGCCCTACCAGTAATATTCTGCGCTGGCGAGAGCGGCGGTATCCGAATCCCCGCCCTCGACTAACACCGCCCCGCTGGATAGCAAATTTGCGCTGTGGCTCGAGCGCGGGGTCGACATAGTCGCGGCGAGGCTCCAGGTATTAGCAACGGGATCATATATTTCGGTAGTTGCTGTGACCGGTGAAGTGACACTTTGTGTCGTCCCACCGGTGACCAGGACAGTTCCACTGGACAGCAACGTAGCGGTGTGGCCCACGCGCCCAATCGACATCGTTGCGACAGGTGACCATGAATTGGTAGTTGGGTTGTACAGTTCGGCACTTGTCAAGTATGAGGGTTCACTGCACGTCGGGCAGCTAGAGAGACCTCCCGCCACCAGTACGGACCCATTGGGTAATAGCGTCGCAGTGTGGTACGCGCGTGCGGTCGCAAGAGTTCCAGCAGGCGACCATGTATTAGCGACAGGGTCGTACAATTCCGCGCTAGCGAGGAGAGTGCCATCGACAGCCTGGCCGCCCACCACTAACACACCACCGTTGGACAATATGGTCGCGGTGTGCACTACGCGTGCAGTCGCAAGGCTGGCGGCGGCGCCGGGTATCAAACGTTACATAAGTACTCGGAAGGAACATTAGCGAGGCCTTGGTGCTACCCGAGAGCGCTCCCGAGCGTCGCTACGTTTTGCGAGTGGTCAAGCAGGGCCGCACCAGACATTATTCCGGGAAGTCGTTATCGGCGCTTCAAACGGCCGCTGCGCGCCGGGGCGCACATTGTTGCAGACCCTGAGGTGCTCCTCGGCCAGCCGGAGATTCCGACCGACATTTTAATCTCGAAAATTCATCCCGCAGCTCCAACATTGGAAGCCTTGAAGAGTTTAAACGGCGACAAAATCCATCTTCCGACCCGCGATCGGCGAGGACCCCGCGTGAGATGACGACTTGGAATCGAATTCCCGTGCTTACACCACAGGGACACCTTGTGCTCGCTCCGGCGGATGGACCACCTACGTTGCCGGGCAATCTGCGGGACCGCCTAGAGACTGCGTTTGAGCGTGGCGTCGGACATGGGCTGCTCGAGCTCGGGATACGCGAAATCGGCACGGCTTTGCCTGCAGGCTTTGCCTATTGGCGAGATTTTGCCGGCCGCTACGTAACGACGCTATGCACGTTCGTTGAACCTACCGGCGCAAACGCTGCGGCGCCACGCACGATCGCAGCGCCGCCAACGGAAATGCTGGGCGAGATGGCGAATGCCGCACCGCCGATGCCTGGCGGGGAATATCTGACTGCCGGTGTGCTCGCCGCGCTGTGGGAGCAGACTGATGCGGCTTGTCGCACCGAACTCGCCGATGCTAAGCAAACGCTGCGGGCGTTCTTGAAACAGCGAAATCCGGCCTGGCACCTCGTCGGCCGAGTGCATTTCAATCTGGCCGAGAACCGGTCTGATGAAGAAGCGCCCTTCGCGTTCATTGCGACCTACACGACGCGTCTCTCGGCACAAGCTCGCGCACAGCACCTTCCGCTTGCTGAGGCGCTGCGGGAATACGCGGGCGCGAAGAATAAAGCGCAACTACTCTCGCTCCTAAAACCGGTGCAGGAAGGTGCAAGGCTGTGCGCGTGGCTGCAGGCCATGGTGGAGTCCGGTGAGCTCTACCATCCGCTCAGGTGGTCCGCAGCCGAAGCATTTCAATTCCTGACGGATGTGCCGAAGCTCGAGGCCGCCGGGATCGTCGTGCGCGCGCCGAGCGCGTGGGGCTCAGGCCGACCGCTTCGACCGAAGGTCCGGGCGACAGTTGGCGGGCGGGTGCCGTCGGTCCTCGGCAAGGATGCACTGCTCGATTTTCACGCGGAAATCACGCTCGGTGAGGAGCGCCTCACAGCCAGCGAAGTCCGCACCCTCCTCAAAGGGTCCGACGGCCTTCAGTTTTTGCGTGGACGCTGGATCGAGGTGGATCGAGCGAAGCTGACGCAACTTCTCGAGAAATTCCGCAAAGTTGAGGCAGCGGCAGCAGCCGGCGGGCTGCCGTTCGCGGTGGCCATGCGACTGGTGGCAGGCGTCGCGGTAGAAGAGAAAGAATCGGGCGAACAGCCCGATCCCGACTGGTCGATGGTGAGCGCCGGACCCTGGCTCGAGGAAACTCTCAAGGGCCTCCGCACTCCCGATGGACTGGCCCGCATCAATCCTTCTACGGCGCTCAAAGCGACGCTGCGCCCCTATCAGGAGGCTGGTGTCCGTTGGCTCTACCTGCTGCACAGCCTCGGTCTTGGCGCTTGTCTCGCAGATGACATGGGATTGGGCAAGACCATCCAGGTGCTGTCGCTCCTCTTGATTCTTAAGGACGAATCGCAGGCACAACGGACCGTAACACCTACACGAGCCCCGAGCGTGCTCGTGGCGCCGGCCTCGCTGCTGGCGAATTGGGCCGCCGAGTTAGAACGATTCGCACCGACGCTCAGATTCCTTATCGCTCATCCCTCAGCATCGAGTGCAGCGGACCTCAAAGCGATGACGTCCGCGACACTGGAGGATGTTGATCTCGTGATCACAAGCTACGGCGCCTTGCTGCGCTATGACTGGCTTTCAAGCACCAACTGGTGGGTCGCGGTAATCGACGAGGCGCAGGCAATCAAAAATCCGGGCGCGAAGCAGACACGTGCCGTCAAAAAGCTCATCGCCCAAACCCGGATCGCGCTCACCGGGACGCCAGTGGAGAACCGTCTCTCCGATCTGTGGTCGATTTTCGATTTCACCCATCCGGGCTTGTTGGGCTCCGGTCAGGCCTTTGCCCGCTACGTCCGATGTCTCGCAGAAGCGAGATCCTACGGGCCGCTGCGCGAACTTGTGAGACCCTATATTTTACGTCGGCTCAAGACCGACAAGGCAGTAATCGCCGACCTACCCGATAAGACGGAGATGAAAGCGTTCTGTTACTTAAGCCCCGCGCAGGCGGCGCTCTATCAGAAAGCCGTTGAGGAACTCGCGGATGAGCTCGATCAGGCAGAGGGCATGCGGCGCAAAGGGATCGTGCTTTCGTTCCTGATGCGCTTCAAACAGATCTGCAATCATCCGTCGCAGTGGCTCGGTGACGGTGCCTGGACCGAAACCGACAGCGGGAAGTTCGCGCGCCTGCGCGAACTCTCGGAAGTAATTGCCGCCAAGCAGGAGAAGATGCTCGTGTTCACGCAGTTCCGGGAGGCGACCCAGCCGATCGCGGGGTTCCTCGGCAACGTGTTCGGGCGTGAAGGGTTGGTTCTGCATGGCGGTACGCCGGTATCAAAGCGCAAGGAATTGGTCCGGCGCTTCCAGGATGACGAGCTGACCCCGTTCTTCGTTCTATCACTGAAGGCGGGTGGCGCTGGCCTCAACCTCACGGCTGCCTCGCACGTCGTGCACTTCGATCGCTGGTGGAACCCGGCGGTCGAGAATCAGGCAACTGATCGGGCATTTAGGATCGGACAGTCGCGCAATGTTCTTGTGCATAAGTTTGTGTGTCGCGGCACGGTCGAGGACAGGATCGATCAGTTGATCGAGTCGAAGCAAACACTCGTGAAAGACCTGCTGGAAGGAGGGAGGGAGCTGGAGCTGATGGAGCTCAGCGATAGGGAGTTGCTGAATCTCGTGGCGCTTGATATTCGTTCGGCGCAGGCGAATGTCTGACGTGTATCGATCATCGGAGAAGCGCTGATGCACTTTCCTTTGAAACCGTATGTTCCCGCAGCGGCTCGTCGCCGCACGGTGGAACGGACGGTCGCGAAAATGCGAAAGGAGGGCCAGACGCTCTCGCCGGTGACCGCTAGCCGGGGGGCGATTGCGAGATCGTTTTGGGGTAAGGCATGGTGCCGTAACTTGGAGCGCTACAGCGATTTTTCGAACCGTTTGCCGCGTGGACGCACGTATCTGCGAAACGGCGCGGTGATCGATCTCAAGATCGGTCCGGGGGAGGTGAGTGCGCAGGTTATGGGATCGAGTTTGTACCTTGTCATCGTGAGAATCTCGGAGGTGGCTGGCGCGCATTGGCAAGCCATCGCGCATGACTGTGCTAGGTCCATCGACACGCTGGTCGAGCTGCTACAAGGGCAACTATCGACCTCGGTCATGGAGCGGATCACGCATCCCGGAACCGGCCTCTTCCCGTCCCCGAGAGAGATTTCATTCAGCTGCAGCTGCCCGGATTCCGCCGGGATGTGCAAGCATGTCGCCGCAACGCTCTATGGTATCGGGGCTCGGCTCGATGCCGAGCCGAAACTTCTGTTCGGCTTACGAAACGTTGACGCCAAGGATTTGATCGCCCGCGTCGGGGAGACCGGGGTGCCGCTTCAGAAACAGCCCCGCGCCGGTCGGATTCTGGACTCTTCGAAATTGGCCGAGGTGTTCGGCATCGATTTGAGTAACGCGGACCCATCCCATAAACCGGTCGCAAAAAATAGGCTAGCTCCTCGTGCGGGTAGGCCCGCGAACTGCGCCAGCAAGGAGTCGGCGCGCAAGAAATCGCGCAAAGCGCGATGAGGGCTGGACTCCATATTTGAGTGTTGCATGACCTGCGGGAGCCGCAGCACTGTTACCCCGACAGTACCTCGAGCGAAAAAGCCGATGACAACCCGAGAGAGAACGTAAAAATTTCTTTAATGAATTCGGTCGGGGTGAAGCCTACGTGCGGTTACGGCACCCCCGTTTCAGGTGCCAATAAGGGTGCGTCAAAGTCAGCGCGCCTTTTTTCCCAGGCCCGACGGCGTCCCGACCGGCCCCTAGGTTGAGGCCTATCGTCCCTAGCGCCTCGCCGGGTGACTCACGCCTTTCGCGCGGCGGCTCTGCGGACCCGAGTTCGGGCCGGGTGGCATCCCAACCCTAGTAGAACACTCCGTCGACGACGTCTGCGATCCGCCCGGTAAAGATGTTGACCAGCAGCAGGTCTGGCCCGTAGCGAACCCAGCGATATCCGGCGGGAGGTGGACCCAGTCCCAGAGGAGCGTAGTCATCGAAGTAGTACGGCGCTGTGCGGAAGATCGGCGGCAAGACTAGCCCGGTACTCCAGCGGCGGTAGCCGAAACCCGGAGGATAGTGGAAGGCCGGTCCATGTATGCCCTGGTGCCAACGGCCTTCGCTGAGGAATCGATGTGGTGGACGCGGGCCTACCCCAGGTGGCCTCGGTACCCCATGCAGCGGTGGACGACTCGCAGGTGGCCGTGGCCGAGGTGGTGGCCGGTTCGGCGTGCCGGCATCGGGCCGGGAACCGCGCGGGCCGCTGCCCGGGCCCGGATTTTGATCACCGCCCGGTCGCTTCTGTACTTCAACCGAGTCCGGACGTGCGCCGCGATCCTGGGGGCGACCGTTTTGGTCTTGCGCCATTACGACGCTGCAACTGAACACCGCAGCGGCGGCTACGAGCCACAATCCTCTTCGCATCACGATGTCCTCCATCCGTAGGCGCATTGTGCCGGCTTTTCGCAAGTCGCGTCACGCCGTAGCGCAGTTGCGCATGGCCAAGTTTTAGCTAAAATAGCTAAATGCCGAAACGAGTATCAGCCAGCGACGCGAAGAACAATTTCGGCGGCCTCCTTGAGGACGTCGCCTTCTTGGGACGTGTGGATGTCATGAAGCACGGGCGTCTGGTTGCGGTGGTGCTGTCTCCACGGGCGTTCAGCTCCTCTTTAGCCGCCCCTGCAGGCCGCGAGCAGCGTAGTGCGTGGGGCGAGATGCACATGATTCCTCCCGAGCTGGCGCGTGCTGCGCGGATGCTGAATCGCCCCGCTAGTTTCGATGAAGAGTGAGCGCCAAACCGAGGCGCCGCTCGATCCCGAGGACGTGCGGAAGATCTTGAGCATCTGCTCGCCCCGTGGCCTGCTGGTGGGGGGTCAGGCGCTCGCCTTTTGGGCCGACCATCTGCAGGTCGAACGCCCCGCCACTCTGGCCTCCGGCGTGACCGCAGATGCCGATTTCATAGGCGATTCCGCTCTCGCCAAGGATCTGGGCAAGCATCTTGGCTGGCAGGTATGGATTCCCACGCTCGATGACTCAACACCCCAAACGGGCAAGGTGACCCAACGCACCAAGAACGGAGGGGTGAAGCAAGTGGATTTCCTCTCGGGGGTCGCCGGTCTCACCACCAAGGACCTGGCCCGCCGCGCCATCGAGATGGACGTGCCGGATATCGGTCTGCTACGAGTGATCCATCCAATCGATGTGCTAGACAGCCGCATACAGAATCTGCACTTGCTGCCCGAGAAGCGCACGGATGCTGGAATCGCCCAGGCGCGTCTCGCTGTGGGCGTTGCGCGGGCTTTCATTCGCCAGGAGGTCGGCACTCGGGGCGAACGAGTCGGTCTCAAACTCCTCGAGCGACTCGCTGAAATCGCCAGCGATATCGCTGCCGTCAGAGTATTTCTTCTTTATGGCATTGATCCCTTAGAGGCCGTTCCACTTGAAGACTTCCGAACGACATCAGCACTCCACAAGGTGCGGTGGCCGCAAATCGTTGCGGAGGTCGCGGAGAAGAGGGAGTC
>Ga0302326_10009831_pt1 | contig 20807 bp, 20 predicted proteins | sample Palsa_T0_3_FD_202264 | JGI IMG/M metagenome (GOLD analysis project Ga0302326, IMG submission 202264) | Peat permafrost microbial communities from Stordalen Mire near Abisko, Sweden - Palsa_T0_3 | ecosystem: Environmental > Terrestrial > Soil > Palsa > Peat permafrost | place: Sweden: Abisko...
CGCCGAAGCCGAGCGCCGCGCGCGCCAGGAATTCGGAACCCTCGAACTTGCCAAGGACGAGTGCCGCGACCAGCGCACCGCCGAATGGCTGAACAACATTTTGCGCGACGTTCGCCACGCCTGCCGCTCGCTGCGGAGGAGTCCCGGCTTCGCTGCCGCCGTGGCCGCCACTCTCGCCCTCGGCATCGGCGCCAACACGGCCATTTTCAGCTTGATCTATTCCGTTTTGCTGAAGCCGCTTCCTTACCGGGCGCCGGACCGCATCTTCAGCGTCGAGACGATACTGCCAAGGCAAAATGCTTCCTCGAGTTTGCCCATGCGCGTTCAGGATTATCTCGAGTGGCGCATGGCGGACACCGCCTTCGAATCTATCGCGGCCCTGACCCCAGCGCAATGGAATCTCACTGGCGACGGCGAGCCCGAACGCCTCGGCGGCGCCGTGGTCTCTGCGAACTTCTTCGCGTTCCTGGGCGCGACGCCTGAGCGCGGCCGCGGATTTGCCGCCGAGGAAGAAACACCCGGCAAAGAAAATGTCGTGGTGATCAGCGATTCGCTCTGGCGCCGGCGGTACAGCGCCGATCCGGGCGTCGTCGGCAAGACCATCATGCTGAATGCCATCCCGCACGTTGTGATCGGCGTCGCTCCAGCATCGCTGCTGGTCCCCACTGGCACAATGCTTCACCCGACGCTGGCCTTTGCGCCGCGCATCGATGTCTGGAAGCCGATGGCGCCCACTAATGAGGACCTCCAGGGCGAGAATTGGAACTTTGGGGTTCTAGTCCGGCTCCGAAAGGGCGAGAGCGCCGTGCGTGGCCGGCAGCAGCTGCAGGCAATGCTGAACCGTTCCATCCGAGCCACCGTTCCGGATTTCAAGGACGAGTTGATGACGCGCCTGGCGCCGATTCGCGAGATCTATTCTTCGAAGGTGCGGCTGCGGCTCCTCCTGATATTTGCGGCTTCCGGGCTCCTCTTGTTGGCCGCTTGCACAAACATCGCTAATCTCTTTTTGGCCCGAGTGGCGGGCCGTGCCACCGAGCTTGCCACTCGCATCGCGCTGGGCGCGGGCCGCGCACGCATCGTGAGCCATCTCCTCATGGAGAGCCTTCTTCTCGCGGTTCTCGGCGGCGCCATAGGCGCGTGGGCCGGTCACAGTGGCGTGCGCTTCCTGGTGGCCTACGGTCCCGCCGAATTCGGAATTCTTTCCGCTCCGGGCCTCAATCTTGCCGCGCTTTGGTTCGCGCTGGCCGCCAGCGTGGCCACCGGCGTGGTGTGCGGCGCATTGCCCGCGCTCCATGTCTGGCGCAAGGACGCGGCCGCGGCTCTGCAGGAAGCCGCCCGGTCCGCGCTCGGTGGACGCGGCGCCACCCGTCTCCGCCAAACGCTGGTGGCCGTCGAGATGACGCTCGGCGCCGCGCTCCTCGCCTCCGCCGGCCTGTTACTGCACAGCTTCGTCAACGTTATGGGCGCCGACCGCGGCTACGCCGTCGAGCGTGTCCTCTCTGTGGATCTCGGCCTCTTTGATGCGCGTTATGCTCCCGGCCCTCGCCGTGTAGTCTTCTTTCGTGAACTGACCCGGCGTATTCAAATGCTGCCTGGTGTTCAGGCCGCGGGCGCCATCGGTGGCCTGCCGGCCAATTCCGGTACTGCCGTCGCTAGCCAGACCATCTTTTACGTTACTGATAGCAATCCTCCCGCCGTTGCCTTGCAAAGGCCGGTAGCTTTGATCCGCAGCGTCACGGCCGGCTATTTCGCCGCCAGCGGCGCCACGCTGCGCGCCGGCCGCTTCTTTGGCGAAACTGAGCCGGTTCCGGTGGCCATCATTAGCGAGTCGCTGGCCAAACGCTTCTGGCCCGGCGAATCGATGCCCGCTATAGTCGGCCACGTCTTCCGGCACGGCGACTTCAACGGACCGGCGGTGATTGTGGCCGGCATCGTCGCCGATACCCGCCCCGGCGCGTTGGATCGCGAACTGCCTCCCGAGGTCTACCGGCCCCAAACTCAGCGCGCCGGAGGCGCCATGTCCCTGGTCATCAAAACCGCACAGGAACCCGCCGCGTTAGCCCCCGCCATCCGCGCCGAGATTCGCAAGATGGATTCCAACCTGCCGATCCCCGCCATTCGAACCATGCGCGAAATCATCTCCCAGACCGTCGCCGAACGTCGATTCCAGATGGCGCTGACGGTCCTGTTTGCCCTGGCGGCCCTCTGCCTCGGCGCCATTGGGATCTACGGCGTGGTGAGCTACTCGGTCGCCTGCCGCACTCGCGACATCGGCCTGCGCATTGCCCTCGGGGCGATGCGCGGCGACGTGATGCGCTGGGTCTTCGCCATCGGATTCCGCCCGGTCTTGTTCGGCCTCGCCGCCGGACTGTTCGCCGCCATCATGATCGGCCGGGCGCTGCGCGGCTTGCTGTACGGGATCGCCCCAACCGACCCCGTCTCACTAGGTCTTGTCGCGCTAGTCCTGCTGTTGACTGCGGCGCTGGCATGCTACGTACCAGCCCGGCGCGCCGCAAAACTTGATCCGACAATCGCGCTCCGCTATGAATAAAGTCCGCCCTGGGACAAGCGGTTTCCGCCCAAAACGGGTTTCGATTGGGCTTGCCCTGATCCGCTCTGCCGAGCGGTTCTATCGCCAGTGACTCGGCCCCAGTCTCGCAATTGTAGCTACGGAATCAAGATTGCAAAGGATCTTGCGGAATCCCATAAAATGAAAGTCTTCATGCGGCGCATTGCAGGATCTCTGTGGCTTGCCGGCGCCTGTGTGGCAGCGTTCGCACAACCTCCTGGCGCAGCGCCTTCCCCACCTGCCTTCGAAGCCGCCAGCGTTAAGAGCGCCGCGCCGACGGTTGGTCCGCCACGGCGTCCGAAAATTAGCGGAGGACCAGGAAGCTCCGACCCAGGCCGCATCGATTATCAAGGCATAACCCTCGGTTCCGTGGTCCAGGGTGCATACAATCTTCCTTTCTATCGGCTCTCCGCGCCGGCGTGGCTCAACACGGAACGCTACGACATCAGCGCCACGATTCCCGCAGGCGCCACCGAAGAGCAATTCCGTCAGATGCTACAGAACCTGCTGGCCGAGCGTTTCAGGCTGGCGGTGCATCGCGAAGCGAAAGAGATGGCGATCTACGAGTTGACCGTCGCAAAAGGTGGTCCCCACTTCAAGGCGTGGAGCGCCGAGGATGAGCGTCGACGCGCCGAAGCGTCCGCCAATCCGGATCCCCAAAGAGTGCTGCCGGATGCGAACGGCTACCCCGTGCTGCCCGCGGGCCAGGTATTCGCGATGCTCAATGGCCACGCCCGCTTTAAGGGTGAAAAGGAAGGGATGCCAAATTTCGCCGAAATGCTGGCCAGCATCACCGGCGGCCCGATTCTCGACGCCACCGGTCTGAAAGGCGAATACGCCTTTACTCTTTCATGGACCTTTGCGATTCCCGGCGCCCCTGCGCCTCCGCCGGACGCGGACACCGGCCCCGACCTGTTCGCCGCTCTGCCGGAACAGCTCGGCCTCAAGTTGGAATCGAAGAAAACATCAATCGAAATGCTGATAGTGGACCATGCGGAAAAGACACCGGTGGAAAACTAACCTTACGCCAAATTCCACCACGCAAAACCGCAAACGGCGATCACGCGCGCGCACAGTCGCACCCTTAGGCATAGGAAACTTGACGCTCGTGCCGCCTGGCCGATGCCATGTCTATAGGTCAGGCTACGCCCCGGCGACGGACACGCGCGCCACCGCTGCCTACCTTGCGTAACTCGATCACCAGCCGTAAGGCGTCATTTACTGCCTGCTCGCTGCGAAAGACCTTTCGAACGTCGGGATCGAGCGGAACAAGGTTCGTGCCGGCGCGGTACCGCTTGGCATACTTCCCGCGCATCGCGCCCTTGAGTAACTGGCGAAGGTCATACTCGGGGCGCAACTTATCGCTCGTTTTTAGATACATGAGCTACCATCAGCAAGCGGGCCCGACCGCGGTAGCGCGGCCCGGTCTTCGGGCGCCGCCCTAAAATCGGTGAATCGCGATTCCTCGCGCTGCCAGTTCGCTTAACAGCTCAGCCACTGCAGGCGAAGTTTCGCCGTCTCCGGGTACGACTACAACCCACTCCAAGTCCTCGCGAAACTCGCGCGAACTGATGCGCCAAGCGGCGAACTCGGCCGGCGTACCCGCCCCGATTTGGATCACGGACCAATGCCGGACCAGCGCCCTCGCAGTTTCAGCATTAGGCAAAGGGCCGCGTACGATGAAGTGATTGTCGCCGTGTACCAGAATGCCCAGCATTATTCGTGCGCGAAGTGGCCGTTCACCGGCTTCGCCAGCACCGCGCCCCAATTTAGCCCGGCGCCGAACGCCGCCAACACAATCGGAGCTTCCACGGCCCCAACTTCCCGATGCCACTCCGCCGCGGCGATCAGCAACGACGCCGATGACGTATTCCCATACCGCTGCACATTGCAGTAGAACTTCGATTCCGCCACGCCCAGCGATTGCGCCACGCGCAGAATCAAATTCAAATTCGCCTGGTGCAACAGGAATGCGCCCACCTGCTCCGTCTTGTAGCCGTTGCGCTCCAGCACCTCCACGATCACGCGCGGCATCTTGCGCGTGGCGTGCAGAATAATCGAGCGGCCATCCATATACAAGGGCGAATCGAGGTTCAGCTGCAGCGATTCGGCGTAATCGCCATCGGTATGCAGCACGGAATCCACAATCTCGGCGAATCCCGATTCCGCGCTCACCACGCAAGCGCCGGCGCCGTCGCCAAAAAGGACGGCGGTGTCACGCCCATTTGGACTCACCTGCACCACGCGCGACATAATCTCCGCGCCCACCACCAGTACGTTGCCGTAAGCCGCGGCCAGATGCGAAGCCATGGCGATCGCCGCCAGCGAGCCGGCGCTGGCCATGGGCACATCAATCGCCGGCGTGCCGGGGATGCCGAGAGCGGCGCCGATGGAAGATGCCGGCCCGGGGAAACGGCGCTCGCTCGATCCGCTGGCCACCAAAATGAACCCGATCTGCTGCGCCGCCAGGCCGGCCCGCCCCAGACAATCCTTGGCGGCGAAAAGGCCGAGCTCGGCCACCGTCTGCTGCGGGGCCGCGAAACGCCTTTCGGCGATGCCCGTCATCTGCAACAACCAGCCTTCATCCACGCCTACCATGGGGGCGAGTTCGGCGTTGTTAATCACGCGCGAGGGCACATAACAACCGAACGCTCTCAGAAACGTCATTAGCCGCGGCTCTCGATGTATGCCTGGATTCGGTCGATGGAGTCGAATTTGCGCGGCGTGAGGTCCGCATCCGGGACGCGGATGGAAAACTCGGTTTCGAGCGCCGACACCAGGTCGGTAAGTGAGAATGAATCGAGCAGCCCCGATTCGAATAGCGATTCGCCCGGCGCCGGGTCCACTGGCTTGGCCGCCACGCGGCGCACAATCTCTAGTATCTTAGCTTGCTGGTTCTTACCTGACTGGTCCATTACCGTCCTTATCCGAATCGATTCGCGCCTTTTGGTAGACTCCGTATTGCCGCATTAGGTCCTCGAACAATGCGCTTGCCAGGCGATGGTACCCGGCCTCCGTGAAGTGAACGCGATCCATCTGGCCAAGGCTCCCGGTGACCCAACGCGGCATGGAGCCGGCGCCGCCCATGCGGGCGCGGGTGTCCCAGAAGGCGCAGCCGTTGGCCTTACATGCGGCGCGTTGCGCGGCGATAATGCGGTCGACGCCGGGCACTACTTTCCATACGCCGCGGTAGCGCGCCCAGCGATCGGCCGGTCCAACCGCGAGAATGGAAGCGGTCGGCGCGGCGGCGCGCAGTTTTTCGAGCAGTGATGAATACATGGCCTCGTAGCTGGGCGCGTCCCATGCCGAATCGCTGGCTTCGTTAGCGCCGTAGGCCAGCACGATCAGCGCCGGATTGCGGCGCTGCAGGTATGTGGCCAGCATTTCCTGGTTCCAGCGCAGCATCACGGCCGCTTCGGCGCCGTTGATGCCGAGGGCTTCATAGGTGACCCCGCTATCCTTATCGGCCACCCATCCGAAGAGCCGCACCGGTTTCGGTTCGAGCGTTTTCAAAATGAAATGGTGCGGGCCCGCCGGCGTTTCAAAGGTCGCGAACGCTGGGGCCAGATCGCCATCGGTGGAAAACTGCTGCAGCGGCTGGTCTTCATCGAAAAGCGCCACGCCGCCGCCGCCAGGCTGCTGCAGGTAATCGATTTCGATATGGTCGCATTCGGCGTTGACGCTGACCATTTGGCCCGGGGAAAAGGTAACGATGCCAATTCCGCCTAATCCGTAATAGCCGTCGCCGTTGCCTGTGCGCATGCCTTCGCTCTGCCAGCCGGGGGTGGCGCTACTGCGCGCATCGAAGCGCCGGTAGCCGGCGAAGGGATGACCGGCTACGGAAAATCCTGAGCCGCCATCGCCGAAGCGCTGTTGGAAGAGATCGCGCAATCCGCCCGTCCACTCGTCGGCGGCGGTGTGCGAATCGCCGAAATGGATGATGTGAACCGGGTCATGCGATTGACCGGCGCTGAGGCGCAGCAGTTGCTCGAATACGGGCGCGAGAGCGCCGGGCTGGCTCAGCGCCAGATTCGCCGAAGCCGCCAGATCCAAATCGACCTTCTTGAGGGCGGCTGCGCGCTGCGCGGCTGTCACCACGGCCACGGTGCGGCGCTTCTTTTTGGAAACGCCCTGGAATGGCGCCCCCACGCAAAATAAGCCGCAGGCCGCCGTAAGGACGAGAATCGAAAGCGGCCCGCGCATCATTCTTTTCTAGCGTACCGCGCTTTGATGGTAGGTAGCGCCAGCGGTCTTGCCGCCGGTGCCTTGCGCGAGGGCGAAGCCCTTGACTGACTCGCCCTGCTTGCAGTGCCCGCGCATAGCTTTTCCTAGCGTACCCCGCCAGCGGCGTCTGCGGCGCGAGGCTGATGGACCTGCCGCAATTTGTATCGCGAGAGCCCGGATTCAATCTGTTTCACCAGCACGGTGGCGATGATTTTTCCGCCGGCTGGATAGGGATGGATGAAGTCGGCGGATACCAAACGGGGCTGGCCGTTGTACCAGCGCGCCATGGTTCCAGCGCCGCCCATGGCGGTGAACGTATCGAAGAAGCCGCATCCCGTTTCCCGCGCCACGCGGCGTTGCGTAGCGACAATGCGTGGAATGGTCGCCATGGTTTCGATGTCGCCGGGGCCGGTGCGATAGCCGCGATCCATCGGGCTCATCACTAGGATGGAGGCTTGGGGCAGGGCAGCGCGCACCCGGCGGATGGCCTCTCGCAACTCCTTTTCATATTGATTGTCGACGAAGGAAACAAAATCGGCTTCGTTGGTCCCGTAATTGATCACGACTAAATTCGGGTTGCGTTGTTGCAGTTCGGCTGCCCAATGACGCTGGTTAAACATGTGCGTAAGCACGGTGATGGAGGCGCCGTTCAGCCCCAGGCTGTCGTAGACCACGCCCGGTCCCGGTTTTTCGGCGGTGAGTCCGAAGAGCCGCACCTGGCCTTCGGGACGCAACTCCAGTTCCGATGCGCCGCCGGGGACGCGGAACTCGGCAAAGCCGGGGGTTTTCCCATCGCCGTCGGTGTCGATTTGGGCGATGGATTTATCCTCTGAAGTAATCGTTATCGTTCCACCGTGAGGCTGTTGCAAATAGTAGAGTTCAAAACGCGATTGCCCGGGGTCGTCGAGCCGGATGCGAGTATGCGAGGAAGCGCCCGACGTGAAGCTGACTCCGCCTAAACCATAGAGGCCGTCCCCCGTCCCGAAATGGGTGGCGGGCAGGATTTGCCATCCGGTTCCGGTAAGCGAGACGCTGCGGTGCTGATACCACGCCCAAGGCTTGGCGAGCAGGATAAAGCCGTGTCCTGCGTCGCCGAAATGGGCTTGCAGTTGCGCGCGAATATCTCCTGTGATCAGGTCGGCCGTGGTGGGCGAATCGCCGTAATGCGTGATACGGGTAACGGCATCCGGGTCCTTGCGCTCCGTACGCCAGAGCGCTGCGTAGAAGTGGTCCAATGTGCCGTTAGAGTCATCGAGTAGTGGCGCTACTTCCTTTTTTATCAGATGGACAGGTGGATCGATCTCATCCGGGGGATGAGGCCGAAGCGGAAGCAACGGCGTCCGCTCGGGATTGAATTCTGTCAGAGAGGTTAGCTGATCGATGCGTGGCGCTTGGATGGCGGGGTCAACGCGCGGCAGCAGCAAGAACAGCGCGCCGAGCGCCGCAATCGTCAATGCCGTTTGTATGGGGAAGCGATTCACTTAGAACCTTGAGTAGACGAAGGGCGCGCTGGCGCGTCCGCCGAACCATTGAAGCGCGACCGCAAGCAGAGCCAAGGCCCCTGCATGTACGTAGAACGGGCTATTAGCGAAAAGATCCATGGTTTGGGTATACAGCCTTTTACCGATGAACATGGAAGCTACGCCGATCAGCGATACGGCAACGAGCGGCCACGTGACATTTTCGATGCCGACGGTCAGGGAAGTGATTCTGCTCAAGAATGTCAGCGCATCCGGGAGACTGCCGGCGCGGAAGAAGACCCAGGTCAAGCAGACGAACTGATAGGTGCAGAAGATAGCTAAAGTAGGGCGGACCCCCTGGTCCGCGCGGGGCCCCCTGGCCCCGCCTCTGGCGTTCCTGGCTCGCGTTTGCCACAGCCTGGTCGCTGCCAATGCGATCCCGTGGAGCGCTCCCCAAATAGCGAAGGTCCAAGTTGTCCCATGCCATAAGCCACCTAATATCATAGTGATGACCAGGTTCACATAAGGCATTACTTTGGTGCGTTTACCCGGCAATGAAAAATAGAGGTAATCGCGCAACCAGTTCGAAAACGTGATGTGCCAGCGGCGCCAGAATTCGGTCATATTTGCCGACAGATACGGCCGGTCGAAGTTGATGGGCAAGCGTATTCCCAAAAGCTGTGCGACGCCGCGGGCCATATCCGTGTAGCCGGAAAAGTCGAAATAGATTTGCAGCGAGTACGCATAGACGGCGAGCAGCGCTTCGGCGCCGCTATAAAGATTAGGCGTATCGAAGACGCGGTTGACGAAATTGTCGCCCAGATAATCGGCAATCAGCGTCTTCTTCATCAAGCCGAGGCCGATCAGGAAGAAGGCGCGGCCGCCATCGGCTCGGCTGAGCGCCGGCGCCGCGGCAAACTGTTTCACCAGATCCGCCACGCGCGTGATGGGTCCGGCTACGATCGTTGGGAAAAACGAAACAGCCGAAAAATGCTCCAGCAGGCTGTGCGTGGCCTTGGCATCGCGGCGATAAAGATCGATGGTGTAGGTGAGCGCTTGAAACGTGTAGAAGGAAAGGCCCAGGGGAAATACCCAATCCCATTTCAGCGCCCCGTGGCGATTGAGCAGCCACGGCATATGGCGCGAGCCGACCAGCAGGATAAGGTTGACCGCAATGCTGATACTCAACAAAACGCGGCGAAGGGCTGGCAGGCGGAAGCGCACCAGGCCCAATCCGACGGAATAATCCAGCAGTGAACACACCGGCAACAAAACCGCGTAGAAGACGCCAAATTGCGCGACGAAGAGATAGTTGGCCGCTAAAATGACGGCAAGGCGCGCGCGGCGGGCGCGTGCGGCGGCCCAGTAAAGGAAGAACACGGCGGCGACGAAGAGATAGTATGCGCCGCTGGCAACCTGCATTTGCATATTGTAGCGGCAGGTGAGAGGAAAGCGTAAATCCGTGGCGCACGCACTCGTGTGAACGCCTCGGATGCTCTTATTTCCCTAGCGCAGTTGCTATAGTTTTGGACCATTCCATAAAAACGATTTTCTGCGCATCGCGGTCCTGCCACCAGGTATCCGGGCGGAAGTATTCGTCAGGAGCCGCTATCACGCGCATTTGCGGCGTGTAGCCTATGGCGCGCTCGGCCGCCAGGAAAATACGACCCGCCCGCGCCGCGTGGAAGCTGCTGGTCACCAGCAGGAAGCTGTGAATATTGCGGCGGCGCAGCTCCGGCACTATCGACGCGGCTTCATCCTTGGTGGAACGCGCGTTGTTCGGGGACGATATGAACCACTGCGGCGGATAACCCTCGTGCGTGATGAATTCGATCGCCAGGTCCCCTTCATTTCTGCCGTAAACCGAACCCGGTCCGCTTACCAGCGCGGCCGGCACATAGCCCTGCTTCACTAATTGGGCCGCCTTCTCGATCCGGTGGCCGAAGAAATCGCCGGCAAGAACTACTGCGATGTCGGCTTTGGCAGGTCCGTCGTCGCGAATCAAGGCATAGCCCAGCCAAGGCAGCCAAAGGGAGCGCGTCAGAAACGCAATCGCAGCCAAAACCACGAGCGTTAATCCGAATTTGGCAAGAAATGAAAAACGCCGGCGGGCCACCCGCTATTTCTCGTCCGGGGTATTCTTCTGGTCGAGATGGCCTACCGATTTGAGGCGCTGATAGAGACGTTCCACCTCGGCTTCATCCTCCGGCAGCAGGATGCGATACCGGGGTCCCATTTTCTGCCGGGGTTCGCTGCCCGGCGCCAACACCTCGCCCCAATACTGACGGTAGGGAATTCCATCGATGAGGGCATCGCGGGAAAGACGGCGAAGATGACGCAGAAGGTTATTGCAATCGTCAATATCGCCCGGGTAAATCAGGGAAAAGCGCGTATCGTCGAACAAGGTGATGCGAACGATCAGCGGTGAAATCCAACCGGTGCGGTCCAGGCGGCGGATGTCCATCCAGGGAATGATGCGGCGGCCAATCGCGAGATAGCCTTCATGGGTTTCAAGAGCGGGACGGAACGCCATGCCAAATGCCAGCGCAGCGGTCAGAATTAACAAGCCCGCGGCAACATAGGAAAGCGAGGCGAACGCCCAGCCGAACCATCCGGCCAGTCCCGCCAACAGCAAGGCGCCGATTCCGAACCAAAGGTAGTGGCGGGCGGGTTCGTAGCGGGTCATCTCAACTTTAGACTACTCCCCCGCGCCTCATGCGTCAATGTGCTCGTGCAAATTGCAGTCCGCGCCACGTATAATGTAATCCGCTCCAGACGGTCGCCACCACGCACGGCCAGACCATGGCCGAGGCCGCCGGGTTGAACGCAGACCCAGGGAACGCGTCCCGGGCCATCCAAAGTACCACTGTCAAAATCTGCACAAAGGTGGAGGCTTTACCCCAAATACTGGGCGGGAACTCCTTGATGCCAGTGGCGGCCCGCAGGGTCAGGGCGCCCACCAGGATAAAGAGATCCCGGCCGATGACGATAGCGGTGAGCCACCAGGGCATGATCCGCGCCGCCGCCAGCGCTAGAAAAACTCCGCTCAAGAGGCATTTATCGGCAATGGGGTCGAAATAAGCGCCGGCCTGGGTCGCGAGGCCCAGATGGCGGGCGGCCGCGCCATCCAGGACGTCAGTGGCCGCGGCGACGGCGAACAGCGCCAGGGCGAGGTCGTGCAGGCCGGCCAGAACGGCCTGCACGATGAAGGGAACAAGGACAAGGCGGAGTAAGGTGAAGAGGTTCGGCAGGTTGAACCAGGGCGGCATCAGACACGAGTTTAGCCCTTGGCACGGCAGCGTGCTTAGGCAAAAGTAGCCGTCCCCTGGCGGGCTATACGGGAAAGAATCTCCCGCCAGGAGAACATTCTCTTTGTTGCTTTGCATTGATAGTCCGGCGGGGGGCGATTCGTCTCAGATATTTTGCGAATGGTGGATGCTGCATTCACCGGCCCCGGCCGAAGGCTTGCACTCATAGAACACCGGCGCCACGTGAAATTCCCGTTCGTAGGCGCCGGCGATCTCGTGGCGGAACCGAGGTATGGCGCTGGGGGATAGCATGGTCACGGTGCAGCCGCCAAATCCGCCGCCGGTCATGCGCGAGCCGTAGACGCCTTCAACGCGCAGCGCAGCATCCACCAGGAAATCGAGCTCGGCGCAGCTCACTTCATAATCATGCTGGAGACTGCGGTGCGACTCTACCAACAGCTTTCCCATGGCCGGCAAATCGCCGGACGCACTGGCCTCGATGAAACGCTCGACGCGGGCGTTTTCCGTCACCACATGGCGGGCGCGCCGGCCGATGGCGCCGGGAACTTCCACCGCTTCCAGCTGTTGCGGAGTGACGTCGCGCAGGCTCTCGACGCCGGGGAAGCGCTCGGCAAGATACGCAACAGCGGCGGCGCATTCTTCGACGCGCCGGCGATACGCGGAACTCGCCAAGGCGTGCTTCACCATGCTGTTGACGGCTAGGAAGGCGATTCCGGAAGGCAGATCGACATAGCGATGGTCGAGGCTGCGGCAATCGATTTCCACGGCCGAGTTGGCCCGGCCGAAAATGGAGACATATTGGTCCATGATGCCGCAAGGCATGCCGACGAAACCCACTTCAGCGCGCTGGCAGAGGCGCGCCAACTCGAGCGGGTCCATGCTGCGGCCTTGCAGAAAGGCGAGCGCGGAGGAGACTTCGAGCGCCGCCGACGAGCTCAACCCCGAGCCTTCCGGCACCGAGCTCCGAATCATGAGATTGGCGGGTGCGACGGCATAGCCTGCCTTAGTTAATTCCTGCGCCACGCCGATGGCGTAATCGCTCCAGTGTCCGGCCCGCTCTAAGCTGCCTATTTTGGCCGCATCCCATTCGCGCATCTCCCGCTGATGCTCGGAGTAAATGCGCAACTTGCCATCGGGCGCCGGGGCCGCGGCGATGGTGGTGGCGAGTTGCAACGCTACCGGCAGCACGAAGCCGAAGTTGTAGTCGGTATGTTCGCCAATCAGGTTGACGCGTCCGGGGGCGCGGAAGGCGCGAAGGCCATCGGCGGAGCCGAAGAGGGTCCGGAAAGAATCGATCATGTACGGGTTTGAGCGGCCCGCCAGGCCAACAACAGAAAGAAAGCTCCGAAAGCGATCATGAAAAGACCGCAATAGAGGTTCACATTGGCCGACGTCAGCATCGCGTGAGCTTCCGGGACGAAAATTCCGTAACCGGCCACGATCAGGCCGACCAGGGCGAAAAACCAACCGATGGGATATCTCAAGTCGAGCATATCAGGCAAACCAGAAATTCAGCGCGATCACCAACGCCCCGACCATGATCGCGATGGGAGCCGGGCGCTTATACCAGCTTACCCCGTCGTTCCGGGGCATTTTGGTTAAACCATATACCAAGCCGGTGAGCTCCGATTCGGCGCGTGGGCGTGTCAGCAGGCTGATGGCGATGGTGCTGACGAAACAGACGCTCCAGGCGAAAATAGCGATCCAGAAATTCTGCGCCATCACGGAATCAAAAGTGTGGAGATTGGCGATCCATCCGCCTTTTCCTTCGGCCAATGTGAGACCGTGCGTGAGCGCGGCGGCGCCGGTGCCCGCGATCAATCCGCAGAAGGCGCCGTCGCCGGTGGCGCGCTTCCAAAACATCCCGAGCAGAAACGTGGCAAAGAGCGGCGCGTTGACGAAACTGAACACCAGCTGCAACAGATCGTTCAGCGTGTTATAGCGTCCCGCTACGTACGCGGCCAGAATGGAAAGCGCCACGCCGGCGACGGTAGTGATTCGTCCAACTTTGAGGTAGTGGCTGTCGGGCGCACCCGGACGAATATAGCTCTGATAGATGTCGTAGGTAAAGACCGTATTGAAGGCAGTGACGTTGCCCGCCATACCGGACATAAACGAGGCCATCAGGCCGGTCAATCCCACGCCCAGCATGCCCGCCGGGTAGAACTGCGCCATCAGCGTGGTAATCGCCTGGTTATAATCGGGCACGCCGTTGCGCAGCGGCAGCGCGAAGCCGATATTCATGTTCATGAGTGCAATGGCGGCGATGCCCGGCACGATCACGATAAACGGCATCATCATTTTGGGGATTGCCGCCAGCACCGGAGTGCGCCGCGCCGCCGACATGGAATCGGCCGCCATGGCGCGCTGTACCACCAGGAAATCGGTACACCAGTAGCCGAAGGAAAGGACGAAGCCGAGCCCGGCGATCAGGCCGAAAGCTTCAATACCCATGGGGTTTTCGGAGGCGTGCCCCACATACTTCCAGCTGTGCGTCATCACAGCGGGGACGTGCGAAGCCATGCCTCTCCACCCGCCCGCCTTCGCCACCGCCATAATGGCGAGGGGTGAAAAGCCGACCACGATCAAGAAAAATTGCAGCACTTCGTTGTAGATGGCGCTGGTCAATCCCCCGAGAAACGTGTAGGCCAGAACGATCGCCGCCGAGCAAAGCACGGAACCGGTAAAGCTCCAGCCAAAAAGCAGTTGCAGCAGCAAACCTAAAGCGAACATTGAAATGCCGGAAGAGAAAATAGTCATCACGGCAAAGCTACAGGCGTTGAGTGCGCGGGTCTTTTCGTCGAACCGCATTTTGAGGTATTCGGGAACGGAGCGCGCCTTGCTGCCGTAGTAGAACGGCATCATAAAGAGGCCGACGAAAAGCATGGCCGGAACGGCCCCAACCCAATAGAAATGCGCCGTCATGATACCGTACTTGGCGCCGTTGCCGGACATGCCGACGAGCTCCTGCGCGCCCAGATTGGCGGCGAGAAACGCCAGGCTGGTGATCCAGACGGGAACGGAATGCCCGGCGGTGAGGAAATCGCCGCTAGTCGAGATCTTGCGGCGCAGCTTCCACCCAATGCCCAGTACGAGGGCGAAGTAGAGAAAGAGAATCAGGTAATCGACGGGGGCCAGCGTCACGTAAACCGCCTTACGAGATGGAACGGATTATGAGGATAACATGGAGGGCGGTGGCGCGTAAACGCTTTACTGAATTTTAAACGGAGGGGCAGGGAAGGGCGCCTACATCGTAAAGACCACGCCAGTTACGGGATTCGCGAAATAGCGCGGATTGGTTGTGTAATGGCCCGGGCTATTGGGATTGGGAAAATAATAAAGCCAGGAGTTCAGCGTGAGGTCATACAGGTCGGAAACAGGCTGCTGCTGGTATACCACCAGTGCCCGCTGCTGAGGTCGTACAGGTAGGCATCCGCACCGGCGCCCGGAGAGACGTACTCGTAGCCAAGGTCGAAGTGATAGACCCAGCCGCCGGAAAGGTAGGTGTAATAGCCGAACAGGTTGGCATCGGGGAACGCCAGGTAGTAGACGCTGTTGCCCACCGGGACTTGGCCCGTGAAGAACGCCGCCTGTGTGGCGGAGATCGTCAGCGTGCCGAGCAGGAGTCCGGCGTGACTGTAGGCTTGTAAACCCCCGGCGAAGTTGGGACCTGATTAAGAAACACGGACGCGCCGCCTTCGTCGTTGTCGTCGCCGCACGGTACCGACCATTCTATGAGCCCGGCGCTGGCATAAGAGAATTCAGCCGCTTCGCTCGGGTCGGGAAAGTACAGATTGGTCACGGAGCCGCACGAGCCAAGGGTTGGGCCGAACGTAACGCTTACCAATGACGAGGCCACATTCGTCTGCGGGGACGACGGCAGTATGGATGGGACCTCGAAAGCATAGCTCAAGGTTCCGGGTTGGGCAGCGCCGCTATAGTTCAGCGCGAAGGTGTAAAGGAACCCGGCCAATGCCGGCGAGCCGCTAGCGATGATGGAGCTCTGGGTTACCGGCGTTGCAGCCGAGTAATTGACGTTTCCCGCTTGGCTCGCCGTGATCGAGCACGTGCCCACTCCAACGGCAGTGACCGTACTGCCGGCGACGGTGCAAACACTCGGCGTGCTCGAACTGAAGCTCACCGTAAGCCCCGAACTGGCCGTCGCGCTGACCGCAAATGGGGCTGCACCGAAAGTGACGCTGTTTAGGGCAATTATATACTTGACAGACCGGACCAAAAAGCGCATACTTGATTCATGGACGGCCTCAAAACACTTCAACAAGCGATCATCCACTTCAGCGATTTTGAAAACTGCAAGCGCGAGATGGTTTCCCTTCGCTGGCCGGATGGCAACGTGAAGTGTCCGCAGTGCGGCTCCGATCACGTCGCATACCTTGAAAAGGCCCGCGTTTGGAAATGCTACGGCAAGCACGCCAGCCCCAAGTTCTCTTTGAAGACCGGCACGGTTTTTGAAGATTCTCCCATCGGCCTGGATAAGTGGCTTGCGGCTTTGTGGCTTGTGGTGAATTGCAAGAACGGAATCAGTTCGTGCGAGACGGCCAAGGATCTGGGAGTTACCCAAAAGACCGCATGGTTCATGAATCATCGTCTACGGTTCGCTTTGAATGGGGCGCACTCGGCAACAAGCTTTCCGGCCAGATCGAAGCCGATGAAACCTTCATCGGCAGGAAGGCGAGAAACATGCACGCACACAAGCGCGCGGCGAAAATTACCGGAACCGGCGGCAAAGATAAAACCGCCGTGATGGGGATCTTGGAGCGTGGCGGCAAGGTGCGGACCAAGGTCATCGACAACACGAAGAAGAAGACTCTACAATCCGAGATCCGCCAACACGTACTGGCGGGCTCGGCGCTCTTCACAGATTCCCTGAAATCCTACGAGGGGCTTGATGACTTTCAGCATGAAGTGGTTGACCATGCGATTGAGTATGTGCGCGGCGAAGTCCACACTAACGGGCTAGAAAACTTCTGGTCACTGCTCAAGCGCGGACTGAACGGAACCTATGTTTCGGTAGAGCCGTTCCATTTGTTCCGCTATCTCGATGAACAGACCTTCCGGTACAACAACCGCGAAGAAATGAACGACTACGGCCGCTTCCGGTTGGCACTCTCACAGATCACGGGCAAGCGGTTGACCTATGAACATCTGACCGGCAAGGATCGCGAGAGTGCATCGGGGCCTGCGCCGAACGTCATCTAAGGCGCCAGAAGCGCGGCAAACGAAAGGCCGGCTAGACGCTAGAGTCCTCGGGGTAGTGTTCTTAACGATGCGTTATTACCTTGGACCGCCGGATTCCTGGATTCGCCTTCGAGTGCTCTGCGGTGCACTGGACACAAACTCTATTCGAGAGGTATCGAAGGGAGGCTTCTTTGCCCTCATGCCGGTGCTCGTGATCGCACAACTTGCCCACAAAGAATTTCTCTTCGCACAGCGCGTCAAGCGCCCCGGCTAGTTTCGCCGGTATCAACTTTTTCTCTGCCTTGCTCAACTCGCGCCATGCGTCCATTACGGGCTTAACGGCGTGCGGACTCTTTGCTATTTCGCGTGCCATTGGCGTACGCCTAGCCTTTCGGTGCAGTTGGTCTTTTTGTTTTGGCGGGCTTTTTGAAAGGATTGGGAACTGCGGCCTTCGGGACCGTCAACACCGTGCGCAGTGCATCACGAAACCGCGCGTACGCTTCCGGGCCTTCGACCATTTCGGGGTGAGGCTTCATACCCTCCATCTTGCCATATAGCGGGTGCTGGCATCTTTCCTCCGTGATGCGGACATTAGCCAAGCCTGCCCATCCCAGTGGAAGCTTTAGGTCGTCAGAGAAAAACATTACCTCTTTGCCTTCGTACCGATTCTGTGCGGTATAACCGAGTCCATATGCAAGCCTGCGCTGCAAAGGATAGAGGCCGTGTCGAACCGCTGCATAGTCATAGGTGACAACCCATGGTTGCTCCAGTTTCAGAATCCGAGCAGCCAATTCCGTGTGCCTCTCAATGGTGTAGTCGTTTAGGTAGAGGTCCTCCCCGTTCTCGATGTACGGGGGATCGTAGAAGATAAATGCGTTTCGTCCCAGGCCCGAAACGACCCGATCCGTGAATTCCAGAGCATCGGACTGGTAAAGCCTAATTCGGCCGGCATACCGCCCAATCCTTTGGATGCGATTGATGAGTTCGCTCTTATTGAATCGCACGTCCAAACGCCACTCGCCCGCTTGGCTCCTGCCGCCAATCACCCCGCCGTCGATAATTCCAGACCTGTTTGTACGATTGAGAAAAAGGGCCGAGAACCCCAGTTCCTCCAAGGGGGCTGTGCTGCGGGCCTTATATATAGCCCGATGCTGTTCCCATTCCTTCATCGTAATCTTGGTGGCCTCTATGCGCCGACACAGTTCACCATTATGATTGAGCACCATGTGCCAAAACGCATAAACTGGACGACTAAGATCATTGATGTGAATTACGGAGGCGTACTCTTCTATCAAAAGGGCCAAGGCGATTGCTGCGCCACCGGCGTACGGTTCAACGTATTGCACATCGGTAAGCCGATTCTCCCTTAAGAGCGCCATCACGGTGCCGGCAAGCCTGCGCTTGCCACCTGGATATCGCAATGGGGTGTAGTAGGCCATGTGACGATTTTCTTCACACGGCTCGGCCGGCTGGCCAGAGTTTTCTGTTGGATGGCATCCTAGCGTGGCCAAATGGCGGAGAAGAAGGGTTGAAGGCCATCCCAATGCGCTCGAAGGTCGCCGCCAGCCGGGAATACGTTCTGCGAGTGAACGTATTGGTGCATGAGAGTCACTGAAGGGGAAAGAAACGAGTCTTTCGCGCAGGCCCTCCGAACGGGGGTGGCCTGCTTCGGCCCTAGCCTCTTCTTGGCTATCAGGTCATTTGTTACCTGCTGAAGTTTGGCGCGCAGCGACTCATCCCTGCCTTGTGGAAGTTGCTCAGTATCGATGTATGCATCCGCGCTCAGTTCGAGAAACACACGAAACAGGACCGCGACAGCATTCGGAAAATCACTCAGGTCAAGCCGTCTCAGTTCAACTTCTATGCTGCGAATGCGTGGGTTCGTGACCCGTAGAAAGCAGTCGGACGGAATCAGCCTGTATCGCGGCTGCTTCATCCTAGAGAGCGGTACCCTTGGTGACCTTGGCGTCCCACTGACCTTGGCTGCCGCCCCCTTTGAACTCCTCCCGGAAGCGGCAGGAGTTGGCGCAGGTGGTATAACGCTCTCCGGAATTTTTTCGGCGTACTCTTTTCGCTGTTCCTTGGTATAGATATCGGCGACCTTGACATTGTTTGAAGCTAGATCATTGATGATGTAGAGCAGTCCTTTTATCGCGTCTTCTTCGTTGTGAAACCGAAACGATCCATCCTTTTCCGACACGATTCCTAGCCTTTCCAGGACGGCCTTAGTTTCGATAATTCGCCGAAAGTTCGAAGCCTTAAATCGCCGCCGATCAGACAAATTCAGATGGCCGCCCTCTTCGAGAAAATCAAGCAGGCGGGTATGTAGTTCTATCTTGGCTCCGGTCATCGCGCGAAATCGCGCCTTTTCATGACTGCCCCAATCCACTATGCCAGCGCCCGAATTCCTCCCGGTATGACGTAGAAAGAGCCAGTGGTCTGCCTCGTGGCGCTCTTGTACCGTAAAGCATTCAATCTTGAAGATTGGGGACCGAAGATATTCCGCGCTCAGTCTTCGAACCTCGGCCAAGACGGCCGGCCGGACCACTTCCGCAATCGCACCTGGACTTTCAAGCGCCCTGATCGCGGCCAGCCTTCGATTACCGTCCAGCATTACGAACCGTCCAATCTCGTTTTGCGACGGCATCACAATTGGCAACTCTGCGGGGCTTAGACCAAACGAAACGATATCCGCTGCAAGAGAGAGAATCAGGACGCCGCCCTGTTCTTCGCAGAGCGAGAGCAGGGCCTCACGTTGTCCACGGTTTTCCTGGAACGGAATACGCGGGTTGCTCAGGTCAAATGACAGCAACGGTGCATCCACTGAAATAACCATACCCAAGCCAGTCGCCCCCTTTCCGGCGAGCATTAGGTATTATACATTGTTTGGTCTGGTAAGTATATAATTACCCTGTTTAGGGTCGAAAATGAGATTGTTTGCGGACTTTGGCTCCGCGCCGGGAAGGCGGCAAGGAAAATCAAGACGATCATCGCCGCAGGGGCCGTAATCTTCTTTTCGGGCGTCATTTCCCGCCTCTTCCTTCGAGAAAATATAGGGGTTATTATATCGGAAAACTCCGCCTTTGTAATGGATTTTCGAATGCAGCTCGCCGGAAATGAGTGCCCGGCACGTCGCTTCGAACTAATTCGGATAGTATCCTTCCTTGCTTCGGACTGTGCAGTCCTTATACTCCTTGCCGCCCTTCAGCGACACTTGAATCCGGCGCCAGGCCAGGTCCTTGGTTTCGGGCGGCCGATAGGAAAGCAGATAAGTGTGCTGTAGCTCAGCCGAGACATCCTCAAAAATCTGCGCCGCCTCGTGCGCATCCTTGACCCCATAGGTCTTGCCACCGGTCATCCGGGCGATCTCCTTCAGGCGATTCATCAGCTGATCGTTACGGCGGGCATCTCCTTGCGCCACCGTGTATACCGGGATTCCCGACTTCTTGGCTTGTTCCACGACTCGCTGCGCGTTGAGCACGCTGGCGTTGTCGTCGCCATCCGTGAACACGATCACCGCCTTTTTGCCAGCGCGCCCGCTAATCTCCAGAGTGACACGCGTGATCGCGTCGAAAAGCGCCGTCCCCCCGGCTGCGCGCGTACGCATCACCGCTCGCTTTGCGGCAGCCTTATCGCGGGTAAAATCCTGTAGCATATCGAGCGTAGTGCTGAAACCATAGACTGCCACGGAATCCTGTTCCCGATACTCGTCCAGCAGACGGCTGATGGAGTTCTTTACCAACGGAAGGGAGTCGCGCATGCTCCCCGTGGTGTCGAGAAGGAACGCGCAGGAGAGCTCGGCCGTGTCGTTCTCAAACGCCGCAATCGGCTGGGGCACGCCGTTGTCGGTGATCTGAAACGTTTCGCGCGGCAAACCATCCAAGTACTTTCCCTTGCGGTCGAGCACGGTAGCGTACAGCTCCACCATGCGGCTCTCCGCGCGAAACACCACCGGCGGTTCCTGCGGAGCCTGCGGATTGGCAGGGCCAGCCGCCATTATCGAAAGAAAAGCCAGCAGCGCGTAAGGTTTCATTTCTGACCTGCTATCGCGGTAAGGACCGATATCTCGTCGACTCCGGCGAATGC
>Ga0302326_10009832_pt1 | contig 20805 bp, 21 predicted proteins | sample Palsa_T0_3_FD_202264 | JGI IMG/M metagenome (GOLD analysis project Ga0302326, IMG submission 202264) | Peat permafrost microbial communities from Stordalen Mire near Abisko, Sweden - Palsa_T0_3 | ecosystem: Environmental > Terrestrial > Soil > Palsa > Peat permafrost | place: Sweden: Abisko...
GGGGCAGGCCGATGGTTTGCGCGTGGCGGATCGGCTCGATCCGGCAAAGGGCTTGGGCAGGTGCATCACCTACCGCACACTGTGTGTCCTTCAAGCGGTTGCCGAGCGGCCCGGTGGGAGTAATCGCGAGATCGCTGAGTTGGTGGGGCTTACCGACGAAGGCCAGATCTCGCGGATACTCCGGCGATTGGAGGGACTCGGGGTGGTGGCCAGGGATGGAGGACCCACCCACGCGAAGCGGTCGAGGGGCGAACGCAATGCTTGGCGGTTGACGGCGTGGGGGGTGGAGGTGCGGGAGGCGGTTGAGAAGCTCGGTCGCCGGGCCGGGCCCCGGAAGAATGGGAGACTGTTGGCTTGCGAGGACGGAGTGAGAGTTGATTGACTTACCAGATCAGATCAGCCGTTGGATGGGCGGCTTGGGCCGGGCTGGGCAGTGGATCTTCCACCGGCTCTTCGGCGTGCCGCCCGGCGAGGACGAGCCTGGTCTGGTGCAACTGCGTTGGCTGCGGCGTTGCTGTTTACGCTTCATCGGGTTGGTGGTCGTCGCGACGGTTGCGCTGGTCGTTATCGAAGGAGGGCAGTTGGGGTGGTTCACGGTTTTCACCGATCTCGTCCTGATTGGGGCGGCGATGTTTTGGATCGTCCGTGTCAACTGGAGGATTTGGCGGGAGAAGAGGTGGTGGAGGCGGGGTGGGCGGCGGCGTTGAGGGGTGAGGGCCGTGGCGGGGTTGGGGAAAGGGATCGGGGCTGGCTAGATCTGAGCTACGCAACTGGGCTGGGTGGTTACCCTCGCGTGATTGCTTGCCGGCCGTTGCGTGGCTAGACCTATTTGTTGTTATTCCGCGTAAACGTTTTTGGCGCTGTTGGTGGTCCCTGGAGGGGTTGGTACGCGGCGTAGATGATGGGACTAGGGTCAGCGTCGGCGGCCCTTGGCGTCCGGGAAGTGAGAGAATGGTGCCTTCCGATGAAAGGGGAGAGCGTGGCGGATTTACTCGAGAGGATGCAGCAGGAGATCACGGACCGGCTCGGTGAGCTGGAGCCGTCTGTCGACGAGTTCGAGCGCCTACGGGCAGCCGCGGCGGCGCTGGAGGATGCAGGTGCGTCGGCGCCGATTGTGAGGACACCGGCCGCCAGCACGCCGCCTACGGCAGAGGCAGCTCCGGTACGGGCGCCGCAGCGCGCCAAGAGACGACGGAAGGCTGCCAGCCCTAAACCCAAGCGTGCCTCACTCAGCAGCAACCAGCGGGCGATCGTCGCGGCTCTGGAGCATGGTGCGCATACCGTGCGGGAGCTGGTGACCGTCACCGGGATGAGCGATCAAACCGTCCGCAACAACGTGAAGAGTCTCGTGGCCCTGGGGACGGTTGTGAAGACCCAGCGCGATGGCAAGACCGCTTATGCGCTGCCGGCGGCGGTGCAGGAGTTGGCGACGGCCGCGTGACGGCTAAGTCGTAGGCGCGGAGACGCTCTTCCTCGAGTAGTCCGTGTGCGCAACGGCGTTTACCAATAGCTCTCGCACCATCACGCGCGAGTACTCCGGCCTTGGCTCGCGCTGAAGTGAGCCCTCGGGGATCGGCTCGGCCTGACGGGTGTTCCGGCGAATGAAGCGCTCGATAGCGTCCACCGCCTCGAAGATCGTCAGCTCTTCGTCGGGATCAAGCAGATCCTCGATGTCCGCCGCGCGACTGGTCCCGGCGAAGCGCGCGCCCTCGACACGCGCATCGCGGAAGTAGCGTCGCCGGACCGCGTCCTGCCCGAAGAGGATCACGCCCGCGTTCGTCGCGCGCACCACGCCCTGATGGCTCGTCACCATACCCAGCGCCTCCAGCTCCCCGGCATGCAATGGGACTTCATGGCCGTCGAAGACGTCTCTGAGGCGCGTGTTGTCCAGATCGGCGAGCGTGACTCCGCGATGGGCGAGGAGATCGAAGGGCTCGCCCTGAGCTATGGCATCCGCGACGTTCACGCCGGCATCTTCTCAGTAAGCGGGTTGGGTCGGATGTAGGGGCCAACCGAAGTCAATGCGAACCGCTCGGCTCGGCTTCCGAGCGGGCGAATGTCGCTTGATGAGGCTGACGAGCTTTGTCTGACGTAGGTCGTCCGGTAGACGTGCGAACGTATGTTCGTGCCAGGAAAACGACCCCCCCGCGTAGAACAACACACCATGTCTGGGCCGAGCGCTATCGAGTGGACCGAAGCGACCTGGAACCCGGTCACTGGCTGCGACCGCGTGTCGCCAGGGTGCGCACATTGCTATGCGCTTGATCTCGCCGTTCGTCTGAAGCGGATGGGTCAGCCGAAGTACCAGCGTGATGGCGGCAGGTCCAGCGGCCCCGGCTTCGGGGTGACGCTCCACCCGGGGACGTTGCAGGTTCCATTGCGCTGGCGCAGCCCGCGCGTCATCTTCGTGAACTCGATGAGCGACCTCTTTCACGAGGCTGTGCCCGTGGACTTCATCGAGCAGGTGTTCGACGTCATGCGCCGAGCAGACTGGCACGTCTTCCAGATCCTCACTAAGCGTCATGAGCGGCTCTCGGAGCTTGCCGACCAGCTCGACTGGCCACCAAATGTATGGATGGGCGTCAGCGTGGAGAACCGTCGCTTCGTCCAGCGTGCCGATCATCTTCGGATGGTGCCGGCGGCCGTGCGGTTCATTTCGGCTGAGCCATTGCTCGGACCGTTGGACGACATTGATCTCGACGGCATTCACTGGCTGATTGCAGGCGGGGAGTCAGGCCCGAAGCACCGGCCGGTGCGAGCCGAGTGGATACGCCAGCTACGCGACCGCTGCGTCGCGGAGGGTGTGCCGTTCTTCTTCAAGCAATGGGGCGGCGCTCGATCGAAGTCGGGCGGGCGCACGCTCGACGGACAGCTTTGGTCGCAGCTGCCGGAGATAGAAAGGACAACCTTGCTTGTCGGGTGAGCTGGCCGATCATGATCCACGCAAGTGGATCTACACCGAGCATGCGCGTGCCAAGCATGCGATCCAGCGCACATACCTGGGAGCATGGCTAGCGATTCTCGGGACGCATTTCTCGCCACTCGTTCTGTTCGATGGCTTTGCCGGACGAGGCCACTATGAGGGTGGCGAGGACGGCTCGCCGCTGCTGTTTTTCAAGCGTGCCGCAGAGGCGGTGGACAGTGGCAGGCCAGCCCGGGTCTTCATCCGCTGTGTCGAGCTGAACCAGCACAACTTCGCCGACCTCCAGTCGGTAATCGCAGGACTGCAGCATCCCGGCGTCTTGATCGACGCTCGACATGGCACGTTTTCCGAACAGGCGGTGGAGTCGGCCTTACGGCTGCGGACACGGACGCCTGTGCCGCCCGTGTTCTGGACTGCCGACCCTTATGGATTCCGCGGCGTGCCGCTCACCACGATCCGAGAGCTGATGTCGCTGCCACGGTCGGAGGTGTTGATCACATTCATGGTGCGTGACATGCGCCGCTTCCTCGGCGAGCCGAACCACCAAGAGCCGATGACCGAGTTCTTTGGCGGTGACGCCTGGCGGCAATGCCTCGACCATGACAAGGCCGAGGACCGCGAGCGATGCCTGCTCCTGACTTACTCGAAGCTAATCCGCGAAGGTATCGCGCGTTTTGCGACACCGTTTCGAGTGTTCGAGGACGAGCGCCGGCAGACGTTGTACTACCTTGTGCATCTCACCAACAACCCGCTCGGCATGCGTCAAATGAAGCGTGCGATGATCAAGGAGTCGCAGGACATGACTTTCTGGCCGGTCACTGTTCGACCACCCGACCAGCTCGCGCTCGATACCGCTGAGCAGCCACCCTTCCCGAGCTTGCAGCGACATCTGGCAGAGGTCTACCTTGGGCGCACGGTGACATTCGAGGATCTCCTTAACACCGACTATCCCGAAGGTCTCTGGCTGGAGCCTGATTACCGCGCCGCCGTGCTCGACATGGCCAAACGCGAAGAGATCGAGGTCAGGCGTAAGCGGTCAACACCCAGTGGACGAGCGCCGCGCGGCCTACAAGAGCCAGACCAGATTACGTTCTCCGATCAGGCACACTTGGGCTAGAGTCGAAGCCAACCACGACCCCGAGCACTACGAGATCGCGAACACGCTGGGAGACCAGCGGCGGAGTGGTCTGGCAGATAGAGACTCACCGCGCGGATTATCATATCTAGCGATGACGAAGTCTGGGGTGGAGACCCGCTCCGCGTAGAGTACCGGCATGCAAACGCCGAGCGCTCCCGCCCCCGGCCAAGATGGGCCCCTGTTGTGGCTACGCGGACTGCGTGAGCAGGTCGCAGCAGACGGTCGCGGACAGATCGTGTTTATCACAGGTCTTCCCGGCAGCGGCCGAACGTCACTGCTCCGCAGCTTCACTACAGCCTCCAGCGTGGGGCGCACAACAGTGCTGGGAGGACGCTTTGATGGCACGGGCTACATAGCCGACGGCGATGTCGCGCCGGCACCTCGAGTCGCGGCCGTAGTCAAGCGCATCCTTTCGACGGCCGGCTCTGCCGCAACGCTTGCCGAAGTCGCACTGCCGTTCGCCGGGCTCATTCGCCAGGGTCTTGCTAAGAGCAGCGCCGCTCTCCAACTCGCGGAAGAGTCTTTCCAAGGCGACAGCCCTCCCGACCTCTCGCGCATGATGCCCCGCGTGCTCAGCGTGCTGTGCGAGGAGCACGGCATGGTGACCTGCGTCATCGATGACGCCGACAGAGCTCCCGACAGCTGGTGGTTGGACCTTGTCATCCTTTTCGCTAACCACCTCGCGCGTGATCTGCCGCTCTTACTCGTGCTGTCGCTGGAGGGTTCGTCCGCGCCTGGCTCCGCGGCGGCCGATGAGTCGTACGCCTGTGGTGTCGCGCGCGAGCTTACGACAGAAGGTCGCGCTCACTGGAATGGGATGCCGCGAGTGACGGCGGCCGAGTTGCAGCGCTGGACTGGGCCGGCGGCACCGGATGTAGTCAGAGCCTTAGTCGAGGTGACCATGGGTCGAGCTGGCTGGATCTCATTGCTTTGGGAGGATTGGCAACGGCGAGAGACTGTCATAGGGACCGATAGCGACAGCCGGTGGCGGTTTGCAGATGCTCGACCGGCCGCGCCTGGGCTGGTCATGGACATCGTGGGTGCTCGCCTGAAGCGGCTTCTCAGGTCAGAGGACAACGCCGCGGTACATCGCGCCATGCGACTCCTTGCCTGTGCGGCGCTCGAGGGCCGGCAATTCACGGCGGAAGCGCTGGCGGACGCGCTGGGCCGCGAGCGCGATGCAGTCAACGACGAAATCGACAGCGTCCTCATACTCGACGAGACGCACCCCGATGGCTTCCTAGTAAACGATGGGTCTGTCGCAGTGATCGACGAGCAGGGTGAGCGCACGCTGCGGCTGTATCGGTTCGAGGCGCATCTCGATTGGCTTACGCTCCGTCATTACGGCTTGGCCGAACGTGAGGCGCGTGGTCTTAACCTCAGGCTCGCGCGGTCTCTTCAAGCGAACTATGGTCGCGAGGCTCATCGGGTGGCCCACAAGCTCGAGCGCTTATTCAAGGCTGCCGGCAAGAATGACTCGAGTCGAAGCTACGAACGCATGGGACTCATAGGTGTTGGCCGAGATGTGATCCTGTGGCGTGCCGACACAATCCTAGCCTCCCCCGATCCGGTCGCCCGCGCAGCCAGGAAGCGTGCCTCTGTGATCCTTTTGGCTGCGGCAAAACGCCTCATGAAAACGGGCCCATTTCCGCGCGGCTTAATGTTCGCTCAAGCTGCGCAGAATGTCGCCGTGTCAGATACCGATCTAGCAAGCGCTTGCTATATCGCCGGAGCGTGCCTGCGCCACATTGGTGATTATTCAGCGGCGATCGGTTCGTTCGATAGCGCGATCGACATTTACCGTCACCGTGGCGAGCGCGGAAACGTGGCCACCGCCCTCCATGCCCGCGCGCATGTTGCCTGTCAAAGGGGTGAACTCGATAGAGCCTATGCCGAATATAACGGCGTCTTGGAAATGCAAGTCGCACTCCGCGCGCGCTCCGGCATAGCCGGCGCCCGCGCCTCGCTCGCCAACATTGCCAGCATGCGAGGGGAATTGGTCAGTGCGCGCCAATACGCTACGGCTGCCCTGAACATGCAAATCGAGATCGGCGACCGACACGGCGAAGCCTACAGTCGGTCCCTTCTCGCGGGTGTGGCATTCAAAGAATGCAACCTCAGCGATGCCAGCGCCGCCTATCTTGCCGTTCTAGATATTGAGCGTGAGCTCCACGATCAGCACGGTGAAGCGAAGACGCGCTGTGCACTTGCGGCGATCGAAGGCAAGCGGCGCAACTACGCAAAGGCCCGCGCCGAGCTCCACGCAGTCCTAGAGATCCAGAGAGCAGTTGACGATCGATACTGCGAAGCAGGGACTCTGCATGCTCTCGCGGACGTCGATATGCTCGACGAACGCTACCGCGAGGCCCGGTCTGGATACCTTGCCGTGCTAAGCATGCGACAAACGATCCGTGATCGCCACGGCGAGGCGACAACACTCTTCAAGCTCGCCGAGGTTGACGTTGCCTTGAATGATTTTGAGAGTGCTGAGCATGGATACGTGGCGGCCCTCGCGATACAGGGGGAACTCCGCGATGGTAGGGGCGAGAAGCGCACGCTGGACGGTCTCGCTAAGGTCGCTCTCAGGCGAGAGGCGGATGCCAACGACCGCTAAGCAGTGAGGCTGACAAGGGTGGGTCGGTGCTTGACGGTCTCACCCGATTCGCGAGCTAGTAGCTGAGTTCATCGCTCGTTTAGGGATCCCCGCGTGCTGGCCGGCGACGGGGGCCGTTGGACATGCCGCCTGGCGGGGCAGCCTCCCAAAAAGTAATGCCCTAATCCTGAGTAGAGGCTGCGGGGGCGAATCGCCAGATCGATTGTGGCGTAGCGCTTTTTGCGCGAGCCCGACAGCTAACTCCGTAGGCGCCAAGAGAAGACTGAAAGGACGCCGTTTTATGTCGGGATTCCCGCGTGTCTGGGTGTGCTCGAGCCCTGGGAGGTTTCGGTGGTTCGCTCGCTTGAGCGCCGGCGGTATGCGCCGGGCGAGTTCGCGTGCGGATCTGGCGAGAGCGGCGGCGGGCTGGCTAACGTCTTCTCGGCCGGCGGATGAGGCCCCAGGCGTAGAGTGCCGCCAGGGCAATTGCGACTGTGACGGTCCCTTCGCGCCGATGAGTGGCACTCGGCGTATCCGCCATGGCGTCTGAGCCCCGGAGGGCTTGGGTGGTTGTTGCGGTAGGGCCGGAGACGGCGATGGTGGTACTTTCCGCGCGGCGCAGCGGCGGTAGGAGATCGAACAGCACGGCGGCGAGCAGCGAGCCAGCGAGCGTCAGCACGATCGTGACCACGACCAGCCATGTTTGCCATTCGCCGAGGGCGGTTGTGTCGAGCAGGCGGGCGCTGGCTTGAAAGGACGAAGTGCTGGCCCACGAGAGCCGCGTGAGGTCCACGAGTGAAGGACGCGCGGCTTCGAGCGAGCCGATGGTGGTGAGCGATCCTGCGTCGAGCCGGACGTACTCTTTTAAGGGGCGGCTCCAGGAGCCTGGCAAGCCAGCGACTCTCCATTCGCCGAGGTCGGTGGAGGCTATGCCGGGCGGAGCACCCAGCAATGGCCAGCTCTGTGTGCTGCGCGGGCCGTCCCACAAGCCGAAGCGAGCTGGTTGTACGACCGAGTGGCCGACGAGACCTGCGATCCCCGCTGAGAGGCCGAAGATGCCGGAGGTGGCGGCACCGGGGGAGAAGCGTTCGTTGCAATGGATCGGGGCCAGGGTGAAGCGCAGGGCTTGGACGGCACCGAGCGGGACCAACTGCCCAGACCCGATGTCGAGGAGCTCCGCGTTGGCGATGCTCGCGAGCGACGTGCCAGATGGGGCGAGGAGACGAGGCTTGCTCAGACGGGCGTCGCCGCCGATCAGAAGGACGCCGCTGAACGGCAGCGGTCCGCACGCAACGACGGAATAGGAGAGTGCCGGATGGCTGCCTGGCGCTCCCGGTTGGAGGGGCACAACCTGGAGCTGGACCTGGGAGCTGGTAGGCGCGGTGCGTGTAGGCTGGACCACGGCGAGCCATCCTGGGAACGGCGCCGGTGGTGGCTGATAATCGAGCGTGCCGGATACCTGCCAGAAGGCAAGTACGGCGAGGGTGGCGAGCACGAGGATCGCGACGCGAGCGGCGAGCGCCCATGGGTTCAGTGACGAGGTGCTGGTGGGTGGGGAGTGCGTACGAGTCACGAGAGCGGACTATTTGCAGGACGACGAGCTCGGGTTGGACGCGGTAGCGGCGCGGTAGGCGGTCGGGCGAGGTGGTCGCTGTCCTCAGCACTGGGCAGGCGGCCGGGAAGGGCTGATGGGGGTGTGATTGAGCTCAACGCTGCATGACGGTTGGTGTCGCCAAAAGCGCATTGAGGACAGCTTCGTACTCGTCCTTGGATAGTTTTGCGTAGTCGCCCCCGGCTTGAATACGCCCCATCGCCCGTTTGGGCGCAACATCTGGAGTCCGTGGACCGTCACCGATCAGCGGCACCCAGGCGTCGATGCGGCACGGATAGACCCATGGCCAGCGCGAGCCCCACTTGCGATCTGGCTGGTGATCGGCCTTGCCTGTGACTTCCGCCTCGGCGAAGACGCGGCCGTGGATCACAGCATGGAACAGCACGCGGTCATAGCGGCCGAGCTGCGGCGGCCTCTGAATCTGCGCTGGGCCAGTCGTGAGCTCGAAGCGATCGAGTCCCCGGCCGGGGATCCAATCATCCGGTACCGGATGTGGCTGAGGGGTTGTGAAGCCGAGAGGCTTGAGCCAATATTGGGGCATCGGCGAAAGGTATCGGGATCAGACGTACCGTCCGGTCAACGATGCGCCGTCTCTCCCGCTGCGATCTGCTGCACGACGCCTGGCGGTAGCGCCTTAAGATATGCGTCGAGCGCCTCATGCGCGAAGCCGCCGAGGGCAAACAGAGCGCGGCTGAGATGCTTCATTAGGTCGCGTTCCTCCTCCCACGGCAAGAACTCCTCGGCCACAACATCAGCGAAGCCGAAGCGCACGGTCCTGGCCGTGCCGTCGTGGCTGACGCGGCCCAATCTGCCGGCAGCCTCGGTCAGCGCCTCGGTGAGGGTCACCCCCGGCTCGCCCTTGGACGGAGTGACGGCCGGTACGTGCAGCGTCACGTTGCGATGTCCGCGCAGCCAGGGCAGGTAGAACGGCGATTTCTTATCAGTCGCTTCGATCAGGTCCGCGTAGTGTTTCTTTGCTTCCGCGTTGAGGTCGTTCATGAACGTCACGACGTGCGAAGAACGGCGTGCGGTCTTGACAAACGTGATGCCCTCGTAACACAAGGCGGCTTGCTGGCGAGCGAGCATGATCCGGAGGCCGCGTTCCTCGGGCGTTGCCTTTGTGGGATCGGTCATCGGCATGAGGGCCATCGTCCGGTGCCATTCGTTGTCAGCCATCGCCAGCCCCGTGACGAAGCGAGCGACCGCGTTTGTCGCTGGCAGCGCTTGACCGATGCTGAACTCCCATTCCAAGACGATCCAAGGCTAAGACGTATTCCGGAAGCTCGGACCCTTTAGGTATGCTCTCCCGTGTGGAAATGGACGTAGGTCAAAGTCGCTTCATCCTGTTCGAACGAGCGAAGACGTTTGAGGACATGGCGAATCGGGTCAGCGAGATCATGACGGAGCAGGCTGACCAAGGGAACGTGGTCAGCAGCCTTTCCCACGCTGTCGATCACGAGGATCCCAAGGGTCCTTATCAGTTCATTGTCGTTACCGAGCCGATTGTCGGCATCGCGAAATCGGTCTAGCCGCCGGCGAGCCTCGGTAGGTCGGCCGCAGGAAATGGCAAGTGGATCAGAATGCCCTTGTTCGTATTCGCCACGGTTGCCGATGTCGCATCGATCGTCACCGGCCTGACAACGATTGCCTTGGTCGGCGCACGGACTACTGGTGGCGCTCCCTAAACGCCCGTGCGGCTCGGTCGCGTTGTTCCTGCCATTGGCGTTGGGAGTTCTCGGCGTCGACTTGGCGACGCTCGTTCTCGCGCTGGGTGTGCTCGATTGCTCTGGCGCGCTCGGCGCGGAACGCCGCTAGAAGTCCCTTGTGCTGGGCGCGGGCTCGCCACGCACGGGCGGCGATCGTGGGCCATGACGGCGGTCGCAGCCGCTCCGGGCTGTAGGGGGCGTAGGGCTTCGGCACGCTCGTGTAGTGGCGAGCGAGAGCGATGTCCCAGGTGATGTCTCGCCCGTTCGTGCATGTCGTGAGGACGAGCCTTCCGGCGTCTTTGCTCGCGGGCCACAGGCACATGCCGCCGACCTGCAGCAAGGCGTCTGAGCGGGTGCGCGACATCGACCAGCGAGGGCGTTCGTTCGCCCAGAACCCTTCGCAGCGGATCAGCTCCAGTACGTGCGGCTCGACGTGCGTCGCCATCCAGTCGCGGTAGCGGTTCAGTTGCGCTTGCTCGGGTCCGCTCCGTCTTCCGGACCCGATGTCTTCGAGCCTTGCCATCGCCTCAGCGACCTGGTCGGCGCCGGGGATGTCCGGTTGCAGGCGCTCAACGAAGCGACGCAGGGCGTGGGCGGAGACCGTGATGTACGGGATCTGGCCCTCGGTGACCAGCTGGGCGAAGTTGGGCTCGGGGGTGGTGCGTGGGCGGGGGGTCATTTGGTGCATTGTGGTGGATCTGGTTCCGAGGAAAGCTGGTGGCGAGCGTCTGCGGCTGATGGCTCGTTGTAGCCTGCTTGGATGCCAATCCTTTGGGACGACCTGGAGCTCCTTGCGCTCATGTACGCGTTGCACGAGGCTGGAGGTCTGCACTATCGGTCGGGTGATCAGCTCTTGCAGGAAATGGGAGGAAGCGCGGGTGTCGACAGTGACCGAGCAGCGTTCGTACGCACCCTTCACGTCATGGCTCAGGATGAGCTGATTGCCTTCGAGTTGCTCGTACATGGACTTGTGTCAACGCCCAGGCCTGAGAGCTACGAATACCTAGCTCACCTCCGGAACTTCGTCATACGCACCAAGGGACTCGACCGCGCTCGTGGGATCAAGATCGTAGATCCGCCACCTGAGCCCGGCGAGGACGATGGACGCAGCATTCCTGGCCTGATCATCAAAGACATAGCGGTGAGCATCCAGCAGGCCGTCGGGGGTCAGGATGACTTTAGGCGGGAGCTGGAGTTCTTGGCCGAATCGGGTATATCCCCCGAGAACTTTCCAGAGACCGTTAGCGGCGAGGACGGTCAGGCTAGGCAGACAATGGAGCAACTGCACAGAGGTACGAGCGCACAGCGCCGGGAGCTGCGCCAGATTATTGCGGAGTGGCTGGAAGGCGCACTTTATGCTGCGCCGGCAGAAGCGGAGCACAAGAAGATTGTGGATGCGCTGGCACGCCAGGGATGGTTCGTCAAGGACGGCCGTCTCGTAATCGGCGACCCAGTTCGTGGCGCGAAACGGGCTGGCGGGAACATCGCCAAGGACGCCCGGATCGCCGCGCTCCATTCGACGATCCGCGAAGTGTCGCAACGGCCGTTTGAGGCAGGTGAGCCGGCCGCGGCGGTATTTGAGGCATTCAAGGCGGTCAACAAACGGGTCCGAGAGTTGTCATCGAGTGACGAAGATGGTCAGCCCCTGATGGCGCGGGTCTTCCGACCAGAGTCGCCGGTGCTCTATCTCACTGACCTTGGAGACGAGACCGGCCGTAACCTTCAAGCCGGGTATCACCACCTGTTCATGGGTGCAATGCGCGGTATTCGCAACCTGTACGCGCATGGGCACTTTCCCGAATTGGATGAGAACCAGGCGCTCGAGCAGCTCGGCTTCGCAAGCATGTTGATGCGGCGGTTGGATGGGGCGACGCTCGGCGCCGAGCAGCAGTAGATCGACAGTCCTTGGCAGATGCTCCACGTTCCTGATGAACTCGCGCCCGAGGACGGTGAGGCAGCTGTCCTGTCGATGTTAGTCGTCCGCCAGGGAACGTCTTGGGTCCTCGTCGCAGGATCCCTGCTCACGGTGCCGGCTGCTGTTGCGAGCATGAGCTGGAAGCGATGGGCAGAACTTCAGCCCGAGGCCTCTCCCAGGGATCACGGCGGCCGGCTCGATCTCGGCCCAATCTTCTGCGCGGAGCCGTTCGAGGGCGTTCGAATTGTTCGGGCGATGGTTGGGAGTGCCGAGTGGGATGAAATAGTTGGTGGGCTCGCCGCCGGAAGTGTCAGGGCTCCGAGCTGTCACTGCGACGCGGTCATTACGGAGTCAACCTCCACGGTGCTCCTTGGCCGCGATGGAAGCACTTGGGCCCACTGGGCTGTGAACGGCGCCCAGCGGCCGGTGCTCGGGATCGTGGCCACCCTCGAGGCGCCTGAGATGCCTGCGACGGAGGCGATCTGGGAGCTGGCTGTGGCTCCGTACATAGATCGAGGGCCCGACCGCGGCGCGATGTTCACTCAGCGCCACGTCGTCCACTGGTCAGACGCATTGCTGGGCATAAACTGGCCGGCTGGCGGTGATGTGCCGCTGCCGGCGCGGTTTGTGATCGGTCGGATCCAATCACAGGCGTGGATCGTAGATCTGAAGCCGCGCTACGACACCGAGGACGTCGTCGTGTCGATCGCCTGGGATGAGGATCAGATCGATCCGCTGGGCTGCGCGGTGCTTACTCGCGCGGCGGCGGACGGTCTGCCGCTGTTGGTCCGCCACCAGCCAATTTCAGACCTCCCAAGGGGGCCGACGACCGCGAGGGTGAGCACCGAACCGTGGGAGTTGTCGTGGCGGGAGCGGACGCTCGAGGTGGCTGTCCCACGAGGACCACGACGCACCGAATGGGGGGTCATGTTGCTCGGTCCATCAGGTGAGCTGCTCGATGAGCGTCCGGTGGTTCGCCGAGCCGAGCAGATCAACTTGACTCTGCATGTCAAAGGCTCCTCAAGCCTTGCCTCGGTGAGCACCGTTGGCGACCAAAAGCCGCCGCCATCAGATCCTGAACGCGATGAAGCCGTCCGAGCCGCTGTGCGAGCCCAGAGCGAAGCTCGCCGCGCAGCCGCTCATCGCCGGATCTCGACCGTGGGTGAGCTCGAGGAGTATCTGCGTTGGCGATTCTCCTGTCGGGCCGGCGAGGTGCTGCTGCTCGACCCCGGACTTTTCAGTCAAAAAGACCGAGAGGAGGAGGTTGTGCACTTTCTGGCTGGCTTCAATCGCCCGATCCGCGCGCTCGTGCGCGGAGTTCATCAAAAAGCGCGCCAGGCCCTGAGCGTTGCAGGAGACATCACTGCGAAAGCACTCCCAGGGGGTGGGAAAACTCTCCACGACCGGATATGGATCGTTGGTGAGACCGCCGTGCTCGTGGGGGCTTCGCCTGGGGACTTTCTAAGCGATACAGCGGGGGCTCCGCGTCGAGCTACGACGGCCACCGACCTTCCCTTCGCAGACGCAGCTATCTGGCGAGAGCGATTCGAGGAGTGGTGGGGAACGTGACGTTGAGTCGCTCGTCCTTCCCCTCCCAGTTAATTTAGGTTTCGTCTGTGCTGCCGATCTCGACCTCCAGCAAGTATCGGCTCATCCAACACAATGCGGGCAGAATGTCATAGATACGCCTGACATCGTCCCAACTATCCTGCGCCAGAGGATCACCGTCTGGTTCTAGGTGGGCGATGCTATTTCGGAGCGCCACGCGAATGTCATCAAAGGCAATGCGAAACTTCCTTCCTGCATACGGCGCGAGTGATTCAGCGAGCCTATCTCGCTCGCTGGGGTGGCCGACCGTGTTGACGTCCTCCGGGACATGCTCAGACGGTTCATGTATAGGTTGACCGGCGGCGACTGCAGCTTCCTGGCGCCGTCTGCGAAGCGTCCAAACACCTTCGGCGACCTTGTACAGCGATAGTGCCTGCCACAGCGGCTCAGCCGACGATATGCCTTCGCGGTAGGCAGCGAGGAGAACGCGATGCTCAGGTGTGCTGACGCTATCGCGATCAGAAAACGTCTTTGCGGCACCTGCGATTGTTAGATCGAGACGGCTCGTACCCGTCTTCATCTCTTCGATACGAACCCCCGACGTCGTGATCGCTACGTTATGCAAGAACGACCACCGGCTCAGCATAGGCATAACGAGATCGTGGCCAGAGCGCGCAGCATCTTGAAAGTTGGATGCCTCTACATCGAGCGAGATCGCTCGTAGGCGACCGTGATCGTTGAGATGGATACTCGTCACCACATGCTCGGTCTCATTCCCTAGCGTGATCTGGAACTCTTGAGGATCCGGAGCAACTAGCAAGCTGTCCCCGCCAGTATCGGGCCACCCGAAGTCCACGTCTTCCCGAACGACGTTCGTGCCTGGCACGGCAAGAACAACCGCGATCCGATAACGGCCGGGCGTTCCGTCTGGGCCGCTTGTCAACTCGTTCCGGGAGTCGCCGGGCGCGTAGACAGGCACCACCAAGAAGCTCATCGGCGCTGTGACAAGCGGTCGTGCGCTCTGAGATGGTTGACCAAGCGGTCCCCCAGCCTGTGGTGCTCGGGCTGGGGCCCGTCGACGAGGCGTCGATGAACTTGAGGGAGAACCAGTGCTCTTTGTCTTGCGTCTACGACCCGAGCGCTTAGCCATGCTTTGAGAAACCTTACGCTCTGGACTGTTGTTCGGCCGTCTGTGCCACTGCTTGCCTGCGAGAATTGAGCCATGGACGAGTCCCTGGCCGAGTGGAGCGAATGGTGGGTCGCTGGCGATCCCGGCCACCGCGCGACAGGAGAGATCACGTTCGACGAGACGACCGGGGCGACGCTAACGCTGTACGGGCTTCTTCCGGGGATGGCGCGCGTGCAATTCCGCTCGCCGCTGCTGTATGGCGAAACCTTCGAGGGCGAGCTGCTGACGCTGCCGAGCGCCGCGATCATCCAGCGCAGTACGCAGGTCGGCGGAGATATCGCTCGGATGCGCACGCGCCTGCGCAGCGGCCTGCTCCTACGGGGCTGCCACGCCGACCCCGACAAGCTCATGGTCAAGCGCTGCGTGATCCGGATGACTGGGCTGAGGGACGTCTGCTTGCGTCCCTGGCCCCGCCAGGACGGCACATTCATGGGGCAGGCTCGGAGGGTAGAGGTCGCCGGGGGCTCGCTCACCTTCCGACAGGGCACGGAAAGGCAGCTCAGCCAGTATGCCGAGTCGTCCGAACTCGACGTTGACGTGCTCATCGAGGCGGACGAGCCGCTCCTGCTCGCGGACTTCGAAGACCGTTGGGTGAGCCCGCTCGAAGCCCTGATCCTGTTCGCGGCGCGGACCCCTGTCGCTCGAAAGGGGTTCACGCTGCTCCTCTACGACCCCGACGCCGCGGATAGCGTGCATCCCGCTATCCGTCACGGGACCAGCCCCGATCTGTGGAACGAGACGCCAGCCGAGGTGCTCACCGAAACTCCCTCGCTGTCGTCGGAGCCGCCCACACAGTACGGTCGGCTGCTCGTGCCATTCAGCGCGTTGGGCGACACCGCTGAGGAGTTCATCGTTCGTTGGTGGGACCTCTATGCGAAGCTCGGACCCGCCGCCACGTTCCTCATGAGCGCTCTCGGAAGCCAACTCTATCTGGAAAACAGGCTCTTGAACCTCATGAGCTTCATCGAGAGCTATCACCGCCAGCTACACGATCAGCCAAAGGTCCCACCCGAAGTCCATGAGGCCAACGTCGAGGCCATGCTCGAAGTCATCGAGGACACCTCGCAACGGGCGCACTACAAACAGAAGCTCAGGTTCGCTGGCGAGCAGAATGCCCGTCAGCGCGTCAAGGCACTCGTGCGCCGAACGCAGGGTGCGCTGCCGGGAGTCGCACGACTCGACGCGAAGCTCGCCGATCAACTGGTTGACACACGTAACGCGCTCACACATCTCGACCCAACCGGTGATCCCGGTCTTGACGGCGTCGACCTGGTCTATGCGACAGCACGACTGCAACTGGTAATCCAGACGAATCTCCTGCTCGACCTGCAGCTAGGCGAGGACAAGGTGGCCGAACTCGTCCTGACGAGCTACGCGGACCAGATGCCCGTCCGTGACTTCTCGAAGGAGAACAGCGAATGATGGGACGCAGGTGTCGGGTGTGTTCCAGAACACCGGTCGAGGTACAGGCGGGATGCTGGTGGACAGACGGCTAGGTCCGTCCGAGCGGTCGCGTGTAATCGATCTTGATGCCCTCAAAACCGCGGACGTGGCAACAGCTAGGAGTCCAGCTCAGCTACGAGGGTGCTCCGAGCACGATTGCGTCCAATGTCATTAAGGATGTAGCGATGGTCATCGCAAATCCGCGCGCTCGCTACGTGTGGCGTGGGCACGGGGACATCAATCATCGCCTCCACCACTCGCTCCACCGACGGCTCGACTTGGCGAACGAGTCGATCGACGACGCCTGCCTCGCAAGTGAGGAGAGGCGACTCATCGAGCGCGCGCGCATGTCTGGATACGGCCGAGCGAGAGATCGAACTCTCACAGATGTGGAGCTGGCAGCCCTACTCCAGCACGAGGGCGCCGCGACGCGCTTTCTGGATGTCACGCCCGATCCGTTCATCGCGCTGTTCTTCGCCTGCGAGCATGCCGTATCGCGACCGGGGTCGGCTGCTCTTGTCGCCGTCCTTGTACCAAGGACTTGGCCTATCCGTCCCACGCTGGCGCCTGCCACGGCGAGCGATTGCTTGGGCCAGCTCGATGCCCAACGGATCGGCGAAGGCGGCAAAGCCTCACCCGCGTATCTCGTGGAGACGGCCTTTCTGAACGAGCGGATGAAGGCACAGCGCGGCCAGTTCGTGGTCGGGCGCTCACCCGCTGATGCGACGCTCGCATCTTGGTCGAGTCTCGAATTGCAGCTCCTCGAACGCGATCAAGAGAAGTTACGAATTCAAAAGCTGCTCAATCCGGTTGCCGGGAAACCACCGGAGCCGGGAGATAGGCCGCCGTTGATCGTGTTCCGCCTATCTTCCAAGGTGCGCATCTCGTTGCGGAAGCAATTGGCGGAGCGCTTTGGCTACACGACCGAGACGATCTACCCGGATCTCAACGGGTTTGCGCTCGCGTTCAACCAGTACGCGCCGCTGGCCTGAACGGACGCTCCCCCCGGCGGCGCTGGGAACCGGCACGAAGCCGGATCGCCTCGCCGAGCCCGGGGAACGCCTCGATGCGATCTCCGTCGAGGACTGGGCGTTTCAGGTGGTGGGTGCCGGGGGGTCGTGCGGTACGCATCCAGACAGGAATCTTGGGGCCCGCCACGTCGGACTCGATGGATTCGGCTCTAGAATGCGGTTTAGCCAGCAATCCGATTTTGCTACCTAAACTGCTGAAAAGTGCCTATATCTATTGACACGGCACCGAGCGCCGATTTGCCAAAAACCCAATAAACACGGGGCTTTTCGGGTCCAAAATCCGCTCCTCCTAAGCGGTAGATCCAGGTTCGACTCCCGGCGGGGGCATCACCGTAACGAGCATACGTCGCAGTAGCCTCTCCAGCATGGGAGCACCCCACGAGCTGGTTGCTGACCTTCACCGCGCGCTCCGCACCGAGCACGATGTTCGCCTTGCCGTGCTCTACGGTTCGCTGGCGCGGGGCGACGAGGACGCGGGCTCGGACCTCGACCTGCTGATCTCGTTCGCCGACGATCGTCCCTCGGCGGGGCTCGAGCTCGCTGTCCGCCTGCAACATGTCGCCGGCCGTCCGGTTGACGTCGCCCACCTGGAGCGCGTGGAGGCCGACGCGCCGCTGCTGCTGGACAGGGTCCTCGACGAGGGTCGCGTCCTGGTCGACCATGACGGGCAGTGGCGCCTGCTGCGCGAGCGCCACTCCGCGATCCGTGTGCGCGCTCGTCGTGACCACCGCCGCCAGATGGCCAGTGCGGCCCGCGCGATCGAAGAGCTGACCCGGTGAGCGACCCAGCGCCTACAGGAGAGAGAACTACTGCAAAGGACGCGATGGATCGAGATGTGTCCCCGAGGTGATCTTCGTGAGTTGGTTTGGTGAGCCTGGCTCGCCCGGGCGGAGGTCCAGCTGCCACCACTGAACGTCGTGCCAGGCTCCGGCCTTCCAGCCGATGCGCCGGTAGGTGCCGACGGGGACGAATCCCATCGCGCGGTGCAGGCCGTTGCTCGCGTCGTTCGGCTGGGTGATCCCGGCGCACAGCGTCCACAGGCCGATCGTTCGCAGCTGCTCGAATAGCCATGTGTACAGCGCCCGCCCGACGCCTGACCGGTGGTGACCCGGGTCGACGTAGACGGCGACGTCTGCCGCCCAGCGGTACGCGGCCCGCTCCCGGTGGGGTGAGGCGTAGGCATAGCCCAGCGTGATGCCCTCGTGCTCGGCGAGCACCCAGGCGTACGCCGCATTGATGCGACCCGCCATCTCCTCCGCGGTCGGCGGTCGCGCCTCGAAGGAGACGACCGAGTCTGAGACGTAAGGCCCGTAGATCGCGGCACACGCGGCCGCGTCACCCTGCTCCTCGGCGTCGCGGATGGTCATCATCCGCAGACCATAAACCGCAGCCGTTCCTCAGGCTAGTGCCCCTTGCCTTTCTTGTGTTTTCCGGGCACGCAGGTGTGGTAGGTGCGGGTCGCGCGGTAGGTCTTGCCCGCCTTGGTGTCGACGACGATCGTCAGCGTGAACGTGCCCTTGGGCAGCCCCCGCAGGTCGACCAGGGTCGGGGGGACCTTGTGGTTCTTGCCCTTGGTGAAGGTCTCTGAGCGCAGCATCCTGCCCGCGAGCGAGAGCTTCACGCTGAGCAGCTGCTGGCCGGGGGGAGCGTGCACGTGTACCAGCAGCGTGCGTTTGCTGACGCACTGCTGCGCTGGGGGCAGCCCGAGGACGGTGGCCAGGGGCGGGGCGGCGGATGTGCCGCCGCCTTTTGGCGTGATGGGTGTCGTGCCGGGTGTACTGACGCTCGGCGTGGTGGGGGGTGTGTTGCCGATCGTCGTAGTTGGGGGCGGCGGCGGTGTTGCGCCGCAAAGGACTGGGTAGAGATGATCGAGCCTGTCGGTCGCGCTCTGGGTGAACCAGATCGTGCCATCCGTGCCCACTGCGATCCCCACGGGGTCGCCGCCTTCGGTCCGCTCGTGGATCAGTTCGATCTGGCCTGTCGGGATGATGCACCCCACACCCGCTTCTTCGTTCGAGCCACCCTGGGTGAACCACATGTTGCCTTCGGGACCATTGACGATGCTCGCGGGGGCGCTGGGAGCCGGGAATTCGCTCACTTCCCCCGCGGGGTTGACGCGCCCGATCGCGTATGGGGCGTTCGGGTCGGTGAACCACATGTTGCCTTCGGGCCCCGCGGCGATGCTCTGGGGGTCGTCCGATGCGTTGAGAACGAACTGGTGCACGAGTTTACCTTCGGTGTTGACGACGCCGATCGCGTGCGAGCCGGGCTCGGTGAGCCACAGGGTGTTGTTGGGACCCGCCGCGATGTTCTCGCTGCTCGCCCCGCGTGCATCGGTGCCGAGATCGTTCTGAGGAGGGAGTGTGTATTCCTTGATTTCGCTGGGTTTTGTGGGGTTGATGCGGTCGATCTTGCTCGTATTGTTTTCGACCTCGGTGAACCACAGGTTTTCGTGTTCCGGCCCTATGGTGATACCGCCCAGGCTGGTATTTGGCGGTGACTCCGATCTTTCGATTGCTTCTTTGACGGGAGGGAGAAGGAAGTCTTCCGATTTCGCGTCAAAGGGTTCGATGCGCCCGGTTCCGCCTCCCGCCGTGAACCACAGGTCGTTTTCGGGGCCGAGCGCGATGCCGTTGGTGCCACTGCCCATGAACGCAGCCGTTTCTTCTGGTGATTCTGCGCACCCGACACCGATCTGCTCTTCATCGCCGGGCAGTTCGAACCGGGTGACGCCCCCCAAGCAGCCTTTGGGTGTCGCGGTGTACCACAGGTCCCCTTCCGCTCCGGCCACGACCGCAAGGGGGTTGCTGCCTTCCTTCTGGAAGTACGGGGTGACTTCCGCCGCCGCCGTCGAGACGCCCACGCCGCCGAGCATCGCCACGAGGCTTGCCGTCAGCGCCAACTGCTTGGACCGCACACTCACGACACCTGTATCGTCGCGATCCAGCCCGAACCTTAGTGTTCGCCGGACGGCTTTCCGGAGCTCGGTTGACTGGGCGTGGTGGCTGGCGGGGCGATTTCATCCAGGCGGTCGAGGATCGCCTTCAGGCCGCCCTGGGTGTGCAGATCGAGACGGTCGAGGATCGTCTCCGCGTCTTTGTAGGTGTTCGCCGAACGAGCGTCCGCCGCGAGGCTCTGGACGTTCTGCCCGACCATGATCACCGACAGCAAGACCAGCTGGAGGAACGTCTGGGCGATCCAGGCGATGATTCCCTCGCCGCCGGGTTTCAGAGCGGGACCGAGACCGATCAGGGCGATCACCCCGAACAGATACGCGCACCACATCGTGCCGACCAGGCGTGTGATCAAAACGGCGAACTTCGCGTTGAAGCCGTCGACCTCGCCCATCGCCTCTTTGATCACCGATGGACTGGGGTGCAGCGCCTTGCCAAGATGATTCTGGGTCTTGACCGGGCCGTGGTGCTCTGCTGTCATCGGTCCTCCTCGCCTGCGTCGATGGTTGCGTCGTTACATCTGGCTCTTGCGTTATGCGTCGCCTGGGCCGGCGACCGCGTCGCCCTCTCCGCTCGCGCTGTCCGTGTCCTCCTCGATTTGGTCCCCGTCCCCCGCATACATCGACTCCCGCGCGAGCTCCTCCCCCCTGGCCGCGAACAGCTTGATCTCGAGCAGGTCGTGGCGATAGTCGTCGGGCGCGATCAGCGTGAAGCGCTCCTCCAGCAGCTCGCACTGATCGACGGCGAGGTCCG
>Ga0302326_10009833_pt1 | contig 20805 bp, 15 predicted proteins | sample Palsa_T0_3_FD_202264 | JGI IMG/M metagenome (GOLD analysis project Ga0302326, IMG submission 202264) | Peat permafrost microbial communities from Stordalen Mire near Abisko, Sweden - Palsa_T0_3 | ecosystem: Environmental > Terrestrial > Soil > Palsa > Peat permafrost | place: Sweden: Abisko...
GGTCTCTCCCACGCTTTCGAAACCCGATACCGGAGAAGGTCTCTTCCAGGCCGTCCACTTTATGAGGACGAAAGCGAGCGGATATCCATCATGGCCCGGAGTCTCTGACTCCACTAAAGGCCGAATACATTGGCGCAGACCAACTGCCATTCTTCTTTTTACGCTTGCAACTCTGCGGCGGACCATACATCTCCGGTAAGGGCGTTACTCAGGACTTGGAACAAGTTACTCTGTCTGTCCCAAGCTCAAGAAGGAGCAGACAGCCTCTAAGCTAAGGAGCGGCAACAAGAACGCGCATTGGACTGCACTGACCCACTAGCCGCTGAGGCTATCAGCAAGAGACCGAGTGCGCTGGTTCCCACAGGGGCTCACGGGCGGCCGGCTTAGGTATCCGGTTTTGATCATCAACAGTTCGTCTGCGGCGGCTTGAATCGCAGCACGTTCCACGACCGGTCCAAGCGATTCACCTAACTCCTGCAACCTTTCGAATGTCGCGCCCTCCGCTACCACCAATGAAGGGCGACATTCTCAGGTGCGAAGCCGACCTGCAGACCGGCCACACACGACCGCATACGCCGTTCCCGCATCCACCTTGATTCCGATTCGATCGATTGTCACATCCGAACTCTGCTCAATCGCGGTCAGTCGAGCGCCGGGATCATCTGCCCCGTAATCCATGAGGTGAACCGTCTCTCCATATAGCTTGCGTCGTTCGCTAAGTCTTTCCTACTCGCTAGGCTTCAGTCTCTCGTGAGCTTTATACCGGCTTTCTCGCGATCCCAAATTTCAGACCTTCGGCTTTCGGCAAGTTCTTTGAGTTTATACTTTTCGATCTTTTGACTTGGAGTCTTGGGGAGACAATCAACGAATTCGATAAACCGCGGTACCATGTAATAAGGCATGTTCTGACTGCAGAAAGATATAAGTTCTTCAAACGATATAGTTTCACTAGGCTTCAGTACGATGTACGCCATAACGTCATCTTCGCTCAGCTCCGATGAAACTGGAATTGCCGCAGCCTCAAGGACTTTCGGGTGCCTTGAAATTATGAGCTCTACTTCGTAGGCGGAAATGTTCTCGCCACGTCTCCGAATCGCCTCCTTCTTGCGGTCCACAAAGAATAAATAGCCGTCTTCATCCAGATAGCCGCGATCCCCCGAATGAAACCAATCGCCGCGCATTTGTTGGGCCGTGGCGTCAGGCATTTTGTAATATCCGAGCATCATTAGCCCAGGTTCACGCGCTCGTATGCAAATTTCGCCGCTCTGACCAGCAGGGACCGGGCGGTTATCAGTGCCCACGAGTTCGATCTCGACGTATCCGGGCGTCTTGCCGGAAGATCCAGCCTTCTCAATCGGATCGTCTGGTGTGAACAACGTCACTACACACGTTTCCGTCAAGGCATACACCGAGGTGATTCGGAGGTGGTATCGCGCTTCAAAATCCATATAGATCTCTTTAGGACTCGGCACGGTCATACATTGACGAAGCCGATGTGGCTTCGTTGGACCGGGATGTTTCCAAATTATATTCGTCATCGCGCCCAAGGAGTTGAACTGAGTCACGCCGAACCGATCAACATCCTCCCAGAACTGGCTCGCGGAGAATCGGGGAACCAGCGCAATTGCGGCGTCGGCCCAGAGTGCTGCGTAGCACGTGTACCACATCGCGTTGCCATGGAAGAGCGGAAGGCAGGTATATAGAACATCTTCGGGCCTATAACCGAAGTGACTCGATACAGCACAACCCACACCGTGTCCCTGCGAATGCGGGCTGACCGCTCCTTTCGATGGTCCCGTGGTTCCGGAAGTGTAGGCGATCAAGTTCACGTCAGTATGGCGAACGGCGTCAAGTGGTGGAGTGCTGGAAGTTGAAGACGCCATCTCTCGGAGGTCCGCCAGCGGCATCCTCGTTTCTCTTAATTCGGAGTCGGAAGCGGTGCTCGATCCTATGTAAAGGAGGCCCTCAACTTTCGGGATGTGACCCGCAATGGCTGAGACTCGGCCGGCGCACTCTTCGTCGACGATCAGCCACCTAGAATCAGATTGATCGATGAAGTAACGCAACAACTCACCTTTTGCCGCAGTGTTTATCGGTACGGATACGGCAGCAATTTTTCCGAGTCCCCAACTTGCGAAAAAAAACTCAGGGCGATTCCCCAGCATGAGGGCAACGTGATCCCCCTTACGGATGCCCAAGGAGAGGAAACCATTTGCGTACCGACTCGTCATCTCTTCCAAATCGGCATATGTGAATATCTTATCTTCCCAGAGGAGCCAGGGCCGATCTCCGACCCGCGACGCCTTCTCCGCCAGGATTCGGCCCATAGTTCGTTGCTCTAGCGGATAGATATGCACTTCACGCGCCCCTAAGGCTGGTCACCAGCAGCCAACTTCAAGAGGATTTAGTCCCGTACTGTTCCAGCTCATGCGTCGACGGTTTGAGTCGTCGTTTCATTTGCAAGCTTCGACATTTTTGACCATACACTCGACGCGCGGTAGCTAGGAACTGCGGCATAATAAATTTCATTTGCCATATGAGCAAGACATTTCTGCAACGCCCATAAAATAAGGAAAAACGCACTTCTCCAAAACCGTCTCTTATTACAAGAAATGTTATTTTTATTTTATTTCTGTCACTATTACTATTGACACCGTAAGACCGTGTGGATAGATTGTCTGCCGTGCTCGAGATGCGAATGGCTGCTAAACGCCCCTTGAAGCTATCGGATGCGCACGAGTAATCCCGAAATTGATCGGAGGACGTGTGACGGATACGTTCGTTCTCGGCGCTGCAATGCACCCCCCTTCTGCCTGGGTTGCTGATAAGCGGCTAGAAGAGATGGTGTTTGACACTGCTTGGGCCGCACTTAACAACGCCAACGTTGACCGTAAGGAGTTGGATCACGTTACTATCGCGGCATCTGACGAACTTGATGGACGAAGTATCTCCAGCATGCTTCTGTCCGCACCGGCCGGTGCGTACCTTAAGGATGAGATCAAAGCGACCGATTCGGGTCTCATCGGCTTTTGCCTTGAGGTAATGAGAATCGAGTCGGGACGGTTCCATTTGGGTCTCGTTTCCAGCTGGAACAAGAGTTCGAAAGCCCCCTTCGAAGATGTAATGCGGATGCGCTGTGAGCCCTTTTACACACGAGACATTGGATTAAACATGTCGATTGCGGACGGTCTTTTTGCTCAGGCGGTCAGCCGTTCATTCGCAATCGACCAATGCGAAGTCAATGCCGCCGTTCACGCCAGTTACAAACAAGCGAGTCAAAACGAGCGCGGAATGCAAGCAGAGGTGCCCTCGGTAGAAGCCGTAGCGACTTCCCCGTACGTATCTGCGCCTCTTCGCAAGTTGCACCAGGCTCCGATAACAGACGGTTGCGTGTCGATGGTCGTCTGCTCCGGCGATTGGTTGCGCAAGCATCCCGATCGTCGTGCCTTGGCCAAAGTCTCTGGTTTGTCGTGGCGAATTGATGACTATCAGCTAGGTGAAAAGCGTTTGTCGTCGCTCCAGGGCTTCAAACAGACCTTCAGAAACGCGCTTTTGATGAGCGGCCTGCAAGATGCTAGTCAATTAGATGTCATAGAAATCGATAGTCAGACCTCCTTTCACGATTTGGCCTGTCGACGTGCTCTCGAGCTCCCGACCGATATCCGGATTTCGCCTTCCGGCGGACCTTTCGCTCAGAACCCATATTTTTGTACGGGCTTAGTTCATGCAGTGGAAGCAGTGCTTCAAGTGGCGAACCAAGCAGGTTCGGTGCAAGTTAAGGGCACCACCCGAGCCGCCGCTCACGGCAGTCATGGATTCGCTCAACAGGGAAACGCTGTCGCCATCTTCGAGGGAGCGTAGGTGATGCCGAAGAACAGAGTCGCGGTCATCGGGGTGGGAGAAACGCCGTTCAGACCGAACGTGATAGATAAGACTTACGTGGAGCTAGCTCAAGACGCCGCAAAGGCAGCTCTTAACGACGCGGGACTTACGCCCGACGATATCGATGCGATCGTCTTCTCGATGGCGCCGACTCAGTTCATGGGTGTCGTTGATGTTGAGAAATGGACCGTAGATTCGATATGGGCGTCGGGCAAACCTTTTATGCGCGTGCACACCGGCGGTGCGACGGGTGGATCGGCATTACACGCCGGATACTCCCACGTGGCTAGCGGAATGCATCGCACTGTCTTGATTGTTGGTGCAGACCGCGTGAGTGACACACCGGACGCGCAGCGCATATTGAATTTAATTTGGGATCCGTTTTATGAGCAGGACTTTGCGCTGAACACGATCACGATGACGGCACTCGCGACGCAACGCTACATGCATAAGTACGGCACGACCGAGGAACAGTTTGCACGCGTGGTTGTCCGCTCCCGAAAGAATGCGCTGAAAAATCCAAATGCGCATCTTAAGGGCAACATAACCGTAGATGACGTAATGAACTCGCCCCGGATTTCGTGGCCGTACAAACTATTTGATATTTGCCCTCGGTCGAGCGGCGCTGCGGCTGTTGTTCTGGCAAACGAAGAAGTTACAAAGGAGCGTTGTTCGAGGCCAGCATTCATTAACGGAATCGGAGGTGTAACCAGCACGGTCTTTATGGGTGACCGCGTCGGACCGTATTCTGATGCCGAATTGTGTGATGAGGCCGAACTTAAGTTCGCCGGCGGAGAGGCGTATGCACAAGCGGGCATTACCGATCCTATGAAACAAATCCAAGTCGTCGAACTGTACGATCCTTTCAGTTCCATCCAGTTTCCACAGCTAGAGTCCCTTGGATTTTGCGCGCCGGGCCGAGCTCAATTTCTCAGCGACGATGGATCATTCGATATGGGCGCGACGCTGAGCGTAAATCCGTCAGGTGGAACGTTGTGTAGCAACCCCATCGGCGTTACGGGTCTGGTGAGAGTGGCCGATGCGGCCCTTCAGATAATGGGAAAGGCTGGTGATAATCAGCTGCCGGGCGTTCAAAATGCGCTCTCGACCGCAATCGGGGGCTCAGTCCAATTCGCCAACTGCACGGTTCTGGGTGCTGACTACGTTTAGCTCGTAGCCGATTTTGAATCTCAAAAGGTGGAACATGGCAAAACAGGAATCCATGAATGAAGCGAACGTTATTACGGGCGAATGGAGCGTTCGATATAACTATTCCATTGGGAAAGTGGCCGGTAAATTCTTCGAGGGTTTGAAGCACAAGAAAATTCTGGCAACCCACTGCAGCAAATGCGGGCTTTCGTTCTTGCCTCCTCGGGCTTATTGCGAGCGCTCTTTCGAACCCTGCGATCAGTGGATCGAAGCTGGTTTAGAGGGTGTCATCGAAGCCGCTACGATTGTCTCAGCTCAGTTTGAAACTCTTCCGAAACCGCCGTACGCGATTGCCTTTGTTCGTCTGGATGGCGTGAGTACAGCACTAATAAATTTTGTTCGTGGGATGGATTTGAGCAATGTCGAAGAGGCAATGCAACGGCTGAACCCGGGCACCCGAGCTCGCGTGGAATTCGTCGATAATCCGCGGGGGCGTATTACGGACTTCCACTACGTCCTGGCCAAAGCCTAGGTTTCCGTCGCTCGCACTTAGCCCAGATGCCCGATTGACCTTAAATGTTCACTCTCAGCTAGTCTGAGTCAGGTGGCGAGCATTACAGAAAGCCCCTCCTTGCCATTAACATGCAACATCACTGCGCTTTCTTTGCGTTAGTGACTTGAGGTCAACGCCGCATCAGCGGGTCGCGGAAGATTGCTATTTCTATCGTCGACGATCACGAGAAAATCAGCAAAAGATCTGATGTTTTGCCATCCTGGCTAACACTGCTGTCGTTTCCTCCCCTCGTTGAATGCCATCCGGTTTTTCTATTTGGTACCGAAAAAAGCCAAATATTACGACTTTGGCGAGGCTTGGATTGAAATTACACATTTTTGTCTTGACACGCATATTTCGTAACGCTAGGATGCGCGCCGTCGGGTAAAAATCGAAACTCGTCGCTCTCTATCGATTGCTTTCAATACCAACACTGTAAGAAGGGATTTGGCTTGGAGTCGTCGCCGCGGAGGCAAACACAATGAGGGCCAAGGTCGCGAGGGGAGCGGGGTTTGGAGCATTCTTACTGCTTGTCTTCTGTCTGTCCACGTTGCCTGGGTGGTCGCAGACCGGTGGTACGGGTGCTCTCACGGTCAATCTTACGGATCCGAGTGACGCCGTCGTCCCGGGCGCAACAGTAACAGTCAGCAATTCAGCGGGCGTCTCGCGAACTACGGTCACTACAGAGAACGGTAGTTGCACTTTCACGCTTCTGCCAGTAGGGAACTACAAGGTCGTAATTTCGGCCAAAGGTTTCACTACACTCGAGGTACCGTCCGTGGCTGTCAACGTCACAGAGACGCGAATAATCACACAGAAGCTAGAGGTTGGCGCGTCGACGCAACAAGTAGTTGTATCTGCGGGCGTTCAGATTGTTCAGACGGAAGCAGTTACCCTCGGGAATACCGTCGGCAATGCGCTTCTCACCGACCTTCCGTTAGTTACGCGCAATTACACCCAAATCTTGGGCTTGAATCCTGGAGTTGTGACTGACGTAAATAACGCATCGGCGCTTGGCCGCGGCTCAAAAGACGTCTACGTCAATGGAGGAAGCAACGCGAGTAATAACTTTCAAATGGATGGAGTTAACGTCACGAACATATTTGAGGATACACCTCAAGACTCAGCGGCGACATTCGGATCAATACCGATCCCGAGTCCGGACGCACTCGAAGAATTCAAGGTCCAAACGGGACAATTTGATGCGGGGTACGGTCAGAACTCTGGAGCCAACGTCAATGTCGTCACCAAGTCCGGTACAGACGCCTTTCACGGATCGCTCTTTGAGTTCTTTCGTAACGATGCGCTCAATGCGAATGGTTTTTTTCAGAAGGAGACCGGACAGCCTCGCGGCAAACTCGAACAAAACCAGTTCGGTGGCACCATCGGCGGACCAATAAAAAAAGATAAATTGTTCTTCTTCTTCTCGTACCAAGGAACTCGGCAAATAAACGGAGTGGCGGTTCAAGGTTTTCAGACGGCGGACCTCCCTGAGCAGCTGACTGACAACAGGAGTGCTGCTGCTCTTGGCGCGGCTTTTTGCCCCGCGAACAATCCCGCTGGAAGTCCGGGCGCACGTTTCGCCAACACTCAGTTTGGCGGAACTCAGGTCGCCTGCGACGGCTCCAACATAAGTCCAGTCGCACTGAGCCTATTGCAGACGAAGCTGCCCAACGGCACATTTGTTATCCCGAGCCCACAGACAATCCTGAATCCGGGAACGCCGAATGCAATCGGCTTTTCTTCGTATAGCGTCCCCGCGACATTCAAAGAAGACCAAGTCATTTTCAACATCGACTGGAAGATTTCGCCGAGAAATGCGTTGTCCCTAAAGTATTTTTATGCCTACGCTCCGCAAGTATGGAGCTTCAACTGCACGGGCTGTTTGCCTTATACCGGAGGCAACACCAACCACTCCGGGAACCAATTTCCGTCGGCAAAGTTGACAACGCTGATCACTAATAATCTCGTGAACGAATTCCATGCTTCCTACTACTGGATACGAGCGGACGCATTTCCCACCAATCCAATAACGCCACAACAGGTGGGGATGACGACAGCAACGTCCTCTTGGAACAGTTTCTTGCCGGTCATCAATATCAACGGGCTCCTCAACTTTGGAGGATTTCTCGTCGACGGTTCAAAGGATCCTACGACGAGTTATGAAGTGTCCGACCAACTATCCTGGTCGCACGGTCGTCATACAATCAGAACGGGCTTGGACATCAGACAGCCCGATTTCTACTATCACTTTTTCGGAGTAAAGGGACAGTTGACGTTTTTGAGCTGGGCTGATTTTTTGGTGGGGCAGAGTGCCGCCCAGAATGGTACTCCGTTTAGCAACGTGTTTAATTCATTTTCGTATGTCACCCAGCCCGGAGGCACGACTTACAACAACATTCAGTGGGAACAAAGCGCTTTTGTGCAGGACGATTTCAAGGTGAACGACCGACTGACTTTGAACCTTGGTCTGCGCTGGGAACATGATGGTCAACCGGCTGTCCACGACCGAAGCGCCGGGGTAGTGAACTACAATCTGGCCCTCTTGGAAGCCCAACCGATTCCACCAACGGATGGTACGTACGTTGGTTTGACTGTGGCGAACAATTACTCAGGAGACCTGCCTACCGGGGTGGTACGTCGCCAGAAGAATTGTCACAACAGCACGTGCGCTCCTTACTTTGATTTCGCTCCGCGGATCGGTTTTGCCTGGCGCCCGCTCGCGAGCAAGAGCGGCTTGGTCCTGCGCGGCGGATACGGCATCTTCTACAACATTGTACAAGGAGTTCCATTCGCGATTGCCGAAACCGCGGTTCCGCCGACCGGCGAAACGTTCAATCACAGCGGTGTAAGCAATTCGCTAGCCACCTTGGCCTTTCCTTTCAACCCGATCCCTCCGCTGGGTTTTATTTCCGCTCTGCGGACTCCTGCGTCGCAACTGTCGCAGAGTTCTGTCGAGTACAATCTGAGAACCCCATATACGATGACCTACAATCTCGATTTGCAGTGGGAGTTCAAACCCGCTTGGGTCCTGGACATAGGTTACGTCGGATCGAATAGTCATAATCTTGAAACCGCTTCGACATTTAACCAGCCGCTGTTGGCGAGCGCGGCAGACCCGGTAAACTGTGGCAATCCGCTGACAGGCTGCATTACGACTAACACTGCGACGAATGCTCCACAGCGCGTCCCGATTGTTGGCTTTACGCCGCCTGGTTTAACGTTCAACGGTAACTTTGGAGCGTTTGAATACAATGCCTTGCAGGCGATCCTGAAGACACCCTCATTTCACGGACTAACATTCCAGGCGTCGTATACTTGGGCTCGCGATTTTACAAACGTCACAGGGGTGGATTTGTCTGCCGGGGGCGCGGGCAGCGTCATTAGTAACGATCCCAACGACCGGCGACAGCAATGGGGACTGGCCGATTACACTCGGCCGCAGCGGCTCGTGGTGAACTATACCTACACCTTTCCGATCTACCGTAACGCAGAAGGCTTTACAGGAAAAGCGCTGTCGGGATGGAGCGTTGCGGGAGTCACGGTGGCTCAGGACGGTCTTCCGATAACACTTCTGGATTCGACGGGCGGCGCTGTGTACGGTTTTGCCGGTACGTCTCGAGCCCAACTATGCCCGGGATTCACTGCGGGAATGGTGCAGACCCGGGGCAGTGTCGAGTCACGCCTGAATAATTTCTTCAACTTACAATCGGTGGCAGATACTTCTGCTAAGGCTTGCGCCATGCCCGTTCTCGACGGCGTGCCCGGCGCCACGCTTTACGGCAATACGGGACGATCGCTATTCCTCGGGCCTGGCCAGTTCAACTGGGACATCTCGATCATAAAAAAGACAGTCGTAGGAGGGATCCGGGAAGGCGCCTATTTGGAATTTCGTACGGAGTTTTTTAACGCTTTTAACCATCCACAATTTTCAAACCCGGGCACCAGCGTAACAGGCTCCACTTTTGGTGTTATCTCTAGCACGACAGTCGCCCCTCGCATCATGCAATTTGCCTTACGATACGCGTTTTAGTGAAGGTCCGTTCAGTAATTGCGTAGGCGAATCAGTTCAACGAAATTCTTAAACTTTAGACCCAATACCGAGAGGAGTCTGCGATGAAGATGCTTCCAGAAGAAGGACACTTTGAAGAAACGGCAAACAAAACTGATCGGCGAAGCTTTATAAAGAACGCGTCCGTGGCGGGGATGGTTGCAGGAGCCGTAGGGATCAGCCGCGTGATGGAGGGTTCCGCACAGGCAGCTCAGTCCGCAAATTCAGCAGGCGATCCCCCTAGGCCGGCCGGCATTCGCCAAGGTGGTGCGTTCGATTGCCGCTTCCCAATTGCATATGAATTCTCGATTCCCGAGGCAACCACGATGTTGATGCAATATTTCGCGTCGTTAAGCCGGCGAGATTTAAAAGGTATATCGCAGACATTGCATTATCCATACGGTACGTATGAGGGGCTGGAGGCCACCATCGTTGAGAGTGCAGAAAGTCTGATGGACTCGCCTCCTCCCTCGATGAACGTCACAGGGAAAGGAGTGAATCTAATAGAACCCGGCTCCTACGACATGCTGGACAGCCTTGAGGTTCATAACTACCTGCCGGTCAGTGTTCAGTTTTCACTTTGTTACAGTCGTTATGCCGCCACTGGCGAAAAAATTCTTGTTTGCCAAGGTATTTATGCTGTCACGAACAACGACGGAAAGTGGGGCCTCCAACTTTCGTCGACCATCTTTAAGCCCGCGGATGAAGCAGACTTGGTCTTCAAAGATGCCGAGCAAGCCTACCTGCGGCAGGAACGAACCGACGCTTTAGCGTTTGCCAACCGAGATCTATCGAGATTAAAGACCCTCGTTCTAAATCCAGGAAAGCAGGCAATAATCGCGAACCCACTCGATTGGAAGAGTCCGCTGGTAGCGGCACACGATGGAGACCCGATGTCGCCCTACAAGACCAAAGGAGTGGTGAGCCGTCTGAAGGTAACAGATGTTCCTGAGGTTAGGTCGGAGCCAGACGCAGCCAAGATGGGAGCGGTTTTCAACGATTATTACGAGATTGCGCGGGGTGGTTTTCCGAAGTATGCGGCAACGAGGATTGCGCCGTACGCGCGGGTGTTGCACTCATCTTCCGATAAGGCGCACGTTTGGGGTGGTTACATTCGAAACGCCCCGGATCTAACTCTTATTAACGAATTCCACCGAGGTTTGGGCGTGTTCACATACGTCAACGGACATTGGGGTTATGCCGGCACTGCTGGCGGCCTAGGTGATGTCTATTACCACGACTATTGGAACGACGAACGGTCATAAGTCGATATAGGCTCGCAATGGTGCCTGGAAACAAAATGACAATATCCGAATTGCTCAAGGGCCTTCCCACGAATTTTGGACGTTGGGGAAAGCAGGACGAGATAGGGGCACTCAACTTCCTGACGCCGGAAGAAGTCGAACGCGGGCTATCGTCCGTCATCAAACACGCCCCGTTCACCCTTTCGGTCGTCATTAACCATCCGAAGGGCGATCCGCTCTGGCCGGGACGAAGCGGTGCGATGAAGTTAATGGTTCAGGATAAAGGTCACTATGAAGCCGGGAAGATTCAACCGTTTCCGGGAGGGATAGAGTATGCGGACGACTATCTTTGTATGTTCCCCCAAGGCACCACTCATTTTGACGCGCTGGGCCACCCCTGGTATGACGACACTCTCTACAACGGATATCACGCACACTCTACGATCGGAGGTCTCGACAAAGCGAGCGTACTGCCTCTAGCGATGCGATCGGCTTCTGGTCCTGCAATCCTTCTCGATATTGCGCGTTTCCGGAAGAAGAAATCACTTGAGCGCGCCGAGACCGTCGGATTGGCGGATCTGTTGGCTTGCGCAAGGGAACAAAAAATCAAAATCGAGAAGCACGACATCCTTCTGCTGCGTACCGGCTGGTTGTCTATTTTTTATGACCACGGGCCGGAGGTTTTCTACGCCGCTCCCTTCGTTGAACCTGGACTCACTTTTTCCCGTGAGCTGGTTGAGTGGTTCCACGATATGGAGATTCCTCTGCTCGCAACCGACACAATAGGCAACGAAACGACAATGGAGCCGAACACAGGTATTGCGATCCCGCTGCACGCAGCGCTGATTCGCAATCTCGGGGTAATTTTCAATGAAATCGTCTGGCTGGAGGATCTAGCGAAAGATTGCGCATCAGATGGACAATACCGATTTTTTTACACTGCAGCACCGCTCAAAATCTCTCGGGGTACAGGTGCACCCGTAAATCCTACTGTCTTTAAGTAACACGCCGCAGGTCATTTTTTTGTGCCGCTAGCTGAAGCCGTTCTTGCGCTGTACGTTTTGCTACCAATTTACCAAAGGAGCCGTTTTCTTGCCCATTGATAATTCAGAATCTACCGGTACACCCGCACGCCCCCTAAATTTGCTCGGCGAGGAAGAAAGTCTTTTTAGAGACACGGTCAGGCGCTTCGCCAATGAGACCATCTTACCTTTGGTGAGGCAAATGGATGAGTCGGGAGTTTTCGCTCCGGACCTCATCCGTCAGTTCTTTGAACTCGGATTCATGGGAATAGAAATTCCGGAGCAGTACGGAGGAGCAGGCGGCAGTTTTTTCCAAGCCGTTCTCGCGATTGAGGAACTCTCGCGAGTCGATCCGTCGGCGGGTGTAGTCGTCGACGTCCACAATACGCTAGTCAACAACGCATTACTTCGTTGGGCGAGCGACGAACAAAAAAGGCGGTACCTACCTCGAGTGTGCACGGACACTTTAGGTGCATACGCGTTAAGCGAAAGCGGGGCGGGATCAGACGCATTCGCGTTGCAGACTAAAGCAGAAGTCCAGGGCGACGGCTTTATCCTTAACGGCAATAAACTGTGGATCACAAATGGTCACGAAGCCGGCGTATTCATACTCATGGCCACGATCGACCCGTCAGCTGGTTATAAGGGCATCACTGCTTTCATCGTCGAAAGAGGTTTTCATGGATTTAGGGTGGGAAAGAAAGAAGACAAACTTGGCATCCGGGCATCAAGCACGTGCGAATTGATTCTGCAGAATTGTTACGTCCCCCGTACCAACGTATTAGGCGAACTTGGTAAAGGCTACAAAATCGCAATCGAGACACTGAATGAGGGCCGAATTGGAATTGCCGCTCAAATGACTGGTCTGGCACGCGGGGCTTGGGAACATGCTCTTAAATATGCGATTGAACGGAGGCAGTTTGGTGCGGCGATCGTCGAGTTTCAGGCTGTGCAGTTCCAGTTTGCTCAAATGGCCACTGAGATCGAAGCCGCTCGGATGATGCTTTATAACTGCGCGCGTATGAAAGATGCAGGAATGAATATATTGAAAGAAGCAGCTATGGCCAAGCTCTTCTGCTCGCAGGTTGCGGAACGAGTGGCATCGACTTGTGTGGAAATCTATGGCGGTTATGGATTCACCAAGGACTATCCGGTTGAAAAATATTTCCGGGATTCGAAAATCGGAAAGATCTATGAGGGCACGTCAAATATGCAACTTCAGACGATTGCCAAGGCGATTCTTATGGCGCCAGGGAAATCGCAAGCCTCCAAACGAACATAGGTGATGAAGCTGGTACTAAAAGATAGCTACCACCCCTCATTGGTTGGTTCAGTACTAACTTGAACTAACAAATGTTTGACCACCTGCCGAACCGCGAGTATCTCCGAACTTAGAAGATCGGATAGAGGTCCTGCCAAGCTATCATGCTATAGGGTCATTGGCCGTTCCCAATCGATATACAATCGCGACCCGGAGCACATTCGCTTTGAACGCAAGACGGATGATCTTTGAGCTTTACTTTGAATATATTCAACATTTTGGATCGTCGATTACTCCACGATCCATGCTTCGACTCACGTCTGAATTAAATATCTCTGCGAACGCGACGCGCGCAGCCTTGTGTCGGCTTGTGAAGCAGGGGTGGCTGCAACGGAATAAAGCCGAAGGGCGTGTCGTCTACCACTTGACGCCGCTTGCCCGTGAGAGACTGGAAGAAGTTCGCCCTCGTATTTTTTCTTCGAGGCATACCGACTGGGATGGTCAGTGGACTGTGCTGACATACTCGGTTCCTGAAAGATTGGGTCACCACCGCGATCGCCTGCGGCGCGAACTCGAATTCCTTGGGTACGGTTCAATGACTCCGTCTACATGGATAAGTCCGAATGCTCTCGTCGACATCACTTTGCGTCATCTATCGCTTAGAAAACTCGACGGGTATGTACATTTGTTTCGTGCTCGCCAAGCAAGCACACAGCCCCACAACTTGCTGATCGAGCGATGTTATAACTTGGAAGGGATCCAGCGACACTATGTGCGATTTATCAAAAACTGGCGCGGCCAGCGCGAGAAATACTCTGCTGCGAATCATCCCACCGATAGTCAGTGTTTTGTGGCGAAGATGCGCTTAGTGTACGAGTTTGCAGACTTTGTATATCTAGATCCATTTTTGCCCTCAGAATTACTTCCAGAAGATTGGCTTGGGTACGAAGCATGGCGAATCTTCCGAGATTGCTACCTATTGCTCGCCGAACCTGCTTTGGCTTTCTTCGAGAAGAATTTTGACGGTCCTCCGAGAACGGCGCAAGAGCAACGAGAGTGTCGCGCGCGAGCACTCGACCAGGCGCCCGTCGAAGCCTAGAGAGTGCCAACGGCCTTAGTAGTGACGTAGGCCGTCGACCCAGGTTGTTAGAACAAGGGTGCGTGTCATTTCCCGACGAGACGTTTCCACGAACAAATCTGCCTCGTCAGGCGTCGCACGATTCCCGAGTTGGCCCAGATTAGTCGGCAATATGATGCAAGAAGGGAGCGTAATGGAACATTCCACGAATGCCGTACGCAGAGCCGTTACGACTGCAGGCTTGGTGATTACTATTGTTTTTGTCGGCTCAGCCGTTGTCTTTGCAAATTCTCACTATCATACGAGCCAACGCGAAGGATCATGGGGTGTGCTAGCCGCATCATCTTGTCTTGAACTATTGTGGGCGGTATTTTTGCCTTTATTCATTGGAGGATCACGACCTCCCTATTCCAGATCGTCTTCGTAGTTAACGTGGTGATAGCAAGTCTTCTCATCGCCGATTTATTTTTGTTCCGGTAGCGCTCGTCCACGATTCCAGTGGGGGATTTTGACTTATCCCTTGAACTTCAGTGTCAGATCAACAGAGGAAATCGATCACCGCGGACTTCGAACCAGAGGGTCGGGAGTTCGAATCTCTCCGGGCGCACCACTCTTTTCAATAACGTACGCATGGTCTTCATCGGTTCACTCTCTCCACTGTAGTGACTTTTTTAGGTACCCCATGACTTTGATTCGCCGCCGCAGCGCTAAATGAAAACGAAAGTTGGCCCCGATTGAGCTGGGCGCGAAACGGACTAGATCGGCTCCCGAACGTACCTGCGCCCGTTGGTAATCGTTGAAACAGCCCTAAGCCCTGTTGCTTGGGGCCGAAAGACAGAAACAGCAAGTATTGGGATCCACAGGATAGTGGTCGAAAACATTTGATTTGCGATCGAACCTCTTTTCGCCCTTAGGCCCGCGGCGTCCAGTGTGTTCCAGGCGAAGGACGGTTTATTGGGCAACCTCGTGGCCTTCGCTAAATGCCGCCTCTCGGGAACGCCGGCGTCCCGCCGGCCGCATTTCTCTTCGCGGCAACCATTCGCTCGTCCCGCACCTCGCGCGCTTGCATTGCAGTTTCTTGAAACTCACTCATCCGGTGTAATGTTGCGCATCGCCGCCCATGCCCGAGCGAATTGAACCGCACATCGCAGCACCAGCCGCCGCCGAGTCCGAACTGATCAAGGGCCTTGGCCTGCTCGACGCCAGCATGATCGTCGCAGGCTCGATGATCGGCTCAGGCATTTTCATAGTTTCCGCCGGCATCGCACGCCAGGTTGGCAGCCCTGCATTGTTGGTCGTGGTCTGGCTGGTTAGCGGCCTGATGACTACCATGGCCGCTCTCTGCTACGGAGAACTTGCCGCGGCGATGCCCATCGCCGGCGGCGAATACATATTCTTGCGCGAATCTCTCGGCCCGATGTGGGGCTTTTTGTACGGATGGGCCACTCTGCTCGTCATTCAAACGGCCACCATAGCGGCGGTGGCCATCGCCTTCGCGAACTTCACCGGCGTGCTGTGCTCAGGGGTGTCATTCTCCGCGTGGATTTGGAAGCTGGGAACATTCGGCCCCTACAAAATGTGGTTCGGTGCGTTGGGCCCGTACAATGTCGGGCTGAACACGCAGAACCTGCTGGCCATTTCCTCGACCGTCTTTCTCACTTGGATGAACACACGCGGCCTGCGCATAGGCGCCGTTGTGCAGAACATTTTCACATCCGCAAAAATTGCCGCGCTGGCCGGATTAACTCTCCTAGGCTTCGTATTCGCGACGGAAACAGCACGCCATTCGAACTTCAGCAATGTCTGGCGGGACGCGAATTTCTCCGGATTGCATCAATATCAAGTCGGCCAAAACACCGTGGGGATTAGCGTCCTGACGCTGGTAGGTCTCGCGATGGTCGGCGCTCTTTTTTCGTCGAGCGCCTGGACCAACGTCACTTACATCTCATCCGAAGTGCGGAATCCGAGGAGGAACTTGCCTCTCGCTCTGGCCCTCGGTACCGGGATTGTCACGGTGCTATATGTTCTGGCCAACCTTGCATATCTAAACGTGCTGCCACTCGCAGGAACTCCGGACGGAGGATCCGCGCTGGCCCGTGGACTCGAGTTCGCTGCCGGCGATCGCGTGGGCACGGCCGTCGCCGAAGTGATCGTGGGCCCAAGCGGTGCGGTTCTGGTAGCCATCGCTGTGATGATTTCTACATTTGGCTGCAACAACGGTCTGATTCTGGCCGGGGCGCGCGTCTATTACGCGATGGCCAAAGACGGCCTGTTCTTCAAGAGTGTGGGCAACGTAAACCGGCGCAACACTCCGTCCGTTGCTCTCTGGGTTCAATGCATCTGGGCCTGCGTTTTGTGCCTCTCCGGCACCTATGGACAATTGCTCGATTTTCTGGTTTTCGCAGTCGTCATGTTTTACATACTGACGATCCTCGGCCTCTTTCTTTTGCGGTTCCGGCGGCCAAATATGGAGCGGCCGTACCGAGTTATTGGTTACCCGGTGCTTCCAGCGCTGTATCTCTTGCTCGCTTCGTTCATCGAAGTGCAATTATTGCGATACAAGCCGCAATACACTTGGCCAGGACTAATTCTGATTTTATCGGGAGTGCCGGTTTACTGGTTGTGGCGAAAGTCGCAGAGCGCGAGATTGCGCAGAAACCACGAATTGCAAAGCTAGCTGCGCAAATCGTCGCGCGATCATCGCGAGAGCGCGCTGACTTCGACGCCGGCTTGCCGCAGCGTTTTCGCCACCGCGGCCGCGATCGCAGGAGCGCCCGGGGTGTCGCCGTGGATGCAAATTGTCTGCGCGTTCGCGGCTACTTCGGCCCCGCCGCAGGCAACCACTGTCCCGCGTTCCGCGATGCGCAATGCCTGCTGCCCTGCTTTCGCGGGATCGCGTATCAGCGCATCCTCACATTTGCGCGAACGCAAGCTGCCGTCGGCCTCGTACCGCCGGTCCGCAAACGCTTCCGCGGCCACACGGAAGCCTGCCTCTCGAAACACGTCCAGCATCAGCGATCCAGCCAGACCGACGAGCGCGACGTCCTGGCTCCAACGCGCGACTCCGTCAGCGATCGCTCCAGCCACCACGCGATCCCGCGCGGCCTGATTGTAAAGTGCGCCGTGCGCCTTCACGTGCGTCACCCGAGCGCCGCACTCGGCGGCAATCGCGGCGAACGTTTGCACTTGCTGAAACACGGAATCGGCGATTACTCGCGGCGGCAGCTGCAATTCCAGGCGGCCAAAATTCGCGCGATCCGCATATCCGGGATGCGCGCCCACGTCCAGTCTCCAGCGCAGCGCCTGCTCGATCGTCGCTTTCATGGTTTGCGAATCGCCGGCATGTCCGCCGCAGGCAATGTTCACTGACGTCAGCGACGCCATCAACAATTCCTGAGTGCCATCGCTAATCGCCTTCGGCACTTCGCCCATGTCGCAATTCAGATCCATGCGCTTCATTCCAGAATCAACTCCCGCGATGCCAGCAGTTTCTCCTGTTCGATCAGCAGGGATCGCGCTTCGTCGAACGTCACCAGTTCGAATCGTATCTCATCGCGAGGGCGGAGTTGTCCCACGCGATGAAGATCCGCGGAGATGACGTTAGCGATCTTCGGATAGCCGCCCGTGGTTTGTTGCTCCACAAAAAGGACGATGGGCGAGCCTCCCACAGGCACCTGAATGGCACCGAGCGAGACGCCTTCTGTAATCATCTCACCCGCGCCACGCTGTGTAACCGCAGCGCCTTCCAGCCGAAGGCCCATGCGATTCGACTGCTCGCCGACGCGATACGTACCCGCATGAAACGAACGCAGTGATGACTCCGAAAACCAATCCACCTGTGCGCCGGGAGTCACGCGCAAAACTTTGCGACGCGACAAATGCTCCGACGCTTGCGGAACGATCGCTCTCTTGCGGAATGGCTCGGTCGTGGACCCGATGCGCAGCACGTCTCCCTTCCGCAGGGCCCTGCCCTCGAAACCGCCGAGCCCGCTCAAGATGTGCGTGGACGCACTCCCCAGAAACGGCTTGACCGCGATTCCGCCGTGAACGCAAACATAACAGCGCGCTCCCGAACTTGTGGGACCGAGGCGAAGTGTTTGGCCCGGCCGCACCTCTACTGATGTGCCCACATCGAGGCGAACATCATCCAACATCGCGCCGAAGTCCGAGCCTGTCAGCGCCAGGATGGCACCTTGTGGAAACACCAATGTTCCACCGAGCAGCATCATCTCTAGTCCTGCCGCGCTCTCGTCATTGGCAACCAACTGATTTCCAAGTCGCAGCGAGATCGGATCGGCAGCCCCAGACGGCGATACACCAGTGGGACCAAAGCCGCTTCGTCCTAGATCCTGCACCGTGGTCTGCAGACCCGGCGCCTGAACTTGAATCGTGCTCACGCGTTTTCCATCGCGGCGAATCGCGCGGCAGAAATCGGCGTAAAGCGTACGCGATCGCCGATGGATAGAAAGCTCATGGCCTCGCGGTTCGGACGGAACATCGCGATGGGCGTGCGTCCAATCAATCGCCAGCCGCCGGGCGTGGCAAACGGGTACACGCCGGTCTGATTGCCGGCGATTCCCACGCTGCCGGGCGGCGTGCTTCGCCGTGGGCTATCCAACCGCGGCGTTGCCAGCGCTTCCGGCAATTCACCGAGATACGCGAATCCGGGCACGAATCCGAGAAAGTAAACGACGTAAGTAACCGAGGCGTGCAATTCGATTGCCTGCGCAGGCGTCATCCCATGCAACGCGGCTACCTCATTCAAGTCTGGACCAAACTCCGCACTGTAACACACGGGGATTTGCAGCCCTCTCCCCTCTGGGATTTGCATCGCGTCCAGCCGGTCGAGATAACCGCGCAGAATTTCTTCCAAGTCGCCGTGATTCAACTGCACCGCGTTGAAGCTGATAAGAATCGAGCAGTACGCGGGGTTGAGATTGCGCACGCCGGCGATTGGTTCCTGCTCCAGCAAGCGGAGCAATTTCCGGACTCGCTGGTGAGCGACAAACGTAATTTGTTGGCCGAAGTAAACCAAGAGCGATTGGTCGCTCGCCGGTTGGAATTGCGCAGAGTCGGTCGTCCATGTCTGCATTTCATGGGAATTATATAGTACGTGCGATTGTTTGAGAGCGGATGCTTGGGCAAGCGGCTGCGCTCTAAACCGTTGGCCGATCTTATCTTCCTCAGTTTCGTGCACGAAGCCTGCGTTGAGTGATCAACGCGCGGCGCGAGTATCGAACCGCGTAGACGGATCGTGTTGCGACATCCCACAGACAAAATATGGCGAGCGCCTTGCCCAAATACACTTCTTTCTGAGTCGCCACGCTAATTAGCTTTGGGCAAGCAAATCCGCAATGCTTTCGCGAAGGAGAAAAATAGGGATTTTGGGCAGGGAGGGTTTTTGGGTAACCTTATTGTTGTGAGTCGAGCTAGGGCCGCGTGCCCCTGACTGGGATTTCTCAAGATCGATTGAGTCTGAACTGCTGGTTCGCTACGCTGGAGCGGATTTCGGGGAGAGCGTTCAATGAATGACCTCGACCGCGCATGGGACGGAAGTAAGTTTTGATTTGTCTACGAGATGATCGAAAAGAAATCGCTTACTAAACGTAGCGCGAGTGGCTTCGAACCAGAGGGTCGGGAGTTCGAATCTCTCCGGGCGCACCATCCTTCATTTTTGCCAGTGGTGAAGATCAAGTCGAATGGCTTTCTGTATGTGGGATAAAGGGTTGTCGCGTCTATCGAGCAGTTCGAAACAATCATTTTGATCAACTTGGCTTGTTCCTCTGGAGTTTGCTTAAGATAAAGAAAATGCGCCTTATGCGCGAGTTCTAAAATCCGAACACCATCCAGCAGTCTTTCTGGTTTCACCTCTTCGAGCGAATGCATTTCAGCACACAGCCGCTGTTCCTCCGAGCGCCACTCATCGCTCTTCCGCGTCCAAAAATCCTCACTAATTTTCCCGTCCAATTTGTCGAGATAGGCTTGATCGAGACGACTACGTAGCGAACCAAGGCGTTCCCGCAGGCGACCGCGCTGTTGGTTTCGCACCGCTTCTTGACGGCCTTTGTCATTCAGGAGGGAGTCTTCAAGTCGGGTGAGTACCGGACCTGGAATAAAGATGTCCTTCATGAGCTGGCCCAAGCGAGCGCCTAAAGCCTCCTCACGGATAAAGGGCAAGTCACATGGGCCTCGATACCCCGTGCAGTGGTAATAGATATATTTTTTCTTTTTGATTTCCGCTGTCACTGCACAATTGTCGTGAGCGCAGGTCAGCAGCCCCTGAAACGCAAAGGCATGCTTCCGGTATTTCGGCTTGTTGCGCCGCTGAAAAACATTTTGGACCTGATCGAATTGCTTACGATCAACGAGTGGAATGTGAGTGCCCGCGTAAAGTTTCCCCTGCCAGATGAACGAACCACGATAAAAGGGATTTTTCAGCGAACGGTCGAGATGCCCCTTGGCCAGTTGACCGGACCGAGTTTTTGTACCACGGCGAGTGAGAGAGTCTACATCACAACCTCATCGGGTAATGCAAATGGTGGCTCGCAGGGAGCCGTAGGCGACC